>PVBE012630752.1_pt1 | contig 13956 bp, 20 predicted proteins | sample 1631181 | NCBI WGS metagenome assembly PVBE01 (sample SAMN08397723, study PRJNA350692) | Marine metagenome, whole genome shotgun sequencing project. | isolation source: water | place: Pacific Ocean | collected 2012-04 | reverse complement strand
GGCATTGCCAATGTCTAGAGTGTTTCCCAGAAGGCCGGTACCGGCGGTGATGGTTGTGCCGGCGGTGATGGAGCCTGTGGTGGCAAGAGTGTTGGCAATTGTGGTTGCGCCGTCAGCGTGAAGTGTGCCTGAGCCGGATAGGTTTCCAGCAGGAGTGACAACCAAGGCGGCATTGCCAATGTCCAAAGTGTTGCCCAGAAGACCACTGCCGGCGGTGATGGTTGTGCCGGCGGTGATGGAGCCTGTGGCGGCAAGAGTGTTGGCAATTGTGGTTGCGCCGTCGGCGTGAAGTGTGCCTGAGCCGGAGAGGCCCGTATCAGTAACAAGAACCCTTGTTGTACCGCCGGTCTTTAATCCAATAGAGTCATCTTCGAAATCAATCTGAATATCGTTAGGGGCGCCTTCATACTGAATGTCTCCAGAATGCTGCGACCCCTTCTTGGTGTTATAGGCCATTAATTGCGCCCTCCGATATAAATAGTGCCTTTGCTTGTCTCAAACTTCATTAAGTTCCTTTTGTCCCGATATCCCACCTAAGTTTAACTAGAAGACGAACCAGTTCGATCCATTTGAATATAAACTAATTGCCGGCAATGTGCCTGTTAAAGTATAATACGCTGCGCCATCGATAGTGTTCGTATCAGTCACAGAGCGCGTAAGCACAATGCTTGAGCCGCCGCGATTTGAAACTTCATCTTTGACTATCAGCATTCCGCCGCTGCCAAACATCGATGCAGTTGGAATAGTCAATCTAACAGGATCCGTTCCCCCTGTGAAAGGGGTTGCAATGCCGAGGATATATTCATGAGTTGATGCAGTGTAGTGGCTGCTGGTGACATTCCTATATCTACCACCAAAGCCGCCTACTTTTACTTGACCACTATAGGCGCTAGCAGATAAAATTGATTCAAGCTGTGTCACTCCGTCCCAGATGTTCCTCCCATACACTTCAAGACTGCCGGTCCTTCTGTGGATATCGTCGTAACTATTTCCGAAGAACGTCGAACCCGTAGCATCGATGCGCGATACATCGGTGTAGTGAATCACACTAGCGCTAAGGGCGCCTGTGATTGTCATGTTGCCCGAGAGGATCAGATGGTTTTCATGATGGCCGTAAGCAGAGGCAGTATAAAATGTGAAGAACCCGGAGCCTGTCGTACTACCGCTCACATCTCCGGCCATAAATTGGATGGAACCACTTGGGCCGCCCGAATAATCGGTGTCCTCGGTGCAATTTATATATGCCCAGCCAAACTTCGCCATGGGCTATCCTACCCCAGACGAGCCTGACCAGTTGATTCCAGCATCGGTGGCAGTTCTGGCCTTATTGATGGTTGTTAAACCAGCGACCACATCAACATCGGTAGAGCCCGAAATCCATATGGAAGACACTTTCAAATCTAGTACACCGCTGTTTCCCGCGCCAAACGCGTCGAAGTCTGCCGCATCAACCGTAAAAAAATTGTTTGAACCCGTCATGCCAGAAACAGAAAAGGCTACCTTGCAAATATTTGTCTCATCATTATTAATTACTTTAAACCATTTTGCTACGTACGGAAACTGAATCTCGTGTCCCCCAGGGCGCAGACCATGCTTCGCATTAATACTGCCGCTAGCAAATGGTCGGCCACTTACTTGATATGCGCCAACGTGATTTAAACCGGCTTCTAAATTCCAACTTCCTGCCATGATGCTTCTCCTGTCTTAATGGGCTTTTCAATATAAATAGTCTCTATTTTTTTCTATTGCGTCTTTCTTGTGCCTTTAACTTTTTTTGTTGCTCCCGCGCGGCGGCACGGATGGCCCTTTGTTTCTTCTCTTTCTTCTTAACTGATGGTTTTTTATAATACCTTCTATCCCTGACTTGTTCTATAATTTTAGCTTTCTTTGTCTTTTTAATAAACCGGCGGATCATCCTTTCGGCATTCCCTCTGGTTTCTTTAGAACGTACAACTACGTGTGCTGCTTTATTTCCCACTCGAACTCCCTACTTCATGTTCTGCCAGATTTGTGCGCCGGCGCCAACCAACGCGCTTATGTCAACGCCGGAGTCACGCGGATCTCCAAGATCGGGGGCGCCTGCTTGGGGCTGATTTGCGGCGATTGGTGTGGTGCCCTCAAACAGATCGGCACCATTGTATGCATCTCTGCCAACGGCATCCAGCATCTTTTTCCGGTGCTCTGCAAGTTTGATTCTGGAATCCTGGGTCTTTTTCGCCACGTTGACGGGGGCCCGATTCTCCACCAGGGGCGCTGCTTGCATCCCTTTCGCAACTTCTGCTACAACATTTGAAAGGAGCCCTTCTTCTAAGAGGACTTCGTGAATACACTCTTTAACCAAAGGTTTTATTAAAGTTTTAAGTTCACTTTTTTTCATTTATCCTCGCCTTGGTCTCTCTTAATTTAATACCTTTGTTTTGCAAATGCTTCTGTAAGTGTGGCTTAACGATCTTCATTATGATTGCTTTGAGATCTTGCTGAATATCGGCTGTAACCATCTTGCGCATCTCGCGATCTTGGATGTCAGCACCAGCAGCTTGACCAATCAGGGCAGTAATCTTGCCTCCGACTGCTCTGCCGGCGTCGACTTGACCCTTCGTGGGGGCCACTCTAGAGCCGGTGCCAGTCTTATCTCCACCATAATGCTTGGCTTGAGGATCGGCTTCGGTTGTTTGAACCGCCTTAGTTAGCATATCGGGAATTCCCTGATCGGGTTTATTTTGTTGCAACCATGCTACTTGAGCCTTTGCAAGCTCTAGAGCGGCAGGTTTCAGCGTGCCCTTCTTGGCATTAGCATAATGATCGGCATCTCTAGTAACAAGGTTGTGGCCGTTAACTGTTGTGAGTTCTGGTTTCCCGGCGGCCACCCACTTTTCGGCCTTGTTCCCTTTCTTCCCGCGGCCCGCGGTCGCAGTACTAGTGTGAGATGTGTCTGTTCCCATCTTGCTACCTTTAAGCGAACGAGCATAATCTCTTTCGCGGCGTTTGCTGGACTTAGAAGCCTCGATCAGCAACGTTCTTTCAAGTTCTTCAACAATCAAATCAGCCAACATAGGAATGTTTGACTCTTGAACTTTGAGACCGTTGGCTCTTAACTGTGCGGATAGGTCCTTTAAGATCTGCTTGACTGTGTTCTGGACCGCGGCCTTATCAAGCTGTATCGGGGAGCCGGCCACTTCCTTATTCTTGAAGCGCGCAAGGATTGTGCTAAAAAGCTTCGAGTAAAGTGCGTTATCTCCGGTGAACAGCGCGACTGCACCCGCGGTGGCCTCGGGCTCCGAGGGAGGAGCCGAGCCTGTCACTTGGCCGGTGGTGGCCAGGTCTGTGCTAAAGTCGGCCACCTTGGCGCCGGAGGCTGCCATGGCAGCGCGCGCCTTGGCGCCTTTCTTAAACTGCTGTTGTACTCCATGGCCGTGCCAGGCATCCTTTGCGGATGCCACTCCGGCTGCGCCGGCAGTTTTTATCCTATCCCACACCCCCTCGTCCAACTCAATTTCTTCTTCTTCGTTTTCAATTAAAAAATCTCGCCATTTGTCGGCGTACTTCTTATCTTTCTCAAAACTTGACCAGTTACTCATCGTTTAATGCCTCGTTTAATAGTCTGTTAATTCTGTCTGCTTTTGTTATGATGTTGGGTGTCGATAAATCCTTGGCTTCTTTCATCATGTAGGCGCCGGGAGTCGAAGGCTCAGAAACAAAGTCAAAGCAAATTAGCTGAAAATCGTCTTCGACGATTGTGCTTCCTTGATTCTCGCTAACGGAGCCCATACCCCTTGAAGATATCCCCAGCTTGACGCCGGACTCCACAAGCGAACGCAGAATTCCACCAGAAGGTGTGTTTAAGACTTGAACCTTACCCATCACATCTTTACCATTCCACCACACATCGGTGACCATATGAGAAGCGTTTCTTAAATTAATAACAGAATCATCAGGATGATCCAGTTCGCCTAAAGCTCGACGTTCTTTTACTAGCTTCTTATAATTTTCGACTTCGCGCATCAATACTTTATGCGGATAGACGCGGCCGTTTCCATTTTGTGTATCTGACTTTTGCATTACACCAGACAGAATCATGCCGCCCTCAGAGACAAAACGCTTTTCAGCCTCCGTCAATAAATCCTGACAGACGCCGCCCTCGCATAGTTCATAATATTCTCTTAGTAATACTTTACCCACAGCTAAGATCCTTTACAGCAATGTCGGACCGGCTGAAGCATCCACTTCTGAGTCCATATGTTTGTGTTCATGTTTTATCCCTTCATCACCAAAAACCATATTGAGAACGTATGAGGTTCCCGAAGATAACCATCCTAAAATAAAGAAATTTACAACGGTTATATCAAAGTTAAATAGTTCTGTAAACGGAGAAAGTAGCATTAAAAACCAACCCACATGAAAACCCATGCACATTGGACACCCAAAAAGCTCTCCTAACTTGCCGGTCGTTGGCCTTATGCCTTTGAAAAGTTTCCCATAAACTATGCCCTGGGTGAGCCCATAGGCCGCCAAAACAAAATATAATATTTCCATCAATACCTCTATAGTGTGTACAAATAATTCAAGGAATAGGGATCCCGTATATAGCCCGGGCGAATGGAGCCTTGCTCGGTTGATTGCGGCACCTCTCCCAGTTCGGTTGAGTGTTCCTTGTCGGGGTGCACCATCTCGTCATCAGTCGTAGAAACAATAGCCTCTATATTCTCGAAGTACGGGCGCTCTTCGTCAATGAAAGTAGATATGTTGACAAGCGCTAACTTTGGGGCGCTAATGTTTTCATTTACCGCTTCTTGTAACGTTCCCTCTACTGAGCCATAAAAGGCGCCGGCTTGGATTGATTCGCCAACGAGAATTCCTCTTTCTCTTAAAAAGCTCATAAGTCTATTTTGGGCACCATAAACCAAATCATTCATGGTATCCTTTGGAAAAGCAACAACTTTGTTGTTGGCCGGAGAAAGAACGATATCAATATCGCCGTGATCAAACACCATGAGATCGCCGCTGAGACTTTTTCTTATGTTTAGTTCTAGCGTGACCTTTTTTTCATTCGCCTTGGGTCCAACCTTAATTACTATCGGCATTACTATAAATTTCCTTAACTAATTTTTGAGTTTTCATCACAGTGAGCAACACAGACTCATTTATATTTTGATTAGCAAATCCATCAAGTTTCGCAACAATCTTATCTGCCTTCTCTCTCATCTCTTTATCTTCCTTGATCTCTGGTGATTCTTTTGCCTTCGCAATGTCGCCTTTAAGTCTGGCGATTTCTTCATTTAAATACATCTTAAGCTCTACTGAGTTATCAGCAAAAGAAGATATATAGTGAGACAATAGCTGTTTTTGCTCTTCTATAAGATCTCCGAGATACTTGTCATTAAACTTGGATACAAACGCCTTAAGAACAACTTCGTCGACACCTTGCTGTTGGGGCTTCTTTGTCTCTTTGGACATGTTCGCGATTAATTGATTCTCTAGTACGACCGACCTTTTGGGAGAAAGACGCCCAGAGAATATCTGAGATATCGTCGCCAACGTCTTATAGTTGGGAACAAAATTTCCAAACACGGACGGTGATACTTCCTTGTTCACGTCAGCGATTAAGGCACTTTGCTGCTTAAACAACCCATGCGGATCTATAAGCCTTTGTGCAATCTTCGCTTCTTTAATAATCTTTTCTGAGATTGAAGGCTCTAAATTTTGGCCGTCATACAAAGAGCGATAACAATCCAAATCTTTCTTCAGGACACTTCCATTTTTAAAATGCTTCTTTATGATTTGAACTATTTTATTTCTTTTTGGCGCATCGCCTCTCAGCGTAGCTACAGTCGCCTCTCTTATAAGGGCCTCGTAAACAAACGCCGTATTTCTTTTTTTATTGTGCCTTAGTTTCATTCTTCTGCTCCGTTAATAGATCTTTTTCTTCCATACTCTTTAAAAGATTGCGTACAGAATCACTAACTTCAAATAACTTTTCCTCTTCGGTCTTTTCTCTCAAACTATAAATAGATTGCTCTTCTTCATAAATCCCCTTGCTTATCGAAGGGATGGTGTTGATCTCAGATCCTGGAAATACATTTCTGATGGTGCTGCTGCTTTTTTCAGCACTTCTCTTCCCTGCGTATGAGCGGGTGCGGGGACCAGCGCTCTTGCGCTTATCTGTTTTAACCGGTTGATATACCTTCCCTTTCGCTCCGGGAGTTAGCCGTGGAGCATCACGTGAGCCGGGGGGAACAGCGAGCAATGCAGACTCTTCACCAGCAGGCTCTTCGGCGCCGGCTTCGCCGGCGGGCATTTCTTCACCCCCAAGGGCTTCCATCTCGCCACCCATCTCCATCTCGCCACCCATATCACCACCAAGGGCGCCGGCGGTTTCGGCCGTGGCTGCAGCTTCTGCAACCTGTTGTAGCGCGGCATCATGCTTGCGATCAAAATACATCTCGCGCTGATTTCTGGCAATATCTTCATGAGACATACCAAAGATTTTCTCAGACACCCAGCGACGAGAAAAGTAACCCTCGGTAGCGGAAGCGGCAATATCAAACTTCTGCTTCCAGTGTTCGATCTCTTGAAGTTCTGCAATCTTAGATGGGTTGTTCAGGGAAAGATTAAAGCTAAGAAGATCGTCACCGCGGAATCCTAAAGTATAAAGATGGATAATCCCAATCTTCTCTAACTCAGAGATGACCACTCTTTGTAGTCTCTGTACGGTTCTGGCAAAACGAATATCTTTTTGTGCAAGGGTGGTCTTGTCCTCGGAGGCTTCATCCCCCATTGAGAGATATGCTTGCGGCACTTTAAGTGCGGAAAACAATTTATCACGAAGATATTTAACATCATCAATCGCTGTAATGTTTTGGGCGCCGGCTAGCGTAGAGATCTCTGTCGCGGAGCCTGCGCGCACAGGAACAAAATAATCTTCCTCAATGCTCATCGGGTTATATCGCAAGTCAACGCGACCAGTATCAGCATCCACAACAGAGTGTCGCTTAAGTTGTGTCACAATCTTCTGCATGTATTGCTCGACTTCGTTGGGCGGAACTGAACCCACATCAATCTTGAATACGCGGCGTTCGGAAGAGCGCACAACTCGATAAGCCATCATAGCATCTTCCATAAGAGTAAGCTGACGCCATATGCGTCTGGCCGGCTCTAAAATGGAGGTGCCATATGGGGCATATTTATCATTACCCAGGATGCGGAAGTGTGCGATTTGCCAGTTTTCAAACGTTATGCCGGCAGAGTTCCACTGATATTGGATGTAGTTTGGGTTTGTAGAGTCCTGACCTTCTAATCTCTCAACCTCTGAGGGAGGCAACGCGAGAACTGATTGTATTCCATACTTTTCATCGATGTCCATATACAAAAAGAAATCTCCGTACTTGCACATCGTGCGGCACCACCCAAAAAGATTGTATTGAAGATTAAGAATGTTATCATAGAGAACTGCCAAGACTGCTTTAATCTCTTCGTTCGAGCATTTGATGTTTAACATTGGGCGCAAATCAGAATATGTCGTCATTTCATCTGCATAGATATCCATCGTTGACGCAATCTCTGGCATATATTCCATCTGATCGAAATCAACATATCTCTCTGAGCGCCTCTGGTTCTGAATCGCATTCGCTGCAATTGTGTCGAGCGGATTGTATAACGACTTCTTAAACTGTTGTCCAGAGGCAGATTTAAATCTAGAAGAAAACTTATCTAAATGTTGGCGCCTGATTCGGCGGCCGGACTGGGAACGATAATTAATAATCGGGCCCGAAAAGAGCCTCGTCAAAGCTTTAAAAAGATTTGACTCTGTGTTCTTGGGGTTTTTATCTTGGACTGCCATTTATTTCCTCACTTAATGATCCATTTGTATTCTTGATACATTTTGTCTGCTTCGGACATTTTATCAAAGATGTTATCTTTTTTGTAGCCATCTTGACCTTTAATTCGTGTATTCATCGTTGTTTTTGTCGTGTAAATCGCATCCACAAAGGCTTTTTGATAATTTAAATCTCTTGCATTTACCTGTAATGCTGTATCTCTTACCCAGCATGCGATTGCTAATGCCATTATTAGATCATCGTTGTAGCCTTTCATAGCTTGCGGCTTACCATTCCTCCATATAAACGTCTTCATCTCGTTGACTAGGCGCGCAGAATACACAGTAATTAGTTTATTTCTGATAAACTCTTCTAATTTTGCAACTATAAGTGGTCTCGTCTTCATAGAGGTGGTGAACCCGGGCACCGCGCTGTTTCTTATTTCAGCCTGATGCTGTTCGATATATTCGTGGGTGGACTTTATAGAGTAGTAGATATTGGGATATGCGTAATCAGTCAATTTGTCCAACACAGAGTACCCAACATTATTATTTTCAACCACCAGCATGCAACTGCCGAACTCTCGGCCAACTTGATTCAACATATTGGCAAACATATCCAATGTTGGCTTTCCTTGATACTCTCCGACGATCTCCAGCGTCTCTAACTTAATAATATGAAATGTTGAATAGTCTGCCCCATCGCCGCGAGCGACGTCAGCTACCATTAAATAGTTACAGGTTGGATCGAACTCTTCCCAAATCCAAAAATTGCGATCAAAGCCAGTGCGGTGTTTCGGATCTTTAATCGTTGTTAGTAACCACTCCATACACTCTGGATCAATAACTGTTTCACCTGAAGTATTGAAGTTGCATTGAAGCTCCTGCGCAATCTGTCTCTTCGACATGTTCTTCGTTTCTTTCTTGTACCATGTCTCATCTCTGTCTGGGTGCACATCCCAAGGAAGGGTTGTTAAATGAAAGTTGTTTGCCGCGGATTCGGAATCCGTGCACGTTTTATGAAACCAGTTGCCGACCCCATTTGGGGTTGAGAGGGCGATGCATCGACCACCAGTAGACAGCGTGGGGTACAGGCCTGTCCAAAGCTCATCCAGACCTTCAATGTGTGCGGCCTCGTCTAACACCAATAACGACAGTGCCTCAGAACGGCCGGCATCACCAGAGGTGGAGGCGGCCTTAATAGAGGAACCATTTGAAAGTTCAAACGAGGTGCGGTTATCCACACTAATGGTTGCGATCTTAAGCCAATCCGGGAGATTGCGCATGATTCCCTTTACTTTTTTAACGAGGTTTCCAGCGGTGGCGAACTTGGTTGCCATAACAAGGATAGCCTTATCACGATGAAACAGCATGAGCCACACAACATAACCGGCCGTAATTGTTGAGATGCCGAGCTGTCGTGCTTTAAGGATGACATTGAATCGATAATCGTTAAAGTCTTTCAGCAAATCATCTTGAAAGTTATACGTATCAAAAAGAATCAACCCGTGCATCGGGTGTGATATGCGGGCATAAGTTTTAAGAAAGTAGGACGGATCTTTACCGCATTTTAATATTTCTTTAACTCTTTGCTTTTTGTCTAATTGAAAACTCATACATCTTTCATGGCCGCTAATACCTCTTCTCTATTAGTGAGGTCTCCTTCACCATCAAGCACAATCATTTCTTCAAGTCCATCTTTCCAAGCTTGATCAACTATCTGCGCATCAGACATCTTGTTAAATCCGTGAGGATCTAATGCGTCGTACATCTCGTCTTCGCCGCCCATGTCGTGGTAATGGCCTTCTTCAAGTACTTCTCGAATAAGCCCCATAAGTTCTTGAAGCTGGAAGCCAGCAACTGGTCGACCTTCGGCGCCGGGGGAATAGAGTGTCTCTTCGTCTGGGTAATCTTCGTCGCCTGGATTCGACAATTCGACACCCGGGATTTTCTCAAATACTGCCTGAAACAAGTCAGCCACTTCTTCTGGGGGCATCCCTTGGATTAAATCCATAAGCTGATCTTCTAAAGGTGGGCCTGAGCGATCTTGGAAACCACTATATTCGCCCTCTGGGGCGTCGTCTGATGGAATATCTATATCAATTGGTATTGTCTCGCCCGTGTCTGTGTGGGGCTTCTCCATTGGCTCTGTGGTGCCGTGGTGCTTTGCGTATCGCGCGGGATCTCGCTCTTCGGGGGGCTTATATTTGTCCCCCAATATCTTCTTGAGGAGTTCTTCTGCCGCGTCATGGCCGCGGAGACCTTCTCCAAGCAAATACTCCTCAAGAATAATGCGATAAAGATCGTTACGAGAAATATTCATCTTTACTCTCCAGAGTTCTTAGGTCGAGTATCGTTCTTCGGGCGCTTGCCCTTCCAGCCACCCTGATCAAGGAATGACTTCCAGCCCTTGTCTAGCGTGTCCTTCGATTCAGCGGCAATCTGCATCTCATCACTAAGGCCGCTGATCTTGTAATGCTTCTTTGCTTGTACCCACGAGCGCACGCGCGATGTACTTTGCACCATCACATCAATCTCGCCCTCTTCTTTGAGGGTCACTGACTTTCCGGTTACCTTGCGGTACTCTTTCTTAAGCCACGATGTGATGTCCGACATTCTTTGATCCACGTCGGACTCAAACCCATTGGCATGGACTTCTTTCAGCTGAACTTCAGACTGATACGTTAAGCACATCATGTTGCCATAAAACGCCACGTTAAAGCCATCTAGCACTCGCTGGTCGAGGATAGGATCTCCTTCCTCTCGTTGAAGGCCGGCCTTGATCGGCTCTCCGTCTTCTGTTAGGGCGCCATCATATGCGTTGGCGGCTGCTTGGGAAAGCCCCTGAATAATTTCGTATACTGACGATGTTTCTTTTTTCTTAGCCATTATTTGGTCTCCATCCTTTTAACCATCTTTCTTCTCTATCCTCAACATATTGAATATAGCAGTTAAAGCAACACTCAAATTTGGTGAGACAAACATCATCCATTGACATTCTTGGAAAAGTTCCGCAAACTATACACGATGTTAGAGATTCTCTATTAAGTAGTTTTTTTGATACCTTTATACCATTAATATCGATTTTCTCTTCGTGCTCTTCATTTTTCTTTATTTTTTGATAAAACTCTCGCATCTGAGAAAGATATTCTTTCTCTTTTAGTTCGTTCCATTTCGATTTTGGGTTGACTATCGCTTCAGCGCCATACTTTTCAGCGATTGCTTTTTCCACTGCTGCTATTTGATTGAGGTCTTTATCTTTCATCGAATGCCCTATACGCTCCGTAGGTTGCGGCCGAGCCAAGTACTACGCCGCCAATAAGCCACCACGTTTTATTTCGTGGAGATGTCTTTTTAAGTGACTTCACGAGTGCTTGAATTTCCTTGTCCTTCTGTGTGATGAACAGATCGTACTGGGCCGTCGATGCTTTGTGTTCTATTCTCAAAGTCTCTAGTTCAAGCTTGTGCCTCTCTCTCGCCTTGCTTAACTCATATTGTACTTTAATATCGCAAGCATGTGCAGCAATATCGTAGCCAGATAACATTTCGGCTGTTGCTCGTTTATCGAACAAGACGCCCTCAAAGGGTGCACACTGATTTTTTCCAAGAATAGTGAACTGCGGGGTGGCCGCGTGGACGGGTGGCGAGATCAGCATCAGCAAGCTAAGGAGTAACATAATCAAAACCAAATGTGTTCTTTATATCTTTAATTAGTCCTTTCTTGTCTTGACTAAACTTTCTTTCATAGTTGCGGGTTTTCTTTGTCTTCTCGTCTTCTAATTCTTGAAGGGTGATTTCATATTCTCTCTCGATCGATTCCAATTCTTGCAGATAATCATCCATCAAAAGCTGCTTTTCGTGCAATTCTTTTTCGTGAATATCCTTTAAACCCCGAATTTGGGCCTCTGTTGAATCAATGCGTGCTTGGTATGCATTCTCCATCAAGTGATAGTCGTAGCGAGTCTTCAACACCACAACCAGAAGAAGCAATACGATCAGTATTGCTTTCCAGTTTTTAAGAGCAAATTCTAATATTTGCTTCTTAATCATTGTATCCTCGCAACCTAGCGATGCCGTCGATAATCGTTTGGCCTCCGATATAGATCGCTGAAATGATTACCCAATCCTCGCTGGTGACGTGTCCTGTAAACGTCAGCCCCGTGGCGGTTAACCAGACCATCAATTTGCGCGATGTTAGTTTTGCTAGCCATGTGTCAACGAATGCTTTTGTTGTTGCCATCATTTTTTACCTCCGTTTTGTTTCTTTACGCTCTTAACGCATCTCTCATATTTCTCTTTATCTTCTCGCCCAACAGATTTAGTGCAGATCTTCCATGGGTTGTTTTCTTCGGTGAAAACATCTTCTTGATCTGCGGTGTCAATCTTGGGAATCTTACTCATGATTAATTTCAAGTCGGAGATAGCGATATTGTTTACTAAGACTGCCACTACTTTATCAGTTATAACTAAATTTGTGAAGAAGTCCTCGGCTTGATGTTGGATTTCAGAGTCCGGTGTATCCTCTGTGGGTGGGTCGCGGCGGCCGGCTACAGCGCCGAGAGCAGAAGCCACGCCGCCAATCGCCAACTCATTGATATGGCCGGCCGATGATTCAAGCTCTTCTTTGATGATCTGTTTAAGTTGTTGTTTGGTGATTTTCATTTTATATTATTCTTTATTCCGAAGCCGGTGAAAGATCTGGTGTAGTGTCTGCGGTACCGCCGGCGGCGGGGGTGGCTCCGCCAATTAAACCCTTAAGGGTTTCAACAATCTCTGGATTGTTCTTTATTATATCAACCACCTGCATGATCATGGGTCCATACTTTGCTATGGCAGCGAGAACGGCGGCAGGATTTTCGTTTAGTTGTTCTACTTCGCTAATTTCTTCAATCTCTTCTTTAATGATCTGTTTAAGTTGTGATTTTGTGATTTTCATTTGTGATCTCCTATGTTGCTAATCCATTCATACTTAGTATCGCAATCAGACCGGGCACATTCTTTCGGACGTAAACGCCAGAGAAAAGTGTCTCGCATCGACCGCCGACGTAAGCGATTGCCGACTCAATGTTTTTACTGACCTTTGGATCAGCCACCATCTCTTCCGACACAACCAACACCAACGAGCCCGCAGCAGCCTTACCCTTGGGTGGAGGGCATGCAGAACGATTCATGCAGTTGTGAAGGATCACCGATCCAAGCTTTCCAGTATTTGGATCTTTTATCATAGTTGAGCCTAAGAAGGCTCGACCGTCATTGCCCAAGCATGTTTCCAGATCTTTACTATCAAAAGATTGGATCGGTGAATCCTCGGTGGAGAGTTTTAACACTTGGGCAAGTGACTTAGCAAATTGCGTGTTGGCGACCGGATACATGCCAAGCATGCCGATTCTGCCGCGAAGTAAGCGTGTGGCGCGCTCGTTGTCGAGCACGATGTGAGGATGTGGTGCCACATCATTCATAAGAGTTAAAGCGTTCTTAGCGATGGTAGGGTTGAGATTCTCTTGGGCCGTTGGCCATGAGACAATATAGACTACCTTTCCAGCCGATTGAACAGACTTCATGTATCTTTCAAAAACAGGGTGCAGTGCGGTCACCGATGATCCGGTTCCACCACCACCACCAGCCAGGACAACAAGCCAATCGACCTTGCCTAGCTTAATACGCAGAGCATCTTCAACGATGGCGCCGTTCTGGGTTAGAACCTCTTTGCCGTACTCTACGTTCTTGCCGATGCCATCGCTATCGGGGATAAGGACAACGTGGTCCTCTTCAACATTCTTCGGAATATCCTTGCCTGTTGAGTTAACAAGCAGTGTTTTGTTAAAGCCAAGCTCGATAAAGGCATTGGCCATCTTGTTGCCTCCGCCGCCAACACCGACAAAACCAATGTTTAACGAAGAGGGTGCTGTGTTCTCAGGGAGAAGGTCTTCATCAGAGTATTCCATCTGAAGTCCAAAGTCCTCAACCATACCGAAGTCTTCAGCATCTACTGATTCGTGGTAGCTGTCCTTCTCCTGCGTGAAGGATGGCGGTGGCTCTGCGGGAGGCAGAAAATCAAATTCGTTTTTATCGTCGTTTTCTTCTGACATTTTCTGTCTCCGTTACCCTTTTTGGGTGTTGTCTCTGGCGTTTCCATATGCTCT
>PVBE011481659.1_pt1 | contig 13956 bp, 10 predicted proteins | sample 1631181 | NCBI WGS metagenome assembly PVBE01 (sample SAMN08397723, study PRJNA350692) | Marine metagenome, whole genome shotgun sequencing project. | isolation source: water | place: Pacific Ocean | collected 2012-04 | reverse complement strand
GTAAAGACACCTATCGATCTCGAAACCGATGTCGCACTCCCTCAAGGAAACATCTTCCACCGCGATCTCGATTTTCCTTTTCTTGAGGATGACAGCCTCTCCTCCGAACAAGCGCTTTGGGGTGCAGAAACTGATGATCCACATATTTTTCTTGCCGGATCAGGAGCACGACGGGGCGGCGGCGTCAGTGGCATTGCCGGCCACAATGCGGCGATGGCGCTACTTTCAAAAGATTCTTAAATCAGTTGGTGCTGTATTCAGAACCTTTCTGAATGACCAACATTCTCCCAACAAGGAAGCATCAAATCATCGAGTCGTGGCGAAGGTGACATCCCGCGACACCAGGCGAAAGGCGTTCGGCAGGTCCCTTGCATCCAGCCTCACAATCACCGAGTGTGAACCTCTCGAGAGTTGGGTCGTAAAATGCTTGCCCCCATTAATTGCCTGTCCATTCACCCAAAGATCCGCTTTATCTGGCCCATTCGTACTGAATGTCACCTCCCCATCGTCTACAACTACTACGTTGGTTCTCAAATACACGTGGACCAGCGAGATGTTATGCGGTTGCTTTGTCATGGCAGCTAACTGGCTACCGAAAACAGTTCCATTTACGCGAGAAAGCAATGGCATCCAGCCTTCCGCGAGTTGACCTGAGACAATTCGATTCACGCCCCCCTGCTCAATACGATGGGTTCCAGCCAGCACATCATATACACGAGCGACACCACCTTGACTCGCATCATAGTTGCCTGGTCTACCAAGTTGTGTAAGGAAGGAAATGAGATCGATCTGTTCTTGCTGAGTCAATCGATCGACAAGTCCTTCCGGCATAAGTGACTTACCTGGCTTCTGAAATTCGATATCCTCCTGAGATAAACGAATAAGTTTATTATTGGCATCACGAAGAACTAATTCACCGTCACTACTTTGAACGACAATACCAGATACAACCAGACCATCTGTCGTAAGAACATTGACGGAGTGGTAATTTTCTTTGATCTTTGCATTTGGCTTAAAGATTGATTCCACCACGTAATCGATTGGTGCACTCGTCCCCAAACTCGTCATATCTGGCCCAACTTTTCCACCAACCCCGCCAATCGCGTGACACTTTATGCACTGCAAATCCTCACGACTGTAAACACTTTCGCCACGCCCAGGATTACCTTCATCCCTGACACGCTGAATCAATTCAGCCGTTCGCTCAGGAGTCAATGCAGGTGACTTCATTGAAATCTTTGCATATGGTGACAATGCGGCAAGCAACTCAGACTCGTTACGCCCCCCTTCTTTTGCTGCTATCAAACCTGCTCGTGCAGCCAACTCGGAAACACCCTCACTCGGCAAAAGTTTCACAAAGACCTTTCCAGCATTTTTTGCTGAGAGGACCCCCCGCCATAACGCAAGCGCTTGTTGTTCACTTTCACATTGTGACAGTGCTGCAAAAAAAGGTTCTGCAGCAATGCGTGGATTGAGTGTCGCTACAGCAACGATAGCTCGTAAACGGGTCACACGATTGTCCGCACCTACAAGCTGCCGGAGCACTGTGGCACCAGGAGGTCCGACCACTCGAAGTGCTTCGATAGCTGCTTCACAAATTCGATCCGTACCGCCGTGCGCCGCAAGATCGAATAGCTTTTGCACATGTTCATCAAGTTGCCAGCTCCCAATAAGTTGAATTGCAGCCACTCTGATAGCTTCATCAGGTGACTCAAGAAACGATGTTATGGCATTCAAATTTCCAGATGGCTTTTCTTTTCGAACCCGATGCGCTTCAAACAACGCATTCAGAACGGTTGCTATCGCAGATGGCTCAAAGCCTCCCGAAAGGGCTTGATCGAGCATCGTTGTAAGCTCAGCTTTTCCTCCTGTTGTACGAACCAAATTGATCCATGGCCCACTTCCATCTGATGGCATGGGGCCACTTGCTAACTGTCTCGAAAGGTATGCCGCGGCTCGTGTTGGTTCGATAGCACTCAGAAAAAAATCAAGTTGCTCTTCCTGGCCGGAGGAATGTGGTTTCCACTCGCCTTGACGTAATGCTGCCATAAGCGGATCAGTGAGTTCATCCATTGTCGTTGCGAGAGCAAAGTCAATAAATCGGTCACGCGGATGCTCCAGTGCCAGCAGTGCAACAGTCGCTGACTCAGCTGTCTTCAATTTCCCGAGGCCTCGAATTGCCTCTAAACGCACGCGTGGATGCTCATCATGTATTGCTGCTCGCAGGAATCCCATTCCTTCAGAAAGGCCGATTGGAGGTGAGGCCTCGGCCTCAGGATCCACCAGATCACTTACTACCCGAATGACAGCAGCCCGGATGCGTGGATCCTTGGCTGACGCTAATGAAGAAATCTGCGACAAGGAGATCTTATCCAGACAGTGCTGGAGCCAAATACCCTGCAACTGGCTGTACTCATCTTCTGCATGTTCTGTCCACTCCTGTACGGTATCAATATTCTCTTGCCCCCGCTCCATCAAAACACGTCGAGACTGATTCCGTGTGTATTGATCATCTGAGGCTAGTCTCCTCAACAACGCTTCAGTCTCGAGTTTTGTAAGATCCTCTATCTTTTTATTCTTTGCTTTCTTCCAACTCACACGCCAGATGCGACCATGCCAACGGTCACGGCGCTCGTCACGAAAATCTACTTCACCGTGGTTGATAATCGGATTTGACCAATCTGCAATGTAGAGGGCTCCATCCGGCCCTTGCTTGACATCAATGGGGCGAAACGTACTGGCTGATGTACGAAGTAGGTCATCTTCTTGCTTTGTAACAAATCCAGCCCCCTGATCAGACACACTAAACCGGGTGACACGGTTTGCCCGAAAGTCACACGTAATAACTGACCCCTGCCACTCTGGCGGATAACTCTTCCCATACACAATCTCTAATGATGCAAACTTTGGGTAGTTGCCTGGGCTTATCAAATCCAATGTCCTTCGTGCATGCGGCACTGGCTTAAACACTGCACCCGGGAAAGAAAATGCGACCCCAGAAAAACCCGCCCCGTCCGTTAAGAATGATTGTCCGTACGCATCAAACTGATGCCCCCAAGAATTTACGAGACCACGAAATACAACCTGCATTCGCATAGTTGGAGGGTGATAGCGAAACCCTCCTCCCGCCTTCAGCCTCACAACCCCACGAGACGTTTCCGTATCCGTGCGTGTGTAGATTGATTGATTCATGTACAGGCGGCCATCTGGCCCCCAGCGAAGTGTATGCAGATTATGGTGCGTATCCTCGGTTCCAAATCCACTGAGCAAACGCTTTCGAATATCTGCCTTCCCATCACCCGTCGTATCCTTGAGAAATAACAAATCTGTACTTTGTGCGACGTAACAACCTCCATCACCTGGCTCGATACCCGTCGGGATCAGCAACCCATCAGCAAATACGGTTGATGAATCTGCTCGTCCATCGTTATTCGTATCTTCAAGAATAAGAATCTTGTCGGGGGATGATTGCCCAACTTCAATCATTGGATAGGCTTCGCTACTCGCAACCCATAATCGACCAGCCGGATCAAAGTTAATCTGAATTGGTTTGTTGAGCTGAGGATTCTCAGCCCAAAGCGTAACCTCCAGGTCTTTCCCAACAGTGAATTCGGGAGTTGGTTGCTTTTGAAACTTGGCGTATTGTGATTCAACTTGAGGAGACCGTGCATGAAATGTGTTGTTCTCGAGTGATCGCAACGATGCAATATTGTTCTCTTCCTCCGCAATCAACGCATCGTATTTTGGAATTTCAATTGCATTTTGCCCCTGCTCACGTTTTCGAAAACCAAAAACATAGGCCATGTTGGCCGGGCGGGATCGATGAAACCACCATGTATTTTTCTGCAAAATGACAGAACGAAGACGTTCGGTATTCGGATTACTTTGCCACGCCTCTGAATATCCAAGTTTTTTGCCAATCTCAATGGCGACTGTTCGGTAACCGTTATCATTCACATGAATTGGGTTCTTTCGTTCCTCAGGACGGATAGCGACTGCAGACAGGTCGATAAACACGCTTTTCTTTGATGCAGCAAGACTTGCAATAACATCTGAGTAGGCCCGAAGTGCTTGACGATGTGCAGCAGACTTTTGGGAAGGTTTATCGGTTCGAGAAAGTGGAGAGAGAAAGACACATCGCACTTCTGGAAACATTGCAGAAATAGATTCAACAAGCTTTTCATATTCCTGTGTAAATGTATCGACCCCCGCCATGCCCTCCTCGAGTGAGCTGGCCATTCCATATCCAAAAACAACCACCGTAGGATCGGTGAGTGCGAGTTGGTTGAGTAGCTGCTTCCACCCCTCATCATCTGGTTCCCTGCCAGCCTGCAGAAGACTGAGCCCAAACCGTGAATCGCCTGCTGGTGTATCGGCACTCCACCCAAGATTACGAAACGTCACATGACGATCGGAAATGCGGTGGTCATCATGAGCTCAATCCACCCGGAATATTGTTCTTGTTCAATAAACGTATCACCAAGGAAAACAACGCGGTCACCTTCAGCAAGCTCAAAAAGCTCCATCTGACCAAAGCATGGGTGACAAAAAGAACACTCGATACACGCAATTACCAGCAGGAGTGCTCCCCATACTTTCATACAGTTATTCATGGCAACTCATAAATTAAGAGGGTTTGCTTCTATAACACGCATGAGCCCGTGAGAGGATTCATCCACAACATGTCACCATTGTATACCATGGACCATACTGCAAGGGTGTCACTCTCCCACCAAAGCATCTCTACTTGCCTCGTTATTACTAGACACAACTTTTTGTCAAGCAACAGAAAGATTGTTATGCCATTCGCATGCTGCGAGTCGTTACTTATACTGCCAACGATCCTTCTTCTCGAGCATGCTTTGCAGCCCAGAACCAGACAACCAATCTTTGGCCGTTGCATCATCGCGACGGTACGTATTCCAGAACGCTAAACTGATTACAAAAATTTGCTTTATGATGGTTGGGATTTTGCTCACCACCACGTACGCCATCATTGTGATCTGTGACGGCCGAATACTCTGCCTCATGAAGCACACGTTCATATTGATCTCCAAGAGGTAATGCCAGAAAAACGCCGAGGCGACTTTTGGGATCAAGCTTTTTTTCCTTTATTGTCTCAAGAAAAAGCCAGAGTGCAGCATGCCGAGTCTGTTGTGAACACAACCACGAATAGCATGAAAGCGAACCACTTCTTAAGAAATCACCCAGCATGAAAACCTGCGTGAAAAAAGGATAGATCATTGCGGCCAGCACTCTACCGGCTTGTCTCACGATCTATCGCCTTCCTGTTTGGATGCACTTCCTTGTATTTTTTTATGCTCAACATGCAATGAAACAACGTATTACGTTAATCGCCGTGCACCTGTCTTAATCGTCCAGAAAGCCTCAGAATCAATTGCACACGTTCGAACTGATCCAACCAATCCGAAACGACCGCAGCGGTAGCATCTGAAGCTGGGGAAACAAGTCCCGTTGAACAACTTGAACCCACCATTTGTTCACCTGAAGCAGAACGATACGCAGAAAGGGTCTTATCACCGTAGACTAGAACTGGATACCAGTCTTCACTGAGAAAAACGACTGTTGGCACACGCTGACCACCACACACCTTGAGGTGAGCTGCCATATCTGGGCAAGCATCACGATCAAGAAATCGAACATCGAGTGCATCTGAGACGGAATCAAAATGTTCAAAAATTGGGCATTGATTGACACAGTCACCACACCATGTACCACAGAGTACAATCACCGGCATTCGACGAACAAAGCCCTCAAGAAGTGTCTTCTGTTCTTTTGATAGTTGTATTTTTGAGTGAACGGCATCCCATTTCACTCGTTGGTCTCCCGTCGCAAATTCATCAAGAAACTTTTGGTAAGGAAGTGATTGGTTGAATGTCTTCTGCCATGCTTCCTGCGTGGGCGGAATACCTGCCGCTGAAATAGACTTCGTATTGGTCACCTCTGACGAATCTGCAGACATCGCATGCATTTGAAAACCTTTCTGCTGCTCTCAAGTAATACCTATGGCACTTGTGAAACACTCTCCTTAGTGTTTCACCAAAACTTCCTACATTATCTAAAACATATTCATTCAACGGGATCCCGGGAAGCTAGGCAATCGTTTTCTCTCCTTTTTAACACTCAAAAAGAGGACTTGACCCAGAAAAAGGCCATACGTACTGTTCGCCCGCCTGAAGGCCAAGGAGTTTGACGAAACTCCACTCGAAGCATCGCGGCAGCATGGAGGCAGCCGCCGCTTCGAGCCGGGCTTCTGGTGATACACGAGTATTTGATTCCCGGCCAATCGCTCCCGGAAACGGTTCAGTTTCTCCGCCCCCCTGGGAACTGGATCGTTCCGGGGGCCTTTTTTGAATATGGGTCGGATTTGAGAAAACGATAGCTTTTCAAAACTCGACATTTGATATCTCCTTGCAATGATTATGAGGAGAAGATCCAAGCCTAGTTTTGCTCACACTCACCTTGAAAGTAGACTGCCGTGACATCCGTCCCAAAGCCTCCTCATGCAGACAAGATGATTCGATGGATCATGGTCGCCCTTGTTGTCTGGGGAATTGCTCATGCCATCGGTGCCTGGACTCTTAATTACGATCCTCGACGACCACTGGTTGTCCTTGCCTGTGTTGCTGCATTTCTAGGCTTCTGGAGTGCCCTATTGGCCGCTCGGCGAAAAAGGGTGAATAATCTACCAGACTAACTATTTTCTTTCGACGTGCACATGAGGAGATGACGCAATGTCAATCGTCCTGGGTTCAAGCCTCGACAATGGTCTCATTGAGTTACCCAATGGAGATCTTGAGATGCCTCGCGAAGAAAGTGTCACAAGCCTATCAATTGGTCAGTACTTGATCCGCCGATTAGCTGATTACGGTATAGGTCATGTCTTCGGCCTTCCTGGAGATTATGTCCTTTCTTTTTATTCAATGCTCGAAAAGAGCCCACTTGACCTGGTCAACTGTACTCGGGAAGACTGTGCAGGTTTTGCTGCTGATGGCTACGCACGAGTTCATGGAATGGGGGCTGTGTGTGTCACCTACAGTGTCGGGGGACTCAGTGTTGCAAACTCAATCGCAGGTGCTTACGCCGAGAAAAGTCCTGTTGTCATGATTTCAGGTGCTCCAGGACTTGCCGAACGTGCGAGCGATCCCCTGCTCCACCATCGTGTTCGGGAATGGCAAACACAACTCGAAGTCTTTCGAAAGCTTTGTGCTGCGAGTCTTGAAATTACCGATCCTGCCACTGCATTTCGTGACATTGATTTTCTCCTCGATACGGCACAACGACTCAAGCGACCTGTTTACCTAGAATTACCTCGAGATATGGTCACAGTTGTCCCACAACAAATTCGTCCCTTTGTTCGTCCACCGGAGCAGAGTGACCCAAATGCTCTTGATGAAGCCGTCAAGGAAGCTGTTTCAAGAATCGAAGCCTCAAAGAAGCCTGTTATTCTCGCCGGCGTAGAACTCCACCGATATGGCCTTCAGGATGACGTTATCACGTTAGCTGAGAAGGCTGGCATCCCAATCGCAGCATCGATGCTGGCAAAAAGTGTGGTGAGCGAAGTACATCCACTCTATATTGGACTGTATGAAGGCGCTCTGGGCCGTAAAGAAGTGACTGAATTTGTAGAGGAAAGTGACTGTATTATCCTCCTTGGAGCACTGCTGACTGATATTGATCTCGGTATCTTTACAGCAAAACTTGATCCAACAAAAAGTATCAATGCAACAAGCGATGAACTCCGAATTAGCCACCATCATTTTCACAATGTGAAACTTCAGGATTTTATTAAGGCTCTTGCAGATGCCAAACCAAAAACCAAGAAACGTTCACTCCCTCGCTCCCCACGTGACGTACAGGGATCCTATTCCGTCGATGCCAACCGCCTGATTACCACAACTCGTTTAGTCCGGCGACTCGATGATTCACTTGATGACAAAACAATTGTGATTGCGGACGTTGGTGATGCACTTTTTGCCTCAAGTGAACTCGTGATTCGCGGCAGAACAGAGTTTCTATCTCCTGCATATTACACCTCAATGGGATTTGCTGTACCCGCAGCACTTGGTGCCAAAATGGCACGGCCTGACTTGAAGGTTATCGCGCTTGTTGGTGATGGGGCATTCCAAATGACGGGCATGGAGCTTTCGACAATCGTGCGGCGAGGACTGGATGTAACAGTGATTGTTCTTGATAACAAAGGCTATGGAACCGAACGGGTCATCCACGAAGGCGGTTTCAACGACATTAATCCGTGGGAATATCAACTTCTTCCAAAAGTACTTGGTGGAGGAACTGGTTTTGAAATACGCACAGAAGGTGAGTTCGACCAAGCACTGACCCAGGCTCTTACCGACTCAAAAGGCATGAATATTATTCGTGCACACATTGGTCTTGAGGATCACAGCACCACACTGGATCGCATTGGTGCCGGGCTTGCCCGACGCAATCGAGGCTAGCCTCGCGCTGTTGCTTGTCTGAGTTGGGTACTCGATAGATCACACCGAAACTCTCGCTGCGATACAAAATAGGCCGCATTCTTCAACGCCGCCGGCGCATTGAGCTGGGATGGATCCTCAAAATTCCCCCCTCGCACGCGCCCAAAGACAATCAGTCCCGCAGCATCTTTTGCAATGCGACGTACCGCTTGCTCAGCAGCAGCATTTGAACCTCCGTAATACCGAGGGTCAGATAATCGCACAAACGTATCTGCCCCCATGACAAAGGTACTCTTTGGAAAAATATCCAGTTTTTCTTCAAAGGTGGCAGCTCGTGTAAGCCATAATCGCTGACCGGAAAACTGCATGAGACGACCGCGGACAGCAACGTAGTCCAGCATTGGCTTATCCACATTCGTTACTGATAATTCATAGTCAACAGGCCGCTCAGCGATTTCTTCAGCGATCCGCGCCATCAAAAGATGACCTTCATGAAGTGGATCAAAGGAACCTGAGAAAATTACTCGACCCGTTGTCGATGCAACAGGATCCTCTACGGCAAACGAATCTGTGCTTTCAGGTGACGCTGTCTGCACACCGACAACACGCCGACTGTTAGTGAAGAGCTCTTGCCACGCCAACGGCGCTGACATCATGTCAACATCAACACTCTCCCCCGGAAAGAGTTCCTTTGCTAACGAACAATTCCCATGCGTAACAGACACAAGACTCTCAAGAGCAAGCCATGCGGCAAGGTGTTCTTCCTCAGTGCGACTTCTTTGATTTTTTTGGAGGGTCAGATAGGCAACACGTGTGCAGTCAAACGTTTGCAGTGCAACGACAACGCGATGATCACCCTTTTTGGTTCCAATCGATTTGAGACTGGCTGTCACTGACACCCCTACTGCCTGCTCACACGTTGCTCCATAGAAACAGGCACGTTGCCATGCCAACACGGCAAGCCTTCGAGCGGCACGTGACGAGCAATATGTCTCCTGCTTACCACCTAAGAAAGAATCAACTGAATGACGTGAATACGGTACAAGTGCTTCGAGCATGACCTCACTAACCCCCGGTGTCGTGGCAAGATGCGAAATGGCTTCTGATCCACCACCAGATGACACGATGACAACTCTGCGATTTTCATCAGCTAAACGCCTGATGAGGTCTTCAGATTTTGGAAAAGACAGGGAATGGTTCGGGGTCATGACAATCATCCTACCGCATGAACCTACATAAGGCTTGTATCCCTTCCCATCGGCCGCCAAACTCATGTCTTCCGGGAGGATTACTTATGCGAGCTGCAATTATTGGGATTGGTGCCATTGCAAGCATGCATGCTCGAGCATTAGGGGACATCCCTGGCGTCGAGCTTGTTGCAGCTTCTTGTCGCACTGAGGAAAAAGGCCGTGCCTTCGCAGCAGAATTTGACTGCGAATGGTTTGATGATAGCAAGCGTATGCTTCGTCGCGCAAAACCAGATTTTGTCACAATAGCCACACCATCTGGCGCACATCTTGAGGCTGCACAGGCTGCAGCTCGTAAAGATATTCATGTCATCTGTGAAAAGCCACTTGAGATTACCCTCAAACGAATTGACCGAATGATTCGTACCGCTGAAAAGTCAGGCATCACTCTCGGTGCTATTTTTCCACAGCGATTCAACCCAGTTGTTCAAGCTGTTTACGAGGCTGCGCGATCGGGTCGATTTGGTCCGCTGGCGATTGCTGCCAGCTATGTACCATGGTGGCGTGATGATGCCTACTACGGGCCTGGTCGATGGCAAGGCACACAAGCATTGGATGGCGGTGGCGCACTTATGAACCAATCCATCCACGGCGTTGATGCATTGCAATGGATTGCAGGAGCCGCAACAGCAGGACTGGCTCCTCACGATAATCCTGTTGAAAGCGTGTTAGCTGCTACAGCTATTCGTTCGCATGATCAAGAACGTCTCGAGGTGGAGGACACCTGCGTAGCAGTCCTCCGATTTCGAAATGGTGCAATTGGTCAACTCCTTGCAGCAACCAGTTTGTACCCAGGACAAATGCGACGGTTTTTATTTGGTGGCCGAGATGGAACTGCTGAGATTCTTGAAGAACAACTTTTATCTTGGCAGTTTCGAACAGAACTACCCAAGGATGCAACCTTACGCAAAACGCTCGGAGAAGAAAGTTCGACCTCCGGTGGTGCCGCTGACCCGATGGCCATCAACTACTCATGCCATACGAGAAACTTTGAGGACTTTATTCAAGCGATACGATCAGGATCCAAACCGTCACTTGATGGTTATGAAGGACGCAAGGCCGTCGCTATTATCGAAGCATGCTACAAATCAGCACGAACCAATCGTGTGACTCACGTATCGTAAGGGTACCACTAGACGAAGGAGAAGGTGTACGTCATGGAGCAATCATCTCATTCTGACACTGCAGCACTGACCAAAGACAAACCTTGGTATACCCTCATGAACCGCTATCACTGGTTTGTCCTGACAGTCGCTGCGCTTGGGTGGCTTTTTGATTGTCTTGATCAACAACTTTTTCTGCTCGCACGAGCCCCTGCAATGGCAGATCTTTTGAAACCAGGGCAAGACCCAAATGAATTTGGTGGCTATGCCACAGCAATCTTTGTCCTCGGTTGGGCCACAGGGGGATTAATATTTGGAAGTCTTGGTGATCGATTTGGTCGTGCACGTACGATGGTCATTACCATCTTGATTTACTCCGCATGCACCGGACTAAGTGCCTTGTCACAAGGATTTGCCGATTTTGCATTCTACCGATTCCTTACCGGCCTCGGTGTTGGAGGTGAGTTTGCTGTTGGAGTTGCGCTTGTTGCCGAGGTTATGCCTGATCGCGTTCGGCCTCATGCACTTGGACTCTTGCAGGCTTTATCAGCGATTGGCAATGTCGCCGCTGCACTCATCGAAATGGGTCTCAGCACAATCGAACGAACCGGCGGGCTGGCCGGATCGCTCGAGAAGTGGCGACTGATGTTTCTTGTTGGAACGCTCCCCGCACTTCTTGCATTGATCGTTCGATGGAAACTGAAGGAACCTGAGCGCTGGCAAGCCATGAAGTCTCGGGCCGCTGAACGTCAAACTGAAATTGGATCGTATACCGCTCTCTTTCGAGATTCTCGTTGGCGACGGAATGCCCTTGTCGGTCTTTTGATGGCTTGCACTGGAGTGATTGCCTTATGGGGAATTGTATTTTTCGTGTTTGACATTGTTGGTTCCGTAATGACAAAAGAACTCGCTGCTCAAGGCTTGTCCGGAGGAGATCTTCGTGGTGCCGTTGGACAATGGAAAGGCACGACATCCCTCATGCTCAATATTGGTGCATTTAGCGGCATGCTCGCCTTCACATCGTTTACCCAGCGAACGAATCGAAAGACTGCTTTCGCAGTGGCATTTATTGGGGCCATGATTACCACAGCCCTGACATTCTGGCTCCTGCGTGATCCCTGGCACATTTTTGTTCTCGTACCACTTATGGGATTCTTTATGCTGGGGATATTTGGTGGATATGCCATCTACTTTCCGGAGTTATTTCCAACAGCGCTGCGAAGCACTGGAACATCCTTCTGCTATAACGTTGGTCGATTTTTAGCTGCCTCGGGTCCGTGGACAATCGGTCTTCTTAGTAGTCGTGTCTTTGGAAACACGGACGAACCTCTCCGCTATGCAGGGCTTGCCATGTGCTCGGTTTTTCTCCTTGGACTGATGGTGCTGCCTTTCGCACCAGAGACGAAGGGAAAACCACTGCCAGAGTGATACAATGAACTGACATGTTCAAATCGTGAAAACCTCCACGAACGAAACACAGACTGACATCTACTTTCAACGCCTGAATGGAAACGATTAACTGAATCTGCTCAATGAACATCCTTCTTACTGGCGCTACTGGTTATGTCGGACGTTGCCTGTTACCAAAACTAGAACAACAAGGTTACAGTGTTCGCTGCCTTGCCAGACGTCCAGAGAAACTCGCTGGACGTACAGGCCCATCAACAACCATTATGGTTGGAGATGCTTCTAATCCTGACGATCTGGCGCGTGCCTGCGAGGGCATGGATGTCGCGTTCTGGCTGGTGCACTCCATGGAAAGTGGTGTGGATTTTGAGCGGGCTGACCGACTGGCTGCTGAGCAATTTGGAGAAGCAGCCAACGCTGCTGGGGTAAAGCGAATCATCTATCTCGGAGGGCTCGGGGCTGATAATGATACACTGTCAGCTCATCTCCGAAGTCGTCATGAAGTTGGTGCAATTCTTCGGGCAAGTGGTGTTGAGGTTCTTGAATTCCGTGCCTCCATTATTATTGGAGCCGGTAGTTTTTCATTTGACCTTGTCCGAACACTCGTTGAACGACTGCCGGTAATGATCTGTCCGTCTTGGGTAGCCACGCCAACCCAACCAATCGCTATTGCCGATATTGTTGCCTATCTTACGGCAGCGATTCGTCTTGAAAAAACAAATTCAAGCATTTTTGAGATTGGAGGACCAGACAAAGAGTCCTACGGCGCTATCATGAAAGAGTATGCTCGCCAGAGAGGATTGACTCGGCTCATGATTCCGGTTCCTGTTTTGACGCCACGGCTCTCCAGCCTGTGGCTCAAACTGGTAGCCACAAAATATTCAAAGGTGGGAAGAAAGTTGATTGACGGCCTCAAGAATCCAACAGTCGTTGAAGATCCCAGTTCGTTCGAGACGTTTCGCATTCGTCCTCGAAACCTGAAAACTGCGGTTCGTGAAGCCGAACAGAATGAAGACCAAGAATTTTCAAACAAGCGATGGGCAGATGTAGCTGATATTGAGGAACTTCCTTATCGATATGGTGGGAAACCAGCAGGAAGTCGTCTTGTTGATCATCGCCACGCTGTCGTCTCAGTTTCTCCTGAAGAGGCCTTTAAGGCTATTGAATGTATTGGCGGACATAATGGATGGTATGCCTGTAATTGGCTCTGGAACCTTCGTGGGTTGATGGACCGTTGCATTGGTGGACCTGGCATGTCACGTGGTCGACGTGATCCAGAAAAACTTGTGACCGGTGACACACTCGATTGCTGGCATGTTGAATTCTGTGATCCGCCAAGAAGGTTAAGGCTTGCTGCAGAAATGAAAATTCCAGGGCGTGGATGGCTTGAGTTTGAAGTTGTTCCGCGCGATCACGACGTAACGATTCATCAAACAGCTGTGTTTGATCCAAAGGGTTTGAGTGGGCTTATCTATTGGTATGCCATCTGGCCCCTCCATGAATTGGTTTTCACCAGAATGCTCGCTGGAATAGTGCGGAAATCCGCCAGTTCCTGATGCATTTTTCTGAGGCCGTTCCTGTCCTCAATGCGTACTGCACAGCGGCTCAAGGTATGAGCGGACTCGACGTGTCCATAACGCATATCCTTTTTCATTAAGATGCAGTTTATCATCACGAAAAAGTTCTATGCGTGGGCGTCCGTCACGACTCAGAAAAAGATCCTCTGTCGGAATAAATACT
>PVBE011000464.1_pt1 | contig 13956 bp, 9 predicted proteins | sample 1631181 | NCBI WGS metagenome assembly PVBE01 (sample SAMN08397723, study PRJNA350692) | Marine metagenome, whole genome shotgun sequencing project. | isolation source: water | place: Pacific Ocean | collected 2012-04 | reverse complement strand
GGCACCAACGACCTGACCCAGACCACTTACGGCATCAGCCGTGACGACGTGCGCGGGTTCCTCTTCAAGTACCTCGAGGACGGCCTGTACAAGGTGGACCCCTTCGAGTCCATCGACCAGGAGGGCATGGGCCAGCTGATGAAGATGGGCGTGGAGAAGGGCCGCAGCGTCCGCTCCGACCTGAAGATCGGCATCTGCGGCGAGCACGGCGGCGAGCCCGAGTCGGTGGAGTTCTGCCACCGCATCGGCTTCAACTACGTCTCCTGCTCCCCCTACCGCGTGCCCATCGCCCGTCTGGCAGCGGCCCGCGCCGTGCTGCACGAGGAGTAGCGGTCCACCCCGGGGGGGGCTCCACATTCCCTATTCCCATTTCCCCCGCGGTCGGGTAGGGTACCGGCCGTGTTTACTACCAGACCCATACGCCTACTACTACCGCTGTACCTGCTGTCGGTGTGCCTGCTGCTGGTGGCCTGCGCCACCGAGGAGCCGGGCATCAACCCCGGGCGGGACCAGTTCTACTTCCCCACCAGCCTGGCCATCGACGGCACGCGGCCTTACCTGTACGTCACCAACTCCAACGCGGACTTGAGGTACAACGGGGCGACGCTCACGGCGCTCAACGTCAAGGAGATCCCCGCGGACCTGACGAAGCTGGACGCCCAGGTCAAGGCCAAGAAGCTGTCCTGCGCCGCCGGTGTCATCGACCCCACGGTGTTCGAGTGCAAGGAGGCGCAGTTCATCCAGTCCAACGCCACCCTGCGCATGGGCGACTTCCCCTCTGACATGAAGGTGTCGGCCGACGGCAAGAAGGTCTTCGTCACCATGCGCAGCGAGAGCTATCTGCTGTGGGCCGACGTGGTGCAGCTCAACGACGCGGCGCCCAAGAGCTGCAGCAAAAATGCGGACTGCCCGGCCGAGACCTACTGCGCGGCGGGCAAGTGCCGGCGCGTCGACATCCGCTGCGACAACGATCCAGACAGCGGCTGCGGCGGGGCAGGGGGCTCCGACTGCCGGGCCTGGGATTGCGACAGCGATCACAAGGTCGGCTGGTCCGAGGATCTGCAGAAGAGCCTGCCGTCCAACCCCTTCGGCGTGATGCTCAACGAGATCAAGGCGGTGCACGTCAGCGCCAAGGGCGAGCGCCGCACCTGCCTCGACGGGCTGTCGCCGGCGGTGCCCTGCGACTGCAAGACCAAGCCGCTGGCCTCCTGCGACGAGGCGCCCAAGCTGGACCACCTCTACGTGACCCACCTGTCGGGCGGCGAGGTGTCGTTCTTCACCGTGGAGCCCACGCGAGTGCGCCTGCGCGACATCCGCGGCGGGTTCTTCTCCGCCTCGGGCGGCATCCGCGGCGGCTACGGCATGACCCCGGTGACCCCCGGCGACAACAAGGGTGAGGTGTTCGTCAGCAGCCGCGTGGACAACAAGCTGGCCTCCTTCGTGATCAAGGACGACCTCAAGGTCGTGGACAAGGGGCGCACCGTGGTGTCCGGCATCTACCCCGCCACCGACACCCGGGGCATCAGCTACCACGCCGCCACGCGGCGGCTCTACATCGTCAACCGCCAGCCGCCGACCCTGGTGGCGCTGGACATGTCCGATGACACCGACGGCACGCCGAAGAAGGAGGCCCTCTGGGCCGCCGAGGTCTGCTCCGAGCCGTCGCTGCTCGTGATGGGGCAGGACCCCACGCGCCCGAACACGGCCAACGCGCTGCTGGCCTACGTGGTCTGCTTCGGCAGCAACCAGATCTTCGTGGTGGACACGGTCACCGGCACGGTGGTGGACCAGATCCCCACGGGCAAGGGGCCCCACAGCATGGTCATCGACCAGGGCAACAGGCGGGCTTACGTGGCCAACTTCCTGGACAACACCGTGGGGGTCATCGACCTGGACCCGTCTCATGCGGGCTTCAACCGCATGGTGATGCGCATCGGCTCTGTGACCGACCTGGTGAAGGAGTAGGCCATGGCGATCAGGCGAACACTCCCAGTCTGGATCACGGTCCTCGCGCTGCTGGTCGCGGGCTGCCCCGAGGACCAGGTGCTGACCAGCACCCGCAACCTGAGCCGCCCCGGGCCCCTGGCCCTGGTCTGCTCCGCGCGCACCGGCGACGCCTCCGCGCCCACCGGGCTCACCGCCTCTCACTGCACGTCTGACGCGGGCGTCGGCGGCTCGGTCAAGGGCACGCTCTTCGGCTTCGTGGCCAACACGGCCCGCGGCGAGGTCGCGGTCTTCCGGCCGGGAAGCTCCGGCGAGCGGCTGGTGGACCTGGATCCGGGCAGCCCGGGCTTCGGCTTCATCCCGGTGGGGTCGTTCCCCACTGACCTGGAGTCGACCCAGGACGGCTGCCGGGTGGCCACGGCCAACTCCGGCTCCTGCGACCTGTCGGTCATCGACGTGCCGTCGGTGATGAAGGTGGCGGCCGGCGAACTGAAGATACCCACCGGCGCGGTGGTCAGCGGCGTGATCCCGCGCACCACGGCCGGGCCCCTGCGGGCGCGGCCCCAGGAGCTGGTGCTCGTCCCACCGACCAAGGCCAAGGCGCCCACGGCGGCCTGCTCCAGGGACCAGGAGCTGCGGGCCTACGTCACCTTCCCGCGCTGCAACCTCGTGGCCGAGGTGGACCTCAAGACCGGCCAGGTGCTGCAGGGCGTGGTGCTGCTGCCCGGCGGCGACTACATCACCAAGAGCCCGTCATGCGCGGCGGAGTGCATCATGCGCGGTGACCCTGCGCGGCCGGACATCGGCACCTCGGACCTCAAGCCGACGCCGGACAAGATGCTGCCGGACAAGACGGCCCCGACCCTGGACGGGGCCTCGGACGCCAAGAAGCCGACCACCGACGGCGCCTCCGCGGACGCCGGCGTGGACTCCAGCGTCTCACCCGATTCGAGCAGCGGGGCCACGGACGCGGGCGTTGGCTCGTCCGCCGACGTGCTGCCCTACGGTCTGGCCTACAGCCACACCGACAACCAGCTCTACGTCTCCTCGGCCGGCGCCGGGTTCGTCTCGGTCATCGACATCGATCCATCCACGCGAGCCTTCAAGACGGTGCGTCGCGTTCAGCTCGGCGTGGCCACCACGCGCATCAAGCTCAGCCCCAAGACCCGGCGGCTGGGCCGCTTCCTCTACGTCATCGCCCGGGACCGCAGCGTGCGGGTCATCTCCACCGCCACGCTCAAGCAGTGCGAGACCAACCTCGACCTGGCCAAGGCCCCGGAGGCCGGCGTGCCCCTGAGCCAGGCCGGCTGCATGGTCAAGGGCGCCACGGGGACCCTGCCGCGACGGGTCACCGCGGACGCGCCCGGGCTACGCTTCGGCAGCTGGATCCCGCGAGAGGTGACCTTCGTCACCGGCCCCGAGGTCAAGAGCGACGCGGCCGTGGTCGAGGCCGGCCCCGGGGCCACGCCGATGCAGGGGGTCTTCGCCCTCATCGCCCTGTCCGACGGCACGATCCACGTGGTGGACGTCGAGGACTGGAACGTGATCAAGTCCAGCACCGCCAAGGTGCCCGCGCTGCACCTGTCGCACCGGCTGCGCAACGCGCACCAGGGCACCGACCTGGGCCTGCCGAAGCTGAAGCTGGAGTCGGTCAGCGGCGCCAGCACCGGCGGCATCCCCGTGGTGGTGGCCAAGACCGACAAGGACTTGCCGAACCAGGGCATCTACCTGCGCGCGCCCGGAGTGGGCGTGGCCAGCTCCTGGAACCTGATCTACGAGGACGCCCTGCTCGGCCGCTGGTCGGGCAGCCTCAAGGTCACCGGCGACAAGTTGCTGCTGGACGATCCCGGGGCCACCTACTGCGCCTCGGGGGTGGAGGCGCGTTCACAGACCAAGGGCGGGCTTCCCGAGCGGCACGGCGACATCGCGGTGCTCGTGGGCTGCAAGGACGACAACGAGTGCGGCCTCGAGCAGGTCTGCGCCAAGTCTGTGTCCAACCCGACCAACTACGGCCTCTGCATCGAAAAGAGCAAGGAGAACGAAATGTTCACCAAGTGCCTCTCGTTCCTCAACGCGGAGCGGGAGTACCTGGTGACCCGGGCCACCAGCAAGCAGCTCACCCTGGATATCCTGCCGGTGGAGCCGCAGAAGATCATCAAGCAGTCGAGCCAGACCGCCAAGTGCACCGCCAACAGCGACTGCACCAAGCACCACATGTGCGCGCTCAAGGCCCAGGCCATCCCGGGCCAGGTGGCGCTGGCCAAGGGCGACTGCTTCCGCACGGGGTGCACGGTGGACGCCGACTGCGGCAGCAACCACCGCTGCGTCCAGCCCCTGGACGGCACGCCCAGGGTCTGCAGCCTCGTGCCGCTGCCTTTCGAGAAGGGCCCGAGCTGTGACTCCACGGCCGCGGATCCCGACGCTGCGTGCCGGCCCAAGGTCAAGGCCGGCGCCAAGTGCTCCGAAGACAAGGACTGCAAGGACGGCCGCCTGGAGTGCCGCAAGCCGAACAGCGCGGCCACCGAGCGGGTCTGCGTCTCCAAGGACTTCAAGTGCGCACGCTTCGCCGGCCTGAAAAACATCTGCGTGCGTATCAGCCCCTGCTTCACCCAGCTGCTGCGCTACGACGTGCGAGCCGGGCGTTCATTCGTCATGGGCGGCTACAAGCGCCGGCGGGCCGATCCGGTGACCGGCGAGTGCGCCGACAACACCAGCCAAAACGCCCTGTTCAACAATCGCATCCCGGTGGGGCTGCCGATCTACCCCGTGATCCTCGGGCCGCGCTGCAACCCCGCGTCGCCGGCGCCGCTGCGGACGCCGTCGGCGAACGCCTGCTTCGACGAGATCGCCACGGGGTACACCGGCTTCACCAGCCGCTCCGGTGACAACTACATCTCGGTGACGGGGGATGGGCCGGCCACGGTGGTGCGCTTCGGCAACCCCGACCTCTGGTTCAGCCTGGGCGTGAGCCACCTGACCACGGCCCCGGTCGTCGAGGGCGCCACGGACGCCGGCGTGGCCACCGCGTCGTCCACGCCGCCCATGCCCAAGCGAAACCTGGTGCTCAAGCTGGACGTGGCCAGCGGCTTCTCCGCGCTCAAGGTCAACAGCGGGACCCTGGTCTCGCTGCCGACGCGGCTGGTCGAGGGTCCCGACGGCTACGTCTACATCGTCGACGAGGGGGACACCGCCGGCGGCACGGGCAACAACGGGCAGGTGGTGCGCTTCGTGCGCGCCAACACCGCCATGGATACCTTCCAGGTGAGGTAGCCTGTCCTGGTGGACGCGGCGTAAAATTTGCTCATGCTCTCTTGGGCAACTACCATTTAGGACCATGAAGGACGAGGACAAGATTCGCGAGCGCGTCGAGCTGCTGCTGGACAATCGACAGATATTTCTCATCTTCCTCGCCAGCGCGGTGATCCTGGCGCTGGTCTTCTCCCTGGGCGTGGTGGTCGGCAAACGCTCCGGCCCCACGCCGGTGAGCGCGCCCCCCACGGATCCGCTGGCCCTGCTGGACAAGATGTCCAAGGGGGAGACGGTGGACGAAAACCTCACCTTCCACTCCACGCTGACCAAGGAGGCCGAGCCGGTGAAGCTGGGCGGCGACGTGGTGTCCACCACGCCGGCCAGCGTCACGCCGGGCAACCCGGACCCCGCCGCGCTGGAGAAGAGGAAGGAGCAGGCGGCCGCGGAGAAAGCCAAGGCAGCAGCAGAGAAGAAGGCCGCCGAAAAGAAGGCCGCGGAGAAGAAGGCCGCCGCCAAGGGAAAGAAGGCCTCGGTTGACGCCGACGACGCGACCAAGAAGGACACCTTCTCACTGCAGCTCTCCGCTTTCCAGGAGCGCCACGAGGCCGAGCAGTTCATGCTCAAGCTCAAGCAGAGCGGGCTCAAGCCGTACCTGGTCACCACCTCCATCCCCGGCCGCGGCATCTGGTTCCGCGTGCGGGTGGGCAACTACACCACCTGGGAGGAGGCGCTGACGGCCAAGGAGAACTTCGAGCAGCGGCACAAGATCATCGCCTACGTCACGAGGAAGTAGGGCGCTCTCGGCGGCTGGCTGGTTGCAGCCCATTTCATGCGGTGAGGTCCATTCGTGCTACCCCTTTACACCAAACCGCCAACCGTGTTTGATCTGACCCCATGGCCCGCAAGCCCGCCAAAAAGAAGGCCAAGAAGAAGTCCTCCACCGACACGCCGCTGATGCGGCAGTACTTCGAGGTCAAGAACCGCTACGAGGACGCCATCCTGCTCTTCCGCATGGGCGACTTTTTCGAGCTGTTCTTCGACGACGCGGTGGTGGCCTCCGAGGTGCTGGAGGTGGCGCTCACCTCCCGGGACAAGCACCGCGACAACCCGGTGCCGATGTGCGGCTTCCCCCACCACGCGGCCACGAACTATGTGCGCAAGCTGCTCGACGGCGGCTTCAAGGTGGCGGTCTGCGACCAGGTGGAGGACCCGCGTCACGCCAAGGGCCTGGTCAAGCGGGCGGTGACCCAGGTGATCACCCCCGGCGTGGTGCTGGACGCGGACCACCTGGAGGCCAAGGCCAACAACTTCCTCCTGGCGCTCTGCGTCGACGACGGGCGCTACGGCCTGGCCGCGCTGGATCTGTCCACCTTCGAGCTGCGGGTCACCGAGGTGGAGGAGCCCGCCACGGTGCTGGACGAGCTGGCGCGGCTCCAGCCCAAGGAGGTGCTCTTCGACCCCGAGGCCGAGCAGGCACTGGCCGGGGTGCGGGACGTGGCCCCCGGCGTGTGGACCAAAGGCGACGGGGCGCTCTTCGTGGAGCCCGGCGCGCAGGAGCTGGTGGAGACCAAGGGCGGCGCGCCGCTGGAGCAGCTGGAGCTGGACGAGACGCCCGCGGCCCTGCGCGCCTGCGCGGCGGCCCTGCGCTTCGCCGAGTCGACCCAGCCCTCCACGGGCATGCCCGCCTGCCGCGTGGTGGCCTACCAGGCCAGCGACTACTTACAGCTGGACGAGTCGACCCTGGCCAACCTGGAGGTCTTCGAGTCGCTCATGGAGCGGCGCCGCAAGGGCTCGCTGCTCTGGGTGCTGGACGCCACGCTCACGGCCATGGGCGGGCGCATGATGCGCAAGCAGCTGGCCATGCCGCTGCGGGACGTGGCGGCCATCCGAAGGCGCCACGACGCGGTGGAGCTGCTGGCGGAGCAGGCGAGCCTGCGCCAGGGGTTGCGGGAGTCGCTGCGCCGCATCTACGACCTGGAGCGCCTGACGTCGCGCACGGTGCTGCTGGTGGCATCTCCCCGGGAGATGGGCCGCCTCTACAGCTCGCTGCGTCAGCTGCCCGGGCTCGTGGCCCTGCTCGAGGAGGCGGCGGAGTCCTCGCTCTCCCAGGAGGTGCCGGCCCTGCTGCGGGATCCGGGAGACCTGCTGGCCGACGTGGCCGACGCCCTGGAGGAGGCCCTGGTGGACGAGCCGCCCACCAGCCCCCGGGACGGCGGCATCATCCGCAAGGGGTACAACGACGAGCTGGACGACCTGGTGGACCTGTCTGACGGGGGCAAGGAGAGCATCCTCGCCATCGAGGCGCGCGAGCGCGAGACCACCGGCATCGCCACGCTCAAGGTGCGCTACAACAAGGTCTTCGGCTACTTCATCGAGGTGACCCGGGCCAACCTCAAGCACGTGCCCGAGCACTACACGCGCAAGCAGACCCTGGTCAACGCCGAGCGCTTCGTCACCACCGAGCTGGCGGAGCACGAGGCCCGCGTGCTCGGCGCCGAGGAGCGCCGGGTGGAGCTGGAGCAGCAGCTGTTCGAGGAGCTGCGCCAGCGTATCTCCCGCGAGGCCGCGCGCCTGGTGGCCACGGCCGAGTTCGTGGCCATGCTCGACGTGCTCTGCGGCCTGGCCGACGTGGCCCAGACCCACGGCTACGTACGCCCGGAGGTCAACGACGACGACGCGATCACGATCAAGGAGGGGCGGCACCCGGTGGTGGAGCGCTTCATGCCGGCGGGGCAGTTCGTGCCCAACGACAGCGTCCTGGATCCCAAGGCCGAGCGCATGGTGATCCTCACCGGCCCGAACATGGCCGGCAAGTCCACAGTAATGCGCCAGGTGGCGCTGATCACGCTCATGGCCCAGGTCGGCTCCTTCGTGCCGGCGGACAGCGCCACCATCGGCGTGGTGGACCGCATCTTCACCCGCGTGGGCGCCAGCGACAACCTGGCCCGCGGGGAGAGCACCTTCATGGTGGAGATGCGCGAGATGGCCTCCATCCTGCGCCACGCCACCTCGCGCAGCCTCATCGTGGTGGACGAGATCGGCCGCGGCACGGCAACGTACGACGGCATCAGCATCGCCTGGGCCGTGGCGGAGTTCCTCCACGACCGGGTCAGCGCCAAGTGCCTCTTCGCCACGCACTACCATGAGCTGTGCGCCCTGGCCGAGGTCAAACCGTTCGTGCGCAACTTCAACATCGCGGTGCAGGAGTGGCGGGGCAGGGTGGTGTTTTTGCGCAAGCTGGTGCCCGGCGGGTCGAGCCGCTCCTACGGCATCGAGGTGGCGCGCCTGGCCGGCCTGGACTCCTGGGTCATCGGCCGGGCGCGCAAGGTGCTCGGCGCCCTGGAGGGCGGCGAGGCCGTGGCGGGGCTGCCCGCACGTGCCAGCCTCGGTGTGGATCCCGCCCAGCTGTCGCTCTTTTCTGCCTCGCCCGCCGGTCCCGGCGCCAGCCCGGAGGAGGCCGAGGTGCTCGAGCTGCTCAGATCGCTGGATCCGGATCGCATGACCCCCCTGGAGGCCCTCACGGCCCTGGCGGATCTGCGGGGAAAGATCCAGCGCTAGCGGCGGTAACACTGCCAATAAATATCGGTCCGCGGATTCCGGCGGAATCCTTGCGGGATGAGGCCGAAATTGAGCCTTCACATCGGGGCGTGGCTGCGGTAATCTCACCACCGCTCTCGTTGAGCAAGATGGAAGAAAGACATGAAAATTCGATTTGTTGCAGCATTCCTTCCCCTCCTGGCGGTCTCACTATGCGCAGGCGAAGCCGCGGCACAGCCGTGCGACGCCAAGCCGTGCAAGGACCACGGGTTCTGCACTCGCAACAAGGACGGCGAGTGCGGCGCCGCGTCCGACTCGGACTGCAGCAGCTCCAAGGCCTGCAAGTCCAAGGGCTTTTGCAAGCACCACGGGGGGGCGTGCATCCAGGGGTCGGACAAGGACTGTAAAAAGTCCGCGTACTGCAAGCCCTACGGGCTCTGCTCCTTCTCCAACAACAAGTGCGTGGCCACCGACAAGGCCTGCCAGGCGTCCGACGGATGCAAGACCCTCGGCATGTGCACGGCCGAAAACGGCACCTGCGCGGTGAGCAAGGCCTCCGACTGCAAGGCGCTCGATGGCTGCAAAAAGTTCGGCAAGTGTACGTCCAAGGGCAACGGCTGCATCGTGGGCTCCGACAAGGACTGCGCGTCGTCCGAGGTCTGCACCAAGGCCAAGGCCTGTAAGAAGGGCAACCGCTTCTGGGGCCGCTTCACGGTCAACGACATCAGCAAGATGACCCTGGCCGACGGCGTCAAGTTCACCAGCATCGGCGGCAACATTCCTCAGGACGCCCCCAGCCTCGTCGCCGGCGAGGACGTGGAGTGCCTCAAGGTCTTCAAGACCGTGGACTTCGAGTCCCCATCGGACAGGGCCGCGGGCAAGGAGAAGGCGGAGAAATGCTGCAAGGCAGCCGCCAAGGGCAAAAAGGGCATCACCTGCACCGACTTCCCCAACGGCGGCAAGCACACCAGCGTCGGCATCAAGGTAAAGAAGAAGTGCATGGTCGAGGCCGGCTTCACCAAGGGCAAGGTCGAGGCCTTCGCGCTCTGCCGCATCAAGACCCCGCGCTGCACCATCCCGCCCGAGGTGCTGAAGAAGATGATCGAGGAGGCCAAGGCCAAGGCTGCCAAGGGTGCGCCAAAGGGCAAATAGCAGCCTGTTATTTGACCAGCCCCGCCCGACCTCCTACTCTCATCATGTGATCAAGCCGGTTCTACTAAGCGTCGTCGTCTGCCTGGCCTGGGCCTGGCCCACCGGCGATGTGCTGGCCCAGCGCAAGGCGAAGAAGGTCAGGGCGGCCAAGTCCGGCAAGGGCAAAAAAGTCCGCAAGGCATCGAGAGCACGTAAGAAAACCCGCGCCAAACGCTCCCGCAGGCGGTCGCGCAGATCACGCCGCCGCCGTGACCGCTGGCCCCCGATGCTGCTGAAGCAGATGCACACCAAGGAGCAGATCCGGGTGCGGCTCTTCGACCGGCGCGGGCGCGCCGTGCGGTCCACCACCCGTAAGCTGCGCCGGTTCCTGCGCTGCCACCGTACGGGCCGCCGGCGCTCCATGAGCTGGCGCCTGGTCCGCAACCTGTACAAGGTCTCCCGCCTCTACAAGGGCAAAAAGATCCTGATCTACAGCGCCTACCGCCACCGCAGCACGGCGGCGCTCAAGACCAGCCGTCACATCCGCGGCCAGGCCCTGGACATCGCGGTGCAGGGCGTGCCGCCTCACGAGCTGCGCGACAAGCTGCGCGGCAGCTTCAAGAAGGCCGGCGTGGGCTACTACCCGCACCTGCCGTTCGTGCACTTCGACGTGCGCAAGCGGGCAGGCTTCTGGGTCGACGTCTCCGGCAGCGGCGAGAGCTCACGCTACGCGGCCAGCTCCCACCAGTACATCAAGGACGAGCGCAAGTACGGCGTCGGGTCCATCTACCTCACGCCGGTTGATGGTGTGCGGTGGGGCAAGCCCACTCGAGCTCGGATCGCGGGCCTCGCAGCAGGGAGTGAGCTGCCCGCTGCTGCGGCCCTGGATGTGGCGGGGGTGAAGATCGAGCAGGTGCGCGCCGCGGCCCTCAGCAGGACCGACGAGGCCGCCGCGCGCCCGATCCAGGGACCGCCTCCGGTGGGCGATGACGTGGTGCCGATAAAAAAAACGCCCCTCGACTCACGCGAGGCGCCAACAAAGCGCGGCGCCAGCGGGTCGAACAAGAGGTCCAACCGGTAGAGGGTGAGCAGCAGTTTCCTGTTGCGCGCTCCCGGACAACTGGTTTATCACGCCGAGCGGACGTTCTGAATGAAACGTCCAACGGTTACGTCAGAGATTGAGGTCGGAGCAGGGCCGATGCTATGCTCCCCGCAAGCCAAGTACGGAGGAACGTACCATGAGAGCCTTCATCGCTTCTCTCACCCTGCTGCTAGCCTTTTGTTTCACCACCGACGTGGACGCCCAGCGGCGTAAGCGCCGCCGCAAGAAGGCCAAGAAGGCCGCGGTGAAGACCAAGGTCGGCCTCATCAAGTTGATGGGTAAGTTCAAGTGGGGCATGAAGCCCGGCAAGATCCTCAAGGACTTGGAGGTCAAGATCGCCAAGACCTACAAAAAGAAGATCGAGAACGAGAAGGACCCGCTCAGGCAGGACAGGCTGCGCAAGGAGATGCTCACCGCGATCAGGAAGCTGAAGAAGAACCACGTGCGCTTCACCGGCAAGCAGTCCCCGTGGGATCTGTCCCTCATCGACAAGGAGTACTCGCACAAGAACAACGAGTCGATGATCGTCATGTGGGGCAAGCGCGACCGTAAGTTCTACTTCTTCCACCACAACCAGCTGTGGAAGATCTACATCGCCTTCAACACCGCCATGTTCAAGGGCAAGACCTTCGAGGACTTCTCCGGCGCCATGGAGGCCCGCTTCGGCAAGGCCGAGCGCAAGTACAAGACCACCATCTCCGGCGAGAGCAAGCTGGACTACCTGGCCTGGCCGCCCGCCGACAAGACCATGCTGAAGGCCATCGACAACACGGGGCTCTACGGCAACTTCTGCCTCGTGCTGCTAAACAAGGATACCCGCGAGACGGTCATGGACGGCCGCAAGCTCAACAGCCCGAAGAAGAAGGGCGGCGATCCGCTGGTGGAGGCGGTGACCAAGGACGGCGGCAACTCCTCGGACGAGAACGAGGACATCGTGGACCGCATCACCGGCAAGCGCTCCAAGAAGCCCAACGTCGGCGGCGGCACCCACACTCCCCGGCGTCCGGGCACAGTCATCACCACGCCGCCCAAGCCGAAGAAGCGCAAGGTGGACACCTCCGACCCCCTCAAGGGGCTGGATATCTAGAGCGCTCTGGAGCTTGAATAGAGGGGGGCGCTGCAGGTACCTGACCAGCAGCGAAAGACGAATCGATGGAAAGCTAGTTGACCGACTCCACGGAGGTGACCTCGGGGATCTGCTCCTTGAGCTCGGCCTCGATGCCCATCTTCAATGTCATCTGGGACATGGGGCAGCCTGCGCAGGCACCGGTGAGACGCAGCTTGACCACGCCCTCGTCGGTGACGTCCACCAGCTCACAGTTACCACCGTCGCGGGCGAGGGCGGGCCGGATTTTTTCTTCGATGACGGACTCTACTCTGTCGCGCATACTTTTCTCCAGTTCGGCTATAGACAAAGAATGTTAGCACGGGACATGCCCCGTGCCAGGGAGTTAACACCACATCCAGTGTTCCCGCGCAAGCCTTAGTTTTTCGGCGGCCAGACCGCTTGACACCGTCGTGAGGCTCCCAGTAACGTCGCCCAAACATTTGCAGCGTGATTCCATGAACCTTCGTCCATTTCGCCATCTTGTTTCCATCCTCGGCCTGCTGGCCGCCACCCTCTCCTCGGGGCCCACCGCGGCGGCGCCCACGCGGATCAGCATCGCGGCCGTGGGGGACGTCTGTCCCTTCCTCGAGCAGGGCAACCTGGTGGAGAAGAACGTCAAGAACGTGCTCGGTGCCGGGGCCGGGTGGATCGCGGGCGCGGACATCGCCTTCGCCAACCTCGAGGCCCCGATCATCAAGCAGGGCATGAAGGCGGTGCGGATCAAAAAGCTGCCGATCCTGGTGGGCCGGCTCTCGCTGCCCAACAGCCTGGCCAGGGCCGGCTTCGACGTGGTCTCGCTGGCCAACAACCACACCTACGACTTCGGCGCCGAGGGCGTGGCGATCACCCTCGACGCGGTGAAAAAGTCCAAGCTGGCCTACACCGGCCTCGGGTTCAGCCGCAAGGCCGCGCACAAGCCGGTGATCATCGAGCGCAAGGGGATCAAGGTGGCCTTCATCGCCGCCACGGACCGGGTCAACCAGCCCCAGCCCAAAAAGCCGCGCAAGGCCTGGACCGCCTGGCTCCACATCAGGCGCCTGGAGCGCCAGGTGCGGCGACTGCGCAAGAAGGCTCACGTGGTCGTGGTCTCTTTGCACTGGGGCATCTCATACAACCCTGATCCCATCGAGAAGCAGAAGAAGATCGCCCAGCGCCTGGCCGCCGCCGGCGCGGACTGGATCATCGGCGGCCACCCTCACGTGCTCCAGCCGGTTGTCTTCGCCTCCAGGGCCCGCCGCACGGTCATCGCCTACTCCATGGGCAACTTCCTCTTCGGCAAGCAGGAGGGCGCCCGGGGGCAGACCTGGGTCCTGCGGGTGGACTTCGAGCTGAAGGAGGGCGCCAAACGCGCGACGCCCGTGGCGGTCGAGCACCTGCCCCTGGTGGTCAACGAGGAGCGGCTGCTGCGCAAACCCTGGACCGACGAGCTGAAGAAGGTCTACCGGGCGCTGGAGAAGCGGTCGCCCGCCCTGGGGTGGAAGCGGTAGCTCTTAAACCGCAGTTCATGATTCGTTGTCATCTCACGCGGCAGGTGCAAGGGCTCCGGGCTCCGGACTCCGGGCTACAAGGCTGGCCACATACGTGCCACAGGTTGCCTGTTCTCCGGTAGCTCCAGCTGACGCCGCCGTAAGGTGACGGGGGACCGTAGGCTACCCCTGAATGCTTCACCTATCCGATGGCCTCGAAGCTGGCGAAAGATGGCCTCGTAGCCTGTAGCCTGTAGCCTGCAGCCCGCGATAGCGAAGCGATGGCGCGGTGATCTCAAATCGCGATCGGTCGTTTAGTCCGGCGGCATGAAGCGGATGTGGAGATGGTTCCTGCGGGCGGGGCAGTGGCGGATGGTGCCCTGGGTGTTGGCGCGGGGGCGCGGGTACTGAAAGTTGCG
>PVBE010302473.1_pt1 | contig 13958 bp, 13 predicted proteins | sample 1631181 | NCBI WGS metagenome assembly PVBE01 (sample SAMN08397723, study PRJNA350692) | Marine metagenome, whole genome shotgun sequencing project. | isolation source: water | place: Pacific Ocean | collected 2012-04 | reverse complement strand
GCTCGCGCTCGCGCGCTTCGTCGAGAGCCCGCTCGTCCAGCCGAGTGTGCTCTTCGACCGCCCGTTCGTCCTGGCCCATGGAGGCTATCGGGATCGCGGCTGGCCCGAGGACTACGACCTCTGGCTCCGCCTCTTCGACGCCGGCGCACGGATTGGGAAGGTCCCCGACGTGCTCACTTTCTGGCGCGACCATCCCGCGCGCATGACCCGAACCCACGACGTCTGCGAGCCCGACGCCATCCGAGCGTGCAAGGCGTCGTTCCTGGTGTCGGGGCCGCTGGCTGGCGGGCGCCCGTTCTGGGTGGCCGGGACGGGGCGCGATGCAAAGCGGCTGTGCACCTTGCTCACCCCGCACGCTCCACTGCGTGGCTGGCTCGATATCAATCCGAAGCGCATCGGCGGGCGAATTCAGGGCGCGCCGGTCACCACGCTCGAGGCCGCCACGATCGGATCGGACGAGGTCATCCTCGTCGCCATCGGCGCGGCCGGAAGGCGCGACATCGCCCGCGACCTCTTCGTACGCGCTGGATTCAGGGAAGGGGTGGAGTTCTGGTGCGTTGCGTAGTCCCGTGCGTCATCTAGGGCGTGGGGAGCCGCACCGTGAACGTGCTGCCCTCACCCGGCGTTGAGTCCAGCGACACCTCGCCTCCGTGGGCGTCGGCGATCCGGCGCACGATGGACAGGCCGACCCCGCTGCCGACGTCGTCGGTGGCGCGCCGGGTGAACAGCTTGAACACGGCCTCGCGATCTTCGGCTGCGATGCCCACGCCGAAGTCGCGGACCGACAGCGCGGCCCAGCCGGGCGCCTCCACGCGCACGGCGACCTCCACCCTGCGCGGCGCGGCCTCGGTGTAGCGCACGGCGTTGCTCACGAGGTTCGCGAGCAGCGCCGTGAGCGCCTCGGGCTGACCGAGCAGCGGGGTCTCGTCGGCGGCGATCTCGATCTTGCCCTCCAGCGCTTCGAGGTCCGCCCGGAGCTGCAGCTGGACGTCGGCGACCAGCGCGGCGAGCGCCACGGACTCGCTGCCGCCCTCCATCTCGGTGCTCTGCGAGAAGCGCAGCACGCCGTCGATGAGCCGCCCGCTTCGGTCGACAGCGGTCTGGATCCGGTCGGCGTATTCCCGGGCCTGCACGCCTGCGTCAGAGGGCATCTCCTCGACCAGCAGATCGGTGAAGCCGGAGATGGTGCGCAGGGGCGCCTTCAGGTCGTGGGCGATGTGGTGCGCGAACGCCGTGAGGTCGTCGATGCGTCGGCGGTCGCTCGCTTGCCGCTCCAGCTCGCGCGAGATGTTCCACAGCGCCACCATGCAGACTGGCTGGTCGTGCAGCCAGTGGGCCTCGAGCGCCATCGGCAACCGCACGAACCCGGCCGTCACCAGGTCTACGCGGGCGTGCGCCACGGTCTCTCGCCGCGAGATGCGCCCCCACAAATCGGTGTAGCGCTCGAGCCAGGCGGGGTGCACCAGCCAAGACAGCGGCATGCCCACCACGTCCTCGGGGACCCCAATCTCGTCTCGAAAGCGCTTGTTGGTGCGTCGCACCCGGCCCAGCGGGTCGAGGGCGCAGAGCATGTTCGGTGACGCATCGTAGAGCTCGTCGAGCGCCGCGTCCGCGGCTTCGAGCGCGTCGAGCTGGCGGGCGTAGCCGAGATGCGCCGCGAGCAGCGGTGCGACGTGGTTGAGCAGCTCGCTGTGCGCGGGCGGGAGCGCCTGCGGCGACTGGTTGCATACGAGCAGCACGCCTACGTCGCGCGCCAGCGCCACCAACGGGCGGACGTGGACTTGAGCCAGCCCGGCGCGCGCAAGCAGACCTTCCAAGCCCGGTGCGGCGCGGTCGAGCATGTGGTCGCCACCGAGATCGTCGCCTTCGAGCCAGCTGACCTCCTCGCGCAGCACGGTCGTGTCGGGGCGCAGCCCGAGGCCCTCGGCAGCGCGGCTCGCGGCCAGCATGATGACCGCGTGGGGCTCGACCGCGCAGACGAGGCACAACGCGGAGCCGAGCTCGTTGGCGATGCGCTCGGCGGCGTCACCAAACGCGGCGCGCGCGCCCGTCCCTCGGCTCAGGCGTCGCGTGATCTCGGTCAGCGCCCGCTCGCCACCCGCGCGCGACTGTCGCAGCCGCACCACCCGGGTGATCGCGGCCGCCATGACCGGGTCGACGCGTTGCACGGCGTCGGCGGCGATCTCGGGGGTCGGTGCGTGCTCGGTGAGGAAGTCGCGAAGCATCCGGTCGACCAACATCCCCGCGAGCACGAACTCGTCGAGGGGTTGGGCGCGGTACACCGGCGGATCCACGTATCTGCGCACGACGTGGTCCGGCGCCACGCGCCCGAAGACCCAGCTGCCGACGAGGCGCACGGTCTCGCGGGCGAGCTCGCGCCGGCCCTCGGGGTCCATGACGAGGTAGATGCCGCCGGCGCTGGCGAGCGCCTCCGACCATCGGTCGAGCAGCATCTCGTTCTCGGGCGTGATGAGCTCGAGGAGCGCCGCAGTCTCTGGCTCGAGGGGTGCGGTCAATCCCAGCGACACTCGAAGTGGCTGCGCGTCGTGGTGTACGCGTCGCGAATCAGCGCGTCGCGGGCGACGGTGAGCTCGAGCTTGCAGCGCTGGTCGAGGCTCACCCCGGGGTAGTTCATCTCGAACCGCCGCGCGCTCTTCTTCTCGTCAGGCGTCAGCTCACGCAGCGTGCGCAACCCCGCCCGTTGGGTGACGTAGACCATGACCTCGAGCTTGCCCGGGTCGCGGGTGCGCACCGCGCCGCGGATGCGAAGGCTGCGGACGGTCTCGGGCAGCAGCGGGTCCGAACGGTCGCGAACGACCTGTACGCCGACGCCGCCCTTCAACAATCCGCGCAAGTCGCTGTGCAGGAACGCGTCCTGTCGGTCACGGGCAGGATTCCAGACCTCGATGTAGAGGAACGGCGCGCGGCCCACCGAGTACGGCGAGGTGACATCGACGTGGACGTGCAACTCGAAGTGATCGTTGGGCGGCAGCGCGTAGGCGGAGACGGCGGCGATGACGTCGTCACCTGCACCCGCCTTCTTCAAGCGGATGAGGGTGTCGGCGTCGGCGACCACCCGCACCTTGCGAGTGCGCATCATCTCGAGGATGGCGGGCTGCCCGATCCCGGCGGCGGCCAGCTTCTCGAGCTCCGCGAGGGTGAGCGCGCGGCTGTCGCTCGTCCGCTTGAAACGCTCCCAGGCGCCCAGATCGTCGGGCCGGAAGGTGACCAGGTCGACCACTTGTGGTCCCGCGTGGGCCGCGCTCGCGAGCAGCAACAGGAGCCACACTGTGCTGCGTTGGAACATGAGGACTCCGAGGGGGCGCGCCGACCCGCTCTTCTACCACAGTCGCAGGGGTCGCTGCCGCGGCTGGCGGTTGTTGCCACCGGGCCGCGCCGGTTCTATAACCGAGGCGAGTCCGGCCAGGTCGAAGGGACCCGAATGTCCGCCACGGTCGAGTGTCCGAATTGCGGCGCCGACGTGCCGCCCGCGCACAAGTTCTGTGGAAAATGCGGCCACCCCATGGGCGCTGAAGCCGAGGGGGGTGGTGAGGAAGGGATCGGTCGTACCGCCTTCTTCGGCGCAATGCAGAGCGTTGGCAAAGCGAAGCTCATCCTCATTCGTGGGGAAGGGATGGACGGCGTCAGCTACCACCTCAACGCCGCGGAGCACATCGCAGGCCGCAAGGCGGGGGCGATCCTCTTTCCCGAGGACAATTACCTCTCCCCGCGGCACGCCAACTTCTTCTATGACCAGGGCCAGCTCTACGTGCGCGACGAAGGCAGCCTGAACGGCATCTTCGTGCGTATCCGCGAGCCCGCCACGGTCGGGGACGGCGACGTCTTCCTGGCCGGCGAGGAGCTGCTGCGCATCGAGACCGACGAGCCCGGCGGCCAGACCGTCGGCTCCGACCACACGCATTTCTTCGCGAGCCCCCGCCCACCGCGTTCGTATCGCGTCACGCAGCTCTTCGAGGGCGGGCGTTCGGGGCTTTGCTACTTCACGCGCGGCGACACGCTGACCATCGGGCGCGAGAGTTGCGACCTCAACTTCGCGGACGACCGCTTCATCAGCGGGCGCCACTGTCGCCTGGACTTCCACGCTTCGGGGGCGACGGTCACTGACCTCCAATCGCGCAACGGCACCTACGTGCGGGTGCAGACGCAGCGCGAGCTCACGCACGGCGACTACCTCTTCCTCGGCAAGCAGCTTCTGCGCGTCGAGATCACGACGAGCTGACGGGGATACGAAGTTGATCGTCTGTCCGAACTGCAGTCGCGAGAACGAGGACCACTACAAGTTCTGTCTCGGGTGCGGCACCGAGCTGTCGAAGGCGCTCGCCGGCCCGGCACCCTCGGTCCCCGCGACCCCGACCACCCCGGCCCCGGTGCCGACCGCGCTGCCGCAGCCTTCGGCGCTCGCGACGCCGCCGCGGACGCCAACCGCACCACCCGCGGCCCCAGCGCCGCCGGCGGCCGACGACGATGACGACGACGAGCTGCCGCCACCGGTGGCGGAGGGCGCCGAGGAGAGCGACGACAGCGTCCCGGTGCCAATGGACGCATCGACCGACCTCCCGTTCGACCTCTCCACCGACGGCTTCGGGCACGAGACGGTCAACGAGCCGGCCCCGCAGATGGCGCCGGCAGCGAAGCAGGCACGGCCAGTCGGCCGGCCGACGCCGCGTGCAGCCGTCCCCGCGGTGACGCCCATGCCGTCGGCGATGCCGTCGCGGCCGTCGTCACCGCCTCAGGCTGCGCAATCGGCCGATTCGCGCATCTGCCACTCGTGCGGCGCGGTCGTGCCCGAGGGCTTCAAATTCTGCGGCGTCTGCGGCACCCGGTACGAGGCCATGCGGGCCGAGGCCGACGCGCCGTACTCACCGACGCCACTGACGGGCGACTCCGCGGCGATGCTGGTGCTCATCCACCCGGACGGCACCGAGGGCGACCGCTTCGGGCTGGGGATCGGTGAGACCACCATCGGGCGCAGCCACGAGGCGCCGCTCTTCGCCGAGGACCCGTTCCTCTCGCCGAAGCACGCCACCTTCTTCTTCGTAAAGAACCAGCTCTTCGTCCGTGACGAGGGCAGCCTCAACGGCGTCTTCATCCGCATCAAGGCCGAGATCGAACTCTTCCACTGGGACATGTTCCGCATCGGCCAGCAACTCCTCCGCTTCGAGGAGATGAGCCAGGTGCGGCCGGTCCAGCCGGGCGCCGGCGACGGCACCACGGTCATGGGATCCCCGCTGCGCGGCGCCTGGGGCCGGCTCTCGTCGGTCGTCGCGATCGACACCAACGCCAGCGTCTGGAATCTGCGCAAGCCGGAGGAGCACATGGGCCGCGAGCGCGGCGACATCGCCTTCCCGGAGGACGGATTCGTCAGCGGCGGCCACTGCAAGCTCAATACCCGCGACGGTCGCTACTTCCTCGCCGACCTCCAGAGCACGAACGGCAGCTACCTGCGCATCAAGGGCGAGGGCATCCTCGCTCCGGGCGATCTTATCCTGCTCGGGCAGCAGCTCTTCAAGATCGAGATGCAGCGGTAGGACAGGGTAGGGAAAGGGGCGCTCTTAACCCCCCCTAAAGCTGATGGTTCGCGTCGCCGTAGACGGGTACAGCGGCGACGAAAGGCGGACCGACGTGGCGGACGAAGCACTCGCATTGCAGGCAAGCCCCAGCGGGGTCACTCGCCGGGTTTTTGACCGACTCCCGGCACACATCGAGGTCCATGTGAACTCGAGTAGTGACCACAACTTCTATACGGGGTTCACCCAGAACATCTCGGAAGGTGGGTTGTTCGTCGCGACGTCGAATATCGCGCCGCTCGGGACGAACCTGGAGTTCACCTTCACGTTACATCCCGACCCGGAGTCGATCACGGTCCGCGGCGTGGTGCGTTGGATCCGCGAGTCGCACGACTTCACCGAGCTGCCGCCGGGAATGGGCGTCATGTTCAGCGACGTCGACGCGATCGCCAGCGACCGAATCAACGAGTTCATTGGCCGCAGGCGCGAGTCGATCTTCTACGACGACGAAGAGCTGTAGCGTCCCGCGCTCGAGCGCCTACTCGAAGTGGGCGTCCAGGAAATCCGAGATCGCCAGGTTGACCCGCACCGGTTGCTCGATGGGCGCCGTGTGCGTGCCGTCCGGTACCACCACCGACTCACCTCTGGGCATGCGTTCGGCCATCTCGGTCGATAGCCGCGCCGGTGTGAAGCGGTCTCGGGAGCCGGCGACGACCAGCACCGGCACGTCAATGCTCGCCAGGTAGCCCCGCGCGCTGTGGTCGGAGGCGCCCCGTAGCATCCGAAAGAAGAGCGCCGGGCTCATCCGCGACAGGTGGTCGAGGTAGCGCTCCATATCTTCGCGGCGCGCGAGATCCGGATCGATCTCGGTCATGCGCGCGAAGTGAAACGCGAGCGGGAGTGAGACCAGCCGCTTCCAGACCCGCGCGAGACGGTGGCCGCCGGCGTTCGTCGCACGCTGCAGCGTCGGCAGGAGCCGAGCGGCCATGGTGCCGTCGTGGAACGTGCCCACCGGGTTCTCGAAGCTCCCACAGCACAGGACCAGACCGGCGACCCGGGGTCCGTGTCGATTCCACAGCTCGAGGGAGACCTGCACCCCCATGCTGTGCCCGAGCGCGACGGCGCGGCGGCTGCCACACGCGTCGAGCACGACGCTCCAATCGTCCGCGAAGTGGCGGATCTCGACGGCCGATGGATCGACCGGCGGTCCGCTGCGGCCGTGACCGCGCATATGCAGATGGATGACCCGGCCGCGCTGGAGCAGCGCGGGCTCGAGGTAGCGCCAGATGAAGCCGTCGCAGCCGATCCCGTCGGCGAGCAGGAAGTCGACCTCGCCCTCGCCCTCGACGGTGAAGTAGAGGGGCGTGCCGTCGTAACTATGGACCGTCCGTTGTTCCAATCAGCGCGTCTTCCACACCAAATCGATGACCGCTGGCGGGCCGGCCACTCTCAAGTGCACGACCTTTCGCTTTGGCGGCAACGGGAAAGTCACCCAGTAGCCGGTGGCGAGCATGTCGATGTACGGAAAGAACGGCGCCAGGTCCGCCATCTCGTTGTTGGTGAGCCGCTTGACGGCGATCGGCGGGAACGCCTCGTCACCCAGGCGAAGCGTGGCGCGCAGCGTTCCATCGCGCCGATGCAGGTCGTTCCAGTAGGGGTCGTTGGTGACCACGGACACAAAGAACTTCGCGCGGTCCTCGGCGGCCGACACGGCCTGGGCCAGACTGCGCCGGGTGGTGCCTGGATCGAGTCCGAGGCGCTTCGCCCGATAGCGCGAGTGGGCGCCGGCGAACGCAGGGGAGAAGTAGGTGGAGCGCACGAAGACGCGGCTCTCGAAGTGCTCGTAGGTCTCGACCGCGCGGGTCCAGGTGCGAAGCGCGTCGGCGTATTCGGGGCGATCCGCCTTCTCGAATGCCCAGCGGCCCGGTGGCGGTGCGCCACAGGCGGACACGAGCAGCGCGCAGACGAGGGCGCGCGCTTTCACAGTGGCAGGTCGGCGGGGGTGAAGAGGGTCGAAACGGCGTAACCTGCGGCTTCGATTCGCTCCACGGCGCCCGCGCCGCGATCGACGACGGAGACCACCGCCCACGGGTCGAGACCGTCCTCGCGGGCCGTCGATGCCGCGCGCAACGTGCTGCCTCCGGTGGTCATCGCGTCTTCGAGCATCACCACCGGGGTGCCGTCGGGCAGGTTCCGCCGCCCTTCGACCGCGGAACGCGTGCCGTGCCCCTTCGTCTCCTTGCGCACGATGAACGCGGGCAGGTGGCGACCTCGCGTCCACGCCGCGAGGCTGACCGCGGTGGCGAGCGGGTCGGCGCCGAGGGTCATGCCGCCCACGCCCCCCGCGGTGCGTCCGGTCGTGGCCTCGAGCGCCTCGACGAGGTCGAGCAGGTGGTGACCGATACCGAACGCGCCCTCCGGATGGAGCGCGGTCTGCCGGCAGTCGATGTAGAAGTCGCTCGTCTGGCCGGACGCGAGGACGACCTCACGTCGCTCGAAGGAGAGCTCGACCAACAGCTCGAGCAGGCGCCCTCTGGACGGTGGCGCCGGCGCGGTCACTTCTTGCGCTTCTTGGCGGCGACCCGCTTCTTCGGGGCGGCCTCGGGCAGCTCGGGCTCGGGCTCGTCGGCCTCCTCGTACGCCTCGACCTCCTCCTCGATCTCCGGCTCGGGCTCCGGCTTCGCTCGGCGGGTGGCCGGGCGGGCGGGCGATGCGGTCGCTCGCGTGCTCGTCGTCGCGCTGCGCCGCGTGGAGGACGAGGTGCTGCGCGCTGAAGCGCCGCCCTCGGCGTCACCCATGTCGATGAGACCGCGGAATTGCGCGCCGTCGTGCACGATCACCGACGGTGCCACGAGGTCGCCGACGACCCGCGCCGTCGAATGCAGCTCGATGGTGCCCGACACGGTCGCGTTCCCGACGAGCACGCCGTGGATGGTCAACTCGCTCACTTCGAGGGCGGCGTCGACTCGCGCGTCACCGTCGATCAGCAGGTGCCCCTGAAGGGCGACCGAGCCCTCGACGGCGCCGAAGACGTCGATGTCTTCGGACCCCTCGATGCGCCCGCTGACGCGCGTCCCGGCCTGAATGGTGGTCGGCGCGGCCGCCACCTCAGCGCCCCACGTCCATGTCGATGTTGCCCTTGAAGAGGGCCCCGTCGGCGATGAGCAGACGCGGCGACTTCACGTCGCCGACCATCTTGCCTTCCGCCTTGATCTCGACCCGGCTGCTGGCGCTGATGTTGCCGGTCACAGCCCCGCCGATCTCGACGGAGTCGGCGTCGACGTCCGCTTCGAGCGTTCCGGAGTTCTCGACGTAGACGCCCTGGCTGGTGGCGATGCGACCCTTGACGGTGCCCTGGACGACCAGCGCTTCGTCGCCACTCACCTCGCCGTCGATGACGATCGTGCTCCCGATGACGGTGTTCGCCATTTGGTCGGCCTCCCGCTTGTGTTCGTGAGATTGAAAAGTGAGCTGGTTGTTACCGGCGGCGCGGCTTGTCGGCGCCGGGGAGTTCGAAGTCCATCGTCACCCGACCCTTGAAGTGCGCGCCCTCCGCGACGACCAGTCGCGGGGTGGTGACGTCGCCCACGATCGCAGCGCCCGCCTCGACGATCAGGCTGTCGCTCGCGTTCACATTGCCCGTGATGCTGCCCGCCACGTGCACCGCGCGCGCGTCGACCTCGGCCTCGAGGACGGCGCCCTTGGCCACCTCGAGATCCTTGCTCAAGCGAACGGCGCCTTCGACGCGCCCCTCTACAGTCAGATCTTCGTCGCCGCTGATGTTGCCGCGGACCGTGGTCCCGGGACCGATCATTGCCGTCTCCGTGGTCGAGAATGGCGCCCTGTCATAGCCGCTGCCCCCTGGCCTGTCAACGCGAGGCGACGACCCCGACAGGGGACTCTGTCAGGCCGTCGCCCGAAGGGCGGACTGCACGAGGCGGCTCATCTCCGGCGACCCACAAGCCGATTTGCCACGGGTGGTTGAAGAACGTGTTGTGAAGCACCAACGCGGCCTGCCCGGGCGGCCCCGGCTCGGCCATCGCCAGGTACCAGCCGACGATCTCCGCTTCCGGGAAGTGGTACCGCAGCGCGGCGGTCGCGGACTTCCACTGCACCCGCAGGTATTGGGTGAACTCGTGCACGTCGCCGACGTGCGCGCCCGCCACGAAGCCCTCGGCCTCGACAAACGCGCCGCCGTCGGCCTCGTCGCGATAATGTCCACCAACGAGAAGCCCACCCGCCGTGCGATCAGGACGCCATTGCCCATTGAAGCGCACCTCTTCGAGGACATCGCCGAACACGTACAGGGGCGGCGTGGTCTCGGACGGATCGACCGTTCGAGGGCGCGCCTTCGGAAGGGGCTCCACCACGCGCCGGAATGTGCCCGGGTCCGCGGGACATCACAAGCTTTGCGGGCACGTTCGGGGCTTTCGTAGGATGTACATGATCGATCTCTGGGGGGAGCCGCAGCCATTGCGTGTCACCGCGACGTGGGCCGTATGTGCCCTGATCCTCGTTTCGTTCGCAGCGTGCGACGACGACGACGCTGGCGAGCAGGCCGCCGCCATCCGTATCGAGGCGGCTGATGGCGTCGAGGGCGTCACCCGCCTTCGCATCGTCATCAAGCGTGAGTCAGCCGGCGACGCCGGAGTCGCTGGCCGAGAGGTCATCGATCGCACCGTCGAGATCAGCGACGGGTTGGGTGCGCCGTTTCGGGTGCCATCGTCGCTCGTCCCGGAAGGGGAGGGCCCGCTTTTCCTGCACGCCGTGGGATACGCTGGCGACATGGTGGCCGGAATCGGCGACGCCGCGCTCGGCGACGGCGGCGGGGTGCACTCGATCGAGCTGCGGGCCCTGCCCGCCGATTGCGACCGGGACGAGGACACCTTCGTCGACTGCGACAACCTGGCGAGCGAGTGCTGCGCCCAGATCGAGCAGAACCAGCGCGCCGCCCTGGACGATTGTGTCGACGCCCCGGGCGACGTCCCGGCGAATCCGGGCGACACCAAGCGCCGTGATCCGACCACCGCGCATGGCTTCGCCGAGTCGGAGAACGCCGGCGACTACTTCACCTGCGCCAACGGCGTCGACGACGACTGCACCGGTGGAGATCTCCCGTGCGGGGACGCCGACGGCGATATGGATGGCGACCCGGTCGGCGTCGACTGCAACGACGAGGACCCCGGGATCGGCCCGAGCAGCTACGACGTCCCGGGCGACGGGATCGACCAGGACTGCGACGGGACCGACGGCGAGGGCACCGACGCCGACAACGACGGCTATCGCGGAGACGACCCGGACGAGACGGTGCGCGACTGCGACGACGAGAACGCCGCGATTCATCCCCGCGCCGGTGACCTCCCCTGCAACGGCATCGACGAAGACTGCAGCGGCGCCGACCTCTGCGCGGGCGGCGAGTCGGATCTGGACGGCGATGGCGTGCCCGACGCCGAGGATTGCGCGCCCTACGACTCGGGCGCCCACGCGGGCGCGGCCGAGAAGTGCGGCGACGGGATCGATCAGGATTGTGACGGCGCGGACGAGGACTGTGCCGCGGACGACGACGATGGCGACGGATATGGCGCCGACGATTGCGACGACGCCGACCCCCACGCCCACCCCGGCGCGCCAGAGCGCTGCGGCGACGGCGTCGACCAGGACTGCGACGGCGCCGACGCCGAGTGCACCGCTGACGACACGGACTCGGACGGCTTCCTGCCGCCCGCTGATTGCGACGGCGCCGACCGCTCCGTGCACCCTCACGCGCTCGAGGTCTGCGACCAGGTCGACAACGATTGCGACGGCCTCATCGACGAGGGCAACCCGCTCGTCGACAGCGAGGCGGACGAGTTCGCCGTCACCTGCGGCGTGTGCGACCAGAAGCAGCACGTCTGCACCGGTGGCGTGGTCAACTGCCTGCCCGACGACGCCGAACCTATCGAGGAGTGCAACGGCCTGGACGACGACTGCGACGGGGCGGTCGACAACCCGCCCGAGGGCGCCGAGCGCATGCCCGATGAAGGTGAGCAGGCCTGTGGTCCTGCGATGGAGCGGGGCGTCTGCGTCTTCGGCCTCCTGTACTGCCGCAACGGGTCCCTTGACGATTGCCGCGACGCGGTAGAGCCGATGGACGAGGCCTGCAACGGCGTGGACGACGACTGCGACGGCCAGGTCGACGAGGGCGAGGTCGGTGGCGCGCTGAGCGAGCAGTGCTTCGACGGCGACGAGGACGCGCGCAACACCGGCGCCTGCGTGGACGGGATCCGCGAATGCATCATGTCGGTCGAGGGCGGCGCCGACTTCGGAGCGTGCGTCAACCAGGTCCTGCCCGACGAGGAGACCTGCAACGGCGACGACGACGACTGCGACGGCGTCGCCGATGAGCTCGCTGTGCCCTGCTACACCTTCGAGGAGGGCGTGGTGCAGGGCGACGACGGCGCGCTGGTCGCTCGCGGCGAGTGTGAGGTCGGCGAGCGGACCTGCGACGGGGACGAACTCGGCGACTGCGAGGGCCAGGTCGGGCCCACCGCGGAGGTCTGCGACGGCCTCGACAACGATTGCGACAACCGCGTCGACCAGTACACCGAGGCGTGCTTCGGGGAGGCGCTCGGGCTCGACGACGCGCTGGTCGGCGTGGGCATCTGCCGCGCCGGCAGCAGGGTGTGCATCGACAGCGCCTGGCAGCCGTGCGTGGGCGAGATTCTGCCCACGGACGAGACCTGCGACGGCCGCGACAACGACTGCGACGGCACGACCGACGAGGACTTCGACCGGCAGAACGACCCGAGCCACTGCGGGGTGTGCAACCGCGAGTGCGGGGCCGGGCAGGCGTGCTGCAGCGGGGCGTGTCGCGACACCGACACCGAGATCAACTGCGGCGGATGCGGCGTGTCGTGCATCGGCCGAGCGGACCGCTGCGTGGTGCTCGACGGCGCCGAGGCCCCGGCCTGCCGCTGCGGCGAAGGCGCCCCGTGCGACGAGCAGAGCGGCGAGGGGCAGACCCTCGTGTGCAACGACGGCCTGTGCGTGTGCGAAGCCGACACCGATTGCGCGGACGACGAGCTGTGCTGCGGGGGTCAGTGCCAGCCAACGGGCGCCGCGGCCGACGACGGCCAATGCGAGACGTGCGGCGTGTCCTGCGACGGCGAGCGCTCCAGCGGGTGCGTCGAGCGCACATGCGTCTGCGGGAGCACCGGATTGTGCCCGCAGGACACCGTCTGCGCCCTCAGCGGCGGGGAGTTCCGCTGCACCGGGTGCCGCGACAACCGGCAATGTCCGCCGGACGCGATGTGCTGCAACCAGGTCTGCGTGCCGACCAACGCCGAGCTCCGCTGCGGGGCGGCGGACGTCGACTGCAACCAGGCGTGCGATTTGCGCTACACCGACTTCTGCCAGGGGGCCGACGCGAGCCGCGACCGCAGCTGCGTCTGTGGGAGCGGGGACGCCGCCGGCCCGTGCCGCTTCACCAACGACGACGACCCCGACAGCCTCTACTGCCTGCGCGGCGAGGCGCCCGGCGAGGGGCGCTGCGTGCAATGCCGCTACGACCTGACGCAGGCGCAGGCCGGCGGGTTCAACGATTGCCCCGTGCTTCGAGACGACGGCGGCGACGCGCTCCCTCAGCGTGACCAGCGTCCGCGCTGCGTGGACAACCGCTGCGAGCGCTGCGACCCGAGCGACCACAACCCATGCGGTCCCGGCGAGCTGTGCTGCGGCCTGCGTTGCGTGCCGACCAGTGAGCGCGGCAATGGGCCCTGCGAGGCCTGCAACCAGGCCTGCGACGAGGACAACACCAACGTGTGCGCCGCCCGCAGCTGTCAATGCGGCGGTGGTGCCCAGTGCGAGGGCGGGACCCCGTTCTGCCTCGACGGTCCGGGCCGCTGCGTCGAGTGCCGTGCCGACGGCGACTGCGCCGGCGACCTCGAGTGCGTGAATTTCGAGTGCAAGGTCTGCGATCCGGCCAACCACGATGGCTGCGGGGCAAACCAGCTGTGCTGCATCGCGGGCGGCGAGCCGACCTGCGAGGCGACGAACGCGGCCGCCGGTCAATGCGAGGCGTGCGGCGACGGCTGCGACCAGCTCGCGACCAATCGCTGCACCGGACGCTCCTGTCGCTGTGGCGGCGGGAACCCATGTGCCGGCGACACGCCCGTGTGTGACGACCAGCGCGGCCAATGCGTCGAGTGCGTCATCGACGCCAATTGCAACGGGCACCCCGATGGCAACCAATGCGTCGACTTCCAATGCCGGCCCTGCGACCCGGCGGACCACGCAGGGTGTGCTGGCAACCAGCTCTGCTGCGCGCAGGGTGGATCGTTCCGATGCGAGGCGACGCAGGGCGGGGCAGCTGGCCAATGCGAGGCCTGCGACGCTTCGTGCGGGACCCGCTCCGACGTGTGCACCAACCGAAGCTGCGCGTGCGGCGGCGGC
>PVBE012322012.1_pt1 | contig 13961 bp, 12 predicted proteins | sample 1631181 | NCBI WGS metagenome assembly PVBE01 (sample SAMN08397723, study PRJNA350692) | Marine metagenome, whole genome shotgun sequencing project. | isolation source: water | place: Pacific Ocean | collected 2012-04 | reverse complement strand
GGTGCCCGAGGTATGCAGGACCAGCGCGACGTCGCCGGGCTTGGCGGGGCCGCTCCGCTCGGCCGTGCCCGTTGCGCCACCGCTCAACGTAAACCTGCCCGCCTCCTTGCCGCCGTGCAGCTCCACGATTGCGATCCCGTGCGACTTGGCGACCTCGATCGCCACCGAATCCGATCCCGCCTCGACCACCAGCGCCTTGGCGCCAAGGTCGCTCAGGTAGAAGTCGAACTCCTGCGCCCGATAGGCTGGATTGAGCGGTGCCGTGGTCGCGCCGGCGGCCAGGGCGAGGAAGGCTCCGGCCATTTCCGGCCCGTTGGGCAGCACGATCGCGATCCTGTCCTCGCGCCCCAAACCGCGCCCGTTGAGCGAAGCCACGACCTCGTCCAGGTGGCCGCGCAACCCGGCGTAATCGAGTGAATCCCCCTCCGGCACGCCAATCGCGGGGGCCGAATCGCTCCCCGCCGAGAGTAGGCCGCCGATCGTGTCCGCTTGTGGCATCTATTCCGAGCTTCCCAGGTTGCTTCGAAAGGACGGCAATCCTACTGGCGCACCACTGCCGACCGCCAGTACTCTCTGAGCCGTGCACGAATTTCGAATCGGACATGCTGCCGGCGGCGACTGGTGCACTCTGTGCCGTGCCGTGCTCGCACAGTTGAGCCCGCTGCCGCAAGGCGCCAACATCGGCTTCGTCTACGTCACCGATCTCTTGGCCGATGCGCTCGGCGACATCGCCGACGAACTCGAGCGCCAGACCGGTATCGGGGGATGGACGGGCACCGTCGGTCTCGGCATTTGCGCCACCGGGCGCGAGTACTTCGACGAGCCGGCGCTGGCGGCCATGGTGGGGGCGGTCGCGGATGGCGGGTTCGCCCAATTCGAGGTCAGCCAGTCTGGCTTTGCCCTGTCCGAGGGGCGAGACGGTTGGCTGGGATATGTCGAGCATCCCTTCGGGATCGTGCATTGCGACCCCCGCAATCCTCACATCCCGGCACTGGTGCGGAAGTTCGCCGAGACGCTGGACGGTTTTATGGTCGGCGGGCTGTCCTCGTCCCGCACGAGCTTCGCTCAGGTTGCCGGCGCCCCGACCGAGGGTGGCATCTCCGGCATCCTGTTCTCCGAGGCCGTGCCCGTGGCGACTGGCCTGACCCAGGGATGCACGCCGCTGGGGCCGGTTCACCAGGTTACCGCGCGTGAGGACAATGTCGCGATCACGCTCGATGAGCGGCCGGCCCTCGAAGTCTTCGTCGAAGATGTCGGCGAAGAGGCGGCGCACGATGTCGAATCGTTGAGCGGCACCATCTTCGCGGCCTTACCGGTTCCGGGGAGCGACCGCGCCGACTACCTGGTCCGCAACCTCACCGGAATGGACACCGAGCGCGGCCTTCTCGGAATCGGCGAGATCTTGGAGACCGGTCAAACGCTGATGTTCTGCCGCCGCGATCCCGAGGCCGCGCTGGGCGACCTCACCCGTATGCTGCGCGACCTGATGGCGCGAAGCGGCGGCCCGGCGAAAGGCGCGGTATACGTCTCGTGCCTCGGGCGAGGGCCGAACACCTTTGGGCCCGATTCGGCTGAGCTCAAGGCGATCGAGCGCGAGATCGGTGATGTTCCATTGGTCGGCTTTTTCGGCAACGGCGAGATCTCCCACGACCGCCTCTACACCTACACGGGCGTGCTCACACTCTTCCTCTAGATCGCTGGGACTTGCCGCCGCCGCCTAGCTGCGCTAATGGGGGGTGCGCCCGGTGGCGCTCATTCGCCGTTTTCCTAAAGGACACCGTTGATGCCAGGGTTGGTTGCGCCGCACGGCGGCGGCTCGTTGCGGCCGTTGTTGCTGCCCGAGGGCGAGCGTGCCGAAGCGATTGAGCGCGCCAAGGATCTCGTGTCGCTGCCGATGAGCAGCCGCGAGGTTTCGGACCTCTTGATGCTCGGCATGGGCGCCTACACTCCGCTCGCTGGCTTCATGGGTGCCGATTCCTGGCGCTCGGTGTGCACCGAGATGAAGCTCCCCGGTGGCGTGCTGTGGCCGATTCCGATCACACTTTCGTGCAGCGCAGCCGCGGCCGAATCACTGACCGCGGGACACGAGATCGCGCTGGTCGATGCCGAGGGCGGCTCGGCGATGGGCGTTCTCACGCTCGACGAGGTCTACGTTCCGGACAAGACTTTGGAATGTGAATCGGTCTTCGGCACCGCCGACCCCTCGCATCCCGGGGTCGCCAAGCTGATGGCCCAAGGCGAGGCCAATCTCGGCGGCTCGGTCACCGTCTTCGGCGAGGGCGTTTATCCGGAAACCTATCCCGCGCTCTACCGTCGCCCCGATGAGACCCGCGCCCGGTTCGAATCGCTTGGCTGGTCCAAGATCGCCGCGTTCCAGACGCGCAATCCCATGCATCGCAGCCACGAATACATCGCCAAGGTCGCGGTCGAGATGTGCGACGGGGTCTTCATCCACCAAGTGCTGGGCGCGCTCAAGGAGGGCGATGTTCCGGCCGAGGTGCGCACCCGGGCGATCGACGCGCTGGTGCGGAACTATTTTGCGCCCGGCACCTGCATCCAGTCCGGCTATCCGATCGAGATGCGTTATGCCGGCCCGCGCGAGGCCGTGCTGCACGCGATCTTGCGTCAAAACTTCGGCTGCTCGCACCTGATCGTGGGCCGCGATCATGCCGGCGTCGGCACCTTCTACGGGCCCTTTGACGCCCACCGCATCTTCGACACGCTCCCGCCCGGAAGTCTGGAGATCGAGCCCCTGAAGTTCGATACCACGTTCTATTGTTACGGTTGTCAGGGTATCGCCAGCGCTCGAACCTGCCCCCACGGCGAGGACCGGCGTTTGGTCGTCTCGGGGACGCGGTTGCGTGAGATGTTTGTCAACCGCGAACCGATTCCCCCAGAATACAGCCGACCCGAGGTGTTGGCGGTGTTGCAGGAGTACTACGATGGCCAGGCCTGAGCTCAGTCACGGCGTCACGCGTTCGGCTCGTCCAAGACGGATGCTCCCCGGGCTCGTTGTTACGTGTTTTGCGTTATTCGTCAGCGTGCCCGGCGCGTTCGCCGCCGAGCCGATCAAGATCGGCGCCCTGCTTCCGTACTCCGGCGTGTTCGCAGCGCTCGGCGTAGAGATCGCCGATGCCCTCGATCTCGGTTTCGATACCTTCGGGCGCGAGGTCGGGGGCCGAGAGATCGTCGTCATCCGCGAGGATACCGAAGGCAAACCCAACGTCGGGCTTAGCAAGGCGAAAAAGCTCGTTCTGCGCGACGGCGTCGAGTTCCTGGTGGGGCCGGTGTCCTCTGCGGTTGCCGGGGCGCTGCGCGACTACGTTCACGCGTCTCAGGTTCCCCTGATCATAGCAAACGCCGGAAATAACCACCTTACTGGAGAATCCTGCAGTCCATACGTTATACGCGTATCTTTCTCCAACGCCCAGATCAATCGCGACATGGGGTCGTGGATGGTATCGAAGGGCTTCAAGCGCGTCTTTCTTATGGCCGCCGATTACGCCGCTGGACGCCAGATGATGGAGGCCTTTCGCACCAGCTTCGTTGCGGCCGGCGGTACCGTCGCCGGCGAGGAGTATGCGCCGCTCTCGACCAAAGACTTCGGCCCCTACCTCGGCAAACTCAAGGCGGCGCGGCCCGAGGCCGCCTATGTCTTCTTCCCCGGCGCCGCGGCCATGGCGTTCGTGCCCCAGTACGAAGGCTTCGGTCTCAAGGAGACCATTCAGCTTGCGGGCGCCGGCTGGCTGAGCTCTGCCTTCAACATTGAGCGCCAAGGCGCGGCGGCGGCTGGTTTCATCGGTGCCCTCAATTATGTACCCTCGATCGATTCGCCCGAAAACATTGCCTTTCAGGAAGCCTTCCGGGCCCGCTTCGGCCGCGTCGGATCCGAGTTTGCGGTCCAGGGCTACGACAGCGCGCGCCTGATCGTCGAGGCCCTGAAACTCACCGGCGGGTCGACCGAGGGAATTACCGAGGCAATGCACCAGGTTTCGTTCGTCGGACCGCGTGGTGAGCTCCGCATCGACCCCCTCACCAACAACGTCATCCAGGATATTTATGTCTTCGAGACCCGTTCCGTCGGCGAGAGAATCGAGCAAGTCGTCATCGACAGGTTTGCCGACGTCCGCGATCCCCCGAACGGTTGCCGCCTGTGACGGCGGCGCGGGCCGGCTCGCTCAATTGCCTGCGTCGAAGCCGCGGGCTATCCTAGTCGCCATGGCTGGCGGAGCACCTCATGGCTGACATCTTTCGCGAAGTTGACGAGGACGTCCGCAAGGAACGCTACCTCAAGCTCTGGAGGTCGTACGGCGTCTATGCCATCGCGGTTGCGGTCGCCATCGCCGTCGCCGTGGCGGGCGGCGTAGGCTGGGACAGGTATCGCCAGTCCGAGCGCGAGGCCGACGGGACACGATTTGGCGAAGCGCTTCAGCTGACCCAAGAAGGCCGCCACGTCGAAGCGGCGGCCGCGTTTGCAGAGCTTGGCGGCAGCGCCTCGGGCGGGTACAGTACACTTTCGCGTTTCCAGGAGGCCGCCGCACTCGCGCGGACCGGCGATGCCGCGGCTGCGGTTGCGGTCTATGACGGCATCGCCGCTGGCGGCGCCGAGGTTGTGCTCCGCGATCTGGCGAGTCTGCTGGCCGTCATGCAGCTGGTCGACACCGCGGCCGCCGACGAACTCGATCGTCGCCTGGAGCCGCTCTTGCGGGAGGACGGAGCGTGGCGGTACTCCGCGCGCGAGCTCGCCGGTTTGGTTGCGCAAAAGCGTGGCGCGGTGGCCGAGGCGCGTGAGCTTTTCGCCGCGCTCGCCGCCGATCCCGGCGCCCCGTCCGGGATTCGCGCGCGGGCCGCGGAAATGTTCGCCGCCCTCGGCGGTGCCGAATAGGCTGTGAAGCGCGCCCATCACCCGCTATCGCCACACCGACGACGAAACGCCGCCGTGATCGCTGTGTGCGCGATCGTGCTCGTCGGGTGCGAGACCCCCGATTGGCTCGGCGCGCCCCAGGATCCGCCGCTCGCGGGCGAGCGCCTTTCGATCCTGTCTCTCCAGCAGACCCTTGAGCCCGATCCGCGGATCGCCGACCTCGAGGTGCGGCTGCCGCGCCCGCAAGAAAACGACGCCTGGCCACAGGCGGGTGGCTATCCCAACCATGCCATGCACCACCTACGCCTCGGCGAAACGCTCCGCGAGGCGTGGCGCGCCCGAATCGGCGCCGGCTCGGCCAAGAAGCGGCGGCTCCTGACCCCACCGGTGGTCGCTGCGGACCGGGTCTTCGCACTCGACGCCGAGGGTGACGCCGCCGCCTTTGAGGCGGCGAGCGGGCGGCGCCTGTGGCGTGTCGACCTCACGCCCGAGGACGAGGACGAGGGGACGCTCGGCGGTGGGCTGGCCTACGACGGCGGTCGAGTCTACGTCACTACCGGCTACGGCGAAGTGGTCGCTCTCGACGCGGTGGACGGCGCACTCGTGTGGCGTGTCAACCTCGGCATCCCCTTGCGCGCCCCACCCGCGGTTTCCGATGGCCGCGTCTTCGCTATCAGTTTCGACAACCAGCTCCACGTCCTGGCGACCGACGACGGCCGCCTCCTCTGGTCCCACGTCGGCATCGAGGAGATCGCCGGCCTTCTCGGCGCGGCGGGGCCGGCGGTCGATGGCGACACCGTCGTCGTGCCGTACTCCTCGGGCGAGCTGTTCGCGCTACGGGTCGAGAACGGTCGCACCGCGTGGGCCGATTCGCTGGCCCCGATTCGCGCCGTAACTCCGCTCGCGGCGCTCAGCGATATCAACGGGCATCCGGTGATCGACCGCGGCTGGGTGTTCGCCATCGGGCACGGCGGGCGTATGTCGGCGATCGACTTGGTGTCGGGAAACCGGCTGTGGGACCAATCGGTGGGCGGGGTCCAAACGCCGTGGGTCGCCGGCGACTTCCTCTACGTGCTGACCAGCGACGCCGAGATCGTTTGCCTGTCGCGCCGCGACGGGCGCATCCGCTGGGTCACGCCGCTGCCGCGGTTCGAGGATGCGGCCGATCGGGAGGGACCGATCGAGTGGGTGGGACCGGTGCTGGCGAGCGACCGTTTGATTGTCGCCTCCTCGGCTGGCGAAGCGCTTGCGGTCTCGCCCTACACCGGGCGCATCATGGGGCGCATTCGCCTGCCGGGCGGCGCCGTCACCGCGCCGGTGCTGGCCAAGGGAACGCTCTTTATCCTAACGGACGACGCCGAGCTGCTCGCGCTTCGCTAAGCGATGCCTCCCACCGCGGTTATCCTTGGCCGCCCCAACGTCGGTAAGTCGACGCTGTTCAACCGTCTGACGGCGCGCCGCACGGCGCTGGTGGACGCGACCCCAGGCCTTACGCGCGACCGCCGCTCCGGCGAGGTGCGCCTCGGCACTTTGCTGTTCAATGTGGTCGACACCGCGGGCCTCGAGGAGGCCGGTGCCGCGAGCTTGGCGGCGCGAATGCGCGAACAAACCCAAGCCGCGCTCGCCGATGCCGATCTCGCGTTCTTGCTCGTCGATGCCCGCGCCGGGGTAACGCCCGTGGACCGTGATATCGCGGCTTGGCTGCGCAAGGCCGCCAAGCCGATCGTTGTCGTCGCCAATAAATGCGAGCGAGGCGGCGGGCAGGCGGGTTACCTCGAGGCGTTTTCACTCGGCCTCGGCGAACCGGTCGCGGTTTCGGCCGAGCACGGCGAGGGGATCGGTGAGCTCGCCGACGCCATCATGGCGGCGTTGCCCGAAGCGGTGTCGCCCGACGATGACGATCGGGCGCCCGAGGACGCGCCGCTCCGGCTCGCTATCGTCGGTCGGCCCAACGTCGGAAAATCCACCCTCGCCAACCGCTTGCTCGGCGAGGCGCGCTTCCTCACCGGGCCTGAGGCCGGGATCACGCGCGACGCCGTCGGCATCGATTTCAGCGTCGCCGGGCGCGCGGTTCGGCTGGTGGACACGGCCGGACTTCGGCGCAAGGCACGTATCGCCGAGCGGTTGGAGAAGCTCGCCACCGACGACGCGCTGCGCGCCATCCGGCTGGCCCACGCTGCCGTCGTGGTGGTCGACGCAAGCGCACCGCTCGACCGGCAGGATTACGCCATCGCCCGCATCGCGGTCGGCGAAGGACGCGCGATCGTCATCGCCCTCAACAAGTGGGACCTCGTGCGCGACCGCGTGGCGGCCCGCAAGGCCCTCCAAGCAAGACTTTCGCGTTCGCTTCCACAGGCCAAGGGAGTGACCCTGGTGCCGCTATCGGCACTCAGCGGCGATGGCGTCTCGGATCTGATGCCGGCGGTCTTCGAGGCGGTGGCGCGGTGGGAAACACGCATCGCCACCGGGCCCTTGAACCGGTGGCTTGGCGAGGTCGTGGCTGACAAGCCGCCGCCGGCCGTCCAGGGCCGCCCCAATCGTCTCCGCTACATCACCCAGCCGCGCGCGCGCCCCCCGACCTTCGCGGTCTTCGCCAGCCGTCCCGGCGACGTGCCCGCCTCGTATGTGCGCTATCTGACCAACGCGCTGCGCACGCGTTTCAAGCTCCCGGGCGTCCCCATTCGCCTGTCAATGCGCCGCGGACGCAACCCCTACGCCGGGCTCAAGCGCCAACGATAACAATCTCCCCGTGGCGGCGGCATTTGGCCGCGCCGAGCTCGACGAAGACGTCGGTAATCTCCTCCGGGGCCGGTAGGCGCATCGGATCCTCGCCGGGAAAGGCCTCGGCGCGCATCTGCGTGCGCACCGTACCTGGATCGACAATGTTGACGCGGACCGGTGTCGTCTCGACCTCGGCGGCATAGGTCTTGGCCAAGCTCTCGAGCGCCGCCTTGGTGGCGGCATAGGCTGACCAATAGGCGAAGACGCCGCGCGTCACGCCCGAGCTCACAAAGATCACGCGGCCGGCGTCCGAGGCGCGCAGCAACGGATCGAAGGCCCGGATCAAGCGCCAGTTCGCGGTCAGGTTGACGGCCACGCTCTCGTCCCACGTCTTAGGCGGCATATGAGCGGCCGGCCCGAGACGGCCAAGGACAGCGGCGTTCCCGACCAAGATGTCGAGCCGCCCGAAGCGCTCGGCGATACTCGCGCCCAGCCGGTCGATTCCCGTCGTGTCACCAAGGTCGAGGGGGACCAGCGTCGCCGCGCCACCGGCGGCGCGCACCCGGTCGTCGGTTTCTTCCAGTCCGCCCACGGTGCGGGCGACCAGCACCACGTGCGCGCCTTCGCCTGCGAAGCGTTCGGCGACGGCGGCGCCGATGCCGCGCGAGGCGCCGGTGATCAGCGCGATGCGGTCGTCCAGCCGTCCCGGCACTGCGGGCGCCTCATCTTCAGATTTCGTCGGCAAGCAGGGCTAGTTGGGCCGGCGGCCCGCCCTGCTCGTGATCGGTGAGTGGAATCGGGTACTCGCCCGTGAAACAGGCGTCGCAGTATTGCGGGTTTGCCGCGTCGCGCGCCTCTCCGGCCATCGCCCGATAGAGCCCGTCGGTCGAGATGAAGGCCAGGCTGTCGATACCGATCGAGACGCGCATCTCCTCAAGACTCTGCTGCGCCGCCAGCAGCTGCCCGCGGTCGGGCGTATCGACCCCGTAAAAGCACGAGTGCGTGGTCGGCGGGCTGGCGATGCGCATATGCACCTCGGTGGCGCCCGCCTCGCGCATCATGGACACGATCTTGGTCGAGGTGGTGCCGCGGACGATGCTGTCGTCGACTAGAATCACCCGCTTGCCTTGGATCAGCGCGCGGTTGGCGTTGTGCTTGAGACGCACGCCCAAGTGGCGAATGCGGTCGGTGGGCTCGATGAACGTGCGGCCCACGTAGTGATTGCGAATGATCCCGAGCTCAAAGGAGATTCCCGCCTGTTGGGCGTAGCCGATGGCTGCCGGGGTCCCCGAATCGGGAACCGGGATCACCACGTCACCCTCGACGTGGCTCTCGCGCGCGAGCTCCGCGCCGATCCGCTTGCGCGCGTCATAGACGCTCGCGCCCTCGACGGCGCTGTCGGGCCGCGAGAAGTAGATGTACTCGAAGATACAGAACCGCGGTCCCGCGGGCGGGAAGGGGCGCAGGCTGTGCGGCCCGGCGCGGTCGATCACCACCATCTCACCGGGCTCGACGTCGCGCACGAATTTCGCACCGATAATGTCGAGCGCACATGTCTCCGAGGCCAACACATGAGCCCCGTCCAGCGTGCCCAGCACCAGCGGCCGCACTCCCAACGGGTCGCGAACGCCCAGCACCGCCTGGTCGGTGACCGCGACCAGCGAGTAGGCGCCCTCGCACTGCTTGAGCGCGTCGATCAGGCGGTCGATCACCGTCTTCTTGGCGCTGGTGGCGACCAGGTGAATGATGATCTCGGTGTCCATGGTCGACTGAAAGATGCAGCCACGCTCGACCAGGCGCCGCCGCACGGCGGCGGCGTTGGTCAGGTTGCCGTTGTGACCGACGGCGAATCCGCCGAAGGACAGCTCGGCGAACAGCGGCTGTACGTTGCGCAAGATCGTCTCGCCGGTGGTCGAGTAGCGCACGTGTCCCACCGCCGAGGAGCCGCGCAGCGCAGCGATGACGGATTCGGTGCTGAACTGTTCGCCGACCTGCCCGATACCGCGGTGGGAGTGGAATTGTGCGCCATCGAAGGTGACGATCCCGGCCGCCTCCTGGCCCCGGTGCTGTAGCGCGTGGAGGCCGAGGACGGTATGCGCGGCGGCGTCCTCATGGCCGAATATGCCGAACACGCCGCAGTGCTCGCGGGGTTTGTCGCCCTCGAACGGGTTGGTGGTGAGCTGCATGGGTGCGCCGGGCGGTCGCCTCATCGGTCCCCGCTGTTGCGCAGGAGGAATTCCATCCCCTCGCGTGCGCCGCGCTCGTATCCGGATTCGGATTCGCCAGCACCTTCGCTTCCGCCGTTCCCGGTCGGCTCCTCGGGCTCGCCGATCGCCTCGCGCGCCTGAGCGCCCAATCGTTCGGCCGCGTCCACTCCCTCGTCGCGCAGGCTTCGCGGCACCAGCTCCTTGGCCATTTCGCCGCCGCGAATGGCGTACGGCATCAGCCGCGCCTCGCGAAGCCACTCCGGCTGCTCCTCGCGCGGCAGCGCCCATTCGAGCGCGAGATGGGCGGCAACCACGACGACCGCGCCGCGCGCCAAGCCGAACAACAGGCCGAGCGTGCGGTCGATCGCGCTCACCGAGCTTGCGCGCACGCGAACCGCAATACTGTGGCTGATCAACGACAGCACGACCAGCGTGATGACAAACGTGCCGATGATCGTGATGCCGATCGCAAGCGGCTCATTCTCGACGTAGCGGAGGACGATGAGATTGAGGTCGTTAAAGGCGTAGATCGTTGCCGCGGCGGCGCCCACCCAGCCCACCACCGACAGCGTTTCCTGGACGAAGCCGCGGACGAACGCGAAGACGCCCGAGATGATAATGATCGCGATGACCACGATGTCGACAACGGTCACGGCCCTAACCCTCGCGCACCGCCGCCACCTTCGGGCCTTCGGCCAGCAACTCGACAAGCTCTTCGAGGTGAGCGATTTCGGCCGCCACAAGCGGCGCCTGACGCCGCCCGGTTGCCGGCGGGGTGAAAGCCCGCACGAAGCCGAGCTTCGCCGCCTCCTTGAGTCTGAGTTCTCGTTGGCCTACCGGCCGCACCTCGCCTGACAGGCCGATTTCGCCGAACGCTACCGCGCCCTCGGGCACCGGTACGCCGCTCTGTGCCGAGATCAACGCCGCGGCCACGGCCAGGTCGGCGGCGGGCTCGCTCAAGCGCAAGCCGCCGGCGACGTTGAGGTAGATGTCGTTGCCGCCAAGGCTCACACCGCAACGCGCCTCCAGGACCGCGAGCACCATCGCGAGCCGCGCCGAATCCCAGCCGACGACCGCGCGCCGTGGCGTGCCGAGCGGCGAGGGTGCGACCAGGGCCTGGATCTCTACCAGCACCGGGCGCGTCCCCTCGATGCCGGCGAACACCGCGGCGCCGCTCACCGGCGCGGCGCGGCTGGTCAGGAACAGCGTCGAAGGGTTGGGCACTTCTGTGAGGCCGGCATCGGTCATCTCAAAGACGCCGATCTCGTCGGTCGGCCCGAACCGGTTCTTGACCGCGCGCAGGATGCGGAACTGATGGCCGCGCTCGCCCTCGAAGTAGAGCACCGTGTCGACCATGTGTTCGAGCACGCGGGGACCCGCGATCAGTCCCTCCTTGGTGACGTGGCCGGTCAGGAGCGCGGTCGCGCCACCGCGCTTGGCGAGTCCGATCAGGGCCTGGGCGCTGGCCCGCACCTGGGCGACGGTACCTGGAGCCGAGGCGATCGAGTCCGCGAACTGGGTCTGGATCGAATCGATTGCGAAGGCGCGCAAGCCGGCATGACCCTCGAGCGTGGTCAGGATGTCGCGCACGTTGGTTGCCGTCGTCAGCAGTACCGGCGAGTCCGCGATACCCAGCCGCTGGGCACGGCCGCGCACCTGGTCCACTGCCTCCTCACCCGAGACGTAGACACAGCCAAGGCCGCGCCGTGCCAGTGCGGCCAGGACCTGGATCACCAGCGTCGATTTGCCGATGCCTGGATCGCCACCGATCAGGATCGCCGAGCCCGGCACCAGCCCGCCGCCGCACACGCGGTCGAACTCGGCGATCCCGGTGATCTCTCGCGGCCCGTCCTCGGTGGCGCCGTCGAGCGCGGCAAGCGTGATGGCGCGCCCCTTGCCGGCGCTCAGGCCCCGTGGCGGTGCCTCCGCCAGCGCCTCCTCGACCAAGGTATTCCAGGCCCCGCAGGAATCGCAGCGCCCCGCCCATTTGCCGGCGCTGGCGCCGCATTCCTGACAGACGAAGCGTTCCGCCGCCGCGGCCATCACGCCGGCCGTCCCAAGGCCCGGCGCGTACTCACAACGCCAAGACCTCCATCTCGATCGGGCCCTCGGCGCGGCCCTTGATGAACTGATCGACGTACTCGCTGCCCGACTCGTCGATGTCGGCGACCGCTCCGTCCCAGATGATCTTGCCCTTGTGCAGCATGGCGATCCGGTCGGCGATCTTGCGCGCGCTCGCCATGTCGTGGGTGATGGAGAGCGCGGTGGCGCCGAGCTCCTTGACGCATTTGACGATCAAGTCGTTGATGATGTCGCCCATGATAGGGTCGAGCCCGGTGGTCGGTTCGTCGAAGAAGATGATCTCCGGATCGGTGGCGATGGCCCGCGCCAAGGCGACCCGCTTGCGCATGCCGCCCGACAGCTCGGCCGGGCTCAACAGACCCACCTCGGCCCCCAATCCCACCTGGGCGAGCTTGCGGTGAGCGATCTCCTTGGCCTCCGCCCGCGGGCGCTGCTGCGCCTGGATCAGGCCAAAGGCGACGTTCTCCCAGACCACCAGCGAATCGAACAGCGCCGAGCCCTGGAACAGCATTCCGAAGCGATGCATGATCTGCTCCCGCTCGGCGCTGCGCATGCCCGTGACCGTGACGCCGTCGACCTCGATGGTGCCTTCCTCGGGGTCCAGAAGGCCAAGGATGCATTTGAGCATCACCGACTTGCCGACGCCCGAGCCGCCGATCACCACCACCGATTCGGCGGCGCCGACGTCGAGGTCGATGCCGTCGAGCACCACCTTGTCGCCGAAGCTCTTGCTTACGCCGCGCAAGCGAATCTTGGGGGTTTCGGTCATTTCGAAAAGAACAGCTCGGTGATGACGTAATCGAAGGCGAAGATCAGTACCGAGGCCGAGACCACCGCGTTGGTGGTCGCCCGGCCCACGCCCTCGGCTCCGCCGCGGCTCTGATAGCCGTGGTAACACCCCATCAGGGCGACGATGAAGCCGAAGACCGAGGCCTTCACCAGGCCCGAGACCACGTCGATGACCTCGAGGAAATCGAAGGTGTTTCTAAGATAGGTCCCGGCGTTGAAGCCAAGTTTGTTGACGCCGATCAAGTAGCCGCCAAAGACCCCGATGATGTCGGCGACGAAGACCAGTAGCGGCAGCATGGTCGCGGCCGCGATCAGGCGCGGCGCGATCAGATATTTGAATGGGTTGGTCGAGAGCGTGGTAAGCGCGTCGATCTGCTCGGTCACCCGCATGGTGCCGATCTCGGCGGCCATCGCCGCGCCGACCCGGCCGGCTACCATCAGACCGGCCAGCACCGGGCCGAGCTCGCGGGTGATGCCGATGACTACAATGGTGGCCACCGCGCTTTCGGCGTTGAAGCGCGAACCGCCGACATAGATCTGCAGCGCCAACACCAGCCCTGTGAAAAAGGCGGTGAGGCCGACCACGGGCAGGGAGAAGTACCCGATCGAGATCATTTGCCGCAAGATCAGCCGCGGATACCACGGCGGCGTCACGCAGTGCCGCAGGCCGCCGGCCGTGAACTCGGCGACGCGGCCGGTGGTTGCAAGAAACCCGAGGACGAGACGGCCGATGGTTGCGACGAAACTGAACGCGACTGCTGTCATCGCTCAGGGCTGTTCCTCGAGGTAGACGCGCTGCAGGCGGGAGCCGATGCGGGTCAGCAATTCATAGGCGATCGTATCGGCGTCGGCGGCGACCTCGTCGATCGGCATCGGTCCGCCGATGAGATCGACCAGCGCGCCGGGGTGGCACCGTTCGGGCGGCACCTCGGTCACGTCGAACGCACTCAAATCCATCGAGATGCGCCCGATCGCCGGCACCCGGACACCGCCAACATACCCGTGGCCGCGATCGCTAAGGGCGCGTGAGAATCCGTCCGCATATCCCACCGAAACCGTGGCGACCCGCCCCGGCCGGGCGACGCGGTAGGCGGCACCATAGCCAACGCTCTGGGGGCTGTCAACGTCACGCACTTGAACGATTTTTCCTTGCATACGAACGACTTCCGCCATCGGATGATCGCGTCCGGGGCACGGATTCGCGCCATAGAGCGCGATGCCCGGACGCACCAAATCGAAGTGGAATCGGGGGCCGAGAAAGATCCCCGCCGAGTTGGCGAGGCTCGCCGGCGCGGGCG
>PVBE010983704.1_pt1 | contig 13961 bp, 8 predicted proteins | sample 1631181 | NCBI WGS metagenome assembly PVBE01 (sample SAMN08397723, study PRJNA350692) | Marine metagenome, whole genome shotgun sequencing project. | isolation source: water | place: Pacific Ocean | collected 2012-04 | reverse complement strand
GCGGCCCAAACGAACATGGGCCGTGAGCCAATTGCGCATATGCTTCTCACCGACGAACTCCAACACGAAGCGCAGCGCACGGATACTGACCATGCTGACAAAGGAGGCGAGACACACCGCGGGGAAGCTTGAGCCAACAGTCGGTCCTGGAAGTCCTGCGGTTGCTGTGCCAGACTCACACACGACATGACTGAAGCAGCACGATCAGCAGAACATGCAACACCGAAGATGCGATGGCTCCAAAAACGCACACAATGACACAAAATGGGAACACGGACCACGAGACAATCCACAAGCGTTTCTTGACATTGGCAAGCTGTTCCGAAGATACCGCTGAACTTCAAGGACAAAGGCTACTAGCAAATCTCAACGCATATGGATAAAATCCTTCCTGGGCATTGAGCAGAGCAAAGCGATGAGGATCAAAGAAGCAGTGCCGGAGGAAGCCGGACCATCATGATGTTGGGCCGGATGTAGCACCATATGCATATATCCAAGATCTCGGACGCCTCGACAAGCACCACTGTGGATGAGCGGGTATCTCGGACGGAGAAGTCGGTGTCTACAGATGGAAAGCTGCTGGCTCGCACATAGACAGAACCTGTGGAGTGCTGCCAGAAACTCTCTGCCTTGGCAACGACACCGCCCTTCGTGCAAAAGACGTCCTTGCTGTGGACCTGTCCGACATGACACAGAGCGACCGAAGAAGTTGCCAAGCCTGCATGTTGCTGGACGGCCTTCGGGTGGACCAAAAACTCTGAAGCAAAGAGGTCATGACCTGTGGACAAGTACTCACATTGTTGATGCAGACAATCCATCAAGCTAGTGTGTTCGAAGTATCGAAAGGTGTGCAGGGCCAATTGATTCACGAACTTATGCTTGCGCTCTGTGACAAAGCAATTCAACGAGAACCCGAGCCACCGCATCGAAGAAACCACATGGTGAGTGTGATGGAGTTTTGGTTTCACGTGGTCGGCATAGAGCCTGGCGAAGAGTCTGTGGTGTGCAATGACCAAGTCATGCAAACGGTCGATGAACTGCATGCTCCGGCGGGGGCCCAGCGTCAAGATCCCGAAGATAGCGTCCAACATCAAGAAGCACTCGACCTCTTCAGGAAGCTGCGCAGCAACATTGTATACTCGTAGCAGGAGAGCGATGCACGGCACGATGCTCAGCACCATGGAAGAAAACGCCTTTAACGAGTTGCCCCTGAGCCGCTTCGGTTCCACCCACTTCCCATCGGTCTTTCCATGCTCGGTAGGCAACACGCACTCTTCAAGAAACGTTTGGACCATGGGATTGGTGATCGGAGGCTGGTGTTGCGTGGACAAGCGTTCCAAGAGCAAAACCACCTCAGCACTGGCCACGCCATCCTGGCAAAACGTGTGCATCCAATCGGTGAGCTGATGTTTGGTCGGGCTATACTTAGCACGGAGACCTTTGTTCGACAAGATGCCGAGAGGTTCATGGTTGAACCCAATCTCTGTCTGTAATGTATCAATCTTCGGTGCCCCTGCTTCCGCCAATGTCGCCAGATTGTCGATGAGAAGATATATCTCTTCGTCTGTGGATTGCACGAAGCGCCGTTCATCGTGCTCTGCAAGACCGATCTCCGAATCTGTACGCACTCCATTTCGTCGACAGGACAAGTTTGCGCAGTTCACACAACCCCGCACTGCGTTGGGGCCCTTCCATGCCGTCAGAGATTGATGGCCGACAAGGTCGGCGAGTACGCCTGCGAAGGTTCCACTGAACATGAAAGGTTCGTCGTCGCCAGGAAGAAGGATCCCCCCAATCAAGACATCGAACAATTGCAGTAAGTGTGTGAAGATGAGGGACAAGCCACCGGCCATCGTGTCGACGATGACAGACCTCACCAAACAAAGCGTGGCCCAACATAACGATCTCGTCAAGATATGATCGGGCCACTCTGGAACACACCTGCAAACATGAACGCAAGCTAGGATATAGTTAACACCTGCAACCCTCGACAACCAAGGTGCTATATCACAGACCTCTTGAATGTCTAAACGTCTGAACCTCAACAACAACCTGCGACACCAAAACCAAGTCTCGACACACACTACAACTCTCGTCAACTTTATAAAACGATGTCCAAGGCACCAATAGAATGCTTCGTACTTCCGGCCCTTGTCAGGCCGAAATACATTGCCCGGTGTCGCAGCGTCACTGTAAATGACTATTTGGCAGCGGCCGTCGGTAGCTTCCGCCTTGGCCGAATGCATCGCTGAACGGAAAGCATCACTTATCGTGCATAGGTAGAAGAGAAGGGCTGCAGGATGAATGTATTCGAGCCTTTTCCCTCCGACCTGCATTGACTGCATTACTTTTCCGTGGGGTGTGTCCACCTTCGAATGATGTGCGACTTTCCTTTTAATGGCGTTCGCGGACAGCGTCACATTCAGGTGACCCGTGGTGTGCAACGAATCGAGGATCTGCTTCAATCCTGATTTCGAAACCCCTGTCTTCAATAGTTCGCCTGTGTTTATGGTACTTGCTGGTGGCCCAGCCGAAGAAGCATCTGTCTTGGAACGCTTCTTTGGTGGCATCGTTGTTGCCCCCGACGAAGGACACGAAACAGCGCTGAGAGCAAAACCTTGATCTGCAACAAGACTGATAAGACTACATTGATCTTGCATGATGATACAAATGACAGAAGACGCAAATGATACACAGATGAAGATCTTGATCTGCAACAAGACTGAATGATGATACAGGATGATACAGATGACAGAAGACAGAATACACAAATGATACACAGATGAAGATCTTGAGTTGCAACAAGACTGAATGATGAGACCGAATGATGATACAAATGACAGAATACAGAAGACCTACATACACAACAAGACTGATAAGACTGAAGGAAACAATCGAATTGACAGAATACGTAGATATGCAACAAGACTGATAAGACTGAAGGAAACAATCGAATTGACAGAAGACACAAATGATACGCAGATGAACCAGTCATACAATTATGCAAACCAGATACAGAGATGCTACATTCTTTTTCGATTTTGCTATGTGTTCGCAGGCGGATGGTTCACTTCCCGGATTCGGACCAACGATACACCCTGTCAGCCGGAATCGCCAACACCTATTGCATGATGTCGACATACTGTTCCATCACTTCTTGCCGAGCATCTTCCGGACTCCTGTCCACGATCGCACCCGCTTGCCGCTTGGGGAAGTCCACACAGGATAAGACCGCTCCCCGCCCTGGCAAACCTTCATTTCGAAGGACCACCCTTTAGGCAACGACTGCTTCTGTGATGAGGCAGGACGCTTCAAAGGACGCTTCGAAGCAGGGGCAGGCGAAGCATCCCCTTCACTCTCAACCGACCCATTCTCGTCCTCGTCAGAAGCAGAGCAAGCTGCTGCCGGTCGCTTCAACGCTGCTGGTCGTTTCTTTACCGAAGTCTTTCGTCTCTTTCCCGAAGTCTTTCCTCCGACATTGCCAATGGCGCGACCTTCGTCATCGAGCTCCATGCCCAACTTCTCAAACTTGAGCCTCGTCATCTCGCGAAGCTTCTCGAGGTCGCCAACACTCGATGCAGGAACAGAAGCTGAAGGGGTTTCAGTTGAAGGGGCTGCAACAGAAGGTGAGAGGGGCTCATATGTTGCAGCGCCTGAAGGCTCCGACTTCGCACCAGTCGCCGCACTCGCCGTCGATGCCTGCTCGCCTTTCAAAAGACGAGCTACTCCCGGCAACTGCATGACATCGTCTGTTTTAATCTTACCCATGACATAACCTGCAAGCGTTTCCATAGCGTCCTCCTCCTTGAGGCTTGCCTGACCTTGCTTGCCCTTGGCACGAACGCTCGGTTCAACTGACAAAGTAGCAGTCTTTGGCTTGCGGCATTTGACCGCCAGTTTGGTGGCTGTCAATGCATGCTTGGATACCTTGCTGGGAACAGGACAATCTTGCGAGGACAAACGTTCGGCTCTGGCGAAGACAGCAGGATCGGAAGGATACACCGCTGGGCCCTTCGCCCCTTGGTGCAAGGTCCGTGCAGCGTCGAAGTGCCTCCTGATTTTTTCAATATGATCCATCGCGTCAGTGCTCGTGGGAGTGATCTCGCGAACAGCGAACACTAGTGCAACGATGTCCCTGCGGGCGAACTCGGAGGGATTGCGCAACTTCAACGTTCCTACACTGTAACCGGCGATGTGCTCAAAGACATTGTCTACGTTACAATGGGACTTCGCCAAATCCCAAATCCATTCCGGATACCAATCCTCTACGTTGTTGATGTCCTGCTGGTCGCTTGACTTCTGTCGAATGCCTTCGACCTTCGTCCTGATGGCAGAGACGATAGGGGCTTTCTCTTCTTTCGACCAAGGGCATCCTGGGTCGGTCAACAGGGTAAGCGCTTCCTCACCGTCTCCGTGCGCGGTGGTAGGGTCAATCTTGCAGTTGTTAATGAGAGCCACTGCTTTTCCGGATTGTTCCTTTTTCAAAGCTGTTGCTTCCTCGTCCGACAGCAACAAACTCATGTTCGACACATATCCAATGATGTTCTTTATGGCCACTTGCATCGAAATTGTCTTGGCCATCGGAACTCCGCACGGTGAGTGGGAGCTGCGGGTGCGAGGCGAACGCTTCGAAAGCGCGCGGTCTATCGAACCAGAACTGTCGCGACACCGATTATGACACTACCGAAAGCGAATGCAGACTGTCTTGGCAATATCGAACTGGCAGCTTCGAAAGGGGGTTGGGACCGGAAGTTCGTTGGCGTTTGTGCCTCGAAATGCCTTGAATTGTTAGAAAAGCTGGCACCCAGCAATTCGATTTGGCAAAATTCGCTCACTGCTCTACTGTGCTCGCCGAGCACAGTAGAGCAGTGGGCCACTGCTCTACTGTGCTCGCCGAGCACAGTAGAGCACTGCTCTATTGTGCTCGGCGAGCACAATAGAGCAGTGGGCCACTGCTCTATTGTGCTCGGCGAGCACAATAGAGCAGTGAACGAATTTTGGGCCGCGCCTTGACAACTTACGACAATTTCAATAAGAATCAAGCAAAAAAAAGCTAGATTTGCTTAGCAAATAATGAAATTCAATAAATAAACAAGCAAACACTTATAGATTTGCTTAGACAAATAATGAAATTCAATAAACAAAACAAGCAACAACTGATAGATTTGCTTAGAAAATAATGAAATTCAAACACAACTTAGGGGTCACGTTGTTGGCCCAAACAACGTGACCCCTGCAACTTCGAACACAAATTAGGGTTCACGTTGTTGGCCCAAACAACGTGACCCCTGCCACTTCGAGCACAAGTGGCAAAATTCAAACACAATTTGGGGGTCACGTTGTTGGGGTCAACAACGTGACCCCTGTAAATTCGATCACAATCGAATGCTTGAAAACAACTTCATCATTTGAATATTTCACACCGCCGAAGCACGGAGCAAGGGGGCGAAGGGAGGTCTTCGAAGCTGCCAGGCTATCACATGCTGCATACTATCCCGACATGCGAATGCTGCATACTATCCCGACATGCGATAGGACACCACAATACGTTGACCAAATGTTGATGCTGATGAAGCGAATCTTTCACATGACAAACTGTCCGAGATGGTTACTTTCTGATGACAACAGCTCCACACTAGGCTAACAGCCGCACACTATCCGCTGTGGGTTCCCATCGAATTGGACACATCGATTGCCTCCGTTCACCTCTCACTTCGATGGCTTCCGGAACATGTCGCTGAGCGTCAATTGCTTCTTTGCCTTTTCTGGTGCTTTCTTCTTCCCACCTGCTGCTGGCTCCAACAACTCCAGCCTTGGCATATCATCTTCAGCCATATCATCTTCAGCAACGACAAGGACTGAGGAAGCGGCCTCGTGAACCTCATCGGTTTTCTGGGCAATATATTCTGGCTGCTCGTGCTGGGCTTCGTCTGCCTGCTCCTGCGGAAACTCATCTCGATCCGAAGAATTACTTTCATCGCTCGAAGAATTATCGGAGCCGCGCCCGCCATCGTTATCATCGGACCCCTCATTGACACCACTTTCGCTCGCTGTGTCGACCTTGCGCCTTTTCTCGCGGCTGATAACATATCCACTGGAAAATGTACCCTGACGGAACTGCCAGTCGATAGCACTGCACAACCAACCCAAATTCTGTGATGTCAATTCGACGAGGACAGATGACGGTCCCTTGGTCTTTGAATTTTCGCTCAGCATTTTCAACTCGCAGCTTGGGATGTCTCCAAGTTGTGGAGAAGTGACACACAACACCTCAGGAACAGCGGCCAACCCCTGTTGGTGCTTCTTCCACTTGCGCCATTTCGGGTGCATCTTCTCAGCACGCTGGCGTGAACATTGGCCGACATGCATACGCACGGCCATCTCACGCTCTGTTACGAGGTCATCGATAATGGTGACCTTTCCCAGAACACCAAAGATCTCATCATCGGGGGCACCTTCACTGGCGTGAGCGAAGCAACATAACAACCGCCGAATTGAATTGTTCTTGCGACTCAACTTGACGTACAATGTTCCTGCAACCTCTTTGATGCAATCATCCGGGATGGTGAAAGTTCTGGAACAATCGCAATTGTCGCCACTGCAATTCCCGCCTTCGCAACGGCAAAACAAATTGCTCTTGGCACGAAGGACCAAGGTAATGCTTTGATAGCTCAACGATAGATCGTGGACCATGTCGGGGCCAGATCCGCGGCGAGGAGACAACGGACAAACAAAATGAGACACTCCCTCCGGACAACAACACACACAATGTCATGAATGAGCACACACACAGATACCGTACGAAGTAGCGAATCCCATCTCTACATGTGACGTTAACATCGAAGTAGCGAATCCCATCTCTACATGTGACGTTAACATTTCAAGCAAGCATGCGATATCTTGAAGGAATGAATTGACATGAATGAGCACACACACAGAGAACCCTACAGAGTAGCGAACCCCATCTCTACATGTGATGTTCACATTTCAAGCAAGCAAGCGATATCTTGAAGGAATGAATTAACTGCCTCAAGCTGAGAACACTAGCCGGAACAGTCACATCGATTTGAATACCGAATCTGTAGGCATGACGAAAGACAACATCCTGTCCTGCAACATGAACATCGATGCAACACCGATTAACATGATGACACTGCAGACATGATGACGCTGCGGACAAAAACCATTTCGGACCTGGAGATATCCCTGTCACACATGGGATACAATCATGACTCTGGTTTTCTTTGTTCGAATTGTTCGACTGTCCTTTGTCGCGCGAAGTCGCGCGAACACAGCGAACGGCATGGTACGCGATGTGACACAAGGCATCGCTAGTAACCCTTTGCCTTCTTCTCTTTCTTGCTCGTGGAAGACCCTGCGTCTTTCTGTTTCTTTGTCTCAGGAACATCCAGATCGACATCCTTCGCCTTGCGCTTGGGCTCTTTCTTTGCCTTCGGGATGTAGAGTACCATCTCGTCCTCCGCTTGGATGTTCTTCGACGCCGCTACGAGTGGGAGGGTCACCTCGAATTTCGGACAATTGGGCAACGCCCACATTGGCACACTCACCTTCACCTCCCCGAGCTTCAAGTTCGCTTTCTCCTCCTCGTCAATGCTCTTGAACTCAAAAGCCAAGGACATATACTCCTTCGAGGACATCCGCCCCATGGCGAAGGACTTCTTCTTACCGTCACCGTTGTCCACTGTGATCACAAACGTAGGTGGCTCGTCTGTTGTCAAATCCAACAACTTCAAATGCCGAGCGGTCGTCAATGGAATGCTAACTGTCCCATCGGCTGTCCAAGAGCGAAGGGCGAACAACGCTTTCGTCGGCTTCGACTGGTACCTCACAATTCCTTCTTCGGAAACAGCGTTGCGCTTTCGGAACAATGCATTGAAGGCCGCGTTCTGGAACAAATCGTTCTCCCAGTCCTCGAGGTTGTTGACCGGGCCGCGAGTGTCGAGCTCGATGCGAACCACTTGCTTGTAATTCCCGAGGAAATCTGGCAATCCCACGGAGGTGGTACTGTCCTGCTCAATCTTTCCGTCGGAGTTAATCTTCGTGATCAGAACGGACCCGTCCAAATTGATTTTCAACAATTGCCATTGGTCCCTGCCGGACGCGCGTTGGTCCGCGACCGATTTCGGGTTCAATGCAATGGTGCTCCCTTCCAAGAAGCCTGCCGCAAAGACTGATCGCTTGCCCAAGTCGATCGCTTGTCCTGCTCCATCGAACTGCACCATGCTCGGCGGTGCAGCTGCCTTTGCTTCCGCCTCCGGCTCTTCGTTCTCAGGCATTTGTGCGTCACCGAAAACATCTGTGAGTGCGTTTGACGCGATGTCCTATGAATGTCTGTGAACATTGGACAACCATGACCTATCTCACGAGTTTGGATACCTCGACGAAAACAAACCTAATCTGACCACCTCCCGAGAAAGCCAAACCTGATCGAATCTACCCAATGCGCAGATGACATCCAAACTGTCTACGATAGCCGCTAGTAAATCTTGCAAGTGCTGATGCAAATGCAAAGACAAGTTCACAACAGGACAAACGTACTCTACGCAACTCTTGACACAAACACGACGACGAGTCCCTGATGGTCTTATCCTTCTCTTTGCCGAGCACCACGTCGGCAATCTGCACACTCACATCGCCATACTCCAGCGTCTTAGCACCAGCGGACTGGGCGAACACGTTCCGTAGATTCGACAATACTTTCTCCGCCTGCAACGCCAACGCTTGGTTCTTAACACTCAACATACGCAACTCTGGGCCACTCACATAACGAGCCAGGGAACTGTCGCAGTCAGCTTCCGTGCAACAAGCGTGCGCCTTAAAGACCGCATGGACCAAGTGCGGGATGGCGAAATCTGTCGTCAATGGGATAGAGGCCAAGGATTGGATCCATTGTCCTGAAACTTTGCGCCCAGCGGGGAGCTTCAGGTTGAAGTACTCGAGCAACTCTGTGACATGGAACAAGGACAAGCCGCCACCGTACTTCCGTACGAATGCGACATGGGTACCAAGATCAGCGATGTGAGGCCCTTGGGAAGCCGCAATCTGTTTCTGCACCTGCTTCCAAGGAATGTCATCGCCCTTCAAGAGTAACTGAGCGGTGGAGCAAACCGAGGACATCTGCTGGTCCCAGGTTTCTCCAATGGCGATGTTATGTTCCGCATTCAAAGCCTTGCTGAAAATCCGTGGCACTTGTGGAAACCTCTCCACGAATCCGCGTTTTATGACGTACCAATCGAGGCCGGTTTCCGCCAGGGAAGCGAAGGTTTCATCTTCTGCGAAGATTTTGGCCTTATCGATGTTGCCGTCCTTGCCTTTCAGAGATTCGATGTTTGTGGGGCGACGCTGGTTCACAGCACACAGAAACTGGTTCCAGTGGCTACACCCCACGCTACCGTACTCGATAGAGTCTGAAGGCACAGCGAAGTTATCGGACATGCCGGCGGTCTTGACCGTCCATTTGTAAAAGGTTCGGCTCTCTGTGTCTTGTACGCACCACGCACGAAGAGGGCCGCAGAGATCGCGCGAAGCCCCCACTTTCACGATCTTGCTGCCCTTCGTAGACATTTCGCCGGCGCTCATCAACTTGTTGTCTCGATTATCATTATTGATACCCACAAGATGCGGTGGGAGTGTACGAATCTCTGCGGCAGCATGCTTGATCATGAGGCCCTTCATGACATCGAAGTCGCCAACCAGTTTGGCCTCACGACCGACGTCGCTTTTCGCCAATGCCAAGTCGTAGTGCATCTCGAACTTGGCAATGTCCGCGGCGCTCCAAGCTGCGAACGAATAAGGACCCACCACCATGGCTGAAAGGTAGGACAGGCAGGGAGAGAATGGGCGAGCAAGAGTTGCAGCAACCGCACAGCGCAGTGCTTGCGATCTGAAAGCCTGAGGCAATCAGAGATTCACACACACACACACACACACACTATTGGAAGCACAATCACACACACACACACACTATTGGAAGCACGTAAGCACGGAAGCAGAAAACGCAAGTTAGAAAGTTACAATTGAACACTTATAGTCTGAAGCGTTTAAGTTGTGGTTGTGCCGAGAAAGGACATCGAGTAGTTGTACGTTGTTGGGACGTGACCCTGCCTGGCAAAATTCAAACACAACTTGGGGGTCACGTTGTTGGGGCCAACAACGTGACCCCTGTAGAACTTTAGAGAGTTATGTTTTCGAGCTGGACATTAGATAAGTTGTTTGAAGGCATTCGAAACACTTACTTACAGGGGCCACGTTGTTGGGCCAACAAACGGGACCCCTGACTTTAGAGTAGCGTCGATCCACAACGAAAAAGTTTGTCATAAGTCATTAGATACTGTGTTACCATTCCATAACTTTTCTGATTATGATGCAAACTGTTCATATTACAATGGGTTGTCTGTTGTCGAGCTGGAAACAAGTCCCCTAACTTTCGAGGGGTCACGTTGTTGGGGCCAACAACGTGACCCCTGTAGAACTTTAGAGAGTTATGTTTTCGAGCTGGACATTATATAAGTTATTTGGAGGTATTCGAAGCACTTACTTACAGGGGTCACGTTGTTGGGCCAACAAACGTGACCCGTAACTTTAGAGTAACGTCGATCCAAAACGAAAGAGTTAGTCATCAGTCATTAGATAGTGGTTTGCCATTCCATAACTGTTCTGTTTATGAATCTATATATTTATACTACAATGCGTATTCTAAGTTGCAATGTCTTGTCTCTTGTCTATACGATATTATATCATAAACACTACATCGAATGACACATGGCAATAGAAGTGCACAACAATACTAGCGACAATATACTTTGTCAACATGAGTCGCAACCGCAATGCTGATTCACAACAGTTGATGTCCGTTGTCCTTGCGCATAAGCGATCGTGTCGTCTATCTCTCACGGATACATTTCGTATCTCTCACCGACACATTGCATCTACCTATCTCTCACGGACACATGTCGCCTCTCTCACCGACACACATTATATCTCATTCCGCAACAAATGTGTCTATAGACGAGAAGTTCTACAATGTTTTCACATTCCGGAAGCGATCTCATGGGTAGCTCTGAGTGTTGCAATTCAGACATCGTCGGGCTGGTCAAACAGATCCTGGTGGTCGATGAGCCATTGCAAGCCGGCCATATTCAAATCGTCCTCCTCCTGTTGCTCACGCTGCACACGCACCTCATCCTCAAGATTTTCCAAGCGCGCGTTCAGCTCTGCTGCCTCGCCCGGTGGGAAGACCTCTGAGCCCTGCCAGGACAAGCGGCCCAAACGAACATGGGCCGTGAGCCAATTGCGCATATGCTTCTCACCGACGAACTCCAACACGAAGCGCAGCGCACGGATACTGACCATGCTGACAAAGGAGGCGAGACACACCGCGGGGAAGCTTGAGCCAGCACTCGGTCCTGGAAGTTCTGCGGTTACTACATGACTGAATCAGAACATACGACATGACTGAATCAGCAAGACCAGCAGAACATGCAACACCGCAAGATTCAGCAAAGAAGATTCGATGGCACCAAAAACGCACACTGATTCATGAAGGCGGGCTACGAACCGATACAATCCACAAGCGTTCCTTCACATTGGCAATTTGGTCCTTCAAATGTGTCATCGCAATAGCCAACCGAACTGCAGTGAATACGGAGATGAAACAACCGGGCCAGCGACGAATCTACCACGAATCAAACTTCCAGTGAGGCGAACGAAGATGTAACTTCCGGAAGACGACGAGGACGACTTCCTGCATTTGCGAATCACCAACATGAGGCGAGTCACAGAAGCAGCGTGGGCGGAAGACGGACCTTCATGACATGGGCGCACTGGGGGCGGCAGAGACACCAGACGCAAGCGCCCAAGATGGCCGAAACCTCTACAATGACGTCTGTGGTCTGGCGCATGTCTCGCACCGTGCAGTCGCCGTCGACGCACGCGAAGCTCAGCACACGCGCGAAGACAGGACCGCCGGAATGGCGCCAGAAGCTCTCGACCCTACCCACGACCCCGTCCTTGGTGCAAATGACATCCGAAGCGTGCAATGTACCCACATGGCACACTGCAACGGTTGATGTTTCCAGCTCGGCATGGTTTCGCACCGCATTCGGATGCACAAGGAACTCCGCAGCGAAGAGATCGTGGCCAGTGGCGAGGTACTCGCACTGCTGGTGCAAGCAATCGAGCAAGGTAGTATGCTCGAAATGGCGCCAGGTGTTCAAAGCGAACTGCTTCGCCAGCCGGTGCTTGCGCTCGGTGACGAAGCAAGCCAAGAGGAAGCCGAGCTGCAACATCGAGGACACGATATGATGACTGTGATGGAGCTTCGGTTTGATGCGGTTGGGGTAGAGCCTCGCAAACAACCGGTGGTGTCCGACGATCAAGGTCCTCAGGCGGTCGATGTACTCCATGCTGCGACGAGGGCCTAGGGTGAGAATGCCGAAGATTTGGTCAAGCATCAGAAAACATTCCACCTCTTCGGGCAATTGCTTCGCGATATCATACATCTGCAGCATCAAGGCGATGCAAGGGACGATTGACAACAACATAGAAGCAAATGCGGTCAGCGAATTGTTTTTGAGCCGCTTCGGCTCGATCCACTCCCCCTTGATCTTGCCATGCTCGATAGGTATGACGCATTGATCGAGGAAGGTCTGGGCCATTGCGTTGGTGATGGCCGGCCGGGCTTTGGACAAGCGGTCCAAGATCAGAGCCACTGCGGTATTGCCAACCCCATCTTGGCAAAAGACGTGCATCCAATCCGTGAGCTGGTGCTCTGCTGGCCTGTAGGTGTGCCGCATCGCCATGTTCATCAAGATGCCAAGTGGTTCGTGGTTGAACCCGAGCTCCGTCTGCAACTTGTTGATTTTCGTCTGCGAGCTCCGTCCATCGGCAACCACGGCGGCCAAATTGTCCAGCATGAGGAATATCTCTTCGTTCGTGGACTGCACAAAGCGCCGCTCATCGTGCTCCGCCAAGCTGACCTCCAAATCGGAACCTGGCCCGGCCTTCCTGGCGGATAGATTCGCGCAGCAGGTGCAAGGCCGCACTGCATTCGGACCTTTCCAAGCGGTCAGCGATTGGTGTCCGATGAGGTCAGCGAGCATGCCTGCGAACTTCGCACAGAACATGAAAGGTCCTGTTACGCCCGGAAGTAGAATTCCGCCGACGAGAACATCGAACGTTAGCAGCAACTGGGTGAACACGAAGGACAAACCACCCGGAATCTTGTCGACGATTGCACAGCGTACCAGACACAGCGTGGCCCAACACATAGACCTCTGAAGAATGTGGTCTGGCCATTCGGGCACACACCTGCCATACACGCATTTATTATTGATTAGTGTTATCAAACACATTGTTCCCAGGAGCAATGAAGACAAGACACCAAATCGGAAATCGCAGGTGCTGAGCTACTTCGGTTAGCTACATCGTTCGAATGATACAAAGCGAGCTACTTCACCGAGCTCTTTGATTCGAGTCAGCCAACGTGAACTTCAGCCAGAGTGAACTTCTTCAGTCGACTTGTTTCGCAATTAGCGCGCACCAGTAGAACGCTTCGAATTTCCTGCCCTTGTCCGGGCGGAAGACGTTCCCAGGTGTTGCCGCGTCGCTGTACAAGACCACTTGGCAAATGCCATCGGCGGCCGCCGCCTTAGCAGACTCCATCGCAGCACCGAAGCATTCGCTGATGGTGCAGAGGTAGTAGAGGAGAGCTGCCGGGTGAATGTACTCCAAACTTGTTCCACCGACCTGCATAGTTTGGACCACACTCCCATGCGGAGTCTGCACATTCGCATGCTTCTCGACTTTGCGATTGATGGCTTTTCGGGAAAGCGTGACATTCATGTGACCGGTCCTGTGCAACGATTGGGTGATCTTGGCCAGCGCAGATTTCGTGACGCCGGTGGCTACGAGCTCGCCGGTGTTAATCTCGGTTGCTGGAG
>PVBE011061295.1_pt1 | contig 13962 bp, 13 predicted proteins | sample 1631181 | NCBI WGS metagenome assembly PVBE01 (sample SAMN08397723, study PRJNA350692) | Marine metagenome, whole genome shotgun sequencing project. | isolation source: water | place: Pacific Ocean | collected 2012-04 | reverse complement strand
CAAAATGAGGGTATTGAAGACTCTAAAGATAATGTGTATTGGAAAAATGAATACAAAAGAAAAGAAGAGCTTTTGATTCATCTTGAACAAAATGCAGAGTTTGTAGCGGAGAATGTAGTCTTTTCAAAAAATCAGGCTTTTTTTGTAGAAAAAAACACACGTCTTTTTGTGACGATGTCTCAAGGTGAATTTTTAATAGAGAAATCAAAAATTGAAGTTCCCAGTTGGAAATGGAGCTATAAGTTTGATTCATCTTTTATGATTTCTTTGGTTAAAAAACCTTCACAAAAATCTGTTAAAGTCAGAGCAACATGTAATTTAGTGGGATAGTCTCATAGATGAGGGAAAAATGCATTTATAAAAAAACGGGAATTTGAGTTCCCGTTTTTTTATAAACTAATTTGAAATTAACCCTAAAGGCCTTGTAATGCACGAAGCATTCTTCCATGCACTTCAGGAGCTCCGTCTAGTTCCCTATCGCCGTTAGCGAGCTTAATTTCTTGTAAAACACGATCTAGTTCTCCTAAACCAGCCCTAATACCTGGGACGAGTGGTCCAAGTACTGGTCGAGCTATGCCTTCTGGAATATCCCTTAATTGCTGTGCTGCAGTTGCTAGCGTCTCTTTTAATTCTAGTACGGCTGCTCCGCCTGCTTGAGTACGTTCAACGGCTGCAAGAGCTTCAGGAATTCGTGCTAGTGTTACTCCTATCTGATCTCTAGCTGCATCTGCTCTAGCTGCATCTGCTCTAGCTGCATCTTCTGCGCCTGCTAGCGCTGGTGGTGGTAAATCTGCTGCTGCTCTACCTACTCTGGCTAGCGCATTTTCAGCTGCTCTATCTAATCTGTGTGCTCCATCTTCAACTACTCTATTTAATCTGCCTGCTGCATCTTCAGCTGCTCTATCTACTCTGTCTACTGCTCTAGCATCTGCTGCTAGTGGTGGTGGTAGATCTGCTGCTGCTCTAGCGTCTGCTGGTCTAGCTGCTGCTGGTCTAGCTGCTGCTGGTCTAGCTGCTGCATCTGGACGTTGTCCACTACAGAAAGCTTTAAATGCAGCAAATGTTACGACGCCACAAATAGCAAAAATTGCAGTTTGAATCGGAAATTGTATAGCATGATCACGCAGGGAAAAAAATCCGCTTTGAAGACCGGAACCTATTACGCCTGCATAATGTTTTAAAAATGCAAAAGAAGATCGACCAATTTCTGCAATTTTAGAGGTTAATTGCCCGCCGAGTTCACGGCCATTTGTTATTACCCATGAACCGCCTTGCTGCAGTTTGCCAAGAGTACTAGATGCTGAATTTGCTAGTGCTTCGCACAAACCTGGTGGTGTTGCCGTAGCTGTTGTTGCTGGTATTGTTGCCATATTGAAACCTCCTAGTAGAGTTAGGTATGTATTGTTTAAGGCGGAGTATTATATGAGGCTTTTGATTAATGTAAAGTTAATTAAATTTAAATTAATATCAAAGATTTTTTGAATTCTTGATATGTAGAAGAGGTGCTTTTTTTTTAAATATTTAAGCTGTTTTGGTTATACCCCTCGTGATTCAAAAATCGCTTTCAGATCGTTCAAGATCCATGTATTTGAAGTTGAAGGGGGAGATTTAATTGGATAGGTTCAACTGAAAGAATTTTATCGATTTAGTCTTTTTGACTTTTTTGCTATAATTCGTTACAACTTTTGCAAGATTTTATCAAGGAGCTACAGCAATGAATTCAGAAATGGTCGAGCGCTTAAAGCAAATCGAAATAAGACTACAAGACATGTGGAGGTTTCTTTGACCTTGCTACAAAAGAAAATGAAGTCAAAAAATTAGAAAAATTCATGGAAGAGCCTCATTTTTGGGAGGATAAAGAAAGAGCTCAAAAAATTATTTCACAATGTAATTCTTTAAAAAAGTGGACCCTTCCCTATCATGAATTGATTCAGAGATTGAACAATGTAAAAGATCTTTATCCTGATGCTCTTCAAGAACAAGATGAGGAAATTTTGGCTGAACTGGAAAGTGAAATCGGACTGATTGAAAAAGATACGGACGATTTAGAAGTTCGAAAGATGCTTTCAGGTGAATTGGACAGTAAAAGTTGTTATCTCAGCATTAATGCTGGAGCGGGAGGCACTGAAAGCTGTGATTGGGCTCATATGTTGTCTCGTATGTACACACGCTGGGCTCAAAAAAAAGGATGGAATATTGAAATCATCGATCGGGTAGATGGTGAAGTTGTTGGTGTTAAAAGTATTACCTTTCGATTTACGGGGGATTTTGCGTATGGATATTCTAAATCAGAAAAAGGTGTACATCGTTTAGTTCGCATTTCACCTTTTGATTCTAATGCACGTAGACATACCAGTTTTGCATCTGTTGATGTTACTCCTGCGATAGAAGATGACATTCAGATAGATGTTCGTATTGAAGACCTTCGAATTGATACTTACCGTGCTTCAGGTGCGGGAGGGCAGCATGTTAATAAAACAGATTCAGCAGTACGTATAACGCACCTTCCTACAGGCTTAACCGTGTCTTGTCAAAATGAGAGAAGTCAGGTGCAAAATAAAGAAACGTGTTTCAAAATGTTAAAAGCAAAGCTATATGAACAAGAAATTTTAGAACGGGAACGAAAAATGGCTGAGCTCAAAGGGGAAAAAAAGGACATTGCTTGGGGATCTCAAATTCGCAACTATGTATTTCAACCTTACACAATGGTTAAAGATACAAGAACCAAAATAGAGGCAGGAAATATCCAAGCAGTCATGGATGGAGATATTGATGTTTTTGTAAATGCTTACCTTAAAGAGTTCGGTTAATGGATGATTTTGAGTTTGATATCAGATATTCAAGCATGGAAGATGGGGAACACATGCTTAGATGGCTTACTGATCCTCAAGATTTAGAGTGGTACCCTTTTTTTACTTTAGAAGAAACTCAAGGTGCTGTCAAAAATTGGATCGGATTTTCGAAATACCAGGCCTCTTTAACAGCTACTGTAGAAAATAAACCTTGTGGAGTGATTACTCTTTATTTAATGCCTTATCGAAAAGTGGCTCATCATTCGATGTTTTATGTAGTTGTTGAAAAAAAATACAGAAAAAAGGGGATTGGATTTTCGCTTATAAAAAATATTATGAATTTAGCAAAAAATACTTTTTTGTTAGATAGCGTCAATTGTGAGGTTTATGAAGGTTGTGCGCTGATTCCTATTTTAAAAAAAATGGATTTTCAGTTGTTTGCTAAACAAGAAGATTATGTAAAAGAACAAAGTGGCTATAAAAGTCGTCTTCTATATGGGTGTTTTTTATAATATGAAAGAATTGGACATTCGATCAGGTACTGAAGAAGATAAGAATTATCTTATCAAATGGCTCGAAGAGCCGGGAATCTTAAAATGGTTTCCTATGTGTAATCTTGCTGAAATTGAAGATGCGGTTCGTGTTTGGGTTAGTTATGCAAAATATGGGGCTCTATTAACGGCTACTTTAGATCAAAAACCTTGCGGTGTTGCTAACTTATATTTACAGCCCTTTCGAAAGCTTGCTCATCACGCACTTTTTGCAATTATTGTCGGTGAAGAATATCGAGGAAAAGGAATAGGAACCGCTTTAATGCATGAGCTTTTTATACTGGCTAAAAAGTTTAAATTAGAAATTTTGCATCTAGAGGTCTATGAGGGCAATCCTGCTAGACATCTTTATGAAAGACTTGGGTTTAAAACATACGGATTTCAAAGCCGTTTTATTAAAGAAAATAATAAATTTTATGGAAAATACTTTATGCAAAAAAAACTATGAGCAATCTATTTTTAACAAAACCTATGAACCAAGAAGAGCTCAGACAAAAATTAATGCTCTTTACCCCTAGAAATATCACTTTAATTCTGAATCAGAATCATAGTACTTTCTTAAGTGTTTTAGAAAAAAAAAGAAAAGATCTTAGGCTTTCTTTACACCGATTTTTTCTTTTTGCAAATGATCTTATTTGTGAATCGGTTATTCGCTATTGTCTTAGGCGTGATCGCGAAGCTTTAAAACTTTTAAGGATTTTTACAAATAAACATTTTATGGAAGCTGATTACTCAGATAAAGTTAATCCAAATCTTTTAGTCACAAGTGGAAAACATTATGATTTACACGAAATTTATCAAGGTGTAAATGCTAAATATTTTCAAAATAAAATGGATTTATCTATTACTTGGTTTAAAAAACCTCGTTATAAAACGTTTAGTTCATTAACTTATGGATCTTACAGCAAACCACTGAAATTAATTCGAATTAATGATATTTTAGACCAAAAAACAGTGCCCTTTTTTTTCGTTGAATATATTGTTTTTCATGAAATGCTTCATCATATCTGTCCTCCTAAAATCGATACACTAGGAAGAAGTCGGGTTCATACTCCTCTATTTAAGAAAAGAGAAAAAAATTATGAACATTATGATCAAGCAATTCAGTGGGAAAAGAAAAGTGCGTATTCCTTTCACTTCAAAAATACGGCAGTGAGATAGTTTTATGGCTGGACATAGTAAATGGGCAAATATTAAACACAAAAAAGGAATAGCGGATCAAAAAAAGGGTAAGCTGTTTTCTCGTATTACCAAGGAACTGATTTCTGCAGTCAAACAAGGTGGAGTTGATCCTAAATCTAACTCTAAACTTCGACTTGTAATGCAAAAAGCTAAAGATGCAAATATTCCTAATGAAAATATAGAGCGTAACATCAAAAAAGCGATCTCTTCAGAGACACAAGATTACACGGAGATCACATACGAGCTTTATGGTTATGGCGGTGTTGGCATTATTGTAGATGCAATGACAGATAATAAAAATCGTACAGCCTCTGATATGCGCATTGCGACCAATAAGAAAGGAGGCAGCATTGCCTCTCCTGGATCGGTTACTTATAATTTTGATCAGAAGGGAGTTATACAAATTCTAAAAAATGATATCGAAGAAGAAGAACTCTTTGCTATTGCTACCGAAGCGGGAGCAGAAGATTTTGATTTTTCTGATGATCGTTATATCATTACAACAGCCTTAGAAGATCTTTATAAAGTAAAAGAATCTTTAGATCAAAAAGAGCTTAAAAGTGAGGCTAGTTTAGAAAGAATCCCTAAAGTTCTTGTGAATTGCTCTGATGAAGATCGAGAAAAAAATTTAGCCTTAGTCGAGTTTTTAGAAGATTTAGATGATGTAGACTCTGTGTATCATAATATAGATATGCCGTGAGATAGAATGGAAAAGATTACTCTATCAAAACCTGTGTCTCAGACAAAACTTTTAGATCTTGCTGGCTATTTTTCTCAAGTTGAAGGTACTTGTCTTCTGCATTCTGCAAAAAAAGAAGAAACGTCTTATCTTTGGCTGTTTCCTATCGAATCTTTTTCTGTGACAAGCCAAAAAAAACCGTGGGATTTTTTAGAAAAAAAACTTTTTAAAACTTGTGTCGGATTTTTTAGTTATGAAATGGGATTTTCAAGTGATGAAGATCTTTGCATTCCCATTAAACATTCTTCTTTTCCTAAGGCTTATTTTCAAAGATGTTCTTATATTTTAGAAGTTTCTCATGCTCAACAAAAAGCGATCCTTCACGTAGATCCTAAAGCGGAGTGTGAACATTTATCTTTTTTACAAAATCCTGATCTTTGGCCTTCTTATACAATACCAAGAGCAGTCAATTCTGTAAAAATTGTAGCTGATTTTTGCTCTTATCAAGAATATCAAGACAAAATTTTATTTATTCAAGATATGATCCGAAAAGGTGAGGTATATCAAGTCAATTTATCTCAAGAGATCAGGGTTCAAACTCAGCAAAATCCTTTTGATTTTTTTCATCAAGCAGTTCAAAAAAATCCAAGCTCTTATTGTGCTTATTTATATTTACCTCAGTTTCAGATTGTATCGATATCTCCAGAGAGACTTCTTTCGAAGAAAAACAATATGTTAGAGACACGTCCCATCAAAGGAACGGTTGCTAGGGGAAAAACGGCGCAAGAAGATCTTAAAAATAGAAATCATTTATTTTCCTCTGAAAAAGAGCGCTCTGAACTTTTAATGATCACGGATCTAATGCGAAACGATCTTGGAAAAATATCTCAAATGGGAAGTGTTGTAGCAGGGCCCCTTTTTGAAGTAGAACAGTATAAAAACGTCTATCACATGCTTTCTACAGTACGTTCAAAATCTTTGGACCTTCATCCCGCCAAGCTTTTAAGAGCTGTATTTCCAGGAGGTTCGATTACAGGGTGTCCTAAATTAAGGTCTATGGAATTGATTTATGAATTAGAAAAGCGTTTTAGAAATATCTATACAGGGTCATTTGGTTTTTTTCACCATTCGGGAGATTTTGATTTTAATATTTGTATTCGAACTCTTCTTTTTTCAGAAAATCAAATAAGCTTGAGTTTGGGCGGCGCGATTGTAATTGATTCTGATCCTGAAAAAGAATATGAAGAGACCATGCACAAGGGAACTTTGCTTCTTCAACAACTGGGAATAGATCATGAACATCGTTTATGTAGAAAATGAATTTATTGAAGAACAAAAAGCTAAAATATCTTTGGAAGAAAGAGCTTTTTTGTTCGGTGACGGTATTTTTACTACGCTTTTGATAGAAGATAGCCACATTTATTTTTTAGAAGATCACTTAAAAAGACTTTTAGATCATGCAAGCTACCTAGGTATTGAATATCCTAAAATTTCACATGATCTTTTTAAAAAGCTTGTTTTTTTAAATCAGGCAACAAAAGGAAAATGGCGCTTAAAGATTTTTATTACTTCAGGAAAAGAACCAGATCTTTCTCTTCCTTTCAGGAAGGGAAATGTAATCCTTACATTGAAACCCCTTCAGGCTTCTTTTAAAGATCAAATCAAGTTAATTGTATATCCCGATCCTGTTGTGTACCCTTTGGCCAAAATCAAGCCTTTAGCTTATATAAATCGTTTTTGGTTCAAACAGTTTGCTCTGAATCAAAAAGCAGATGATTGTATTTTGAAAAATCATAAGAATTTTATTTTAGACGCTTCTTTTTCCAATATTTTTTGGATCAATAAAAAAACTCTTTTTTATCCAGATCCTGAATTAGAATATCTTTTTGGAATTACTTTGAAGCATATTTTAATAGCAGCTCAAAATATAGGTCTTCAAACAAAACCTGTAAAAGAAAATGAAGAGGTTTTACTTTCATCGTTTGTTTTTTTAAGCTCTGCTATTATGGGCCCTATGCCAGTATCTTACTTAGAGACTCATAAGCTTCCTGAAGATCTAAAATTGCAGAAAGCTTTAAAAGATGCGTATCAAAAAATTTGTTTGGAAAAATCTTTTTCCTGCGTTTGATCCATTTCAGTATAATTTTTATCTACTGCTGATTATATGGAAAAATTATGTGTCTGGCGTAACCCTGATGGAGATCAAGAAAATTGGTTTGGACGGGAAGTTCATCAAAGAGTTCCTTCACCTGAAAAGCTTATTTTAGCAGAATGTGGTTTTGCTTTAATAGCTGCTTTTGGAGTGATTGAAACAGTCGTGACAGGAGTTCTTTGGCCTTTAGCGTGTCTTTTTCAAAATGTAAATGAGAACCTATATACACATTTAACAAATAGGGTGATTTCAAGTTTTTTCTCCACAGCTTGGGCATCTGTAAATTTGATCTGCAATGTATTTTATCCTAATTTACTGACAGATGGTGATACAGCTGTTGATTTTGGAATTTTAAATGCAGTTGTAATTTTAGGAGTAGGGATACAATTTATTGCTTATGGTGCAACTGTTTGTATTGTAGGGAAAGTTTTAGGTAAAAATTAAAGTTCAAGAATTGGTTTTTGAAATTGGTAAAGCCTAATGGCTGTTGTGAGAAAAGTAAGAAAAGCAAAAAGATATGCAAGTGGCATAAATAAAGAAGGAAATACAATCATAAGGCTAAAAAAAATAAAGGCTTCTGCTCTTTCGATAAGGCCTGGGCTGTAATAAAAACTTTTGTTTGAGTGATTTTTAGAAAAAATCCCGATAACTAAAAAAGAAGTAACACATAAAAAAGCAGCGCCTAACATACAAAGGCACAAAAAAGCTCTCTTAGGAGGATCAACAGAAAAAAGTCCTAAGATCACAAAAAATTCACATAAACGGTCAGACACAATATCAAAAACAGCTCCTTTTTCAGAGGTTTTCTGCAAAGCACGAGCTAAAGAGCCGTCTAGAGTATCAAAATAGCCAGAAAGGAGCAAAACTAGTAAAGCGAGGAATTTAAAATGAAAAACAAGAAAAACAAAAGTTAAAATCCCACAAAGGCAAGAAAGGCCAGTAAGTGCTGTGGGGGTTATTTTTTGAAAAATGGAAAATTTTAAAATAGGATAAACCAAAATTTTTTGGTAAGGAGCTCTAAAGTAGCTATCGATCATATTTTTTCCTAAATTGTTTGAGGAAAATCGGAATTAATGCCAAAACTCCAAGTGCAATAAGGGCAAATCTTAAGTGCCAGTTAAAAATGGAAGCGAAAGAAAATTTTTCCTCAGTATCTAAAAATGCTCCTAATCCAGTTCCTGCTTGAGAATAGACAAAAGAGCTTGGAATGGCTCCTAAAAGTGCAATCCAAGTGAAAGTAGAGAGTCTAACTCCGAATAATGCAGGACCTAAATTGATCAACCAAAAGGGAAAAAAAGGAAAAAGACGCAAAAAAAACAGATAACTAATTGAATTTTTTCGAAATCCTTTTTCCATTTTTTGAAAAAAGGGTCCTGATTTAGCTAAAAAATAGTCGCTAAAAGAAGTTTTTGCAATACAGAAAATAATACAAGAACCAAGGGTTGTTGCAATAACGGAATAAACAGTGCTCAATGGCTGTAAAAATAAAAACCCAGCAAAAACAGTAAAAAAAACAGCCCCAGGAATACAAAGGATGACCACAATAGTATACACAAACATAAAAAGTAGGGGGGTAAGTACCCAGTGCTGATCCACAAAAGCAAGAATGGTTTTACGATTTTCTTTTAGCACATCGAAAGTAAGGTATTGAGAGATGCCAAAAAAATAGGCAAAGGTCCCTAAAAAAATTAAAACGAGAAGAGGTATAGCTCTTTTCCAGGAAAAAGAATGTGTGCTCACATGTTTTTTTTCTTTTTTATTTGGACTTTCATTCATTTATTTAAAGCTTTTTTATCTCAATTTTTAGTTTATTAGAACCTAAGACTGAGGCTTTTAGAGATTCATTAAAGGAATAATCTTTGAAGCAAGGCCTTAAGGATCATTAAAAAAACTATCCTTAATCATAAGAGAAATCAATAATTTTTTGTTCTTTTTATCTTCTTTTTTTAAGATCAGGAAAAGAGGCAAAGATTAAATGGATACTGAAGAGCATAAAAGGCTGTATCAAAACAGTAAAAGAGAAAAGCATTGGCGTAAATGGGGCCCCTATTTATCTGAAAGACAATGGGGCACTGTTCGAGAAGATTATAGTAGAGATGAGAGCACCTGGAACTATTTTACTTTTGAGCAATCTCACTTAAGAACCTATCGTTGGGGAGAAGATGGTATAGCAGGGATTTCTGATAATCATCAGCGTATTTGTTTTGCCTTTTGTTTTTGGAATGGTCAGGACTCTATTTTAAAAGAGCGCCTTTATGGTTTTGCGGGAAATATAGGTAACCATGGCGAGGATGTAAAAGAATATTATTGTTATCTCGATAATATCCCTTCCCACGCTTACATGAAATATCTTTATAAGTATCCCCAAGAAAGATTTCCCTATGAGCTTTTACAAGAAGAAAATCGTAAAAAAGGCAAAGAAGATTCTGAATATGAGATCTATGATACCAAAATCTTTGATCAAGATCGTTATTTTGATCTTTATATCGAATATGCAAAACAAGATGATGAAGATCTTTTAATTAAAATCACCAGCATCAATAGGGGGGATGAGAAAGCTTCATTGCATATCCTTCCTACTATCTGGTTTCGAAATACTTGGAGCTGGCAAAAGGAAGAAAAAAAAATGCTTTTAGAGGGGAAAGAAAACCATATTTTGGTTCAGTACCCTGGTTTAGACAATTATTTTCTATACTTTGAAAATCCAAATGAGCTTCTTTTTACAGAAAATGAAACAAATATGCATAAACTATATGGCAAAGAAAATGATTCTCCCTATGTAAAGGATGCTTTTCATGAGTGTGTGATTCAAAATAACAAGTCTGCTGTTAATCCTGCAAAAAAAGGGACAAAGGCAGCGCTTCACCATATTTTAGAAATTGAAGGGAAAGGAGAAAAAACTCTTTTTTTTCGTCTGAGCAAACAAAGTATTGAAAAACCATTTGAAGGTTTTGAGGAAATTTTTCAAAAAAGAATCCAAGAAGCAGATCAATTTTATCACACACTGACTTCAGAAAATATTTCTGAAGATTTACTTCATATTGAAAGACAAGCCTTTTCTTCTCTTTTATGGACAAAGCAATTTTATCATTATGTAGTAGAATACTGGATGCAAGGAGACGATGAAAAAAGTCCTCTTCCACAGGAGAGAAAAAAAGGAAGAAACTATGGGTGGGAACATGTATATAATAATGAGATTCTTTCCGTTCCTGATAAATGGGAATATCCTTGGTTTGCGTCTTGGGATCTTGCTTTTCATACAATCCCGCTTGCCCTTTTAGATCCTGAATACGCAAAACGTCAACTGACCCTTTTAACCCGTGAATGGTATATGCATCCCAATGGACAAATCCCTGCTTATGAATGGAATTTTTCTGATGTTAACCCTCCCGTTCATTCTTGGGCTGCCTGGAGAGTTTATAAAATTGAAGAAAAACGATCTGAATTTCGAGATCGAAGGTTTTTATCGGCTATTTTTCAAAAACTGCTTTTGAATTTTACCTGGTGGGTGAATCGTAAAGATGCTGAGGGGAAAAATGTGTTTCAAGGAGGGTTTTTAGGGCTTGACAATATCAGTATTTTTAACCGTTCTGAAGATTTACCTACAGGCGGTTCACTCACACAAGCAGATGCGACTTCATGGATGGCGATGTATTGTTTAAATATGTTTTCCATTTCTATGGAACTTTCCATAGAAGATCCCAGTTATGAAGATATGTCGAGCAAATTTTTTGAGCATTTTCTCTATATTGCAGATGCCATTAATTATCATAAAAAAGATGTTCCGCCTCTATGGAATGAGGAAGATGGTTTTTATTATGATCTGCTTCATTATCCAAATGGAGATCATGAGCCTTTAAAAGTACGCTCTATGGTAGGTCTGATTCCTCTTTTTGCTATAGCAACGATTACAGAAAAACAAATTGAAAGACATCAAGGATTTAAAAGAAGGTTTGAATGGTTTTTGGAAAATAAAAAAGGTCTTTGTGAAGAAGTTGCTTCCATGAAAAAAAGAGGGGAAAAAGATCGTCATCTTTTAGCCATTTTAGATAAAAACAAGCTCACTCGTATTTTAAAAGTTATGTTAGATGAAAATGAGTTTTTGAGTCCTTACGGCATTCGTTCCGTTTCTCTTATTCATAAAGATCATCCTTATGTTTTAGATATGAATGGATCACTTCATCGCATCGGATATGAACCTGCAGAATCAAAATCTGATTTATATGGAGGAAATTCAAATTGGAGGGGACCTATCTGGTTTCCTATGAATTTTTTGATTATCGAATCCTTACAGAAGTTTCATTATTATTATGGAGATTCTTTTAAAATAGAATTTCCTACCGGATCAGGTAATTATCTAACTCTTTGGGATATAGCCGGGGAGATTGCACATCGTTTAATGCACATTTTTCAAATCGATGAAAAAACCAATAAAAGAGCTGTTTTTAATGGGAATGAAATCCTTCAAAGTAACCCACATTTTAAAAATAACATCCTTTTCTATGAGTATTTTCATGGGGATAATGGATCAGGTTTGGGAGCTTCTCATCAGACTGGTTGGACGAGCATCATTGCTAAACTTATTGTGCAATATGGCAAGTATGTTTGTGAAATGGAATAATTCATAATTTTTTTAGTTCAAAAGAGCCTTCTTTTTATGAAAACTTAGGAGAGGGGAAGTTGTTCCAAGCATTACTTATTTTTGATACAAGCTCTATTGTCATACGTTCAACTGCATGATAGACATTTGCAATTTTTGTAAGAGCGGGAGAAATCCCATATGTCCAAATAGGCACAAAAATACAATTAAAAATCTTTCCTGCAATTTCAGCTATTTTTTGAGAGAGAGGAGTAATGATGTGATTGCATATCTTTGTAAGTACTTGATGAATTTCATGCATCACAGGAGACAAAAGCTTATTCCAAAGAAGCATAATTGTATGATTAAAAATCCCCTTTGCTGTGTTTACTACTTTAACAATAACATCACAAAGGCCGTTTAATACCTTAGTAAAGATTTTTCCTGTGTATAATAATGTAGGATAAAGAACTTTATTCCATAAAGGCTTAATAGCATGATTAAATATCCATGCTCTTACTTTTCCTATTGTATGAACTGCTTTATTGATAAGGTCTAAAATTTTTATAATCGTTCTATGGGCAAATTTAAAAATGGGGTAAAGAACTTTATTCCATAAAGGCTTAATAACATAATTAAATATCCATGCCGTTATTTTTCCTATTGTATGAACTGCTTTATTGATGAGATCTAAAATTTTGATAACCGTTCTATGGGCAAATTTGAAAATGGGGTAAAGAACTTTATCCCATAAAGGTTTGATAGCATGATTAAATGTCCAAATCGTAGCTTTTTCTATTACATGAACCATTACATTAAATACTCTAGTAACTGCATTAAAAGTGTACTTGGGTAATGCATAAAAAAGACCATAAGTAGGAACAGCACCGCTTAAAAAAATAGATTCACCTAGATCTTTTATTTTTTTACCTACAATCAGTCCCTTTCCACTAAGTGTAATTAGATGTCCTATAGTAAATGTTGTAGTTCCGTAGAGCATTAATGAATACATAGTGCCTACTGTCAAAATCATGCCAGCTGCAACACGTTCTGTATTTGAAATATCTTGCTTTCCTATGCTTTGATATATTTTTTTTCCGTTAGCAATAGTGAGTTCAAAAGGATTTTTTACAAAAATGTCGTAGCCCGCACCCCATGCTGTCTTTCTTCCTCTTTCGAAAAGATCCATTTTTTGATCAGAATTAAAAGCTAGAGAGGCATCCTTCAATGAGAAAGGATTGGTATATAAACTAGAAAGCAAAGACATGAAGTCCTCCCTGGATTTAGATCTATATCGAAATAACTATTATAGTAATTTAACAAAAATAAAGGTTTTAGTAAAAATATAATAAACAAGTAAATTAAAGTGAAGTTATTTTTGTTTTTAGTTTTGATTTTAAATAAAATAAATGACAATTCAAATAATTTATTTATAAATATGTATTTTTTTAACAAAGTTTGTTTGTTTTGTTTTAAAGGTCTGTTATTATGTGTAAACTATTGTTTAACAAAAGGTAAAAATTGTTATGGTTCTATCTAGTTTAGGTGGCTCCAGAAATTCCGCGTATACCATGCCTATTAAAGTTAGAGAAGCTGAAGAAGGTAATTCAAGAGAGCAAATATTAACTCAGAAATCTTTAGAAGAAACTAATTCTGATTCACCAAGAGTTCCTGATTCACCAAGAGTTCCTGATTCACCAAGAGTTCCTGATTCACCAAGAGTTCTTGATTTGCTAAGAGTTTCATGTCGTGATAAAAAATGTGTAAGCCCAGAAGATCAATCGGTTCAATATTATTTAGATGGGATATTGAGGTATTGTAAGTTGGAAGAAACAAAAAAAGAGCTGTTTTTAAAACAATTTTTAACAATATCTGCATTAAAAATGATTCAAGATATAATGTATGAAGTGAATAAAAGTTTGTTTAAAACAGATTATTTTAAAGCATTAAATATTCAATTCGTTAATACGTTAGAAGCAGATTTAAAGGTTCATTCAAGAGTTCAAGGTAATTTTGATGCTAGCTCT
>PVBE010912133.1_pt1 | contig 13962 bp, 14 predicted proteins | sample 1631181 | NCBI WGS metagenome assembly PVBE01 (sample SAMN08397723, study PRJNA350692) | Marine metagenome, whole genome shotgun sequencing project. | isolation source: water | place: Pacific Ocean | collected 2012-04 | reverse complement strand
CAGCGACGTCATCGGCGGGATTCGCGGCTTGGAGGAGGCCGGATACACCGCCGAGTCGATCCTCGCGGTCGGTCCCACCGGTTCGACCGCGTGCGCGGAATGGGCCCATGCCGAGGAGACCGGCTTCAGGGCCGCGATCTATGTGGATGCGGGCGCCAACGGTAAGAAGGTCCTGCAGACGCTCGTCGACGCCCTAAGTAGCGGAGAGCCTCTAGCGCAGTACACCGAGTTGCCTGGTTTCCCGTACACCCGCGATCACCACCCGTTGCTGGTGTGCGACTGATCGGAGCTGGATAACGGGCGCCGCTAGAGCGCAGCAGCGTCGGGGGGCCGGCATGGAGTGCTGGCCTCCCTCTTTTGCCGCCCCGGCCGCGAGCGCGGTCTGGAGTAAACTCGAAACGCCGGGGCCGTGGGCGATATGCCGGCCGCGGCGCGAGAGTGCGAGCGATTTGCGATGAGCACTGCGCCTCCGGCGGGGCCCGTCCTCGCGGCCGCAACGGCGATCGGACAATCCTTCTTGCGGTTGATGAAGAGCGTCCACGGGCTTCACTTCAGCCTGTTCGTCGCCCTTGTGATCCTGGTCGTGATCTTCGGCACGCTTCGCGGCGAGGTCTTCTTTCTCACCCGCAACCTGTTCAACATCGTCAACTCGGTTTCGTTGTTGGGCTTGCTGGCGATGATGATGACCGTCCTTTTGGTCGGGGGCGCGATCGACATCTCGGTCGGCTCGATCGTCGGACTGTGCTCGGTCACCATCGCCACGGTGCTTACGATGGCGGGCAACCCCGCCCTCGGCATTTTCGCCGCCCTTGTCATCGGCGGCCTGGCGGGCCTGATTAATGGATTGCTGGTGACCTATGGCCGGTTCAATCCGATCATCGCCACCCTTGCGACCTTGTCCGGGTTTCGCGGACTGGCGTTTATCGTTTCCGGCGGCAAGTCGATCGGAGTCGTCAGCCCAGGCTTCACCTGGATCGGGTCCGAGCGCGTGCTTGATGTCCCGGTTCCGACGATCATCCTCGCCGTGGTCGCGGTCGCCTTCCTCCTCTTCATGCGTCACGCCCGCGCCGCCCGCCACATCCACGGGATTGGCGGCAACATCGAGGCCGCCGTCTTCGCCGGCATCAACGTGACGCGCTACCGCTTCGGCATGTACATGTTCTCGGGCCTCGCGTGCGGGCTGGCCGCCATTCTCCTGACCGCCCGCGCCCACTCCGGTCAGCCCGCCTCGGGCAGCCAGGGGCTGGAGCTCGACGCGATCACCGCGGCCTTCCTGGGCGGCTGCGGCCTGCGCGGAGGGACCGGCACGATCGTCGGGACGCTGTTGGGCGTGGTGATCATCGGGACACTCAACAACGGCCTGATCCTGATGGGGGTGCCCAGCTTCTATCAGCTCCTGGCCAAGGGCGCGTTGCTGGTCGTCGCGGTGATGATCCAGGAGTTCCGCCGCGGAGGACCGCGGCCGATCTTCTAGCGCCTGTGCTCGTTTAGGCGGGGCATTAGCTCGACGAAGTTGCACGGAAGGTGGCGGAGGTCGAGCTGGGTCGAGAGAATCTCGTCCCAGGCATCTCGGCAGGCGCCTGGGGAGCCGGGGAGCGCGAAGAGATAGGTTCCCCCGGCGACGCCCGCGGTGGCCCGGGACTGGATCGTCGAGGCCCCGATCTTGGCGAAGCTGACGGCGCGGAAGAGCTCGCCAAAGCCCGGAATCTCTTTGTCGAACAGTGCCTGAAACGCCTCGGGTGTCACGTCACGCCCGGTGAGCCCGGTGCCGCCGGTCGCGAGCACCACATCGATGCCAGGATCGGCGATCCACGGTCGCAACGCCGCGGTAATGGCGTCTTGCCGGTCAACGACGATGGCCCGCGCCGCGAGGTGGTGACCGGCGCCAGTGAGGCGCCCGACCAAAACCTCGCCCGACTTATCGTCGGCCTCGGTTCGGGTATCGGAAACCGTCAGGACGGCGATATTAAGGGCGACGAAGTCCCGGGGCCCATCGATCTTGGCCATCGCGCGGTCACGCTCGTCCGGAGATCAGCGGCCGTTGGCGGCGCGCGCGAACCAGCGATCGGCGCCATCGAGCGCCACATAGCGCGGCCACTCGCCGGCGGCCACGGCGTCGAGCGAGGGCGCCGGCTGGCCGAGGCGGGCGCGGTAAAGCCACAGGTTGGCCATCACCCGCTCGACGAAGAGGCGGCTCTCGCGCGAGGGGATCGATTCGATGAAGAGCAACGGGTCGTCCGGATGGTCGGTGCGGCGGAGCCACTTCTTCAGGTTGCCCGGCCCGCCGTTGTAGGCGATGACAAGGCGGAACAGATCGCCCGCGACGATCGCTTCGCCCAAAAGGTGGTCGAGATACCGCTGGCCGAGCGCCATGTTGAACTCGGGCTGATAGAGCTTCTTCTTGTCGCCTCTTCGCAGGCCACGGTCACGGGCGATGAAGCTTGCGGTGCTCGGCATGAGCTGCATCAGGCCGCGGGCGCCCGCCGGGCTGGTGGCGCGGACGTTGAATTCGGACTCCTGGCGGATCAGGGCGAAGACCAGCGCCCGGTCGATGCCAAACCCGCCGTCGGGTCGCCAGTGCGGCACCGGATAGGCGGCGAGATCGTAGACCCTACCGTCCGCCCCGTTGGCAGCGCCGAGCCGCATCGCCGCCGCCGCCAAATTGAGGCGGCTGGCGATCGCCAGCAGCACCGCATGGGCTTCCTCGCCCGCGGCCGGCGCCAGCCCGCGTAGCTCCTGGTCAGCAAGGTCGTATTGACCAGCCTCGGAAAGCGCGATCGCGCGCCGCACCCCCGGCGTGGCCGCGAGATGCTCGCGCGCCTCGGCGCTAAGCGGCGGCTGGTCCCAGGCGAAGTCGACGTCCTCGCCCAAGAGGCGCGCCGCGAGGATGCCGTAAAAGGTGCGGCGATGGGCCGCGGCCACCTCGAGAAGGTGCGCCATGTGTTCGGGCCGCCCCGAGACCAGCGCCGCCCGGGCGCCCCAGAAGCCGCCCGCGGCGATGTTCCACGGCGAGGCAGATTCCGAGGCCGCCAGCGCCGCGAAATGGACGAACGCGCGGTCGTGCTGGCCGCTTCGCCAAGCCGCCAGACCGGCGAACCAGTCGGCGATCGGCGCGTAGGCGCGCGAGCGTTCGGCGCTGGCGGCGGCGAGCTCGAGCGCCTTGGCATCGTTGCCGGCGAAGAAGTACGCCCGGGCCACGCCCTGGCGCGCCCGATCGAACTCGACCTCGTCGAACAGCGCGGCGAGCTTGCCGCTGAGATGGCGTTCCGCGCCTTCGGCGTCGTGGGTACGTACGTGCGCGTTGATGCCGCGCCATTCCTTGCGCACCGCGCGACGGGTTGCGGCGCTCCGCTTGCGGGGCGAGCGGTAGGTGTCGGCCGAGGCCGGCGGGATGGCCGCCACGCGGCGGCTGGAGAAGCTAGGCTCGACCGGCGATTTGTAGCCGCCGGGCTGGCGTCGGAGCGCCAGGCGATAGATGCGCTTGGCACCGGGGTGGTCGTGGTAGGCCTTCATCCACTCGTAGAGCTCGAGGTACTTGGAGCGATACGCGGTCGGATGCATATAGCGCTGGAACAGCACGTGGCCCAGGAGGACGTCGTCCTCGAGGGTCGCGATCTCGCGGTCGGCCTCGGCCCAGGCACCGTCCTCCTGGAGCGCGAAGATACGGCGGTAGCGGCGGGTGTCGGCGGCCGACAGCGTCGGCGGCAGCGCCAGTCCGCTTTCGTCGTCGGACTGGCCCGCACCGGGCGGCAAACCCTCGAGCGCCGCGATCCGCAGCGCATCCGCCTGGGTCTGGTCCGTATCGCGGTCGTCGGCCGCAGCCGGCACCGCGAGCGACAGCGCGACCGCCAGCGCGGGTGCGCCGAACCGCCGGGCCGCGGCGACCGAGATCGCCCGTACCCCTGAGCCCCCCAAAGCCATCGACGGTTTCATAGCGCACCGCCCACGCGCGGACAACCCCGACCGGGCCCGCGCCCGGTCCAGCGCGCGATGATCAGGCGCGGCCATCGAGGCGCGCCTTGATGGCCAGAAGATCGCGCCATGCCTCGCGTTTGAGCGCCGATTGGCGCAGCAGATAGGCGGGGTGGTAGATGGCCATCGTGTCGATGGTCTGGCCACTCGTCTCATCGCGATAAACCAGCCAGCGACCCCGCAGCTTGGTGATTCCCTCGGTGGTACCGAGCAGCGCAGTCGCGGCGGTCCCGCCGACCAACACCAGGACGCGGGGTCCCACGAGAGCGATGTGGCGGTTGACAAAGGGCACGAAGGCGGTCGTTTCGGCAGCGGTCGGCTTGCGGTTCTCGGGCGGCCGCCAGGGCAGGATATTGGTGATATAGGCGGAGCGCCGGTCGAGTCCGATGGCGGCGATCATGCGGTCGAGGAGCTGACCCGAAACCCCGACGAACGGCAGGCCCTGCCGGTCCTCATCGGCGCCCGGCGCCTCGCCGATGAACATGATGGTGGCGTCGGGGTTGCCGTCGCCGAAGACGAGATTGGTCGCACTCTCCTTGAGCGCGCCGCCCTCAAAACGCGCCATCGCGTCACGTAGTTCTTCGAGGCTGGCGCAGTCCTTGGCCATCGACTGTGCGGAAGCCGGGGCAACGGAGGGTGGGGCCGGACTATCCGGCGTGACCGATTCCGCGATGGGTTGCGGGGCGGCCTGGGCGAAGCGGTCCTGCGGAGTCTCGGAGATCGCTTCGTCGGCGCCGGCCTCGACCAACCAGCGCAAGGTCGCCAGCGCGGCGGCGCGTTCGTTCATGGCGCGAGTCTTAGAGGCCGGGCGCGCACAAGGCGTCCCACTTCGACCAATCGAAGGCCCTTCGCCCGAACATATCAACCTCGCTGGCGCGCAACGACTTGGGCGCATAACGCTCGATCGCAAGGCCCACGTCGGTGCGCACCGCGTCCCTCACGCGGCCGTCACGTATCGCGGCCACGGCGGCGCCCAGCACCTTGACCTCGCGTTCGTACAGAAAGTTCCTGGCCATATTCATCCTCCTCGCTCGCGGCGCCAGAATAGCACGGCCACGCAGACGGCCCGCCATTGACCGCCTCGCCGGCATGAGGGCATAACGCGGAGGAACGGCGGGATGGCGCGAGGGGGCGAATGACGATGAGCGAAGTGGCGCGCGAAGCGATGGACTATGACGTGGTCATCGTTGGCGCCGGCCCGGCGGGATTGTCGGCGGCCATCCGGCTCCGCCAGTTAGCGGCCGAGGCCGAGCGCGACCTGAGCGTCTGCGTGGTGGAAAAAGGCGCCGCGGTCGGCGACCATATCCTCTCGGGCGCCGTCTTGGAGCCGCGCGCGCTCGACGAGCTGATCCCCGACTGGAAGCAACGCGAAGCGCCGGTACGCACCGAGGTGCAGGACGACCGCTTTTTGTTCCTGACCGCGGCCAACGCGGTGCGGCTGCCCGGATTCGCGCTCCCGCGCGACCTCAAGAACCACGGCAACTACATCATCAGCCTCGGAAACCTGTGCCGCTGGCTGGCGACACAGGCCGAGGCGCTGGGGGTCGAGATCTATCCCGGATTCGCCGCCGCTTCGGCGCTTTGCGGTGAGGACGGGGTGGTGCGCGGCGTCGTCACCGGCGACAAAGGCCTGGCCCGCGACGGCAGCCACAAGGCCGCATTCGAGCCCGGCATCGAGCTTCGCGCCAAGTACACGCTGTTCGCCGAAGGTTGCCGGGGTTCGATCTCGAAGACCCTTTACGGCCGCTTCGACCTCGGCGCCGAGTCCGACCCCCAGACCTACGGCCTCGGCATCAAGGAACTGTGGCGTGTCGACTCCGCGCAGCACCAGCCCGGATTGGTCGTGCACACCGCGGGCTGGCCGATGGACATGCGGACCTACGGCGGCTCGTTCCTCTACCATCTCGAGGACTCTCAAGTCGCGGTCGGCTTTGTCGTCGCCCTCGACTACCGTAACCCCCACCTCAGCCCGTTCGATGAGTTTCAGCGCTTCAAGACCCACCCGGCCGTGCGGCCCACCTTCGAAGGCGGCGAGCGTCTGGCCTACGGGGCGCGCGCCATCAACGAGGGCGGCCTGCAGTCGATCCCAAAGCTGGTGTTCCCCGGCGGCGCGCTGATCGGCTGTTCCGCCGGCTTCCTGAACGTGGCCAAGATCAAGGGAACGCACACCGCAATGAAGTCGGGCATGCTGGCGGCCGAGGCCGCGTATGCGGCGATCGCCGAGGGCCGCGAGGCTGACGAATTGGCGGCGTACCCTGATGCGCTGGCTCGATCTTGGGTTCACGCCGAGCTCAGCCGGGTCCGCAACTTCCGCCCCGGCTTTCGCTTCGGGCTGGTCGCCGGGACACTCAACGGCGCCCTCGAGCTGACGGCGCTGCGCGGCCGCGCGCCATGGACCCGGCACCACGGCCCCGACCACACCCGGCTCAAGCCCGCAGGCAAGAGCCGAGGTATCGAGTATCCGAAACCCGACGGGGTGATCTCCTTCGACCGCACCTCGTCGGCCTACCTCGCCAACACCAGCCACGACGAGGACCAGCCGGTACACCTTCAGCTCCGTCGCCCCGAGACCGCGATCGACCACAACCTGGCGCTTTACGACGCACCCGAGCAGCGTTACTGCCCGGCCGGCGTTTACGAGATCCTTCACGATGAGGGCGGAACGCCGCGGCTGCAGATCAATACAGCGAACTGTGTCCACTGCAAGACCTGCGACATCAAGGATCCGACCCAGAATATCGACTGGGTGACTCCGGAGGGCGGCTCGGGCCCGAACTACCCGAACATGTGAGCCGCTCCAGACCGGCGCGGGCGACACGGGTTCGTGATTGGAGTTGATGGTGCCCGGACTTGGCGCCCCGGCCGAGCTTCACCAGCTTCTAGGCACGCGCCCGGAACGGAGGGCGTCACAGGAGCTGGAGGATCGCATGAGACGATTGGCGAGCACTTCGACACCGCTGCGGCGCCGCGGACGAGCGGGCCCGAAGTTCGGCCCTTCGTCGACACCTACTTCGAGGAGCTAGACCGCTACGGCGACTGAAAGCGTACCCGATGCCAGGTCCGCCGCCGCGGTGCTCAGGCGCCGCGGCGGCGGAGACAGAGCTCTCCCGCGGCGACTGGCTCGATGAGGACCCTGGTCCACGGCTGCTAGCTCGCCACCGTTCCCGTTTTTGTTTGGCCCCAAAAAGCGAAGCGCGGGAGCCGCTGACAGGCGGACCCTATTCGATATACTCTGGCGTGTGGCCGCCACCGCGGCGGAGGGTAGGATGTCCGAAATCTCGCGCCCAGGGTGCGGACGGCGCCGCCAAGGCGTGCTCGCGGGTGCCGCCATAGGCGCCGCGCTCGCGCTCGCCGGTTGCGGAGGCGCGACGGAGAACTCGGTCCGCACGAGCGACGCCGAATCGCCGGCGTCCTCGGGCTACCTGGAGATCGGAGCCGGCGAGCGAGGGAGTTCGACGCTCGGCACCTTCCTCGCCGCCCGGCAGGCGCGGCGGGACGGTGACTTCGCGCCGGCCGTGGACTACTTCGAGGCAGCGCTCGAAAGCGATCCCGATGACCCTGAATTGCTCAGCGCCACCCTCCACGTGGTCCTCGCGGACGGGCGCATCGAACGCGCCAACCGGCTCGCCGGGCGACTTACCCGGATCGAGCCCGGCGACGGATTGGGGCGGCTGGTACGTGCGGTGGATCGGGCGACGACCAACGACTATCGCAGCGCCAGGCGCGAGCTCGGGAAGGCAGACGAGGCGGGGCTGAACCGACTCGTCGGGCCGCTGGTCAAAGCCTGGATACTGGCCGAGTTGGATCAGCGGGAAGAGGCCGAGGAGGTGCTTCGGACGCTTGGCGAGAATGCCGCGCTGAGCCCGTTCGTCAGCTATCACCGAGCGTTGATCCGCGACTTTATGGGGGACGATGCCGGGGCCCGGGAGGCCTATGTCGAGACGATAGAGATCACCGGCGGCGAATCGATTCGCGCGGTCGAAGCGAGCGCCAGCTTTCTCGCCCGGTCGGACAGCACGAGCGAGGCGGCGGACCTCTATCGCGGCTACCTTGTGGTCGATCCCGGCAATCCGGTGATCGAGGCGGCGCTCGAAGCGCTCGAGCGGGGCGAGCCCGTCGCGCTGGTGCGGGACGCCAGCGACGGTCTGGCGGAGGTCTTCTACAACGCCGCCATCGAGCTTGCCCGCGAGGGCACGATCGAAGAGCCGATGATGTACCTTCAGCTAGGCCTCTCGCTACGCCCCGACTTTCCCCCCGCGCATTCCCTGATGGCCGGCTTGTACGAGCGCGTCGACCGCCTGGAAGCGGCGATCACCGCCGACAGCCAGATCGAAATCTCCTCGGCCTACGGATGGGACGCGCGAAGACGCATCGCGTCCAACCTCGACCGGCTGGACCGGGTCGAGGAATCGCGGGCGATCTTGGAGGACATGGCCGAAGAGCGGCCGGAGCGGACCGACGTGCTGGTCGACCTCGGCGACTTGATGCGGGTTCGTGAACGCTGGGAAGAGGCGGTTTCGGCCTATGACCGCGCGCTGGCGCGGGTCAGCAAATTGACGGAGGCTGACTGGGCGCTGCTCTATACCCGCGGCATCGCGCTCGAGCGCGCCGACCAGTGGGACCGCGCCGAACTCGATTTCCTAAGGGCGCTGGAGCTGCATCCCGACCAGCCGCTGGTTCTCAACTATCTCGGCTACACCTGGATCGAGCAGGGTCAGCGCTATGACGAGGCGCTTGGCATGCTCAAGAAGGCGGTGGAGTTGCGCCCACGCGACGGCTACATCGCCGACAGCCTGGGCTGGGTCTACTACCGTCTCGGCGATTACGACGGTGCCGTCCGCTGGCTCGAGCGCGCGATCAGCCTGCAACCGGACGATCCCATCATCAACGACCACCTGGGTGACGTGTACTGGCGGGTCGGGCGTATCGACGAGGCACAGTTCCAATGGCAGCGCGCGCTGTCCTTCGAGCCGGAGGCCGAGGACGCCACCAGGATCGGCGCCAAGCTCGCAGGCGGCCTGTCCGAGAGCACTTCCAGCGTCAACCCGTGAGCGGCTGAGGTGGCGCCGCCGGGGCACGGCGCGGCGCCGTGACTCTGCCGCGTGGCCGTCAGCGCCCTTATCGCTGGTCGTTTGGCGGTTCGGGATCGACCTCGCGGAATTCACCGTCGATCGTCTTGGTGTGTCGCCGCTCGTCCGGGCCGGTGCTCCCCTGCATCCCCAGTGGGCCAAACCGCCGCGCCACAAGTGCCCGCAGCCCCGCTCGGACACCCGGAACAAACAGCATGAACCCGGCGCCGTCGGTGACGAAACCGGGTGTCAACAGGAGCGCGCCGGCGAACAGCAAGAAGACCCCGTCGATGACCTCCCTGATCGGCATTTCATTGCGCGCCAGCGCCTCGCGCGCGCGCGCCAGTGTCGCGAGCCCCTGAAGCCTTAGCAACACGCCGCCAGCGATCGCGGTCGCCACCACGACCGCGAGAGTGGGCCACAGGCCGATAGCGCCGCCGACCTCGACGAAGACGGCAATCTCGACGATCGGGACGATCAGCAGCGCCGCGAGGACGTAGACGAACACGCTTTCCCTCCTTTGCCGCACCGCCGCCGCCAAGGTATCCGAGCGGGCCCGCTGGACCCTGGCGGCACAACCCGCTAGTCTATCGTTACGAGGGCCCGCAGGCCGCAGGCCAAGGCGGCCGGGAGCGCAATTATGGACGGCTTCCAGTTCGTCGACATCATTATTTTCGCCTTGTTGGCGGGCTTCATCATCTTGCGTTTGCGCGGTGTCTTGGGTCGCCGCACCGGGCAGGAACGTCGCCCGCTCTCGCCGTTCTCGAAGCGCCAAGCGCCGACGGCCGATGACAACGTCGTCCCGCTTCCCGATCGGACGACGGCACCGGCCTCACCAGACGAGCCCTTCGACGATGGTGAAGAGCCTCCGGAAGCGGCGGTCGCCGAGCAGGAGGACTCGGGCGATGGGTCGGGCGTGGCAGCCGGGCTGCGCGGGCTAAAAGAGATCGATCCCGCGTTCGATGCCGAATCGTTCCTTTCGGGCGCCCGAATCGCCTACGAAATGATCGTGGTGTCATTCTCCAACGCCGATACCGACACGCTCAAGCCGCTGCTCGACGCGAAAGTGTATGCGAGCTTCGCCGCGTCGATTGGCGAACGCGAGGCGCGCGGCGAAACCTTGGAGACCACGCTGGTGGCGATCACGTCGACCGATATCGTCGAAGTGGAGTTGGCCAAGCGCCTGGCCAAACTGACCGTGAAGTTCGTTAGCGAGGTGGTGAACGTGACGCGGGACGCGGACGGCGAGATTGTCGCGGGAGATCCCCGCACCATCGACAAGGTCACCGATCTGTGGACCTTTGCGCGCGACGCCGGCGGCCGCGATCCGAATTGGAAGCTGATCTCGACCCGTAGCCCGGAGTGATGCCAGGCCGCGGCGCGGCGCCCCTTGGGATCATCGCGATCGCCGCCGCCGCGGCACTCGTCTACACCGCCTTCGTGCCCCCGCCGCCGAAACCACCGGATCGATTGGTGCTGGTCCGCGAAAGCTTCGACCAGCTTGCGGGCTGGGCCGAGGATTCACACGCCGAAGCTTTGCCCGCGCTGGCGCGAAGCTGTGCCCGCCTCGCCAAGCGCGGCGACGAGGAGAGCGTGGGACCCGACGGCATCGCCGGCAGCACCGCCGACTGGCGTCAGCCCTGCGCGGCGGCAGCGCGAATCGGCGAGGACGACGATGCCGCGCGGCAGTTCTTCGAATCCGAATTCGCCCCCTTCGCGCTCCACAACAACGACGCCGCGGTCGGGCTGTTCACCGGCTACTACGAGCCCCAGCTGCGCGGAAGTCTGGTCGCCGACGAACGCTACACCGTGCCGCTCTACCGCCGCCCACCCGACCTGGTGACAGCCAAGCTGGGCGCTTTCCATCCCGAGCTCTCGGGGCGTCGCATTACCGGGCGCGTGCGCGAGGGCCGGCTGGTCCCCTATCCGAGCCGCGCCGAGATCGATGGCGGCGCGCTGGCCAACCGCGATTTGGAGCTGGTATGGGTGGACGACCCGGTCGCCGCCTTTTTCCTGCATATCCAGGGCTCGGGCCACGTCGAGCTGAGCGACGGGACGCTGATACGAGTGGGCTATGGCGGCCAGAACGGGCACGCCTATGTGGCGATCGGCCGGGAGCTGGTCGAGCGCGGCGCGCTGACCCAGGAATCGGTATCGCTACAGTCGATCCGGGCGTGGCTGCGCGCCCACCCCGCGGAAGCGGCGGCGCTGATGGCGGCGAACCCTAGCTACGTGTTCTTCCGGCGGCTCGAGGGCGAAGGGCCGGTGGGCGCCGAGGGGACGGTGCTTAGCGCCGGGCGCTCGCTGGCGGTGGATCGGCGATACCTGCCGTTGGGGGTGCCGCTGTGGTTAGACGCCATGGCCCCGCCGACGACCGGGAGCGGTCCCGACCGGCCGCTTCGGCGGGTGGTGATCGCGCAGGACACCGGCGGCGCGATCCGCGGGCCGGTGCGCGGCGACGTGTTTTGGGGACATGGCGCCGAGGCCGAAGCCGTGGCCGGCCACATGAAGCACGAGGGCCGGTATTACATCTTGCTGCCGCTTGCCGTGGCGGATCGAGCGGTCGCGCCGCCGCGCTAGTCGACGACACAAAGGCGTGCCTCGGCCTCACACCCCTCGAGCACCGCGAGAAGGTCTTCGAGGGCGACGGCGATGCAACCCTCGGTCGGGGCGAAGTCCGGGCGCGCGCGGTGGAGAAAGATGGCGCTGCCGCATCCCGGCACCACCGGGTCGTCGTTGTAGCCCAGCACGACGATCACGTCGTAGATGGCATCGCTGCGCCACAGCGCCTCGCAGCGCGCCCCGGCGCTGGTTTTCACGGGCCGGTTGTAGCGGTCGTCGCGGGGATCGTCGCACCAGCCGTCGTCGGCCTCGAGCGGCGCCACGGGAAGTGCGGTGACGGGCGGGTCCACGCGTTCGGGGCGGAACAGCACGCGGCGGAGCGCAAAACACCCGAGCGGCGTCGCATGATCGCCCTCGCGCTTGCTTCGGCTTACCCCGGCCGCGCCGATGGCGCAGCGAAACCGCCGCCCGCCCCACTTCGCCATGCCCGGCGAGGAAACGGTGAGGATGCTCACGACCGCTCGCTGGACGCCGGCTTGCTAGAGGGTCGAATCGATCGCCAACTGGGTCTGTTGGATCTTGCGGGCATTGTCGTGATAGAGCGCGAGCATTCTGGCAAGCTCAATAGCGCTCAACTGTTCGGACGCGTTGCCCGAGCCCACGCTCGGGGCGAAGGACACATCATCGGACGTGAGCGCGACATGGGCGAGGAGTGGCTCGATGGGCACGAGCCCCGTCTGTCCGTCGCCGAGCGGCCGGACCTGTTGGGCCGCGGTCTCGCTTGGCGGAGGTACGATTTCGGCTTGGGCCAGACGCGTCGAGCTCACCGGCGGCTCGGAGCCAAGCGCCACCGCGCCGGTGCGCGGCGTGGCCCAGGCGATGGCGGTCGTCGGGGCCTCTTGGGGCCCGTCGAACATGGCCAGGACGTGCTCGCCGATGTCCTTCCCGGTCGCCACCTCCACCGCGACGCCGACGGCGGCGGACGCGGCCCCAAGGGGGCCTCCGAACAGCCCGCCGCCCAAAAGGCGCGGGGCCGGCGCGATCTCATCGCCGGTGAGCTTGCGGTAGAGTGTCGATATGATCGGCAAATGCTGCAGCGGGTTGATGAGGTCCAGAAGATCGCCGAAAGTGAAGCCGTCCTCGCCCCAGGCGGCGGCGATCGAGGGATCTGCGCTGGCCACGCGAGCGGCGCGTTCGGCGCTGGCCAGCGCCTGCGCCGGCGGCGTGCTAGCCATATAGACCGATGTCGGAGCGCCCACGGCCGTCCCGCCTCGTCACCCCAGCCATTCATTCACATTGGCGAACGAAGCAAGACTCGCGCCAGCTCATCCCATAGGGTTTCCGCCACTTTCGGGCGCCACGACCGCGGCCGAGGGGGAAGATCCTTCCCATCGCCAATGGCGGCGGATTGTTCTTGCCCGTCCCCCGGGCGGGGTCCACAGTTCCGCCCATGTCGGGAGAAGACGATGCCACGGCCCCCGGGGCCACGCTGGAAGCGGGAATTCACACCGATTTTCGCGACACCATGTCGTACGGCGCCTACCTCGGTCTCGACCGCCTGCTGGCCGCGCAGGCGCCGCTAAGCGAAAGCCACGATGAGCTTTTGTTCATCGTCCTCCACCAAGCCAGCGAGCTGTGGTTCAAGGTCATGGTGCACGAGATCGCCGCGGCCACCGATCAGCTACGCCAGTCCGAGCCCGCCCCGGCCTTCAAGATGCTGGCTCGGGTCTGCCGAATCCTCAGGTAAGTGGTGCAGTCGTGGGACGTCCTGGCGACGCTGACGCCGGCCGACTACCTTGCCTTTCGCGACCGGCTGGGCCACGCCTCGGGGCTGCAGTCGCACCAGTACCGATTGCTGGAGTTCGCGCTCGGGCGCAAGAACGCGGCCTTGATCGAACCGTTCCGCCACGACCCTCCGGTGGCGGCGCGCTTGGACGCGGCGTTGACCGCCCCGAGCCTTTACGACGAGGCGATTCGTCTGTTGGCGCGCCGCGGGCTGGCCGTCGCGGCAGAGGGCATCGAGCGCGACCTTTCACTGCCCTACCGGGCGGACCCCTCGGTCGAGGCCGCTTGGCGGGCGGTATACCAGGACGTGGGGCGCCACTGGGACCTCTATGAACTGGCGGAAAAACTGTTCGATGTCGAGGATCTCTTCCACCAGTGGCGCTTCCGGCACGTCAGCACCGTCGAGCGGGTCATTGGCGAAAGGCGCGGCACCGGCGGATCTTCGGGCGTGACCTACCTCAAGGGCGCCCTGGATCACCGGTTCTTCCCCGAATTATGGGCGGTGCGCACGATTCTGTGAGCCGGGAGTGGGATCGCGAGCGGTTGAAATGGGCGTTGAGCGAGCGTATGTCGT
>PVBE012688060.1_pt1 | contig 13963 bp, 11 predicted proteins | sample 1631181 | NCBI WGS metagenome assembly PVBE01 (sample SAMN08397723, study PRJNA350692) | Marine metagenome, whole genome shotgun sequencing project. | isolation source: water | place: Pacific Ocean | collected 2012-04 | reverse complement strand
GTGATCATGCCGTCCTCGAGCTCGCCGAAGATCCCGTCGTTGTCGAGGTCGAAGGCCGGGCCGTCGCCGTACAGCTCGCGCGGGACCACGCCGTTGCGGGCCCGCTCCTCACCCGCCAGGGACAGCACGCCCATGTGGATCCGGAACGACTCCTCGGCGATCGCCCGGAGGGTGGGCTGATGGCCTTTCCAGCCGAAGGGCTTGACCAGCAGGTCGTCGTCGACGCCGTCGACCGGCGACAGATCCACGGTGCCGTCCCCGTGGGCGACCATCCCGCCGAAGGACACGCCGTGGGTCGTCAGGGACACGTTGACGCGCTCTCCGCTTCGCAGCGCGCTCTCCACCGCCGCGTCGCGCTGGGCGTTCAGCTCGGCGGACATCTCGTTGGCCAGCGCCTGGATCGGGCCGAGGCCGATGACCTGGGGCGGGTTGCGCTCGTCCGCGGCCAGGGCGTCGTCGCCGTCGCTGCGGAACAGGGGGTTCTGCGTGAGGTTGCCTGCCCCGTCCGGTCCGCCCTTGAGGTGGCAGGTGGCGCAGTTCAGCGAGTCCGGGCCGCCGAACTCACCCTCCTGCACGCGCCGCATGTTGGGCGGCGCCTGCCCGCCCGCGCTGGCCTGGCCCAGGGCGCCGAGGTTGTTGCCCAGACCCTGCTCGGGGCGGAACTCGACCTCGAACAGCTCGTCGCCGAAGACGAACATCGCGTCGAGGTCCCAGTCGCCCACCGTCTGCGCGAACTGGTCGAGCTTGGCGTGCTCGAGGAGCTCCCCCGGATCCGCCGCGTCGAGGACCTTGTCGTAGTCCTCGCGCAGCCTGAAGTCGATGGCGTCGAACAGCTCTCCGGCGAGCTGGGCGTCGTCCGGGGTCTCGACGTGAAAGCCGAGCCACCGCTCCGTCAAGGAGCTTGAAGATGCCTGCCTTAGCGTCTCGATCCGAGGCTGGACGAGCCCGTCTCCCGCTGGCGGCGCGACTTCATCGCACGCCGCCAGGCCTAGGCCCAGCGCAAGCGCGAGGGCTAGCCGACCCAGAGGGACAGGGCTAGGGGTTGCAGCAGGCGACCCAGTGGTCGCCATTGTTGCAGCCAGCCAGCGCCGGTGCGGCGAGGTTGCCATTGCCACGGTTTACCGTGACGAACAGGCCGCGGTCACCCTGATCCGCGGTCTGGTAGGTCCACGGCGCCTCGTTGGCGTTGTTGTGTGAGCACTGCTGCTCGACGTCGGCGTTGGGATCGTTGGCCCACCAGCTGGTCACCGCCCCGTCCGCGTTGTCGGTCGGGTTGGCCAGCTCGTTGCGGCCGCTGGCGGCGATGAGCTGCGAGTAGGTGCAGGCCACGGCGCCGGCGTACGCGGCGTTGCAAGCCAGGTCGGCGCTCGGCACGCCCTGCTGGCCGTTGCCGTAGTTCCACAGGCCGTTCTGGCGGGTGAGGCTGCCGGCGTAGATGGGCTCGACCTCGATGTCCTGGCAGCCGCAGACCTGGTTGACGGCGTCGGCCAGGTTGCAGTTGGCGTCGCCCACGAGCGCGACACAGATGGCGGCCACGGCGTCGGCCGCGTCGCCCTGGTCACCCTGATCACCCTGGCAGTCCAGGCCGTTGTAGGCGCCGTCGCCGTTGGAGTCCTCGTTGGCGTCGTTGTTGCCGTTGGCGTTCAGGTCCCAGCAGGCGTAGCCCCGCAGGCCCCGCTCACCCGGGGCGCCCTGGCAGTCCAGCGCGTTGAACGCGTCGTCGCCGTTGGCGTCCTCGTTGTCGTCGTTCTGGCCGTTGCCGTTGAGATCCCAGCAGGAGTAGCCGCGGGGGCCCCGCTCGCCGGCGTCGCCACCTTCACCGCCGCCGCCGATGTTCGGCTCTTCGGCGAGGCGCTCGACCAGCCAGCCGTAGCCCTCCTCGGTCAGCTTGTACGCCGCGAGGGCGTAGAAGCTGCCGCCGACCTTCAGACGAGGCGACATGGCCACCCCGTTGACGTCGATCTGCAGGTACAGGCTCTCGTAGTCGACGTTGCCCGGCGACAGCGGCACGGACGAGCCGATGTAGGCGTCGAACCAGCCGCCCGAGACCGGCACGTTGGTGTGCGGCTCGTTGTACTTCAAGTCGCCCGCCGCCGAGTCGTCGTACAGCTTGAAGTTCAGGTCGACCTCGGCGTCGGCGATCGGCTCGCCGGCTGCGTCGGTCAACTTGCCGGCCACGTGGACCACCTTCGGCGTCTGCGCAAGGGCGTCGCCGCCCCATGCAAGGAGAACTGCCAGCGCCGTAGCAAGGAGGAGCTGCTGCTTCATCTTGATCACCTTCCCAGAATCCTGAGCTCCAGGCTGAGGGTCGGCCCCTCGTCGCCCGTCGATCGCATCTTCTCGCCGTCCGGCCGCCCGCCGGGGAGACCCCCCACGCTGACGGACAGGCTCACACCGGCGGGCTCGGTCACATTCGTGCCCGACCCGTCGAAGCGGGTCCGCCTGGCATCGAGCACGTGCGGCACATACGTCGGGTCGCACGGGTTGCCGATACCGTCGTTGTTGTGGTCCTGCTGGCCCGGGTTGTTGTCCCCGGGGCAGTTGTCACACACGTCGCCGAGGCCATCGTTGTCCCGATCCTCCTGACCGGGGTTGATGATGGTGGCGCAGTTGTCGTCTGCGTTTTGGATGCCGTCCTCGTCCAGGTCGTCACCCGTGTCGTCGACCGGGCACTGGGTCGCCGGGATGCACCCGGGCGCCGGCAGGCCGAACGTCGTGCACAGGAAGCCCTCGGAGCAGGCCTCGTCGGCGCCGCACTCGGTGCCGCAGAACAGGCCGAGCCAGGCGGACAGGCACTTGTAGGGTGAGCCACCGCAGTCGTTGTCGATGGTGCAAGGCGTGCACGGGTGGGGCGGAGGCACACACACGAACGTCTGGTCACCGCCGCCGACCGTGAAGTTGCGGCAGTCCCAGCCTTCTGGGCAGTCCTCGTTGCAGACACGGCTGCAGCGCTGTGCGCCGCCGGCCAGGGGCTGGATGCACCAGTCGCCGCGGCACTCCCCGTTCTCCTCGCACTCTGCGCCGAACGGCAGGCCGTTCAGGGGACGCACGCACTTGCCGGTGTCGCACACGAGATCCGCCGCGCCGCACGTCTGCGTGGGGAAGCAGTCGCACCCTTCGGTGCCGACGTCCTCCGGCTGCGAGCACGTCGCCGGGGCGGGGCCACCGGGACCGCCGTCGTCGCCGGGGTCCACCTCGCCGCCGCCGTCGTCTCCGACGTCCTCATCGCCCGCAGCGTCGCCCTCGCCTTCAGCGGACGGGTTCGACGAGCAGGCGCCGACAGCGAGGGCGAACAGCATGGCCGCCCCCGAGACAATCCATGGCCTGTGTGTCTTCATGCGCATAGTCCGGTCGCTGGGGCCGTGACGGAAACCGTGGGTCTGCAGCAGATCAGGGACTGCAGCAGGCGATGTGGCGAGAGCTGCTGCAGCCCTGCTGGGTGAGGCCGCCGATGGTGCCGTCGGCGCGCGTGACGCTGACCGACAACCCGCGGTCACCCTGGTCGCCCGTCTGGTAGGTCCAGGGCTGCTGGTTGACGTTGGCGTGGGTGCACTCGTCGCCGCCGTCTGCCGTGTGGTCGATGGCCCAGACGGAGGTCACCGCCGCGCCGGTCCGATCGATAGCGTTGATGAGATCACCGTGCTCCCCAACGATCACGAGCTGCTGGTAGGTGCAGGCGCGGGTGCCCGGGTACCACTTGCCGCACTCCATGTCCGCCTGCGGGATGCCGGGCGGGGTGAGGGCCCAGCCGTAGTTTCAGTTGCCGTTCTGCTGGGTGACGGCCCCGAAAAACCTGGGGCGGCTCTGGTAGATGATGTCGCCCAGGTCGCAGTCGTCATCGCCGGTGAGCTCGGTGCAGAGCGCGGCGACCACGTCGGCGGCCTGGCCGTCGTCGCCGGGTGGGCCCTGGATGCCCTGGATGCCCTGCTCGCCGCGATCACCCTGGGGACCCTGCGGACCGGCGGGACCCTGGGGACCCTGCGGACCGTCCTCGCCGTCGGCGCCTTGCTCACCGCGATCGCCCTGGATGCCCTGCTGACCCTGCACGCCCTGGGGACCCTCGGGACCCTGGGCGCCCTGCGCGCCGTCCTGGCCCTGGGCGCCGTCCTGGCCCTGGGCGCCGTCCGCCCCCTGGGCGCCATCGGCGCCGGCGTCACCCTGCGGTCCCGCAGGCCCGGTCAGGAGATCCTGCAGATCCTGGTCGCTCTCGATACGGTCCACCAGGGCGTCCTCGACGGAGGCGATCCCGGCCTCGGACAGAGACTCGGCGAATCCGGCATCGGACGAGTACAGAGCGAACGCAGCGCCGCCGAGACGGAACCGGGGCAGCAAAGACTCGGTGCCCTGATCGATCACCGTGATCTGCACGTAGATGGTGTCCTCGGGCCCGAAGATCTCGCCCGACAAGGGGCTCTCCGACTCGCCGTCGCCCAGGTAGATGTCGAAGACGCCCGTGGCGACGCCGACGCCGCTGTGCAGCTCGTCGAAGAGCGCCACGCCGCCGACGGAGGCGCCGTACAGGCCGAACTTGAGGTCCACGTCGCCGTTGTACGGCGTGCCATCCGCGGTCGCCAGGCCGCCCTGGATGTGGATGAGGCCGGGCGCGGCGGACGCGAGCCCGGCGCCGCCGAAGACGGTGAGCGCGAGGGCGTGCGAGTGATCATGGGAGCCCCTGGACTTTCAAGCTGATCTGGAAGTCCTCGTTGGACACGGTCAGGCCTCCGATTCGGGTGCCGACCGACGTCTTGAGCGTGTGGTCGTCGTTGGCGACCGTCGGGCCGGCTTCGTCGACGCGCGCCCACTGCAGGATGAACGGGCACGGCTCGTCGCAGGCGTCGCCGATGGTGTCGCCATCGCAGTCCGCCTGGTCGGCGTTGTCCGCCTCCGGGCAGTTGTCGCAGGCGTCGCCTTGCGGATCGCCGTCGGAGTTGGCCTGGTCGGCGTTGGAGGTCACGACGCAGTTGTCGACGTCGTCGGCGATGCCGTCGCCGTCACGGTCCTCGATGGCGCAGATCTCGGTGGGGACACACCGCTTGCCGTCCGCGCCGGTGACGTCCTGGCAGGAGTAGGTGTCGGGGCAGGCGTCGCCGCTGTCGCAGTCCTCGGCGAAGTCCTTCTTGTCGACCGGGGGAGGCGCCTCGCACAGGGTGTCCGCGTTGCAGATCAGCCCGCCAGCGCAGGTGTTGTTTGGGAAGCAGGGGCCTCCGAGCGCACCCTCATCCGGCTCTGCGGGCGCGGGGGTCTCCCCGGCCTCGCCGCCTTGATCGTCAACGCCATCGGCCCCGTCGCCGACGCCCGGCGCCTCGTCCCCACCCTCGGGACCAGCGTCGGACGCAGGCGGCGCGGTGCACGCGGCGGCCGCGACGGCCACCCACAGGAGAAGTCTCATTCTTACCTGAAGCCCACTAGAACTACCGGGCAGCTTAGGGCTCACCCCGGGGGCCGTCAAGCGGCGTCCCCGCTCGGCTACAGTGGATCTGGCGGTCTATTGTCCGGTCGGCGACGTCTTCAGCAGAAGCACGTTGTCCGGGCTGCGGGTCTCGCCAATCGAGGTCACATACACGGCGGGCTCATCGACCACCGGGCATGCGTTCTCACAGGCCCCGCAGCCGATGCACCGGGTGGGATCGACGTGGGGCTTCTGGACGCGGACGGTCCGGCCGTCGTGGGCGGACAGGACCTCCTCGTCGTGGGTCCAGATCGCCTTCGGGCTGGTCGGGCACCACTCCTCGCAGACGATGCACGGCGTGGCCATGGACCAGGGCAGGCACCGCCCCTTGTCGTAGAACGCCGTGCCGATCTTGATGAGCTCGTGGCCGTTGGCGCCCCGCTTGTCGTCCTCCGTGATGTGCTGGATCGCCCCGGTGGGGCAGACCTGGCCGCAGAGCACGCAGCTCTCTTCGCAGTAGCCGATGCGGCTGATCAGGATGGGGGTCCACAGACCCTCGAGGCCGCCCTGCAGGAAGGCCGGGTGCAGCGCGTTGTTGGGGCAGACCTTCATGCACTCGCCGCACTTGATGCAGCGCTCGAGGAAGGGCTTCTCCGCCACCGATCCCGGAGGCCGGATGAGCCTCGGGTCGTAGTTGACGCCCGCGCCGCCACCCAGGAGATCGCTGGTTCGTGTGAGCGGCAAGGCGATCGCCCCGGCTGCGAACGAGCCCATCACCTTGCGGCGGGTCAGATCCGGCAGCGGGTTGATGGCGGCGGCGCCGGGGAACAGCTGGAAGTCGATGACGTCATCGGGGCACACCGCTTCGCAGTTGAAGCACATGTGGCACTCGGCGGCCCGCCAGTCGACCCGGCCGATGGGCATGTCGGCGGCCTGGCAATGGACCATGCACAGGTTGCAGTCGGTGCAGCTCTCGTGCCTCTTCGCCATGCCGACGAACGAAAAGCGGGCGAAGAAGCCGAGCAGGGCGCCCAGCGGGCACAGGAACCGGCACCAGAACCGGGTGATCCAGCGGTTGAACAGCATGATGCCCAGGAAGATCCCGCCGATGAACCAGGCGTGGTGGTAGTGGAAGCCCGTTGAGGGCAGCGCCGCCCCGCGCAGCTCGTGCAGCACGTCGGCGGTGCGCTGCACCACCGGCAGGTTGACCGTGTACAGCTGATCCACCGCCGCCTGGCTGACGTAGTTGGCTGCCGGGAGCAGCGACAGGCCGATGCTCCGCACCGCCAGACAGATCGGATCCATCAGGCCGATCTGGGTGGTCGTGAACAGGCTCGCGGCCAGCAGCCCGATCACCAGGTAGAACTTGAACCGCATCTCCGGCCGGTACCGGTTGGCCGCGACGCGGGCGCCCCCCCTCCGGAACGGGTTGAGCCAGCTGAAGAAGTGATTGAGCGTGCCGACCGGGCAGATCCAGCCGCAGAAGAACCGGCCCAGCAGCAGCGTCGCGATCAGCAGCGGCAGCGACCAGATCAGGCCGTCGTACAAGGACCCGGTGGCCAGCGCCGTCGACAGCGCCACCAGGGGGTCCATCTCGAGGAAGATGCTCGTCGGCCCGCTGACCCGGATCGGCTCGCCGGGGGGCGAGTTGACCGGGATCTCCGTGTGGACCAGCAGGCCCATGAAAGCCGCAAACGTCAGGAGCTGGACCAACCGCCGGGCCCGCACGAGCCAGGGCCCCTTCCTGGAGGTCGGTTGGTGTCCCGCCTTGGTGACGACCGGCGTCTTTTCGGCGGTGGCCGTCATTACACGTTCTTCACCCGCAAGGACTTCCAGTCGACCGTCCCGAGCACTCCGTCGGCCAGCCTCATGTAGCCGATGTCGAGGGGATCCCGGTCGAGGTGGCCGGCGCCCCACGCGTCGCCTGCGACCAGGTCGGTGGTGGCCGCGACCATCCCGCGCTCCTCCGCGTCGCGATAGGAGCCGCCTTGCGGCCCGTTGCGCAGCAGCACCCGGTACGCGTCCAGGATGGTCAGCGTCGGACGCATGAAGTGGGCGAGGTCAAAGATGCTCTGGTGGATGTCCTGGTGAAGCAGGTTCCGGCGCCCGCCGAGCAGGCCGTACCAGTGCTTCATCGCGACGGTCGTGCCGGACAGCGTGTGGTGTTTGACCGGCGCGACGTTGATGACCTTGTCGGCGGTCAGGAACGGCCGATACACGGGCCAGTTGTCGAGGATCTTCCCGCCGATGGGCAGCTTCTGGAAGCGGTGCTTGTCCGGGAGCAGCACCGTCGCACCGGCGACCTGGGCGGCCCGGCCGATGCCCGAGCGCGTGAAGCAGCGCCGTGGATCGTTGCAGGAGGAGTCGGTGACGACGACCTTGCGCGCGCCTGCCGAAAGGCACATCTGCACGGTGGCGGCGATGACCTCGGGGTTGGTGTTCGCGGCGTGCCGGGGATCCCGATCCCAGCCGACGTTGGGCTTGATGGCCACGAGATCGCCCGATTTCACGAAGCGCCCCATCCCGCCGAGGGCCTCGACCGCAGCCTTCGCAAGCCGCCCCGGGTCGGCGCCGACCTTGGCCCCACCGCTGGCGATGGCGAACTCGGGGAGATCCTCGCGCACTTCGACGATGCGGTAGTCGCGCACCTGGGAGCTCTCGGCGGGGTCGACGGCGAGGACGTCGCGGTCGTGAAGGGCGACGCCAAGGGCGGCGGAGCCTCCGGCGACGATGCCGCCGCGAGTCACAAGATGCACAAACTCGCGTCTGCTCAGCGGAGAGCCTGCCCGGGCCCCTTCGTCCTTGCCCCTCACCGCGTCTATTGTGGCGTCGCCGCCGGCGGGGTCAACAACTCCCGCGTCGCCTTGACGGCTTCGTCCTTGGACTTGAACTCCACGCCGCCGCCGACGACGTCGCCCTGGCGGGCCGCGATGATCCAGCCCGCGGTCGCCTCGACGGCCACCGCCTCCTGTCCAAGCCCGGCCACGTCCTGGGGCTTGGCCCCCTCCTTGGCGAAGCCGGGGCCCGCTGCGTCGTTGCGGAGCCGCCCCAGGACCTCGGCGGCCTGCGCCGCCCCTGCCACGCGCTTGAAGAAGAGCGACCACTCGGCCTCGCCCTGCGCGTAGTCCGCTTGGAACCCGTCGCCCAGGCCGTCGATGCCCAGCACCGACTTGGGCCGGAACACCAGCGAGTGCGTCTTGCGGTCCTTGGCGGGCAGGCGGCCCGCGTCCTCGGGGACCTTCACCTTGCCCGGGGTGCGCTTGTCGATGCCGACCGCCAGCTTGTGCAGCTCGGTCACCGCAGCGGGGCTGTCGTCGTAGGTGGTGATCTTGATGAACCAGTCGCCCTTGTGGAGGATTCGATCGGAGCCTCGGCTGCATCCGGGCGGCTTGTCCTTGTCCGGCGGGTCGCACGACGACCGCTCCTCGCTCCACTTGCCGTAGGCGGCCAGCGGGCTCTTCATCCGGTAGGCCTCGACGACCACGTCCTCCTGGAAGGCGATCCCGTCGGGCGCATAGTCCGCCTTGGCCAGCTGCTTGAAGCCGTAGGCGACGTAGCCGGCGCCTGCCCCGTTGATCACCTCGTACAGGGTTGAGCTGTCGTAGTACTCGGGCCCCTGCTTCAGCTTCCAGCCTGCGACGTCGCCATCACGTGGAAGGACGACGCCGGCGCCTTCGAACTTGGCGGGCCCCGCCGCCGCGGCCTTGGCCGGATCGGGCGTCGGCGCCGCCAGGAAGTCCTCGCCCTCAGGCTTGTCGGGCGCGCTGTCCTTGCAGCCAAGCGGACCCGTCAGCCCCGCGATACAGACCAGCAGCAGCACACGCATGCGATTCACCTTCGTAGGATGAGGAACACCGACAGGAGCGTGATGAACGCGACCATCCAGGCGCCGCCAACCATCCACCAGAACGCAGGAGGCGCCTGGCTGCCGGGCGGGATGTAGGCCGGCGGGAGCCGGGGATGGGACGGCAGGGAGGCCGACCCGCGCTCCGCGCGCTTGGGGGTCAGCGCCGGGTTCGGGCCGGTCACCGGGAGTTGGGGGGCCGAATTGGCGGAGGGGTTTCCCGCGCGGCTCGTCGGCGCCCACCGCCCGATCTGGGCCTGGAGATCGGGCTCGGCCAGCCGGTCGCGCAGCGCCTGCGCGTCGCCCGGTCGCATGCGAGGGTCCTTCGCCAGCAGGTCCATCACCAGCGCCTCGAGGGCGGGCGGGTAGCCCGGCAGCAGGATGCCCGGACGGGTCGGCTGCTCCTTGACGTGCGACTGCATCACCACGATCACGTTGTCGCTGGGGAACGGCACCTGGCCGATGGTCATCCGGTAGAGCAGGATGCCCACCGAGTACAGGTCGGTGGCCGGACCGATCTTCCCGCCCGTGATCTGCTCGGGCGCCATGTAGTGCGGGGTGCCCAGGACCAGGTTCTGCTCCGTGATCCGGGTCGGTTCGATGCCGCCCTCGGTGTCGATGAGCTTGAGCAGCCCGAAGTCGAGGACCTTCACGAAGTCCGGCCGGCCGTCGCGACGGGTCAGGAAGATGTTCTCGGGCTTGAGGTCGCGGTGGACGATGCCCCGGCTGTGGGAGTGGGTGAGGCTCGCGGCGACCTGGTCGACGATGTACACCGCCCGGTGCGGGTCGACCCGCTGCTCCCGTCGCAGCAGGTCGCCCAGCTCCTCGCCCTCGACGAGCTCCATGACGATGAACGGCACCTCGTCCGCCTCGCCGTAGTCGAGGATCCGCACGATGTTGGGGTGGTCCAGCCCGCTCGCCGCCTTGGCCTCGCGCTTGAGCCGCCGGGCCGCGCGGGGCTCGTTGTAGCCGGCGCCGGGCATGAGCACCTTGACGGCGACGTTGCCGCCCTCCTGCAGGTCCTCCGCACGAAACACCGCCCCGACGGAGCCGGCGCCCAACTTCGAGATGATCTGGTACCTGCCCTGGAGCACCTGCCCGAGGTAGCCGTCCGACGGGTCCCGGCTGGCCACCGGGTCGATGAGCCACTGGCCGTCTCGGTCACACCGCTCGGCGCTGTCGGGGTAGGTCGCCTGGCAGCTCGGGCAGAGCTTCACGGAGCCGGGCTCTCGTCCATCCGCACCCGGTACTCGCCGGACCAGCACGCGTGGCAGAACGGTGCACCCGAGATGCCGCGGTCGCCGTCGCCGATGGCCCTGAGCAGGCCCTCGAGGGTCGTGTAGGCGAGCGAGTCCGCGCCGAGGTGATCCCGGATCTCCTCCACGCTGTGGCTCGAGGCGATGAGCTCGCCGCGGGTCGGCGTGTCGATGCCGTAGTAGCAGGGCCAGCGCGTCGGCGGGGAGGACACTCGGAAGTGGACCTCGCTGGCGCCCGCGTTGCGGAGCATCGATACGATCTTCCGGCTGGTCGTGCCCCGCACGATGGAGTCGTCCACGACCGCCACCCGCCGCCCCTCGATGACCTCGCGCACGGGCGTGAGCTTGAGCTTGACCCCGAAGTTCCGGATGGCGCTCTGGGGCTCGATGAACGTGCGGCCGACGTAATGGCTGCGGATCAGGCCCATCTCGAACGGCCGATCGAGGGCCTCGGCGTATCCGAGCGCTGCGGTCACCCCGCTGTCCGGGACCGGGATGACCACGTCGACGTCCGTCGGCTGCTCCTCGGCGAGGATGCGCCCGAGGGCCTTGCGGGTGCCGTACACGTTGCCGCCGAACACCCGCGAGTCCGGGCGGGCGAAGTAGACGAACTCGAACGCGCACGGCGACGGCGTCGGGGCCGGGGCGCCCATGCGGACCGAGCGCACACCGTCCTTGTCGACGATCACCGCCTCTCCGGGCTCCACCTCGCGCACGAACTTGGCGCCGATGAGGTGCAGGGCGCAGGTCTCCGAGGCGAACACGGTCGCGCCGCCCACCTCTCCGATGACCAGCGGCCGGAACCCGTGGGGGTCCCGCGTGGCGATCATCTTGTCCTCGGTCAGCAGCAGCAGGGAGTAGGCGCCCCGGACCTGCTCGAGCGCGACTCGCAGACGGTCCTCGAGGGCGCCGGGGGGCGCCGCCGCCATCAGGTGGACGATGCACTCCGTGTCCATGGAGGACTGGAAGATGCTGCCGCTGGCCTCGAGCCGGCGGCGGGTCTCCTTGCTGCCTACGAGGTTGCCGTTGTGGGCGATGGCGATGCCGCCGTCCACGTACTCCACCCAGAAGGGCTGGGCGTTCTTGAGCAGCGACTGGCCGGTGGTGGAGTAGCGGACGTGCCCGATGGCGCGGTCGCCTGGCAGCTTGGCCAGGGCGTCTGCGCTGAAGGCGTCCACGACCTTGGCCATCTGCCGATAGCCGTACAGCTGCCCTTCATGGCCGCTGACGATGCCAGCCGACTCCTGCCCGCGGTGCTGCAATGTGTGCAGCCCGAGGTAGGTCATGTGGGCGGCTTCGGGATGCCCGAACAGTCCGACGATGCCGCACATGGCTTGGCCCTACGAAGAGGAGAAGTGGAGGCCGCGAATGAGGACGCCCGGGACGATGTGGGCGCCGCCCTCGCCCCACCACGTCGGTACGACCCGCCGGTCGCTCGTGATTCCGTCGATGCGGGAGAACGCCTCGAGGAAGGAATCGGTGAACCGCAGGTTGGCCACGCCTCGCGCCACCCGACCGTCTTCGATCATGAAGGTGCCGTCCCGGGTCATGCCCGTCATGCGGGCGGTCCGGGGGTCGAGCAGCCCGTTGACGTAGTGGAACCGCGTGATCCAGAGGCCCCGGTCCACCTTGCCCACCAAGTCGGCGAAGCTGTTGTTCCCAGGCAGCATCTCGATGTGCTTGGAGTGCGGGCCGCCCCACAGGCCGTCGGAGGGGGCGTGACCGGTCGACTCCACCTTCGCCCCCTCGGAGGAGGCGCGAGCCGCCGTGCGGCGGTCGTGCACGACGCCCCTCGCTACGCCCTTTTCGATCAGGCCGACCGGGCGACGGATGACGCCCTCTGCGTCGAACAGCTCCGCCGGAGCGCCCATGGCGGTGGTGTGGTCCGTGCCCCGGATGGTGACGTTGGTCCCGGTGACCCTGTCGCCGATGCGCCCTGCGAGGAGCGAGGACTCGTCCTCCATGGTGCGGGCGCCGAACGACCCGATGGACATCCACTCGAGGATCTCGCTGACGGCGGTCGGCTCGAGGATGACGTCGTAGTCGCCGGGCTCGATGGCCATCGGCTCGCGACCGCGCACAGCCTTGCGGGCCGCGGTGGAGGCGATCGCGGCGGCGTCCAGCGTGGAGAAGTCGCGGCTGATGCTCCCGGCGTACCCGCTGGCGCCCGCGGGCCCCAGCGCGAACACCCGGATGCAGCCGGTGGTGGCCCGGTACGCGTCGGACAGGCCCGACGAGTTGAGCACCGCGGCGCGGTTGGTGCGCGTGGAGACGAGGCCGGCGGCGTCGAGGCTGTCACCGCCCAGCCGCTTGAGGATCAGGTTGACCCGCTCGGCCCGGTCGGCGGCCGTGCACTCATCGGTGGCTCGCGAGTACAGGCGCTCCCCGGACGGCCGATCCTCGCCGGGTCCGGCGAAGCCGTCGAAGCTCGGATCGTCTGGGCTGCTGCGGGCGATCTGGTAGGCCCGGCGCAGCACGGCGCGGACCCCCTCGGGCCGCATGTCCGAGGTGTTGGCGACGCCCACCTTCCTGCCCGCGGCCACGCGGGCGCGGACGTTGATGGTGTCGGACTCGACGTTCTGGTGGACCCGGAACGCCGCGTACCGCGTCACGCCCGAGGTGGCGCTGCCGTACGACAGCTCCCAGGCGTCGCCGGCGGGCGAGCGGGTGCCGTCCGACAGGATCTCGAGGACTCGATCCGACCAGCTCACAGCCGCCCCACCTGGACCTTGCGGAACCTCGCGGGCGCCGCGCCGTGGCCGACGCGTGCCATCTGCATGGGCTCGCCCTTGCCGCAATGGGGGACGCCCCACAGCTTCCAGTCCGACTCGCTGCAGACCGCATCGCAGGAGTTCCAGAAGTCCGGCGTGCGGCCATGGTAGACGGGGTTCTTGAGCATGCGCGTGCGCTTGCCCTTCTTGATCTCCCAGGCCACCTGGCACCCGAACTGGAAGTTCAGCCGGAGGTCGTCGATCGACCACACCTGGTTGAAGTCCATGTAGATGCCGTCCCGGGTGTCAGCGATCAGGTCCTCGAGGGTGCCGGCGTCGCCGGGCTCCAGGTTGATGTTGACCATGCGGATGAGCGGCAGGTGGCTCCAGTCCTGCGCACGGACGCAGCCGCCGATGGGACCGTCGTAGCCGCGCAGCAGCGGGGCGGTCTCGCGGCTGGTCAGGTACCCGACGAAGACACCGTCCCGGACCAGCGGATAGCTGCGCCCCGGCACGCCCTCGTCGTCCCAGCCGAACGTGCCCAGGCCGCCCTCATTGGTCGCGTCGGCGGTCAGGTTGACCACCTTGGAGCCGTAGTCGAAGCGCCCGAGGAGCTCCGGTGACAGGAACGAGCCCCCGGCCAGGGATATCTCGTCGCCCAGGGCCCGATCGAGCTCGGTGGGGTGGCCGCAGGACTCGTGGATCTGCAGGGCGAGCTGGTGGGTGCCCAGGATCAGCGTCTTCTCTCCGCTGGGGCACTTGG
>PVBE010601463.1_pt1 | contig 13967 bp, 10 predicted proteins | sample 1631181 | NCBI WGS metagenome assembly PVBE01 (sample SAMN08397723, study PRJNA350692) | Marine metagenome, whole genome shotgun sequencing project. | isolation source: water | place: Pacific Ocean | collected 2012-04 | reverse complement strand
GTACAGTGGCAGTATGTCTTGCATATTTGAAAAAGTGGTCAGTGGCCAGTGGTCAGTGGTCAGTTGAGAAAGCCCTTCCCCCAACTGACCACTGGCCACTAACCACTCAAGCCCAACTCACCTCTCAAGGTGGATTTCGACAGTATAGCCTCAAACCCCGGATGCCGAAAGTCGAAGTCGACTTGGCAGTTGTCAGTGGTCAGTTGAGGGCCCTTCTCTCAGCTGACTACCGGCCGCTGGCAACTCCCAAAGTCTTCTCCTCAACTGACCACTGGCTACTGACCACTTCCCCTCACTCCCCACAATTCAGCGACGATCCCCCGATCACCTGTATCGCATGCCCCAGGATGGGAACCAGCGCCCCTAGAGATTCGCGGACCCCTTTCACGCTTCCCGGGAGGTTCACGATCAACGTCGATGCCCGAACCCCGACCACGCCGCGGGTAAGCGCCGCCTTGGGCGTCGACTTGAGGCCCTCGCTACGGATCACCTCAGCCATGCCCGGCACCTCCCGATCGATGATCCGCATCGTTGCCTCGGGCGTCACGTCGCGTGGGGACAGCCCCGTACCGCCTGTCGTCACAACGATGTTCAGATGTTCGCGGTCGCAGGCGAGGCGCAGACGATTCTGAATGTGCGTTCGTTCGTCGGCAAACACCTCGACTCCGATGACTTCAAAGCCGGCGTCCTCCAGGATACGACGGGCCTCCGGCCCTGACAGATCCTCGCGCCCTCCGGCAAAAGCGGTATCGCTGATCGTCAGAACGAGGGCGGTTCCAAGACTCATAAGGCGTTCTCCCTGTTCCAGTTTCCGCTCTTACCTCCCGTCTTTTCCAACAGACGAACAGGTCCGATAACAACGCCCTTGTCGACGGCCTTGCACATGTCGTACAGCGTCAGCGCGGCGACCGACGCCGCGACGAGAGCTTCCATCTCCACGCCCGTCTCGGCCAGCGTTCGGGCTGATGTTTCCACGCGTGCACCTCCGTCGGTGAGCTCGATTGAGACGTCTACCTGGGTCAAGGGCAGCGGATGGCACAGAGGAATCAGGTCGGACGTTTTCTTCGCCGCCTGTATACCCGCTATCCTCGCAACCTCGAACGGATTCCCCTTGGGCAGGGTCTTCTTTCGCAATCGATCCAGAAGCCGGTCGCTCATTTCGACCACAGCCTCAGCGCGTGCCGTTCGCGCGGTTCGATCCTTGCCTCCGACATCGACCATACGGGCCCGGCCATGTTCATCGATATGGGTCAACTCTTCAGACAATCAACACTCCTGGTCAGCAACTTGCTGCTATCGGAATGAATTTCACAACCGCACCGGCTTCCAGCCACCCTTCCTGGCTGGGTAGGAGGACGTATGCGTTGGCCTGTGACAAGCCCACGAGGTCGGACGAGCCCTTCCACTTGACCCGGGACAGTCGATAAGATCCATTTCGAAATCGTACCGACGCCGGCACGCACGCAAACCGAACGTTATCGCAGCGCATCTTCTCGTTAAGGACCGCCTCCAGCACAGTCCCATCCACGTCGGCGGCCTGTAGCAGCAAACGGATCAACGGACGGACAAATAGCTGAAATGACACCATCGTAGAGACCGGATTTCCGGGCAGGCCGAATACGAACGTCTTGTCCCGGTGGCCAAAAACTGTGGGCTTGCCTGGCTTCATCGCAACCTTGTCGAACGAAACCTCGACACCGAACTCGTCAAAGATTCCCTCGACCAGGTCGTACTTGCCCATCGATACACCGCCGGAGACCAGCAGGATATCCCGCTTCAGGCCTTCGCCGATCTTGTCCCGGAGATCGTCCGCATCGTCCCTGGCAATCCCAAGCATTTCGGGTTCACCACCGGCTTCGAGGACCTGGGCGTAAAGGGTGTAGCTGTTGCTGTTGCGTATCTGGTCCCGACCTGGCTGTCGATCAACATCGACGAGTTCGTCTCCGGTCGAAACGATCGCCACGCGGGGCTTCCTCGACACCGACACCTGGGACTTTCCCACGGTTGCGAGAATGCCGAGATCCGAGGTCCGGATTCCGCGGCCCGATCCGAAAATCAGATCATCACGGTGGGCTTCGGCACCCATGGACTGAATATTTTCGCCCCCTCCGGCACCCCGCAGAATACGAACGATACCATCAGAGGGCCGTTCGGTGTACTCGACCATGACGACCGCCTCGGCTCCGGCCGGCACGGCTGCACCAGTCATGATCTCGCAACATTCCCCGGGACCGACAACGCCTTCAAAGGATTTCCCGGCCCTGGATTCGCCGACAACCTTCAGATCCGCGCCTGTGTCTGTCAGGTCCGAGACACGAAGCGCAAAGCCATCTTTTATGGATCGATCAAAGGGCGGCGAATCCGCATCGGCTCGGGCATCCTCGCGAAGGACCCGCCCCACGCTGGATGGAAGAGGAACCCGCTCGGCGGGCATGAAATCCGGACCGACTTTCGCACGTGCCAGGGAAGTAACGATTTCCAGCGCCTCCTCGATCGAAATCATCGGGCGAACGTCTCGCCCGTGAGTCGAGAATCGAATGAGAGTTCATGCTGGTAAAACCGCAGGTCGACGGGAACTTTGTAGTTGATCTCCACGGTGAGAGCCACGCCATCCCGCGTCACCGTGACACCGTCGGACGTAACGGGTATGTCGAATTCCTCGGCTTTCGTCAGGATCGCCTCCTTCATCACCCGCGGCGAACGCCCCCCGGTTCCGGAGAACTTTGGGACCTGGCGGACGGCGTCATTGAACTGGTAGGCATTGACGTAAATAGGAACGTAGGTGACGCCCAGGAGGACCACGATTGCGGCGACGATAATGTAGGATGTGCCGCGGGGCAGGAGGCCAAACATGATGCGGGATTATAGCACAGCATGTTAGAGTGAACCGCGGAGGGCCCGATGAAGAGTCATGCTGTCGGACGACATATCGACACCCCACTAAAAGATTTAGATTCTGATATTTACGAAGCAATCAAGAATGAAGAACGGAGACAATCCGACGGGCTTGAGTTGATCGCTTCAGAGAACTTCACTTACGAGGCCGTGCTCGAAACCACGGGGTCGGTGTTCACTAACAAGTACGCCGAAGGTTATCCGGGTCGCCGCTACTATGGTGGCTGTGAATTCGCCGATGTCGTCGAGCGCCTGGCCATCGAACGCGCCAAGACTCTCTTCGGGGCGGAGCACGTCAACGTCCAGCCCCATTCGGGCAGCCAGGCCAACATGGCCGTCTATCTCACCGCCCTCAAGCCGGGCGACACGATCCTCGGGATGAACCTGTCTCACGGAGGCCACCTGACACACGGCCATCCGCTGAATTTTTCGGGAAAGTATTACAACGTGGTTCCTTACGGCGTTCGCAAGGACACCGAGACCATCGACTACGACGAACTCGAAAGACTTGCACGTGAACACAAGCCGCGGATGATCGTCGTCGGTGCCAGCGCCTACCCAAGGATCATCGATTTCGCGAGAATCGCTGCTGTCGCCAGGGAAGTGGGGGCGCTCGTGATGGCCGACATTGCCCACATTGCCGGCCTCGTTGCGGCAGGGGAACATCCCAGCCCGGTTCCGCATTTTGAGTTTGTGACCAGCACGACACACAAGACCCTGCGGGGCCCCCGCAGCGGCCTCATCATGTGCCGTGAAGAATTTCGCAAGGATGTGAATCGTTCGGTCTTCCCGGAAATGCAGGGTGGCCCCCTCGTTCATGTGATCGCAGCCAAGGCGATCTGCTTTAAAGAAGCCGCAACGGACGATTTCCGGGAATACATTCGCCAGGTGATCACGAACGCGAAGGCCATGGCTGATGAGATCGCATCGCGGGGTTTCCGTATCGTCTCGGGCGGCACGGACACCCACCTGATGCTCGTGGACGTCTTCTCGAAAGGCCCGAACGGAGCCGAGGCCGAACAGGCGCTGGAGCGGGCGGGAATAACCGTGAACAAGAACACCATTCCTTTCGATACAAACCCACCGATGAAACCCAGCGGCATCCGGATTGGAACGCCCGCCCTGACGACGCGCGGCATGGGCGAAGCCGAAATGACAACGATCGGAGGCTGGATCGCCGACGTCCTCGAACATGTCGACGACGAGAGTACGATCGCGCGAATCCGGGGAGCGGTCAGCGAATTATGCTCCGGGTTCCCGCTTTACGCGGGACGGGGGTAGGGGGACCGAATCTTTCCGCAGATTACGCGGATTACACAGATGGATGAGGGGAGTCCGTGGTCCGGCGTCCGGGGTCGGGAAGGTGGACGCGAGCAACGCTCAGCAGACTCCCGATCGAAAGCTGCCCGCTACTCGCTGATTGCTACTCGCTAATTCCGCTTCCCCTTCGGGATCTACACCCGGCCTTCTACGTTTCTGTGCCGAATCCCGCCGCTGCCATCACGCAGCACCGTAAAGTCGCCAAGAACATCCCGGACGTTGATGGAGCCCGAACCGTCACGTTCGACGATTACGTTCTGGCGTACATCGACGACGTCGATGGAACCCGAGTTGTCGCGCACACGTAGTGTACCGTCAATATCGCGGACCTCGATCGAGCCGGATCCGTCGTCGATCTCGACATCACCTGCAATATCCTGCACTTCCACGCCTCCCGAGGAATCGTCGATGCTCACCGAACCGGTGATACCCCTGACGTCGATGGAACCGGAAGAGTCGTCGATGCGAAGGGCTCCAGTACCGGAAACCTCCATGGAACCGGAAGAGTCGTCGATTGCGACCGCCATGCCGAGCGGTATCTCCACGACCAGGTCAATGCGTGCGACGTTGTTGCCAAAGCGGAAACCGGACAAGTCGGGGTAATGAGTTTCGAGGATGATGTCACTGCCTTCACGGTTGAGGGTGGCCTCGAGCTCGTCGAGATACTCCGAATCCGATGCGCACGTTCGCACCGTAGCTCTTACCTGGCCCAGATCCCGGCGCCCCTCTACCTTGAGCCCGCCCGATCCTGCAGTGAGTTCAAGCCTGTCGGTAGCCGAAGCGTCCAGAGAAATCTCTGCTTCGGCGCCGTACCGGCACTCGGAACCTCCTACCTGTGCACGCAGCTCCGAGTGGAGGTTGCCCCCACAGCCCGAAAGGCAGGAAGCCAGGAACACTAACATCGATGTCGTTCGAAACCCCATAATCTTCATCCCCCAATGCCAACAATGCCAACAATGATCTCTTCAGAAACGGACGCACAAATCGCCCACAGAGGAGAATACGTGCAAACTTCCAATAAGTTCCCTGTCGATGGAAAAAATCCGGATAATTGTCTGCCGGCACCGGCCCGACTGTACAATCACGGAGATTGCCACCACTTTGTCGAACCGAAGCGAAGCATCATCGACGCCGGGCTTCGGGACTTGCTTGTGACCCTGCTTATCATTTTGAAATCTGTGGTTTAAGAGTCCTTGGCTGAAATGATCGAACAACAGTGGTCAGGAAGAAAAACGCTGGGCTCGATGATCCTCATCGTCCTGTTGACCTTCGTCGTCTATTCCCCGACCTTGAGCTACGATTTTGTCTGGGATGACTTCCTGGTCGTGGTCAACAACCCCTTCACCCATTCCTGGGAAAATTTCCCCAAGATCTTCACCAGGGAATACATCACCGACCCGGTCGAAACGGAATACGTGGGCAATTATCCCATCGGGTCAGGAGAGAACAGTTACCGGCCCGTCGCGACGATGTCCGTGTTCATTGATCATGCCGTGTGGAAGCTCAACCCCTTCGGGCATCATTTGAGCAATCTCATTTTTCATCTGGCCAACGTCGTCCTTGTCTTCGTATTTCTGTCTTTCGTCACAAGAAATAGAGTTGCGGCCCTTATTTCGGCTCTGTTTTTCGGGGTGCATCCCTTGAATACGGAGGCGGTTACGGTCGTCTCCTTCCGCGAGGATCTGTTGGCCTTCCTGTTCGTCATGAGCTCAATGATTCTCTTTGTCAAACTCGAATCCTCGACGAAGTCAGCAAGGATTCCTCTGTATGGGGCATCGCTCATTTTCTACGCCCTGGCTCTGTTTTCCAAAGAGATGGCGATCACCTTGCCTGTCGTTCTTGTCGTTTACGATTGTTACTTTTGCTGTGAGGGGAACTTGGGGAAGGTTTCCTCACGGATATGGTCCCGCTATCTCGGATTCTGGGTCATAAGCCTTTTCTATCTCTGGGTTAGATTCGAAGTCTTCAAGCCAGCGGAGAGTCTTGACATCGGATATCACGGTGGAAGCTTCTACCTCAATGTGCTCACCACCCTGAAAGTCTTCGGACAGTATCTTACCTGGATGCTGGTTCCGATTGGTTTTCATCCGACCATTCCCGATACGGGGTACTACCCAGGCACACTGTTTTCACTCGAGGCGCTTGTCCCGATTGTTCTGATACTTTTCCTTCTAACCCTTGCGGTGAATTTTTACCGGACTCAGAAAATGACGTCCTTCGGAATCCTTTGGATTTTCATCACGTTGTTGCCGGTCTCAAACATCATCCCGATTCAGAATTTCATTGCGGTGAGATACCTCTACTTCCCCGTCATGGGCTTTTGTCTGATTCTGGGCATGTTGATGACAAAGCTCGGTGCGGTTCGCTGGGATGGCCTGAACAGGAAGGCGCTCGAATGGCTGCCGGCCATTTCGACGGTGTGTCTTGTGATTTTTTACTCGGCAACAACCGTTGTGAAGAATGAAGTCTGGAAGAACGAACTCACCTTCCGACTGGAGTTGGTTACGCATTACGCGGACAGCTCGAGGGCATACAAGGCGTTTGGTAATGCCTTCCTGAAAGTCGGCTGGCCTGACGAGGCCGTACGACAATACCAGCAAGCCATCCGCCTCGAACCGGGACAGGCGACCATCTACAATGACTTGGGAAACATACTGTTGGGCCAGAACAACATCTCGGAGGCCCGCCAGAACTATCGAAAGGCCAGGGAACTCGATCCGGCGCTGGCGCAGGCGCACGGGAATTACTGCACTACGTTAGCCCGGGAGTCAAGGCTCGAAGAATCCGTCGATTGCTATCGGGAAGCCATCCGGATCTTTCCGAATCAAGTCGACGCCTATTTCAATCTGGGTGTGACCTATGCCCGCTTGGAGAGGTGGCAGGAAGCAATCGATGTCTGGACCCGGGTCCTCGATCTCCGTCCGGGCTACACTGCGGCAGAGTTGAATATCCAGAAAGTCCAGGGGTTGTTGGCCGGAAAACCGGAAGCCACGCCATGATCTCCCGGTCGAGGAACTACCGGCGGAACCCTCGAAAGGTGTAAGTGCACGAGTTCTCGGAGGGGCAGACACCTGGGAACTCTCCCCAGGTGTAGCCGAGCGACGCCATAAAATGCGTCTGCGACTCCATCTGGCAGGGACCCCTAGTTGTTCGGTCCCGGGCGGTCGGAAAGTTTCTTGTAATAATCCTCGACCAACTTTTTGTAGCCCGCGGGAATTTCCTCATCGGCTGCCGAGCGGATGTTCTCCTTGCCGATCAGGACCTGCAGCTCACGGCTCAGTTCGAGTTCGATGGAACGGAACGGGTCGATGACCTCACGTCGCAGTGCTTCGATCTCTGCCGGATCTCCATGGAATTGGCCATCCATTCGGCGTCGCACTGCCTCCATGATCCGATTCAGGTCGCCGGTCAGGGGATTGTTACGCCCCAGCTGATCGCGAATTTCCTGAATGTCCCGCAACCTTTCTTCCCACTCCCGGGTAACCTGGCGGATATCACCACCGAGGGGCCCACGTGTGCCGTCGCCCCCGCGGAAGCCCTCTCCAGGCTGTCCTCCCCGAGGCCCACCACCCTGGCCCTGCTGGCCGCCCTGACCCTGACCACCCTGGCCCTGCTGGCCCTGCTGACCTTGGCCCTGCTGACCCTGGCCCTGCCCCTGGCCTTCCTGGCCCTGGCCCTGCTGGCCCTGACCCTGCTGACCTTCCTGACCTTGGCCTTGCTGATCCTCCTGGCCCTGTTGGCCCTGCTCGTTCTCCATTCGCCGCTGCATGGATTCGAGCCGGCGAATCGCTTCGCTGGTCTGGTTCAGCGCGGTCTGAAGCTGCTTTTCCTCGGTATTGGCTGCGTTGGCCGCAGCTTCTCCGAGCTGCCTCTCGATGTCGTTGACAGCTTTCTCGATGTCGCGCTCCCTCTGCGCCGCGTACTCGAAGTACCCGTTGTCGAGCAGTTCCTGGCCCTGGTTCATCTTGTCAACCAGGCGGCCGGATTTGATCGCGTTGGAGGCGGATCGGATTCGGGCGGCGGTCTCGCGGCTTTCCGACGTGTTCTGAACCGCCTCGAGACCTTCCTCGAGCCGCTGGAGGTCCTCGAGAGCCTCTTTCTTTTGCTCGCCGATCTGAGCGGAACGTTGCTGGGGGTTGTTCTGCGGGTCGGCCGCAAGCCGCTCGGTTTCCTCGGCGATTCGGCTCTGCTCCTGGGAGAGCTCGCGAGCCTCCTGCTGCAGGTTGGTCAACCGCTCGTCAAGACTTCCACCCTGGGCATTCGCCAACATCCGCTGGGCCCGTTCCAGCTGTTCCATGGCACGTTCGGAAGCTTGTTGTTGCTCCTGGCTGCCACCGCTGGCCGCCTGCTGCATGTCGCGGGCCGCCTGCTGCAAGGCCCGACTCACGTTGGCCATCTGACGGTCGTTGTTCTCCCGGGAAAGCTTCTCCAGATTTCGGGCAAGCCGTTCGGTCTCCCGGCGCAGTTCCTCGGCGGTCATCTGCTGGCTTCCAGTACCCCTGCCGCCGGCCGCGGCCTGACGCCGCTGCTGCTCCATCATCTTCTGCTGGCGTGCGGCGAGTTCCTGGAGCTTACGGAGAGCCTCCTCCATTTCCTGCTCCTGGTTCTGGGACAGTTCGCCGCGTTGAAGTGTCTCGTACTGGTTCTTGTTCTGGTCCAGTTCCAGATCAAAGAGGTCGGCGAGGTCTTCGGCGCTCTGGCCACCACCTCCACCACCTCCACCGCCGCCGCCCATCGTCACCTGGATCTCATTGAACAGGGCTTCGGCCCGCATGAGGTGCTGCAGCGCCTTCTGCTCGAACGGTAGCGCGTCTTCGAGTTTCTCTTCACCCAACTGCTGAGCCGCCGGCCCCATCTGCTCCAGAGCCGTCTCCATATTCTCGGTCAGCTGCCCGATCTTGTCCTGGAACGCAAGCCCCCGCCGCGTTAAACGTGTCATCAGGGTCTGGGTCTGTTCGGCCAGTTTGCTCTGGCTCTCGGCAACAGCCTGGATGTTGTCGGAATACTCGGAGGGATCGAAGTTTTCCTCGTCACGGATGAGATTGAACGTAGCGGAAATGATTTCCTTCTGTCGTTTCGACAGTGCTTCGGCGGAATCATCCTGACCACCTCCACCTCCACCACCGCCACCGCCGGCCTGACCCTGCGTGTATTCCTTGCCGAAGGGACGGATCTCGATGAAATAGATATCGGTCATCACGGAGTTCGACGGCCGGCTCGAATCGACGGCCTTTCCGTAGTAGGTGATGAAGTCACCGGGTTGAATCTCGTACTCCTCCATGAAGAACGTGTAACTGCCTGAGATATCCTTCGGTGCGGTCCCGTTGTTGCTGAAGAGATCGATCTTCTGTTCGTTCCCGCCGTTGACGGAGAAATAGAGCTCGAGCGTGTTGACTCCGAGATCATCCTCGGCCCGCAATTCGGTAAATACCTCTTCGACGGTCGACGCTTTGAAATCGCGTCCCGGCTCGGTGAACTCCACCAGTGGATTCTGATCGTCGAGCGCATCCATCGCATACTCTTCCAACCCCAGGTACTTCTGTCCGCTGGTGTTGGTCAGTTCGATTCGGAAGGTCGTGCTCCTGTCAACCGTTACCGTTGCCGTGGCCGATTGCTCCGCACCCGGGACGAGTTCGACCTCACGGCCATCCGCAAACACCAGACGACCGGCGGACACCTCCTGGCTGGCATGAACGGTCATGTCAACCGTGGTTCCCTTGAGCGCCACCATGTCGAGCGCACTCACTTCGGTCCTGGTAGCCAACCGGGTGTAGCGGGGAAAATTGTAGGTATAGTCCAGGCTCTCGACTCGCGGAAGATCCGCCACGGAGATGACGAACTCAGATGACTTATGTCCGCCGGCCTCGACGAAATACCGAATCGGCTCTTGAACGTTGAAGAGAAGGTGACTGAAGGTCGGGACCGTCTGCGGTGTAACCTCCATCGTAGAAGCTTCCCATTGGGAGCTGTTGTCGTATCGCAGATGCACTTCGGCACGCTCGGGATCGAACCCCGGAGTAATCGCCGACAAGACCACGTCGCTGCCGCGCGGAACCGTCGTGTCACCAGGAGTGACCTCGATGAGGAAGGCCGGCGCAGGAGGCGGTTCCAGGAAGCCCGCGAACAACCGCGCGCTTCCATACGGGAAGAACAGCGTGGAGAAATACACTGCAACCAGAAGCGCTGCGAGGAAAACCCCTGACAGCGTCGCAAAAGTGTTGTACCGGGTTCGGTCTACCAGATCGTCAAAACGGATGCGCCGGGTTCTTTCCAGGGCGTCGCGGATCAGGAGAATCCCGAAAGGACCGTGGTCGGATGGCGCTTTCCGGACGAGTTCGACGGCGCTGGTGAGACGATCTTCAAGACCTGGATGTTTCTCTTCCACGAAACGTGCCAGTTGAGCATCGTCCGGTTTCCGGCGGAGCGGCAGTACCAGAGTCTTCACTGCTGTGGCCACAACGGCCAGGAAAAGTCCTACGCGCATCGCCACGACCATCCACGAGGGGACGTCGGCCGATTCCGCAATGGTCATGGCCACAACAAGTGCTGCGACGCCGACACCCAGTAACCAGGCCAGGCCCCGGAACCAGATGAAGCGATTCCACTTTCCCCGGACCTTTTGGATTCTTCGAAGCAGTTCTTGTCTGGGTTCCATTGCGGCTCCTTAGTTAGTCGAGCGTCCGAAACATCTCAGATGATGAAGTGCGCCCGCGGATCGTTCTCAACCGGAAATCGACTGATTCCCGGTCGGGGTTTGATCACTCATCGCTGCCGTAACATGGTTTCCTAAATAAATCTCGCCGATACCGACCAAAAGTGCAAACAAGAAAAGGTACCACCACCAACTTTGGCGTCGTGCAAAGTCGTCCTCTTCGGCCTCAGCCAGCAGCGCACCTCGCCTCACCTCGCCTTCAAGACGCTGGACGCCGGCCATCAGGTCGTCGGAAGGAATCTTTGCCAGCAAGCTCTCACTCGAGGGAGGGTTCACGGCGACATGTTCGGTTTCAGGCCCGATACGGATCTCGTAAAAGCCAACCAGATCGGGTGTGAAGAACCGCTGACCGGCGACGGATGCCTCGCCCATATTCTGTCTTTCCCCGGCCGGTGTTATCAACGCCACACTCTCATCGGCAGCGGTCAACACAGGGACAGCTTGGCCCAGCTGATGCCACGCATCGCTCTCCCGATACCGGGCCAGGTACCGGACCATCTCATGGACGACAGGAAGAAAAGAAGGTTTCAACGGGAAGTCATTCCATCTGTTGTCCATCGACGAACCGAATACCAGGAGTCCTCGATCTTCACCCGACGACTCCGCGATAGCTACCGAGCCGTTTTCCATCTTGGCGATCACCGTCGTGTCGTCCTTAACTTCCATTTCCAGATAGGCAAAGAACCGAGCGGTGTTCAGAGTCAGGCGTGTGCTTCTCTCCAACGGAACGAAAATCTCATGGTTTCGGTCGTAAGTGGTCAGCGAGTAGAAAGGCTGGTCGCGATCTCTCTCCACGAACACTTTGTCAACCAGGCGAACCGGCAGTTCTTCGAAACCGTTCCACCAGTCCAGATCGATATTGTCGCCGAGGAAAACAAGTTGCCCCTGGCCGGTTGCCCGCATCTCGTTCAGGCTGGTCTTGATGGGGGCCGACAGACGCGGGACGTCGTTCAGAATCACAACCTCGTAGTTTTGCAACTGATCGGGCGTGAGATTGTTCACTCGAATGGTCGTGACGTCGAAGGGCAGATCGGGAGCAGAAGTAAAGGCCTGTTGGAGGAAGAAACTCTGTTGGGGACGTCCTGCATCAACGATGAGGAGCCGTAATTTCTCCCTGCGTTGAACGGCAAACAGGAATTCGTTATCGACCATCAGCGGATCCTCGGCATCGATCCTGACCAGGCCGCGGGAGTATCCGAGCGGAAGGTCAAACCCGCTGAATTCGACCAGGGTGCTCGAATCGGCTGGAATCGTGACGGTCTTTCGTCCCACCTCTCGATCATTAATGCTGATTGCAACCGGAACAGTCACGGGATCGGCCAGTCGGTTATTGTTGATCCGCGCCATGACCTGTCCCGTATAGATACGGGTGAAGACGGTAGAGTCGACCCCGACACTTTCTATGCCGACGTTGTCGGGATTCTCGATGCCGAGATCGACAAGCTCGGTCCTGACGGCGGCGTCAATGACACTTTCGCGAGACGAACGGTTCCAACCGTTCCGCTGAAAGTCCGATATGACGATCAGTTCCTGGTCGTACCCCTCCAACTGTCCAAACACACGGTCCGCCAGCGTGAACGCCTCGTAGTAACTCGTCCGATCCGACGACGGCTCCAGGGCCCCGACGATGGCATTCAACTCATTCGGGTCGTCCGAGGGCATCGTCAACAGCGTGGCCTTCTCGTTGAAAGCGATGATTGCCAGCTGGTCCCCCGATGTCATCGCGCTGATACGATCCCTGGCTTCGCTCTTCATCCGCTCGAAGGTCGTCCCGTAGGTCATGCTGTAGGAATTGTCCAGAAGCAGGACCACACCCCGTGACTGCGAATCCGGAATCACGGCTACATCGGACTCAACCATGTACGGTCTGGCAAAGGCGGAAACCAACAAGGCGAGCAACAAGAGCCTGAGTGCCATCAGCAAAAGGTTCCGCAGCTTCTGCTGCCGAATGGTCTTCCGGGGAATCCGAAGCAGAAACATAAGGGAACTGAACCGGACAATCTCGGACTTATCCCGCCGCACCAGATGGATCAGTATCGGAACCGCCAGGGCGAGTGAACCGATGAAGAAGAGTGGGTTTAAGAAAGACATTTTTCAGTTATCAGTCTTCAGTGGTCAGTTATTACTTGTCATTGTCCAGCTCCAGCCCTTCCGGCAACTGACCACTAACCACTGACCACTTCCTCAGGTTTTCGTTTTTGCTCGTTTTGCCAGATACGCAAACAGGCCGACGTCGAGCGGTTTGCTGCTGTTCATCAACGTGTAGTCGGCACCCACGGAGGCCATCTCCTTTTTGAGTTCTGCGATGTGCCCGTGAATCAACTGTAAGTACTCGCGTTTCAGGTATTGGGGGATGACGTTCAACTTCTTCGTCGTCTCGAGATCCTCAAACTCCGTCATCTTGTCGAATGGAAAGTTGAGCTCAAAGTCGTCCATGATGTGGAACACAATAACGTCGTTACCCTTCGACCGGAGGTGCTTGATGCCGGTCATGATGTTGTCGACTTCGTCATACAGGTCCGACACGAGCACCACGATACCCCGCCTCTTGAGAAACCCGGCCATGTAGTCAAGCGGCTTACGAAACTCGGTCACCTTGGCGGCCGCTGCCTTGTCGAGTTCGGCCAGGATACTGAACAACTGCCCGCTCCGGCGACCGGCGGGTATATGGCCAGACACCTCCAGATCAAATGTCACCAGGCCCACGCCATCACGTTGCCCATAGGCAAAGTAGGCCAGCGCGGCCGTCAGAAACCGCGCGTAATCGATCTTCGTGACCGAGCCCGACGTGTATCCCATCGAGCCGCTGACATCCATCAGCAGGTTTACCTGGGTGTTGGTATCCCCTTCGAACAGTTTGACGACCAGGCGGTCCAACCGGGAAAAAACATTCCAGTCGATGCGCCGGATCTCGTCACCCGGCTGATAGGGCCGGTATTCGGCAAAATCAACACTGAAGCCGAGATAGGGCGACTTGTGAAGACCTTGCACGAAGCCCTCCACAACCGTGCGAGCCAGCAGCTCCAGGTTTTCGATCTTC
>PVBE010437353.1_pt1 | contig 13967 bp, 10 predicted proteins | sample 1631181 | NCBI WGS metagenome assembly PVBE01 (sample SAMN08397723, study PRJNA350692) | Marine metagenome, whole genome shotgun sequencing project. | isolation source: water | place: Pacific Ocean | collected 2012-04 | reverse complement strand
GTTCTTCGGCGCGCCCGAGTACATGGCCCCCGAGCGCTGGCACTTCACCGACACCCCAGCCGCCGACGTCTATGCCCTCGGCGCCGTGATGTACGAGCTCATCACCGGCGAACTGCTGGGCCGCACCAGCGCCAACCTCGCAAAGCACTGCGACATCATCGAGGACGCCTCGGGCCGCCTGTTCCGCCTGGAGAGCCGTGAGCTGCGCGAGCTCGTCGAGCGCATGCTGGCCTACGAACCCGAAGAGCGTCCCTCGCCGAGAGAGGTGGCGCTGGCCTGCAAGCAGCTCATCCCCTCTCTCCCCGGACCCTGGCTACGGGACTGGTCCGAGCGAGAGGTACACCGCGCCGTGGCCCTGCGCCTGCCCATCCACAACGACCCCTTGGTGGGCAGGCTGCTGGCCGAGACCAGCGACGACGAACTCACCGCCGTCCTGTCCTCGAAACCCACCCGCCTCATGGCCGGTCTACGATTGGGCGTACTGGCGGTGATGGCCCTGTTCGCAGTCCTGGCGTGGTGGGCCGTCCGGGAAGCGTCCGAACAAGACGAGTCACCCGACGCCACCATGGCTCAGGCCGCACCGGCTCCACCACCACGATCCAGCATCGCCCAGCCCACCGAGCCGACCGAGCTCACCGAACCCGTCGCGACCTCCACGTCAGCCACGGCCAGCGTACGCACGGTGGGCGACGCACGGCAGGTCTTCCTGGTGCGCGACGGCAGGCGGCACTCCCCGGGCTTGCTCCCGGTAGGAACCTACGACATCGAAGCCCACTTCGATGGCGGCTGGGTCCTGGCCGGGCACGTCGAGCTGTCGGAAGACGCAACGATCACCATCGACTGCGACAGCAAGCAGACCCTCTGCCGGCTGCAGTGAGCGCCCACTGGCCACCGTGGGGGTTCAGGTAGCGCCGGGCTTCCTGCGCCGCGGGCGGTCCACCGGAGTCGCCGATAGCGGGTCCTCGGGCCAGGCGTGCTTGGGGTACCGGCCTCGCAGGTCCTTGCGCACCTGGGCGTAGGTCTCCCGCCAGAAGCTCTCCAGGTCCCGTGTGATCTGGGCGGGGCGCTGGTTGGGGGCCAGCAGGTGCACGAGGAGAGTGACCCGGCCACGCACCATGCGGGGGGTCTGCCGAAGACCGAAGAGCTGCTGAATGCGAGCGGCGAGCACCGGAGGTTCCGCTTCGACCCCTTCCGCCCAACCCCTCTCCAACAACCCACCCGTGTCGGGATAGCGCAGCCGCACCGTGCTGCCCGAGGGGACGGGAAAACGCTCGGGCGCGTGGCGCTCGAGTGCCTTGCACTGCCGGTGGCCCAGGCGACCCAGGATCTCGTTCTTCCACGGCAGGCCGCGTAGGTCGTCGAAGCTGCGACGGCCGAGGCAGAGTTCGGGCAGCAGGCTGCCCAGATCGGACAGGTCGGGCCAGCCGAGCTCCGGTAGGTGGTGAGCCAGGAACCGAACGCGGTCCACCAAGGCAGCGGCCTCGGCGTCCAGCTTCAAGGCGCGCTCTGGATGCGCGGCGGCCTTCTGGGCGAGGATGTGCGCGACGGCGTCCGGATCCGGTGGCCGAAGTGCGGGTTTTTCCTCGATCACCAGATCGCGGTACCGCGTCACGCGTCGCCCCACGACGGCCTCACGGGTGACATCGAAGCCGAGGACCTCTTCGGTCCGCAGGTCCAGCCAGCCTGCCTCGAGGGCCACGGCGGCGCTGGCGAGGTGCTCGGCGCGCACGCCCCGCCTGGCCGCCCGCAAGGAGACCGCGAGGATCAGCTCGCTGCCCTCGGCAGCACTGCCCTCGGACAGCCGGACTCCTCGCCCGCCCACCATGCGGTATCGGCGCTCCCCAGCACTGCGCTGCCGGGCGACGCGGTCCGGGAAACCGGCGAGCAGCCAGCCCGCGCGCTGACGATCGGTGCTCGGCCCGGAAGGAGGCGGCTCTCGGCCCAGGGCGCGCCGGGCAACCCGGGCCAGCTGGTCACTCACCCGCACCAGCTGTCGCAGAGCGCCGCGATCCGCAGAGGGGACGGGCGAGCCCGCCTGCCAAGCGACGAGGACCGCCAGCCGCAGGTCGAGGTCGCTGCCGCCTCCTGACGAAGCCGCGTCGCGCAGCGGATCTCGCTCGCTGGCCAGAGCAGCCAAGGCGGCAGCCTCCTCCAGCTGTCCGTCGGCATGCCCGGCCGCCACCACCCGCGCCAGGCGGGGGTGCACGGGCAGGGCCTCGAGCTGCTCGCCCAAGGGGGTCAGCTGCCCCCTCTCGTCCAAGGCTCCCAGCTCGCGCAGCAGAGCTTCGGCTGACGCCAAGGCAGCGGTGGGTGGGGCCTCGAACCAGCCGAAATCCGCCGGCACAGAACCCCAGGCGCGCAGCGACAGCGCGGTGGAAGCCAGCTCGGCTCGACGTACCTCGGGCTCGGTGCTGGCTCTCAACAGGTTCTGCTCTGCCCGCGTCCAGAGCCGATAGGCGACCCCTGGACCCGTTCGTCCCGCACGCCCCGCGCGCTGGGCCGCCGCGTCCCTCGCAATGCGGGCGGTCTCGAGGCGCTCGAGGCCCAGTGCGGGGTCCAGGCGCGGCAGGCGAACCAACCCGCTGTCCACCACCGCCCGAACGCCCTCCAGGGTCACGGAGGTCTGGGCGATGTTGGTGGCGAGCACGACCTTGCGCTGCGCGCTCGGAGCCAGGGCTCGGTCCTGCTCCTCGCCCCGCAGGCGACCGTGGAGGGGCAGCACCCGCACCCCATCGGGTCGTCCCAGCATTCGCGCCACGCGTTCGATCTCGCCCACGCCAGGAAGGAAGACGAGGACGTGACCATCCCCGCTCTCGGCCAGCGCCCGCTTCACGGCGCGGGCGCAGGACCGCTCGAGGGGCAGATCGTCGGGCTGCTCCAGGTAACGATGCTCCACCTCGAAGCGTCGCCCCTCAGTCAGCAGCAACGGACACGCGACCTCCCCCCCGAGAAACTCCACCACGGGCGCGGGATCGAGGGTGGCCGACATCACCACCAGGCGCAGGTCGTCCCGACCCGCCGCGCGCACCTCCCTCAACAGGGCGAGGGCGAGGTCCACCTGCATGCTCCGCTCGTGGAACTCGTCCAGAACCACGCAGCCAACACCCTCGAGAAAAGGATCGGCCTGCAGGCGCCGCAGCAGCAGTCCTTCGGTCAGGAAGACGACGCGCGTCCTGGATCCCAGACGGCGCTCGAAGCGGAGTTGGTAGCCGACCTCCCCTCCCACGCTGCCACCGCGCTCCCAGGCCACCCGGCGAGCAGCCAAGCGGGCAGCCACGCGACGCGGCTGGAGGACCACCACCTGGCCCTCCCCGGCCAGGCCAGCGTCGAGGATCGCACACGGCACCCGGGTGGTCTTGCCCGACCCCGGAGGCGCCACCACCACGGCCTGCCCCCTGGCACCCAGCGCCGCGAGGAGCGCCGGCAGGGCATTGTCGATGGGTAGGGGCGCGAGAGGGGGCATGAGCGGGAGGGCGTCGGACCACGGGGAGGGTAGACTCCCATACCACGAGCCACGGAGATCCCATGCGCACCCGGAGCCCCCTCGCTCTCATCGCCGTCCTCGCCCTCCTCGGCTGCCCCGACGACAAGAACGAGACGGGTGATCTACCAGAGGGCGACACCGACACCGACACCGACACCGACACCGATGCGGACGCCGACGGCGATGCGGACGCCGACTCGGACGCCGACTCGGACACCCAGGACTGGGGCACCGGTGGCTCGGGGGGCCCCACGGGGACCAACGAGGACACCCTGGGCGGCTGCGAATATGCCTGGCACGCACCCAGCTGCGCGGTCGGGAGCGAGGCGAGCGCCGTCGTCTACAGCCAGCACGGCTCCGGGGGCCAGGGCCTGTACCAGGTCCAGGAGTGGATCGGCATGGCCGAGCAGGAGTGCTTCGTCGTGGTGGGGCAGTCTTCCGAGACCAGCGTCTCCTGGAACACCGACAGCGACGTGCAGTGTTTCTCCGACATCGCAGACCACATCGACACGCTCTACGACCTCGACACCCGCCGGCGCTACCTCTCGGGCCACTCGGCAGGCGGCCACTGGACCTGGGCCATCGGCCTGTACAACAGCGACTACTTCGGGGGGCTGGCTCCCACCGCCGCCTCCATCTACTACGCCGAATCGTGGGACATCTGGCCGGACGGGACCGGCCGGGCCATCCCCGTGCACATCACCCACGGCAGCGCCGACGACATCGTCGGCTACGAGTGGGCCGAGTACGGCTACCAGGAGCTGAGCGCGGTGGGCTGGCCCGTGGAGCTGTACACCATCCACGGCGGCGATCACTTCACGCTCGGCGACTACCAGGCCGAGGCCTGGGCCTTCCTCGAGGCCAACTATCCACGATAGCCCCGCGAGACGTTCCCCATGACCCAAGGTGCGAGCGAGCACGGTCCCTCCCCGGCCGCCCAACGCTGGGCCTGGGCGCTGAACCTGCTGGTGCTGCTCCCGGTGCTTCCCCTTCTGGTCGGGCTGGGCTTCGTGGTCCAGCACGACGTGTTCATCTCCGACCTGCTGCACTCCCAGCTTCCCTACAAGGCCTACCTGGGCCGGGCCCTGGCGGAAGGGCACTGGCCCCTGTGGATGCCGGACATCTTCTCGGGCGTGCCCTTCCTGGCTTCCATCGAGGCCGCCCCCCTCTTCCCGCCCCACGCCCTGCTCTTCGGCCTGCTCGATCCCTACGCCGCCCTGGGGCCGGTCCTGTGCTTGGAGCTGGTGGCCGCGGCCCTGGGCGCCTGGTTCGTGGCCCGCCGTGCCGGTGCTGGGCCCCTCCCCGCCGTCCTGGCCGGGCTGGCCTTCGCGTGGAGCGGCTTCATGGTCACCCACGTGCGCCACCTCAACATGCACGCAGCCGCGGCCATCCTGCCGTGGATGGTGCTGGCCGCCGAGCGTCTGATCGCTACCCAAGGCCGCCGTGGTGGCATCGCGCTCGCGATCCTGCTGGGACTGCAGGTGCTGGCGGGGCACCCCCAGCTCGTCTACATCACCGGCCTGCTGCTGGCGGCCAGGCTCGGGTTTCACTGGCTGCGCACCGACTGGCGCCAAGCGTGGCGGTCCCGCCTACACGAAGGGCTCGCCTTCGGGGCGGCGATGGGGCTGGGCGCCGCCCTCGCCGCCATTCAGCTGGTGCCATCCTGGGCCTTCACCCAGCAGTCCCTGGGTAAGGTGGAACCGACCTGGACCTACGCCACGGCATTCCCCTGCCCGCCCCGCGACCTGCTGGCGCTGATCTGGCCACCGCTGGTCGGGGCCATGGAGACCTACGACTACGACTACGGCAGCCTGAGCACCATCCCCTGGGGCAACTACGGCTACGGTGGGCTGGTGGCGCTGGTGCTGGCAGGCGTGGCGCTGGCGCTGGGTTGGCGCCGGCGCATCGTCCTGTTCTGGGGCGCCATGCTGACGCTGGCCTCGATGCTGGTGGTCGGGCCTCACACGCCCCTGTACCGGGTGGCCTGGGAGCTTCTCCCAGGCATGAAGATGTTCCGCTTCCCCACTCGCTTCCTGGTGGTATCGGGCTTGGCGCTGGCGGTCCTGGGCGCCATCGGACTGGACCTCTTGCTGCGCCGCGCGGCCAGGCGCTGGCCCCCTCGGGTGGTGCTGGGAATGGGGTTGGCCGTGCTGCTGCTCGCCCTGCTGGACCTGCAGCACCACCAGCTACCGCGCCTGCCCATCGACCAGGCCCAGGCCTGGCGCGACGTGGGAGGCCCCGCCGGCATTCCCACGGGCCAGGGGCCGGACGGTCGCGTCCTGGTGCTCGACGAGTTCGACATCTGGGAGCGCGCCTTCCACCGCGCCAAGGGCACCCTCGAGGGCCTCGAGCCCTACCGCCCGGCCTGGTCCCTTCCCCTGGGAAGCGCTGGCGTGCTCCACGACCTGCACTCCGCGTCCGGCTACGCCCGCATGGTGCACTACCGCTGCGCCGCGGCCTGGCAGGAATACAACCGCGACATCCTGCCCCAGGCCGAGCGCCCCGAGCGCCCGAGCGCAGAAAACCCCACTGTCGGCCAGGGCTTCCAAGCCCAGCTCGACCGGGGCGGCGTGCGCTGGCTGCTCTCCCCCATCGAGGTCGAGGGCGGCAATCTGGTGCACCGGGGCCGCCACGTGCTCTTCCACTACGAAAACCCGTCGGTGCTGCCCCGAGCCTACCTGGCCGAGACGTGGCACGGGGTCGACAGCTTCGACGAGGCGAGCGCGTGGTTGATGGGGGATGGAGCGGCGACCCCTGCGCTGCCGGTGGTGGAAGGCATCGGCCCATCCGTGGTCGAGGGGGGCGAAATGCTCGCTTCGGCCACCGCCGACCCGAGCCCCCAGCAAGTGGAGGTCACCCTCCCTGACGGCGCACCTGCAGGTTTGGTCGTGCTGGCGGACACCTGGGATCCCGGCTGGAGCGTCGTGGTGGATGGTCAAGAGGCAGACCTGCTCGTGGCCAACGGCTACCAGCGGGCGGTGCAAGTCTCCGAAGGGGCTCGCAGCGTGGTCTTCAGGTATCGGCCCGCCGGGCTGACCGGCGGCTTGGTGGGCAGCGGGGTGGCGGCGCTGCTGCTGCTCGTCTGGGGAGTGGTGGGACGGTGGCGGCGCGCGGCCGCAACTACGAGCCACTCAGCTGACGGGATACAGCCGAAACCGACAGATCCATGAGCAACTCCCCACCAGCCCCCGTCTTCTCCTTCGTGCTGCCCGCCTTCGACGAGGTGGGCAACGTCGCGGCCATGGCCGAGCGCCTGGTGGCCGTGGGGGATTCCCTGGGCGAGCCCTTCGAGCTGGTCTGGATCGACGACGGCAGCGGCGATGGGACCGCCGAAGCCCTCGACGCCCTGGCTGACGCCGATTCCAGACACAGGGTCTTCCACTTCTCGCGCAACTTCGGCCACATGGCCGCGCTCACGGCTGGGCTCGAGCTCGCGCGGGGCACGGGCGCCGTCATCTGCCTCGACGCCGACGGCCAGCACCCACCCGAGCTGCTGCCAGCCCTGGTCCAGGGGTGGCGCGACGGTGCCGACATCGTCCAGGCCACCCGCCGCCGCACCCAGGGCGCATCGCTGTTCAAGCGCGTGGCTTCCCGGTTCTTCTACCGGCTGCTCAACCTGCTGGCCGACCTGGACCTGCCGGAAGGCGCCTCCGACTTCCGCTTGATGGACCGCCAGGTGGTGGATGCGCTGAACGCCCTACCCGAGCGGGTGCGCTTCGTGCGCGGCCTGGTGTACTGGGCTGGATACCAACGCCAAGAGCTCCCCTACGACGCTCCCCGGCGCATGGCTGGGCGCACCAAGTACGGCACGTTCCGCATGGTCCGCTTTGCCCTCTCCGCCATCACCAGCTTCTCGCACCGTCCCCTGCGCCTGGCTTTCCTGGCGGGTGTGCTCGTCACCATGGCCGCGGCGGTCTACGGCGGCTGGGTGCTCTGGTGCGTGGCCACCGGCGTCAGCCTGGTCAAGGGCTGGACCAGCACGCTGCTGGTGGTGCTCATCTTGAGCGGCGTGCAGCTGCTCACCTTGGGCATCGCCAGCGAATACCTCGCCCGCATGTTCTTCGAGCAGAAGAGCCGACCCGTGTACCTGCTTCGCAAGAAACGACCGCGGACGGGTTCGTGACGCAGCCTGCCTGCATCTGCTGCGAAGCAACCCGCGCGGTCCCGCACCTGGACATCCTGCTGCGCTGCCCACGCTGCACCCACGTCTGGGCGGACGAGCAGCTGTCGGTGGAGCAAGCGCGAGCGCTGTACGGCCCCGAGTACTTCCACGGCGACGAATACCTGGACTACGAGCGCGAAGAACCAGCCCTGCGTCGCAACTTCCGCCGCTGCCTTCGTACCCTGCTGGATCTCGCGCCTGCCGGGGGTCGGCTCTGGGAAGTGGGCTCGGCCTACGGCTACTTCCTGGACGAAGCCTCGCGCCACTTCGAGGTGGCGGGCTGCGACATCGCAGAGGCCGCCACGGCTCGCGCCCGAGAGCGCTTCGGGCTCGACGTGCGCTGCCTGGACTACCTGATTCACGACCTGGGGCAAGCTCGGGACGTCATCTGTAGCTGGGACACGGTCGAGCACCTCCCGGAGCCCCACCGCTTCCTCCACAAGGCCTACCTCGACCTGGCCCCCGGGGGAGTGTTGGGCCTGAGCACGGGCGACATCGGGTCCTCGAACGCCCGCCTGCGCGGAGCCGACTGGCGCCTCATCCACGTCCCCACACACCTGCACTACTTCACGGTCCGGAGCATGCGCACGCTGCTGGAACGCATCGGCTTCGAGATGATCCTGGTTGAACACCCCGCCTTCTGGCGGACGGCCGACGCGGTGGCCTTCCAGCTCCTGCACCAAGGCAGATCCTCACGCAGGCAGCGGCTCTACAGCAGGCTGAAACGCGCCCGGTTGCTGGATTTTTCCTTCCCCCTGAACAGCCGAGACCTGATGACGGTCTGGGCCAGGAAGCCCGCCCGAGGGTAGATCCGCCACCATACTGGTATTGCCTCGCAAACAATGGAGTCGAACAGAATAGACACCCTGCCTATTGAGGCGGCCGCGCACGATCCGATGGGATCACCGAAGGCAAGGTGTAGAGCATGGCTGACTCCAGAACCGGCATGATCGGGTCCGCGATAGACACGGGGCTCTACGAGCTCGACCCCAGGGAGCTGGCCGAGGTGGACGCCGAGCTACGCCGCAGGCAGGACTCACCGCCCCCGCGGATAGCGCCCAGCGAGCTGCCGCGAGAGGTTCGCATCCGCGTCTCGGCGATGATCGACCAGGGCGAGTTCGAGCCACCCCGCCTGCCCGAGATCGCCTTCGAGGTCATGGCGAAGGCCGAAGATCCGAAGACCTCGGCAGAAGACCTGGCGGTGCTGGTCCATCGCGATCCCTTCCTGGCCGGCCGCCTGCTCGAAGCCGTGAACTCTGCGTTCTACCGTCCCAAAGACAGGCGCATCACACGCTTGCCCGAAGCCGCCGCCCGCATGGGGCTGCTCCAGTTTCGCAACGTCGTTCTGGCAGCGGCCATGGAACAGAGCGTGTACAACGGCAAGCGGACGGACCTGATGAGAGAGCTCTGGCAAGCCGCCGTCGGTGCGGCCGTGGGCTGCCGCCTGGTGGCCAGCTTGCTGCGCCGTGATCCCGATCGCGCCTTCATGATCGGACTACTGCACGACGTCGGCAAGCCCGTGATCGCCTGGTGCCTCGATCAGGTGCTCGCCGAGGATCCCGGATTGCCGATGGATTTCGACGAGGTCTCAGCTGACATCTTCCACCTGTTGCACCCGCGGGTCGGTGCGCTGATCGTGCAACAGTGGAAGCTGCCCGCGGCACTCGCCGACATCGTGATTCACCACCACGATCCCCAGCCGCCCGAGGAAACCCGCCGCCACGCCCGCATCCTGCGCATCGCGAACATACTGTACGAGTGCTGGCGAGACAGGCCCGAGGACCTCGACGAGGGCGGCATGCTGGAAAACCACACCCTGCTGGTTCGCTCCTTCAGGGAGCCTGACACGGTTCGCCGCCTGCTCAACATCTACCCGCACGCCCTCGAGGCCCTGCTGGCCGGCTGACCCTCCCGGGCGATAGCGGAACGTGGCGGGCCCCACGGGGCGCGCGCTGGAGAACCATGTCCCCTCGCGCCACCAAGGCGTCCGGCCACAGGGCTGGCGCCACCCGCATCCGCGCCGAAGCCCCCTGGCTGGTGGCGGTGGGGGCGGCCATGGTGTTGGTCCAGCTGCTGGCCCACGAGGCTCCGGGCTTCCCCTTCGGCTCGGACTGGGGCCAGTACCTGCAGGGCGCCGACGCCTTGTGGCGAGCCGACAACTCCGCGCCCTACCCAAGCTGGCGTGGACCCCTCTACATGTTCCTGCTGGGAGGGCCAGGCCAGAAGCTCGGCTACGTGGTGGCCGGCCGCCTGGTCTCCAGGGTCGCGGCCGCACTCTGCGTGCTCGCCGCAGGCCTGGCGGCGCGGGCCCTGGCGGGACGCGCGCCGGCCGTCGCCGCCGCTTTCTCCGTGGCGCTGTTCGCCCCCACTCAGCAGGCCGCCGTGTGGGTGAATCCATACGCCACCATGGGCGCTACCTGGGGGCTGGCCCTGGCTGCAGGCTTGATGGCGGTGCGCTGGGGCTGGCGCTGGGCCGCGATCTGCAGCGGGCTGCTCGCGGGCGCAGCGGTAGCCACCGATCCCCGTGGCTGGCAGATCGTGCCCCTGGTGCTCATGCTCGGACTGCTGGTCCCGGCACGCCGCCCAGGGCGTGGACGATGGGTCGCGCCCATCCTGCTCACGGCGGCCCTTGCGCTGACCCTCGCCGCCACCCTCTGGGTGCAGCGCGACCTGCCGCAGACACCCCTGCACGCCGCGATCCAGGAGCAGCACGTGCTCTCGGCGGAAATGGTAGGCATCAAGACCGGGCCCGATCACCCCCTCGCCGCCTGCCTCGAGGACGACAGCAACAGCGGTCGCATGGTCACCACCTGGGCCTGCGCCCGCCACCTCGCGGCCTGGAACCTCGAGCGCATGGCGCCGCGGGGCTACCTGCCTCCCGCCTGGGTCCTGCTGGTGCTCCCCCTGCTGATGGTCTCGCCGCGCTGGGGCCGCCGTGGCGCCATCGCAGCGGTCGTAGCCGTGGGCTTGCCAGCGCTCGCCCTCGTTACGGGCGTAGCCTGGGTGGAGTGGGCCCCCCGGTACTCGGCACCCTACGTCGTACCCCTGGCCATGCTGGGCCCGGTGGCTGCAGCCGGCCTCTTCGGACGCCTCCGTGGTTGGCTGGGCCGCGGGTTGTTCGTCGCCGCGGTACTCGCCTGGGCCTGGTGGGCGGTACCTTCGCACCACGGCCTGCACGACCGGGATCCCGACCTGCCTGGCGAGGGAGATCTGCTCGACTTCGCCCGCTGGCTCGACATCGAAGCCGGTGCCGGGGGGCTGGTGCTCAACTGCAGTCAGCAGCCCGTGGAGATCCTGCTGCTGCCCACCCCCATGCTGGCCGACTACCGCACCGCGGGCAACCCCAAGCTGTGCCAGTCCTGGGCCACGAACCCGGACCGACCGAGCGGTCGATTGTTGTTCCTGACGGTCCACGATCCCTACGACGGCCGCTGCATGGGTGAGTGCGCGGGGATCGAGCCCGAAGCGCTGGGCTGGGAAGGCATCGAGCTACCTGGCACAGCGCCTCCAGGGGTGCGGGGGTGGGAGCGCTGACCCGCTAGCGCCCCCCAACGCGCCTCCCCTGCACACCGAAGCCCAGCAGGCCGATGACGAAGACCACCCCCGGGAATCCGCCGTGCCGAGTGGCCTGGCCGAGCCCGTCCACGACCCCGTCGGAGCCCGCGAGCACGGTGGAGGCGTCCCCTGTCCACACCCAGGCCAGCAGCACGATCCCGCAGGCGAACAGCCCCACGCAGAGCTGCTGATAGGCGCTCAATCCCAGGAAACGACGGGTCGGAATGCCCCGCAGGCGCTCGGCCAGGAAGCGGCCGGTCGCGCCCAACAGGAGGTAGAGGGCGGCCAGCAGTCCTGGTGGGCGTGGTTCGAGGGCCACGAGGTTGAGCGCCGCGAACAGCGCCAGGTTGCCCAAGGCCGCGTAGATCTGCACCGGGTGGAGGGGCACCCCCTCGAGCCCTGAACCCCACACGGCCTTGGCATCGGGGTTGGTGTAGCGGATGGCCAAGCTCGAGGTGGTGGGCAACCCATGGCAGCAACCGTAGCCGTGACAGCCGACGCGGCCGATGGCGTGGGCCAGCGGCAAGCCCAACACGAAGCAGTCCAGAAACGTGAGCAGCGACAGATGGTAGGTCAGCGCCACCCCGACAACACCGACCGTGACCACCAGGAAACCACCCTGAAAAGCGAAGCCCGGCCGCAACAGCGTGCGCAGGGGCGCGTGCCGAAAGTCCTCCCACTCGTGAAGCACGAGCACCAGCAGGCGCGACCCCAGCACAGCGAGGGCGGGCAGCAGCACGAACAGCAGCCAGGCGAAGCGCAGGGGTTCGAGACCAGCCTGGAACAGCCGCGCGAGGATCCACCACATGGCCAGCCCGCCCCCCAGTGCAGCCAGCGGTCCGAAGTTGACGAGGGTGAACCGGCCCAGGCGCAGTAGCACCACCCGATCGCGGAGCAGGTGGCGCGTCATCCGCCGCCGTCGTGTCGCGGTGGCTCGGGCTGCCAGCGCCCGACGATGGGCATCAGCGGCCAGCCGCCCTGCTCGGCTTCGCGCCGGGCGCGGGAGAACCAGATGACGTAGAACGGCGCCCCCAGCAGCAACCCCACGCCGCAGGTGACCACCAGGAAGAGCAGGTAGAGGGCCTGGAAACGAATCACCTGACGGTGGTGCCAGGCGTAGCTGCGGGAGAATCCGAACCAAGTGCCGGTCTCGTCACACCGAGATCGTCGCCTCTCCAAGGCCGTCGCCGCCCAGCGACCCGGCCCACGACCAAAGCAGAGAAGCCTCAACAGCCAAAGCGCGGCGACGAAGAGCGCCACGAAGACTACGCACAGCACCCAGGCGAGCAGGATGTACTCGTTCGACATCCAAGAGTAGAGGAGGCCTATGCGGCGGCGTTCGTCCTGCTCGCGTGGCATGGGCCCTCCTCGACCGGCCTGCTGAGCCGAGCGGAACCGCGAGTGTAGCAGCCCCCGTCGGCTCGGTGTCCGCGCGAGCCCCGGATCCACGGCGAATGATGCGCCGAGCGGTCATGCCCCCTGATCTGCACCATCGCCGAGGGTCATGCCCCTGTTTGTGCCCCATGCACGCTGGTCAGGCCGCCAGAACACTGCGTGAGTCCACGAAAACAGGGGTTCTACGGTTCGGCGCCCCGCCGCCGGTCCCCACATGGGGCATTTTGCCATGCATGACCCATGGGGTGGGGGCAAGAACGAGGGCATGACCCGGAGGCGTCGGGCGGGGCACCTCGGACCGCGCCTACCATCAGTCGAACAGCCAGTCCTTCCTCGACCGCCGGCTCGACTGGCCCTCCATGTACCGCCGCCATCGCCGGTTTCGATCCAGGCGCTCGTCGAACAGCAAGGGGAACCTAGAGTCTCCACAGATGCGCGTGACGAGTGCGACGACATCCGGATGGGGCGCGGGTTCGCGCTGTACCGTCCAGCGGGAGACACCGAGGGACGAGGCAATCTGGGCCAGCGAGAAGCCACCCGATTGCCGGGCCGCAGCCACCAACACCTGCCGACCGGGACCGGGGGTTGCCAACCGCGCTGGAGAGGTACGGGTCAGGGCGCTCGCAGCGGCCACGAGCATTCGCCAGGTGGGCTTTCCCGCATCCGAGCGGCAGACGGGCAACGACGTTCCCTCCACACCAACACTGGGGTCCGAGGAGACGTAGCCATGCAATCGTTCTGGCTGCCTCGACGGCCTCACGACCGGCGGCCAGGCGAGCCCCACGCTGTCGCGATGAGTGGACCATACCCAGCTGAGTGGATCGTCCACGAGCCCGTCGCGGCAGGGATTGAGTGCGATGTAGCGGAAGCTGCGACGCAGATGCAGGGATCCCGAGGGTCGACGAGGCTCGGGATGCTCGAGCCAGACGCGCCCACCCGGTTCGCCCCGATGGTGGCTTCGCCAGCGCGCGTAGCCACTCAGGATGCGGGCAAAGCCTACCCTGTCGTAGTGCTCTGTCAGCGCGTGCGCGTGATCCGGCATCAGGCAGAGGGCCGCCGGCTGCAGAACGAGCAGGCGGTTCCAGAGGGCGAGGGCTTCCTCGTGGCTGCGCCAGAGGGAGTCCCCAAGGACTGCATGGGAGACGACATGATGCATGCCCTCCCACCCAAGCAAGAGTCGTGCCCACCGAAAAGCGGCCTTTCACCGTTCGAGAGCGTCGAAAAGCGTCGAAAAGCGTCGATATCTCGACGATCTTAGACGGTGAGGATCGAGGCAGGCGAACATCGGACGACCGAGCGGTCATGCCCCCTGATCTGCACCATCGCCGAGGGTCATGCCCCTGTTTGTGCCCCATGCACGCTGGTCAGGCC
>PVBE012852926.1_pt1 | contig 13968 bp, 15 predicted proteins | sample 1631181 | NCBI WGS metagenome assembly PVBE01 (sample SAMN08397723, study PRJNA350692) | Marine metagenome, whole genome shotgun sequencing project. | isolation source: water | place: Pacific Ocean | collected 2012-04 | reverse complement strand
CCTGGACCTCTATCTGGATCAGCCCGGCCTGCTCCTTCATGCGCACATCCTTGAGGATCGCGCGCACCGTGTTGAGCGTCGCCCACAGGGTGGTCGGCGAGACGATGAACACGCGCGCCCGGAAGCCGGCATCGACGACGGCGGGGAAATTGGCGTGCAGCTCGGCATAGACCGCTTCCGAGGGCAGGAACATGAGCGCCGCATCAGCGGTCTCACCAGCCAGAATGTAGCGCTCGGAAATATCCTTGATATGGCTTTGCATGGCGTCGCGGAAGGCGCGCCCGGCGGCTTTTTTCGCCGCCTCGTCGCCCGCCGCCTGCAGCGCGTGATAGCTTTCGAGGGGAAATTTGGCGTCGATGGCGATGGCGCCCGGCGGATTGGGCAGCTCCAACAGGCAATCCACCCGCTTGCCGTTCGACAGCTGGGCCTGAAAGCGGAAGGCCGAGGGCGGCAGCACCTGGCGCACCAGATCGTTGAGCTGAATCTCGCCAAAGGCGCCGCGCGCCTGCTTGTTGGAAAGAATATTCTGCAACGAGACGACCTGGCCGGAAAGATCGGCGATGTTGGCCTGCGCCTTGTCGATCACGGCGAGGCGGACCTCGACCTTGCTCATGGTCTCCAAGGTCTTTTTGGTGGCGCTCTGCAAACCCTCGGCGAGGGTTTTGTTGAGTGCCGCTTCGCGCTCATGCATGCGCGCGCCAAGGGCGCGCTGTTCGGCCTTCAGGCGCTCCTCCATGTCGCGCTGGCCGGCGGCGAAAACCTCGGTGAGGCGCGCCAATTCGCCGCGCAACGTCTCGGCATCGCCGGCCCGGCCGCGCAGGCGCAGGATCGAGAATGTCGCGAACGCGGCGATCGCGGCGACAAGGATGAGGAGGGCGAGAATCACGATATCCATGCTTGCCATAATGAGCCCACCGTCCGCCGCCTGTCAAAACGGCACGGCGCCGCTTGACGATAGGGGTAGCGGGTAATACCTAATCCGCGCATGACCGTACGGCCAATCCTGATCGCGCCCGACAAGCACCTGAAAATCCGCTCCAACCCGGTGGAGCGGGTGGACGCAGAGATTCGCACGCTTTTGGACGATCTGCTGGAGACCATGTATCACGGCGCCGGCCTCGGCCTCGCCGCCATCCAGATCGGCGTGCCCACGCGCGCCATCGTCGTCGATGTGCATGCGCCGGACACGCCGCCGGCGCCCTTGAAGCTGGTCAATCCGGAAATTCTCTGGTCGTCGCCCGAGCGCATCATCTATGAAGAGGGCTGCCTGTCGTTTCCCGAATATTTCGCCGAGGTCGAGCGCGCCGCCGAACTGCGCCTGCGTTATCTCGACGAAGCTGGCGAAGCGCGCGAGATCGAGGCGGCGGAAACGCTTGCCATATGCCTGCAGCATGAGATCGATCATCTCGAAGGCAAATTATTCGTCGATCATCTGTCGCTGGTGAAACGCGGTATCATCATGCGCAAATTGGCCAAGGCGCGGCGCGTCCAGGCCAAGGACGCATAGGGCGGAGCCGGCGCCATGGCGGCCAAGGAAATTATTTTTATGGGCACCCCGGACTATGCGGTGCCTTCGCTCGACGCCTTGTTGGCGGCGGGGTTCAGTATCAAGGCCGTATATTGCCAGCCGCCGCGCCCGGCCGGGCGCGGCAAGCAGCCGCGGCATTCGGCGGTCGGGCAACGCGCCGAGGCGGCTGGGCTTGAGCTGCGCATGCCGGTATCGCTGAAAGACGGCGCCGAGCAGCATGCGTTGGCGGCGTTGAAAGCCGATCTCTGCATCGTCGTCGCCTACGGCCTGATCCTGCCGCCGGCGGTTTTGGCGGCGCCGCGCCTCGGCTGCATCAACGCCCATGCATCGCTGCTGCCGCGCTGGCGCGGTGCGGCGCCGATCCAGCGCGCCATCATGGCCGGCGACTCCGAGACCGGCGTCAGCATCATGCGGATGGACGAGGGGCTGGATACTGGCCCGGTGCTGCGCCAGGTCAGGCTGGCGATCGAAGCCGATTGCGATGCCGGCCAATTGCACGACCGGCTCGCCGCCCTGTCGGCCAGCCTGCTGGTCGAGGTGGTGGGTGAATTGTGCCGCGGCGAAGCACCGCCCGCCACGGCGCAAGGCGCGGGTGCTAGCTACGCCGCCAAGATTGACAAGGCGGAAACGCGGCTCGACTGGAATCGCCCGGCGCCCGAGCTGGCCAATCTGGTGCGCGCTCTTGCACCGGCGCCGGGCGCCTGGTTTGAGCATGGCGCGGCGCGCATCAAGCTGCTGGCGGCACGGGCGGAGGCGCATGACGGCGCCGATGCGCCCGGTACCGTGCTCGGCGCTGGTGATGGCCTCAGGGTGGCCTGCGGCCACGCCACTTCGCTCCGCCTGACGCGCCTGCATCGCGCCGGCAAGGGCGTGCTGGCGGCGGCGGAATTCCTGCGCGGCCATGCCATCGCCGCCGGAGAGACATTGCCGTGTCGCGCTACAAACTGACCGTCGAATATGACGGCTCGGAATTCGTCGGCTGGCAATGGCAGGCCAACGGCTATTCCGTGCAGCAGGCGCTGGAAGAGGCGGTGGCGGCGTTCGGCGGTGAGGCGGTGCGCGTGCACGGCGCCGGGCGGACCGATGCCGGGGTGCATGCGATGGCGCAATGCTGCCATCTCGATCTCGCCGCCGCGCCGCCGCCGGAGACCCTGCGCGATGCGTTGAACGCCCATCTGCGGCCGCGCCGGGTTGTGGTCTTAAGCGCCGAAACCGTGGCCGAGGATTTCGACGCTAGGCGCTCGGCGACGGCGCGCATTTACCGCTACCGTATCGTCAACCGGCGCGCCCCGCTGGCGCTCGACGCCAAGCGCGCCTGGCAGATTTCCCGCGCGCTCGATTCCGACGCCATGGCGGGCGCCGCCAAGCGGCTGCTCGGACGGCATGATTTTTCGTCGTTTCGCGCCAGCGCCTGTCAGGCGCCTTCGCCGGTCAAGACATTGGATGCCCTCGACGTGATGCGCCACGGTGAGGAAATTCACCTCACCGCGCGCTCGCAATCCTTCCTCCACCACCAGATGCGCGCCATGGTCGGCAGCCTGGTATGGGTCGGCGAGGGGCGCTGGCCTGAAGCGCATATCGATGAGGTGCTGGCGGCGCGCGACCGCCGCCAGGCCGGTCCCAACGCGCCGCCCTGGGGCCTCTACCTGGAGGCGGTGCTCTACTGAAGGGCCCGGGCTATTTTTTCTTGGCCCGCGCCTTCGCCTTGGGTTTGGCTTTCGCTTTGGCCGCCGCTTTCTTTTTCGGCTTGGTCAGGCCGAGCCGCTTCTTCACGCCGCCGATACCGGTGTCATATACGCCGAGGGCGAACGCTTGGCAGTCTTTCGCCGTCTCGCCTTTTTTCGGCTCGAAACGGCTTGACCATTCGATGCTACAGGAGCGCGCCGTGGCCGACTTGACCTTGATGGTAGCGGTGTAATTGACGAACGGGACGATATTGTTGGGCTTGTCGATGATGCAGTAGATCTGGCTGCGGGTTTGGCTGTCATACTTGATCAGCCGCTCGGTTATCACGCCTTTCACGCCCTTTACCCTGAGTTTGCGTATGGTGCCCGTCTTGTCGACGTCGCAACTTGTGATCACGCCTTGCCCGATCGCTTTCAAATTGGCAAAGCTGCCGACATGCTGCCAAACATCGTCGGCGGGTGCGCCGATCTTGGCGGAAACCGAAGCGCGTGAATAGGCCATGACGCCATCTCCCATGTTGAATTTGCATTTGTCGTTGAGTCGCTATGGTGCCGGATGCGGGGCGGCAATTCAAAAGGTTAATTTCGGCGCCGCAATTGAACTGTTTTCCTGTGCGCCGGTTTGTCCTATCCTGTGGACATGAGAATTGCCGTTGTTTCGATCATCTGCGCGTTTCTTGTCGTGGGCGCCGGCGCCCGGGCGGAGGAACGCTATTCGGAATGGGGCGGCGGCGACGCAAAATACGACGCCCTCGTCGATCGCCTGCATGAATTGATCGACGCGGCGGAAAAGGCGCGCGCCGCGGATCCGCGCCTGTTGCGCGATTTGCGCGACGCCATCGCCGAGCACGGCGCGACGGCCCCGGAACCGGTGCGCGAGGCCGAGCCGGCGCCGGCGCTGCCGCCGCAAAAGCTCGTGCATGACGATTTCGCCGACGGCAATTTCACCCGCAATCCGGGCTGGACGGTGGCAGAGGGGCGCTTCAGCGTCGATTCGGGGCTGGGTCTGAGGAGCGTCGTCGCCCAGGCCGTGGCGGCGGAGGAGAAAACCTCAAAGCAGAAGCGCAAGGATCTCGTCACCGATGTTTTGGGCTCGCTGTTGGGCACCAAGAAAGAAGAGCCCGCGCCGAGCTAGCCGAGCTAGCCCGAGCGTGCTGAAATATTCATCAATGCGCCGATTTCGAACGCCTTCCGGCTGGTTTTTGAAATCGTCTCGCGCGAAAAGCATGGCCGCTTCACGCTCGACCTGTTCCAGGGGCGCTCGCGCCGCGCCGGCTATCGCCTGGCCTATATGCCCGGCGGCCATCCCTCCCTGGAACTGCAGCGTTTCGGCTCGAGCGGCGTGCGCTCCATCATGGCCAGCAATCAAACGCTCAATCTCGAAGATAAGTTCCGCCACCGCATCGAATTCAGCCGCGACGCGGCCGGCGCCATGACGGTTTCCGTCGATGGCGGGCAGATGTTGAACGCCACCGATCAGAGCTTCCGCGATGCCTTCAGCGGCATCACCATCGCCAACGACGGCGGCGATTATTCGCTGCGCCAAATAACCGTATTCGGCGACCGCTAGAACCCCTTCCTGCTCTCCCCGGAAACCATTTCAGGCGGCGCGGTCTTCGAGCACGCCGCATTGGCGGATGACTTCGGCGGCGGCCTGCTCGCCATGTGGCGCCATGAGATGGGCGCCCGAGACGCCTTCGATTTCCCGAAGCTGGTGAATCAGCTCGACGCAGATCCTGCGCCCTTCCGCTTTGGCGTCGTCGGCCTGTTCCAGGCGCTTTATGATGGGCTCCGGAATATGCACGCCGAACAGGTTCTCGTTCATCCAGCGCGCCGAGCGCGCCGAGGCGATCGGGCCGATGCCGATGATGAAATGGCTGCGCTCGAGGATGCCGAGATCGCCCATACGCGTCATGTAATCGCGCAAGACATCCATTTCGAAGCAATATTGGGTCTGAAAAAAATCGGCGCCGGCGTCGATTTTGGCGATCAGACCGGCGGCTGAAAATTTATCGTCGAGCTTGCGCGGCGCGTCGGCGGCGCCGATCAGAAGGCGCGGCGGCGTCTCGATCGCCCGGCCGCTCGGAAATTGCGCCTGCTCGCGCATGCGCTTGACGGTTTCGATAAATTGGGCGGAATTGAGATCGAATACCGGCTTGGCCTCGGGTTGGTCTCCGGCTTCGGGTGAATCGCCGGTGAGGCAGAGGATGTTGGCGATGCCGAGCGCCGCCGCGCCGAGGATATCGGCTTGTAGGGCGAGGCGGTTGCGGTCGCGCATGGTGAATTGCAGCACCGGCTCGATGCCGGCGCGCGCCATGATCGCCGCCGCCGCCAGCGGCGAGAGATGGGTTTGCGCGCCCGGGCCGTCCAACACATTGACGGCGTCGGCCAACCCTTTCAGGCATTGGGTGCGCGCCAGCACGGCCTCCGCATCGGCGGAATCGGGCGGCGCCGTTTCGGCGGTCAGTGCGAACTGCCCGGCCTTGAGGACGGCTTCGAGTTTACCGCCGCTCAGCGCCGCCGCTGCTTTATTGTCTTTCATGCTTTCCCCTTTTTTTCCGGCCGCGGCTACAATGGCGCGTCGAATTCCATTGCCGCGAAATATAGCCATAGCCGGGAAGGAAACAAGAATGCCCCGAAAATCATCGGCCAGGCCGGGAAAAACACCCTTTCGCTTTTTCGACAACCGCGAAAAATATTTGATGTTCGTCACCACTTGCAGCGAGAAGTGGCAGGTGGCCGCACGCATGGCGCGGGAATTGAAGCATGTCAGGCCGAACCCGCCGGCGCTCAGGGCGCTCGATGCCGGCATGGGCGACGGCACCGTTTTGGCGCGCACCATGCGCGCCATGCACAACATGTTCCCGACCATCCCGTTTCTCATCCTCGGCAAGGAAATCAGCCTTGAGGATGTCCGGCTGTCGATCGAAAAGATGGTCGACCGCTTCCACGAACATCCGCACACCGTGTTCGTGGTGACCAATCTCTACTATTACGAGGTCGCCGGTCTCACGCCGCGCAATTCGCCGCCGGCTGATTTCAATTGGCGCGAGGTCGAACTCGAAGGCTCGACCACGCATGAATTCGATGCCCAGATCAGCAACCAAATACAGCCTATCCTGAGCGCCGGCTGGCGTACCCGGACCAGCGAAAAGACGGGAAACCCACTCTATGAGAAACCGTCCGTCGTGGTGATCTATCGCAAGGATCACCGCTTCGCTCTCGATGCCGCCATTCCACGCCGTGGCGAGGCGCTGGAGTTCGATTTCATCATGGCCTCGCAGCCCTATCAGGCGCGCCTCGCCGCCGAGGTCAAAAGCCGCAATGTGCTGCGCCCGCTGGCGCGCGCGCTGGCGCCGGGCGGGCGCATGGTCACCGTCCAGTCCACCGGCAAGGATCCGGGCATGGATATCGTGCGCTCGGTATGGCCCGAGGAAAACCCGTTCCAGACGCCGAGGCGTATGCTTCTCGATGTGCTGAAGAGCGACATGAAGGCGGAGCGGCGCAATTTACGTTATTTTCCCTATACCGATCAGCGCTCCCTGTTCCGCTTTCACCTGCATACCCTGGAGAGCGAAATCTCCAGCAACATCGGCACCTCGACCTTGCTGGCGGCCTGGAACGCCGCCGTTTACGTCGCCCAGATCGACGATGGCAAGCTGATGAAGGCGCTCCGCAAAAGCGGTTATCTGGAGCAAACGGAGAAGATATTGCGCGCCCATGACGGGCTCTGGTTCACCAACGAACTCTTTGCCGTGGCGCGCGGCAGGGTTTGATATGCTTAACTCGGCGCAACCGACATTCGGAGCGACATGATGCCCTTTGTAAAGCGAGACGAAAATGGCTTGATCACCGCCATCTATGACCGGCGGGTAGAGCAGCTCGGCGAGGAACTGCCGGCCGATTATCCCGAAATTACGGGTTTTCTCGAGCGCGTGGGGCGCACCTCGCCGATGTGCGAAAATCTCGATCGAAGCGACCCCGCCATGGGCCGGGTGCTTGAGGATCTGATCGAGTGCCTGATCGAGAAACGCTTGATCCTGGTCACCGATCTGCCGTCGGAGGCGCTCAATAAGATCAGCCAGCGGCGCAATCTCAGGGAGGACATGTAGGCCCTGACCGGCCTGTTGTCGGACGATACCGATAAGATCATTTAGTCGATCGCGATTCCTTCAATGCACGGTGCCGCCGCCGCCGGGGGCGGCGCTCGCCACCGCCAATTGCGGGCCCGGGCCGGCATGGTGACGGGCGAGGCGCCAGGCGCCGTTCTCGAGCACGAACAGGTTGGAGGCGAGCAATTGGCCGGCCGGCAAAATTTCACGGCACACCACCAGGGCACTGCCGCCGTGCAGTATGGCTTTGCTTTCGCCGCAGCTTATCTCGAGCGCGCCGGGTTCGGAGAGAATGGCGGCCCAGCTCTCGATGACCGACGCCCGCCCGACCAGCGGCGCCCAGCCGGATGGATGCAGCAGACCGGCGCCTCGCGCGCCCAGATGCGCTCCATCGCCGCCATGTCGCCGCCGGCGAAGGCCGTATAGAAGGCTTGGTTGGCATCCAAAACCGCCTGTTCATCGCTCATCGCTTCGTTGCTCCACACGGCGATTGCCGTGCGGTGAGTTTACACCAAGCCCGCGCCGGCAAAAACCGCCTCCGCCCCGCCCTTTGCCTTGAGATGACGGGCCGATTGGCGTAAAGCGGAGCGCTATGAACGATATTCTCAAAGGGTTACGAATCGTCGAGGGCTCGGCCTTCGTCGCGGCGCCGCTCGGCGGCATGACCCTGGCCCAGATGGGCGCCGACGTGATCCGTTTCGACCTCATCGGCGGCGGCCTCGATTACAAGCGCTGGCCGGTGACCGGCGACAATAAGAGCATCTATTGGGCGACCATGAACAAGGGCAAGCGCTCGCTCGCGGTCAACCTGCGTGATGCGCAAGGGCAGGAACTCGTCGCCGCCCTGATCACCGCGCCGGGGCCCGAAGCCGGTATCTTCCTGACCAATTTGCAGGTCCGGCCCTGGCTCGATTACGACGCCCTGAAGGCGCGCCGCGACGATCTCATCATGCTCAAGATCATCGGCAATCCCGACGCCAGCGTGGCGGTCGATTACACCGTCAACGCGCGCACCGGCTGGCCCTATGTGACCGGGCCGGAAGGCCATGACGGGCCGATCAACAATGTGCTGCCGGGCTGGGATCTGACCTGCGGGCTGACCGCCGCCATCGGCCTGCTGGCGGCCGAGCGCCACCGGGCGCGGAGCGGCGAGGGGCAGCTGGTCAAGCTAAGCCTGGCCGATACCGCCTACCACCTCACCGGCTCGCTCGGCTATATCGGCGACGTCCAGGTCAACGGCCGCACACGGCCGCGCATCGGCAACGACATGTACGGCACCTTCGGGCGCGACTTCAGCACCAGCGACGGGCGCCAGATCATGCTCGTCATCGTCACCCGGCGCCACGTCAAGGCACTCGGCGAGATGACCGGCCTGACCGGGCGCCTCAAAGAACTGGAAAAGGCGCGCGGCGTCGACCTCAATCTCGAGGCCGACCGCTGGCAGGTGCGCGCCGAGTTGAACGAGATGGTCGGCGCCTGGTTCGCCGGGCAAACCCTGGCCCGGGCCGGCGCCGCGCTCACGCAAGCCGGTATCCTGTGGGGCCCGTTTCGCACCTATGAGCAGATGATCGAGGAAGACCCGTTCGTCTCGACCGACAATCCCCTCTTCGAGGAGATCGATCAGCCCGGCATCGGCCGTCTGCTGACGCCGGGCTCACCGCTCGATTTCACCGCCTCGCCGCGCACTGAAGTGGCGCGCGGCCCGCTCTTGGGCGAGCATAGCGACGAGATATTGTCGACCATTCTCGGCATGGGCGAGGGTGAAATAGGCCGCCTCCACGACGGGGGCATCATCGCCGGCCCCGAGGCGGCCTGAGAAGCAGTTTAGAGACCTTCGACGATGATGAGTTTGTCGTCGGTGTTGGCGGTGCGCAGCGGCAGGATCTCCTGATAGGCCGGCGAGTTGTACCACGCCTTGGCGGATTCCATGTTGGGGAACCTGACGACGACGATGCGGCTCGGGTTCCAAGCACCTTCGATCGCTTCGATATTGGTGCCGGCGATGATCGGTTGGCCGCCATGCGGCTGCAAGGTCGCACCGACCTTCTCGATATATTCCTGCATGCCGTCAAGGTTCTTGATCTCGGAATCGACGATCACAAAAGCAGCCATGGGTCTTTCTCCCTTTGGTTATTCAGGTTGTTGTCGTTATACCGTGCAATCGGCGTTTCTAAAGTCCTTCAACGAAAATCACACTGCCGGTCGAGGCGCGTTGGCGGATGGGCAGCGCCTCGCCATATTCGGGCGAATTATACCAGCGCTTGGCCGCCGCCATATCGTCGAATTCGATCATCACCAGGCGCCCCGGTCGCCAGTCGCCTTCGATCGTCTCATGGGCGCCGCCACGGATCACGAAGCGGCCGCCATATTGTTCGATAGTGCCCGGCGTGATCGCCGTGTAGCTCGGATAAAGCTCGGCATCGGTAACGGTGTTATCGGCGATGACATAGGCTGCCATGATGCGCTCCTCCCCTCAGAACGGCTTCGAATCGGCGAAACGCTTTAGCACGTTACCGGTCAGTTTGGCGATATTGTTCTTATAATCGTTCCACGGCAGGCTGGCGCCATAGGCGATGGAGCCGGTCGAAAATACGGCGCCGCCATTGGCGGTTTCGAAAAACACGATGTCGGCGCGCACCAGCGGATGGTCCTTGCCCGACATGCCGGGATGGTTGATGAAAATTTCCTCGTTGACCACCATGTAGAGGTCGGTGTGTTCCTCCGAGGTGGCGACGACGAGGGCATTCGGCGGTGTGCCGAGCGCCGGGTCGGCGCGGTCGAGCTCGTTGCCCGCCGCGCCGCCGCCATGGAAGCCGAAATCGCCGATCAATTCGTCCTTGCCGATGCCCTTGAACATGAACGCCACGCGCGCATCGTGGCTGTCCGTCGTGCGCCGGTAATAGGAGGAAATATCGAAGCCCTCGGAAGTGAAGCCGATGCCGGTCAAGCGCTGTGGCTCGGTTTCGCCCTGATGGCGCCAGAGGCCGCCATATTCACCGCTGAAGCTGTGATAATATTCGCCGGTCTCGGCGCCCCATGCCTTGATCGCCGCCTCGCAGCGGCGCACCTCGATGACGCCCGGCACTTCGCTGTGCAGCGCCACGCGCCAATAGAAGCCGTTGCCGCCGAGATACATCAGCCGGCCGCCCTTCTGGGTGAAGTCGAAGACGGAATCGCGCATCTCCTTGGAATAATATTCCGGGTGTCCGCCGGTCAGAATCACGTTATAGGGCTCGATCGCGTCGACGCCGTCATAATGGATGTCTTCATCCGTCACCACGTCATAGTCGAAGCCGAAGCGCTCCATCCAATCGATGAAGTAGAGGTCGAGATTGAATTCGCGCAGATTGGTGTCGTTCTCGCCGAAGCACGACCACTGCGTCTGATATTTGGGCCGCATGTTGAGAATTGGCCTGAGACGCGAGGAATAGCACACGCCCGAGCCGTCGGTGTGGCTGTCGTAGAGCGAGGCGCCGTATTCGCGGTGTTCGTTGAGGAACAGATGGGTCTCGTTCATGACCGAGACCTGCCCGGTCAGTATTTCAGCGATCGGGCCATCGAAGGCCAAATGCTCGTTAGCATACGCCATATAGTGGACGGTCGGCAGAATGAACGCGATCTTGGCCTCACTGCCGCGCTCGGGGCGGACCGCGAAGGGGATATATTCCTCGGCGTCGGCGGCGCGCAGACGAGCGGCGTAAATGCCGCTTTTCAGGCCCTTGGGCACCGTCAGTTCGAAATCGACGTCCCAGCCGGCGTCGTAAATATCGTCATCGTGAAAATGTATGGCGCCATATTCGCCCCTAGCGTGGCGCCAGCACAGCTCGGCACCGGTCCAATTGGCGCCGGTCATGGCGCGCGCCGGCAGGTTGACGATTTCGCCGTGCATCTGGCGGCTGCTGATGTCGCTGATCCGGAGGCCGGTGATATCGCGCGAAAAATCCCACGCCGCGAGCACCGAGGGTGCCACGGCGAGGGGGATGCTGTTGCCTGTCAGGCTCTCGATCTCGGTATGTTTGAGCGCCCGGTTGGCGAGCTTCGGCCCGTCGATCTTGCCGTTGTAGAAATTTCCGCAAAAAATGCGGCCCTTGGCGCGGCGCTCAAACAGGGCGGCCATGGTCAGCGGCGCGCTGTTGCCCGCCACCTTGGCCAATTTCACTTTCCTGCGCGCCGTGCCGCCATGCTTCACGCCGACATAATCGCGCTGCGGCTGCTGATAGAGGCGCACCTCTTTCTTGTCGGCGTCCCAACTCGCCGCCACCATATACCAATGGCGCGACAGCATCGGCTTGCCGAGCGAGACGGTCTCGCTCCGTCCCTTGCCGTTGCCCAGCATCAGGCCGAGCGAGCCGTCCTCAGCTACGATCAGCGCGAAGCCGCTTTTGCCGCGCGGGTTCCATTTGCCGAGGATGGCCTGCATGCCCTTGTCCGGCGTCGTCGGCCAGATCATCGCCTGCACGGTGAAGCTGGCCAGCTTGTCGAGCGCCGGATTGTTCTCGACGGTGGCGAAGGAGCCGGGGTGAATCTGCTGGCGCCTCCCCTTGTAGCGCTTGTTGACCGGGGTGCGGATCAGTTTTTCCTTGAAGTCCGGCCCGTCCGGCGAGCTGTCGCCGCAAATCAATTTGACGATATCGGCGCGGTATTCGCCAAGCTCGCTATTGACCATGAATTTGATCGTCTCGCCGGGGCGCGCGCTGACGCGGTCCGAATAGCCGGTGATTTTAAGCATTGAGCCGTCTCCCTTATTCTTAAGCCTTTGACGGCGATCTTACGCCTTGCGGGCGCGGCTCAAAACAGTTTTCCGCGATTTGCGCAACTTGCCTGGACAAACCGTAGCACCCGCATAGGATATCGGCGGATACCGGCAAACGCCGAAAGGGGCATTGTGCCATGGCAGCAGACCCGAAATATCTCAAGCCCGACACGCTCGGCCTGCACGCCGGGCAGCGCCCCGATCCGCTAACCGGTGCGCGCGCCGTGCCGATTTATCAGACCACCTCCTTCGTCTTCGAAGATACCGAGCATGCCGCGTCGCTGTTTAATCTCGAGCGCGCCGGGCATATCTATTCGCGCATCTCCAACCCCACGGTGGCGGTGCTGGAGGAGCGCATCTCGGCGCTTGAAGGCGGCGTCGGCGCGGTGTGCACGGCGAGCGGCCAGGCGGCGCTGCATCTCGCGGTGGCGACGCTGATGGATGCCGGCTCGCACATCGTTTCCTCGGCCTCGCTCTATGGCGGCAGCCACAACCTGTTCGCCCATACCCTGCCGCGCTTCGGCATCGAGACCAGCTTCGTCGATGCCCGCGATCCGAACGCCTTTGCCGCCGCCATCCGCCCCAATACGCGCCTCGTCTTCGGCGAGACGCTGGGCAATCCCGGCCTCGAGGTGATGGACATACCGCGCATCGCCGAGATCGCCCATGAGAACGGCCTGCCGCTGTTCATAGACAATACCTTCGCCTCGCCCTGCCTGTTCCGCCCCTTCGAACATAGCACCGACCTGATCATGCATTCGGCGACCAAGTTTCTCGGCGGCCACGGCGTTGCCATCGGCGGCGTGATCGTCGATGGCGGCACTTTCGACTGGGAGGCGTCGGGCAAATTTCCCACCCTCAGCGAGCCTTATGACGGCTATCACGGCCTCGATTTCGCCGAGGAATTCGGCCCCGGCGCCTTTATCATGCGCGCCCGCGCCGAGGGGTTGCGCGATTTAGGCGCCTGCATGAGCCCGTCCACCGCCTTCTACATTCTGCAAGGGGTGGAGACGCTCTCGATTCGCGTCAAGCGCCATGTCGAGAATGCCCGGCAAATCATCGCCTTTCTCGAAGGCCATGACGCCGTGAGCTGGGTGAATTATCCGGAACTGCCTTCCCATCCCGATCACAATCTGGCGGCGCTGCTGCTGCCCGACGGCTGCGGCTCGATCTTCACCTTCGGCATCAAGGGCGGGCGCGACGCCGGGCGGAAATTTATCGAATCGGTGGAACTGTTCTCCCATCTCGCCAATGTCGGCGACGCCAAGAGCCTGGTGATTCACCCGGCCAGCACCACCCACCAGCAGATGGACGCCGAGGCGCTCGAAACCGCCGGTGTCGGCGAGGACATGGTGCGCCTCTCGGTCGGCCTCGAGGACGTGGCGGATCTGACCGACGATCTGGCGCGCGCCCTCAAAGCGTCGCAGAGGGGCTGAGGCATGGAACTCAAAACCGACGGCAACACGGTCTTTTGCGCCACCGGCGGGCAGGATTTCGCCCCCGCGCTGCCGACCACCATGTTCGTTCACGGCGCCTCCTTCGACCGCACGGTATGGAAATTGCAGGCGCGCTATTTCGCCTGGCATGGCAGCAATGTTCTGGCCGTCGATCTGCCCGGCCATGGCCGCTCGACCGGAACGCCGCTCGAATCGATCGAGGCGATGGCCGATTGGTTGACCCGCGTGCTCGATGCGGCGGGGGTCGATCAGGCGGCGCTGGTCGGCCACAGCATGGGCGGCCAGGTTGTGCTCGATTGTGCCGGTCGGCACGGTGCGCGGGCGCGGGCGCTGGCGCTGTTGGGCGGTGCGCTCACCATTCCGGTCAATTCGGCGCTCCTCGACCCGGCGGCGGCGGATGATCATGTGGCCTTCGATCTCCTCAACGTCTGGG
>PVBE012660646.1_pt1 | contig 13968 bp, 31 predicted proteins | sample 1631181 | NCBI WGS metagenome assembly PVBE01 (sample SAMN08397723, study PRJNA350692) | Marine metagenome, whole genome shotgun sequencing project. | isolation source: water | place: Pacific Ocean | collected 2012-04 | reverse complement strand
TTGAATATTTTCATCTTCTTCAAGCTCTTCCTGCTCACGACCTTGAGAATAGTATGTCACATCTAAACCACCTTGACGCTTTGACTGGTAATACTGTTCTCCAAACGCTGCCCATAAAGCTCTACATAAGCTTTCTGCCATATAGTTCCTGTCATTAAACATTCTTTCAACATTTGTTGGCGGGGGTGACATATCTTCATTATCTTCAAAAACAGATCTAAAGGGAGAAGTTCCCCATTCGTCTTCTGTTGCATCTGTTACTAGCCATCCGTTATGAATTCTTTCAAATGTAACTTTCATGATTCTTCTTTCTGAGCCTTTGCTCGCTTATTAAGCTTTAGCCGTTCTTTAACGGCACCAATGTCCTTGCCTAGTCTTCGATCTAAGCATTTAAGTTGCTCCTCTGGAGTACGCTCCGCAGCTTCAGCTTGCTGCTCTTGTGCAACTGCTCGTCGTACATCCTTTGCTTTTCCTCTTCTCATTGTGTCTCTCCTGTTTGTTCAGTTACTAATATTAATTGTTTTCTATGGGCGATAGAGTATTGGTTAGGATCATCGAACCAATGTATAACAAATCTATTTGGTTCTAAGTGTGTACTTCCCCCAACACTTATTTTGATATAAGTATAATCTCTTGTTATAATGCCCATTCCGTGAGCACCTCTCCGATCATCGGGAGTCTTATGGTAAACTAAATTCCCTACCTTGAATCCAACACATTGCCATACCTTCAAGCCGTAATGCCATTCGTCAGCCAAGAATTGAGTTTTTTCTTCTACCTTTCTATGATAGACCATCTTTATATAACCTTAAATCTTGTATAAGATAACGACGAGTTTTCTTTCGCCCATGTGGTAAAACTTCGGCAGTTGCCAATGTATGGACACCCGGAGTCTCTTCACCATCAAGTCCTACACCCTTTTTACTGTCCATCTTTATTTTAATTATCAATCCAAGAGTACCTTTTGGAATACCAATTGAATTACGTGTGATAATTACTAAATCACCGGGTTGCACTAGACATCACCTCAAACATGTTGGCGGGAGCAATATCTACTTCGCCATCATTAAGCCATCGAACTTTAATTAATCCCTGTCTGGGTCCAGTAGTCGGGCCTTCAATGGCCAAACATATACCAGTAGTAAAATTGACGCAAGCCACGTTTCTTAATGCTTCGTACACATCCATTCCCTCTTCATTCAATGTAATTAAATCACCAATTTGCATTATTTATCTCTGCAATTTTCACACAGGGTAGCAACCCATGACGTATCGCTTCGCTTTCCCGGTGCCCCACAACTCTCACAGGTACACGCAGACATTCCTTCTGCCATCCACACTAGCCCATCAATAAATCTATTACCACCATGATAGTAAAATCGTAAACCGCCAAATTTTTCTTTAACTTGAGTTGCCTCAACTTGAATTTCTTCCGAGTCTTCATGGTTGGCGAGATTCTTATCTATGTGCCATTGAATTTGGCTACACAGTGTATCAATAATATTGTACCAACCATCACCGGTTTCAATGCCCCAACACATACATGTTTCATTCATTGGCAAACCTTTTTGTTTAAATATCTTTGGATACTTTTCAAATAGTTTTTCTTCTAATTCTTTTTTCACTAGCAACTCTTTCGTATGGTAGCGGGGGTGGGAATCGAACCCACCTAAAACAGCTTATGAAACTGTTGAGTATCCACTTCTCTACCCCGCGTCATCGGGGAGTTTACTCTCTCCCGCGTTAATCTCGATCAACTTCACAAAAAGCTTGTGAGCCAAGCATAATACAATCTTCAATATCAGCACACCAAAGTATGTTTGGTTCAATCGGAGAACAATACACGTTTTCTAATACAGCATTGTATTCACAAATTCCGCGTGGAAAATAACTCCCTCCATTTTCGGCACACACTGCTGGTCGGCATACCGTTCCTTCGGGCAAGCTAGTTTCTCGGTCTTTAGGGTTACACCGATTAAAAGCATCCTCTTTTGAAATACGTGCAACTTCTTTTTCCCATTCGGCATCAGGACAGCCGATTAAACTTAAACTTAAAATTAAAAATAAATATTTCATTACCGTGGACCTCCATCCGTAAGGGCTAACCATAACATTTTAATGAATGATTGTCGATAATTTTTACGTCTATCTTTTTTTCTTAATTTAATCATTTAATATCCTTCTTTTTATATTTCTCGGCCAAGAACCAGCCTATTAAAAAACTTATTACAAGAATTAATTTATTCATTTAATATCTTTTACCCTATACTAATAGTAATCAAATCAACTACATTATGACACAATACTTCTTGTAATGCAACCCAATAAACCATTACAAAATTACTTTTATGATCTTTAATATAAGTTTTATAGCTACCTACTCCCATTTTTTTCATACCCGGATAATGAGCAAAACCTTTTTTGTAGGATCTTGGATTTATGTGCCCACCCGGTCGCCCAGGACGCGAATCAATAACTGCAATAATTTCTTCTACTGTTGCTTGCCGTACTACCATACCATGACATAATCCGGGTCGATAGTATTTAGCAACCCTAAGCGGCTCAAGTGCGGTACGAGGAAGCCCATAGTAGCCTTTATGTTCTTTATCTATTAATTTAATTTTTACTAATGCCTTATCTTTATATAAAATTTTTGCATATCTATCGAGCCTTTGTACGTAAGCTTCATGATCTTCGCAGCTTTGTTGCTGTAACCATCCCCAAGAATATAATTGAAGAGCTAACGGTTCCTCTTTATAAAGTCCCAAAAGTATTTCATTCTTGTGGGCTTCATTTATATATTTATTTTTTATCATTTTGTATTTCCTTAACTACCTGTGATAACTCATTCTCAAAAGAAGCTAATATTTTTTCCCCTGTTTGTTCCGCGAGCCACGTTTCATATAATTCAATATCGTGTTCGTCTACATCGTATTCAAGCTTGGGCGGGTTTTGCCAAAAAACATCGTAACGATATTTAATATTATGATATTCCGTTACCGAATCTGAAGTTGTATATTCGTATTTATTTTCTTTTACAATTATACCCACATGATCATCATCGCGCCCCTTTCGGAAAAAACTGCAATCTTTTACTAAGTCGCCTACGTTCATGTCATCCCACTTCATTACTTTTCCATTAATTTTTTTAATTCGTCAAGAAACTGCCAAATGCCCCAAACCATCACCGTTAATCCGGCAATTGACATAATATTACAAAATACTTTTAAAGATTCATGTTCCATTATTATTTTTCCTTTGAAGCTTTATCAATAGCTCGTAATTCGGGAACACCATTGGGCACCGTACCCTCGGCTATGCCACCGTGTTTTGCTAGTACCAACGATACAATCGATACCGGCACCCAACCATAAACTGTCTCCGTGGGATCTTCTGCCATTTCTGCATATGGCATAAGACAAGCCTCTGCTTCCGAAGGAAACCCCACTTCAACTTCTGTGTATCGTTCTGCACCGTCAATACGAGGGGTGCAATAATGAGTTTCGCTGGCTTGAATTGATATTCTAAAGCCATCTGCACAAGTTACAACTTTATTTAATTTCTGAAAGATCATTTACTATTTACTAATTCCAAACGAGTTGAAGAACAACTATCCGTTTCTAAAGTGCTTTGCCACACTAATGTTACGTATGGATATCCATATCCATTATTAATGTCTACATCGCTTGCCTCGGTAATCTTGGTAATTATCCCATATCCTCTTCTCTCCCAATTACGATGCACACTTCTTACTAAATCGCCTACTTTAATTTTTTTATCTACTTGCACTTTTCACCAACTCCAACCATTGGACCTCAAACCATTGATTTCCGTCTGTGGCACGCGCAATGCCAAACCCAACCCAGTCCCGATCCCAACCAACCAATGCGGCAAATCTCTGTCTTCCCGTAGGGCATCCCTTACTGATATATGCGTCGGCTTCTTTGATTGCTCCAACAAGATAGACCATGTGACTTGTCGGATCATAACTATACTTCACCAAGTCGCCTACTTTAATTTCTTTATTATTGTAATTATTGTTCATTGAAATCTACAGTAACCTCGTTCAACAGATCAAAGTCTACATCCAACCAAATCTCAATAGGCTCTTTATCTTCCTTCATTTTACAATACCACATTGTTCGCATCTCTACATCGTTATGGAGTGTTTGCATGACAAGGGTGTGGATACCTTTAGGATCCAAAGCTTTTTTAAATCGACTCTCATAAACAGACCGGTTACGACCCTTTGCGTTATCTACTAACCTCTTCATGCCTTTTGTGTTTGTTACTTTAACATCAATTCCGCTATTGACTAATCTTTCAATTAATTTTTTTGACATTTTTTTTTCTTTCTTTGTTTTGTTGTGCGATTGTTCGCTTATTGTGTTGTGCGATAATTCGCCTATTGTGTTGATAATTTAATTAAACTGCACTTACAACTTCTAATTCATCTGCTGGTGGTTTGCCAATCCGGTTCCAAGGTCGATCCATCCATACAACTTTAACACGATGACCACCAAGTAAACAATTCATGGTAACATCGATAACTGTTCCGTATGAAGGTTGGTCATCACCATAAAATTCTTTTTTTACCAAATCACCAACTTTAAATTTTTGTGAGTATACATTAAATGGCATTTTTTTAAAATCTCCAATTTTTATCTGCGTATCGAAAAAGCCCCTAGCGCGTGTTTTGACCCCTTAGCCGCGTAAGGGACATAGATTCCGGGAGGGGGGAGGGGGGGGGAGCCCCCACCCTTACCCTTTGAATATCTTTTTATAATTCTCTCGTTGCTCGCATAATTCTTTTAATTCTTTCTCTAATCTTTCTCTTGCTTCATCGCTCATCAGAACGAACTCCAGCTTATAGCTTATCTCATTCACTCTATCACTTATCCACTCAAGTAATGTTCTATACATCTAATTGTTAGCAACGTTAACACAGTTACTACTCCTATACTAATTAGACAGTCCTTACCCCTTACCCCCTACCTCCCTAGTAGAAGGTGGGGATATTATTATTTAGTAATAGCGATCACCCGCTCATTGGTTTGAAAGTATGGGTGCTTTGCATTATACTCTGTAGTCATCCACATACGTTGACACTTACTAGCCTTTGGCTTAGGTGCATACATATCAGTTAAAACAATATGTCCATCGAAACCTAATTTATTTACATAAGCAGTGGGAGCATTAAAGCAAGTGCCACCACAAAGAACTCTTTCTTTCTTTTTCTTTTCACCCTTCTTCCAAACATAAACTTTTTGTTCAAAAACTTGATCATCAAATGGAATTACGGTAAACTCAGCAATATCTGAAAGTTTATTTAATTCTGCATAGAATGCTGCAAGCATTTCATCATCAACAGAACCAGACTGGTCGATACTGATAGCAATACGTGCTTGTCGCTTGACCTTCTTACCTGGATGGATATAAGCATAACGTCTATTAATTCTTTTAATTGAAGAAGTTTTATTTGCTCTCTCGGAAGTCTTTACAAAGTATCGAAGAACTTTTCTCCAATCAATGTGTGTAGCAAGACGCTCTTTAATCTCTCGTCGAAGCTCACTCGATACGGTTCCCCAATTGTTAGCCTTGTCAGCTTCTTGTGCTGCTTGCTTAATATGTTCTTTGATACGTTGCTTGGCAATCTCTTTAGTTTGCTGAGATGCTTCACCCCAACCGCTATGGTCATCAAAGGAATCAGGCTCTTCTTCTTTTTTATCTGAATCACTATTTTCTTTTTTATCTTCTTTATTTTCTTCCTCGTCAGAATTATCATCTGAACCACCACCATTATTATTATTTTCTTCTTCACCGTCACCAGAATCATCGGAGCCGGAGCCGGAACCAGAGCCGGATCCTTCACCTTGTTCTTTTTTATTTCCCTTATCTTCTTCTTTCTTTTCTTTTTGCTCTTTCTTAAGAGTGTTTAAATACCATTCGGCAGACTTGCCAGTAGGAAGGTGTTCAAATTGACCTTTACCCGGAGCAAGACAGAGATCAGGTAATTCATGTGAAATGTGAGAGTTGATTGCGAGATCGGTTGCAACGTTCCAAATGCGAGTCATCTTGCCTTCTGGCAAACGACCGGTAACGTGCTCGAAAATAAGGTGGTAGAATTCGTGCTTGAGAACACCAAGCTTTTGTTCATCGGGAAGCTTCGCAAAGAAGTCAGGATTGTACAACATCTCGAACTGTCCGGTTTCCTCATTGATACGGACACCCGCAGTTTTAATAGAGGTAGACGCTCGCTTGTCAATCTTACGAGACAGAGCAGCAAAGAACGGCTCGCTCATAAGCAATCGAGCAGTGTGACGGTTAAGATCGAATTTCATAAAACCTCCATAAGTACAAGTGTTCTAAGACTATTATACATTCATAATTAGAAATAAGCAAGTCAGAAGGGGTGAGGAATAAACCAAAACGATCGTATTCCCCTAACCCCTTAATATTGCTACAGAAACCCTTTATGTCTAAGTCACTGTAATTATTATGGTTTTAAAATATTATTTATAAGGTGACATTAAGCCGAATCGGTCCATCATGATTCTGACCACCATCATCATTACGAAGACCTTGAAGGTGAGAAATCACCTCATCAATCTGCTTTGGATTTAAGCTACCAAAGTCAGCAGACCATCGCTCTCGTCCATAGTTGCCAAAGTCGCGGAAAGTAATATTAAAAGATTCTTTCCCTTCAACAGTAACCTTACGGGCTTCTAGTTCAAGACGACCTTTGCCACCTCGTTTGTTAGTATCAGCAGCGGTGGAGTTAGCACCGTTTTCAAATTTCTTTACTGTAAGCATCAAACACTCCTAAATGTTTTTTTGTTTATATTTTTATTCTAATCCCTGAGCTATACTATATTATTATTCTTCCCATTCTTCATCGTCAAATACAATTTGATCTTGATTCCATTCCCACTTATCAACTGATTCAATACTATCAAGTTCATCGTCAGTTGGTTCAACAGGTGTATCTAAATTAAATTCATCTTCTTCCATTAATTAATTTCCATCTGGTATCAGGGTTGGGATCCAAACTCTGCCGATCCCAACCCTTTAAATAAAAGTGAAGCTTATTCTGATCCTTCACCAGTCAACAAGTCAACCAAGTAAGAGCTAACGGATTGACCGTCTACTTTGCACTGGTGGAGATTAACGGTGTTTTTAATTTCACCCAATCCCATAATGGTCCAAAGCTTCATTGCTACTTCTGATGGCAGAGTAATGAAGTAACGTCCAAGATTCTCAATTGAAGAACCATCGAGCAAATCGTCGAAAGTCTGCTCTGCTTCCATCTTCTCTACCAATGCCGTATGGTCATTGATACCAAAATTAATGGTAGCATCAATTTTACCATGAACAAGAATGTCTTCTGGTGTTACAAGAGATTGATAGTTTTGAGCGAAGTCCCGAAAAGAAACAGCAGCTTCAAAGCCAACGAATGCACAAGCCAAATCATAAATGGCTGGAAGGTTCTGCTTAGGCTCTTCTACGAGACATGCAGCAACGGCACATTCGTTAAAACGGTCCCAAGAACGTCGGCTTGGATAAACCTTGTTAGGTTCAAAGTCACCTGTGTGTTCAAGGTGAGCACGATTATTATTAATAAAATCCCATACGAGAGTATGAACTTTATCTTTAGCCCATTCGAGCCAATCTTCAAGAGTAGGTTCAATATCAAATACGGTCCACCGATCCAGTTCAGCAGGATCCATTTCACCAACCTGATATTGCTCGCCATGTTCGCCACCGTTGACAGCAGCAATCACGAGAGTATCAGGGTGCAAAGTCCAACCTGCAAGTTTCCGACTATCCGTCAATTCAAAGATTCCTTGACGGACTTCGATGGTAGCTCGATCAACCTCGTCCAAGAAAAGGACAACAGGCTCAGTACACGCTACAATAAACCAAGCGAACGGATTAAAATTAGCGGCTTGTACGCCATTCACTTCAACCATCTCAGGGCTAGGCATTCCAAGCAAATCGCCTTCTGACATTTGAGAAGCACGACGCTCAACCACAGGAAGATCAAGTGTTTCAGCCACCTGATACACAACCTGTGATTTACCAACACCGTGACGACCACGTAAAAGAAGGGGCTTCTTTACCGCAAGTACATGTGGAGCAACTGAAAGAAACGTTTTAAAATCGACTGCCATTTAATTTCCTTTTCAAAAAAATATCGTCTGTGAATAATTATACTTTAAAATTAATATATTGTCAATTAATATTCGTCACCAGTCCATTTTTCTTTTATTCTAACGATCGTTTGGGAACCCCAAGTATTTTTGTAATCTGCATGACGCAAGAAACCAGCACCAGCTTCCGTATCAAGCATCGATGGAATTCCTGCTCCATTATCGAGAGGTCCGATTAATTCAAGTCTGTCTGTATTGTAGTGAGACTTCTTCAAACCAGCCTCATTGGTTACTAACAGTGGCATGTCCATGGTGCGGGATCCGTATCCATGCTGACGATCGTAGTCAGACAATTCGCTGATATCGATGCGTTCTATTTCAAACATGTGATCCTTTTCGTCACCCATGCCAGAGCGATACCAGTTCGCAACATGAACTCGGTCCCAACGGATCTTCTTAACCATGAAATATTTTACTCGATCTGAGTAGTCGGTCATTTTAACAAGAGCACCAACACCAAAGCCAATCGCTTTCATGGCTTTCAAAACCTTCTTTTGGTACTTGTAGTTTAACCCGCAATAGTCTTGGGTGTCGGATTTAAAGGAGGTGCAAGTCTTCCGATTGTGACCGGATTCGTTGCAATAGGAACATTTTCGATTAGATGATCGTTCTTTAGAACGTTGAACTTTTTGGGCAGTCCAAGAACCAGGATTGTTTTCAGCATACGCCATCAACTGTGGACAGGTACGACGGTTGTGACCTTCTTTATAACAATAGCTGCAACGAGTAACTGATCCTTTATGTCGTCCCACGCAAAACCTCCAAGTAATTTGTTTTTGTTCAACTCCAGTACTATCCATTATACAGGTTGTAACTTGAAATTACAAGGTATATCTCTATCCAAATACGTTTTTCACGATCAAAAAAGATCTTTTTAAAAGATCAAAAAAGATCGGCTTTTTTACAAGTTTTATAACTAGTTATCTTGACAATAATCACTTAAGTGTGGGCTTGGTCTAACTACCCAATATTGTTAGCTTTTTAAATCGATTATTTCTTTAACAATTTTAACTGCTTACAACCCTCTAAAACCACCATTCTGACACATCCCATTCTTCCCACTTTTTGCCCCATTTTACCCCAAAATACCACTTCGTTTCAAATGTCTTTTTAAATATTCACTAGCTATTTAATTTATATGGAGGCTACATGCAATTGACATCAAAAAATAAACGACCAACCACTCGTCAAGGTAGGCGTGATAGGACAAGAGCTAAGAAGAAAACCCATAAGCTCACCGAAAGACATGTTATTATGATACGTTCCCAAAAGGGAAAGATGACCATCAAAGAGATATGCAAATGGTTTGCTAGGAAGACTCATTATGTTTATAAGGTTTCTCCCGGTACAGTCTGTCTTATACTAAATAATAAAATACATAAGCCTAAAGAGGATAAGATATCTATCTATGATTTAATCGAAGAGGTTCAAGAGGGGAATGACTCCGTTCTGGATGATATTGATGCCAAGGACGTTAAGTATTAGAATGTTTTTTTTTATCATTGTCGGCAGTTAAATTAAATCCATGAAGTGTTTACTATCTACTATAATTATTTTATGTCTTCTGGACGCAATATTCACCATGCTATGGCTATCAACAGGAATAGCTATTGAATCTAATCCGTTAATGGAATTTCTTATAAATAAATCTCATTTACTATTTATTACTGTCAAAATGGCTCTAACCTTTGCGAGCATACATGTACTATATAAATACAAAGATATAAAAGGGGTATTGACAACTAGTAAAATATTAGCTATACTTTATTTAGTTATAATTATCTATCATATCTTGGGATATATACTAAGTTAGCAAGAAGAGGGGAAAGATGTCTAAAGATCCGCCAAAGAGTTTAAAGAAATGGCCTTTAAACAAGATAGATAAATTAAGATCTGAATTAAGACATGCTCTAAATAATAATATGCCGATCTTTACATTTGATGGCATTGTGTTTCTTACTGAGGTTGCTGTAGAATTAATTAACACTTTAGACTTAGGTGGTGCTGATGATGAGTGAATACTCCTGGATTATTCCATTAATAACGATAACTATGACTACGAGTATGCTTGTGATATTCGTCCTTGCTGCTCATTGGGTTATCAAGCTTGTTCATACTGTATTAAAGAATAAGGATGACTAGTCTAGACTTGTTCAAGTAATTATTTATTCTTTGGCTCGTCACCAAACCAATCTTTATAAACACTATCTTCTTCTTCATCGTCGTCTATTAAGTCTTCTGTCGAGATGTCGTACCATAAATCTATCTCGTTCTCTACTTCATCATTATCGTCACTTAAATTACTGTAAGCAAATTCTGGGTCGCTCTCTAATCTCTCTAAGCCGATAATTTCATTCCATAGGTTAGCAGCAAAGTCTAACAACTCTTGCCTCTCTTCTGCGGTCCCATTACCGTCTTTGATATATTGTCCCGCATCGATAATCATGTGGTTTTTATATTTATCTGAACCACTGTACTCACACTTTTGACACTCCGGCCAAGCTGTTCCCTTGCCTGCGTTATGTATGACTACAATAGTATCTGTGCTACAAATTGGACATGGATTAACTTTTAGCATTTTCTAATACCTCGGATGTTCTTTAACTTCAACTATATTTGACTTAGTTAGTTCATTTATATCTTGCTTAATCTTAAATCGTATATCGTTCGTATAGTAAATAGCACGAGCAATCTCTATAAAGTCCTCATCAAACATATTTCTGGATTCTTTCTCTCGAATTCTATCTTCTAGGAGCCACAACTTTTCATTTGTTAATAAAAGTTTATCAAATAAATCTAAGTATTTCTTCTTATTAATAGTATCACTCTTCTCGAATAGTGACTCTGTTAAGGTTGTCATCTTTACAGCTAATGAATCATGCTCTTTTCTAATGTCTTCCTGCTTTTTGAGGTCTTTAACATTTTTAAGTTTGATTTTAAGAATGGCTACTTTATCTAAGAGTTCACCATTCGAGATTTCAATATTCATTTTTTAACCCTCTTCCCTCTTTAGTTTTTCTTCGGTGTGTATAATATATGACTCTACAACGCCTTCTAAGGCTAAGTGAGACTTTTTTATCTTTCGTCGTCCTTGTTTTAAAAGAAGCAAAAGCGTGAGCATGTTGTGCCACTTTGCGATGTTTATCTTTTGCCAATGCACCTTGCAACTATCTGTTGCTTCATCCAAGTGCAAAATCATGCCTACCCCAAAGTCATCTTCTAATTGAGATATCACCAAAATGTCGCCCACGCGAAAACAATCGGCAGGAGCATGTTCTCTATAGAATTTATTATTTTCGCAATAATATATATATTCATCAATATGTCCTATTTTATTATTGTCCTTCATACACTGTAGAGTTGACTACAATAGATTCTGACTCTTTGTGCCATGTTTTAAATCTTTCTCCATTATTAATATTTACCCAATAAATATAAAATAAATTTGGGATTTCATTAAGCTCCTTTCCTCTCCGATGAAACCAATTATGAGCCCCTTCTAAAATAATTCCGATCTGTGACTCGTCTTCTGTAACAATTAAATCTCCAATTTTCATTAATTTCTGCTTAAAACAGGAAAATTTTAGGGCCGAAAAAGCTTACTCATTTTACGAGCCTCTTCTGCCTCCCTTCTCCGCTGCTCCTCTACCTCCCGATCTTTCTCTTTCAACCAATCGTGAGTAGGGCAAAACATATAATGTGCCGCACTGTCGTTCCCCATTCCACACTCACACTCAGGTTGTTTTGTATCTGCATGTTGTAAATATCCTCGCCAAAACCACTGTTCCCTATCAAAATCAGATGAACTATAATTAGGAAATCTAATTGTTCGTATTTCATTATCTGGGAAGATAGCATCGAGTTCGATATAATTTAATTCTACTTCAGTAACTATTCCTTTTGCAAATTCCCCTGACCCACCTGTATCTATATTTAATTTCCATCTTGGGCCTATTCGTTGCTTATCTGTCTCAAATTTAACATAATCATGTTTATGAAAAAATGGACGCCTTTTCTTATTTGGCATTCTGTTCTTCCTCCTTTTCTTTTTGTCGTCTAGCCAAATCTAAAATTCTTTTAACATGTTTTTCATCAAAATCATCAATTCTCTCTAGCATATTATTAATAGCATCGATACTACCCATTTTACCTTTAATTAATTCAACACATATAATACACATTATTCTTTTTCTTCCTTTTCTTCCTCTTCTTCTAGAGTCACATCTATATTTAGCTTCTGTCTCTCTGCTTCAAGAAGACTTACTGATTGCTTAAATTTTCTTGTTCCTATAACTTGATTCCAGGCGCGTGAAAAAGAATCAACAAAGTAATGCAAGCAAAGACTGATATATGCACCCAGAAATACTACCCAATTTGCCTCTGTTTCCATGTAAATGTGTAAGATTTTTACAATAAAATAAGTTATACAGCCACTAACAAAAATTGAAAAATATCTTTTACTTCTTTCTTGCTTTTCAATCTCCACTTGAAGTTGTTTTATTGTGCTATATAATTGCACCATGAATGATAGTTTTTTCTCTTCTTCTTCTGATAGTTTTCGGTTTTCCATGTTATATGCTTACTCCTAGTTATATTACTATCATACACCATAAATATCACATTTGTCAACTTGTTAGGACTGAAAACATGCATTCTTAAAAATATCTCTTAATATATCTATATAAGAAGTCATATTAGAAGAACTATAGGGTAGAAATTTATAATTATCAATTGAAGGTAGCGCAGGCACCCATTGATAAGCATAATTAGATTTAGAAATTACATAAAATTCATATGCATCTCCTGGCTGGCAAGAACCGACTTGACAATCAAGTGAGTGACTAGCTACATCCGTAGCATTAATATTATTTGCAGCCCAAGATTGGCCAGGCTCATCTGTAATAAGAATAATATAGGGATAAGCATCGTTTCTCCATCCAATATGACGAGGATCTGAGGGGTTCATTAATATGTGCGCCACATCATAGCTTGGTTCATATGCTCCACCATTGGCAGCTAAAGAACTTATTAAAGCTTGAAAGGTTCCTACATCAACAAATGAGTTGCCCGTAACACCTGAACGAATACTAAGTTCGTTCCAAGATCCATAAGCAATAGTACCAGGAAATACTACTAATCCAAATTTATGATCTGTTGAGCCAAAATCGGAAGCATATAAAGATAAGGCATTCGCCAAAGCATTGATATATGATTGCATTGAGCCTGATATATCTATTACAAATAATAAATCTACTTTATTTTGTGGATCTAGGTCTTCATCGATGAGTCCGTCGCAGTCGTTATCGAGCCCATCACAAATTTCAGGTTCAGGAAAAACTTCATCTTCACAAGAAGACCACACTCCACTAGTACATTCTTTTAATCCTGCTGTACACTCACCAACCCCTGCATGTGTTGGATCACTAGAGCAATAATCAGTCATTCCATCAATATCACCATCGCAATCATCATCCCATGCATTACACTCTTCTGGTAGTGTATCGAAAAAATAACATGGGCCATATTCTCCGTAAATATCACATATTTTAATTCCCATGCCACATGCAGGAACAATCTCTTCTCCCGTATTTATATCATACATGGGAGACTCAGCACATCCCATAATATCTCCTTCGTTACATGGGCATCCTTCATCAACTTCTCCATCACAATCATTATCTATTTCATCTGCACATATTTCTGTAGATCCAGGATTTATACTTGGATCATTATCATCACAATCCCCACCGTCTACATA
>PVBE010176440.1_pt1 | contig 13968 bp, 10 predicted proteins | sample 1631181 | NCBI WGS metagenome assembly PVBE01 (sample SAMN08397723, study PRJNA350692) | Marine metagenome, whole genome shotgun sequencing project. | isolation source: water | place: Pacific Ocean | collected 2012-04 | reverse complement strand
TGCAGGAGATGCTCGGCCACTCGAGGCTGTCGACCACGCAGATATACACCCATGTCTCCATCGAACGCCTGGTCGCCGTTTACAACTCGGCTCACCCGCGGGCCCGCCACGGTTTGCTGATACGACTAAGGGACTGGTGTTGCATCGTCTTCTCCACAAGGATCTGCGGAACCACTGGGGCCGTAGCATTGCCGCGGTCTGGCGAGCTCACGTTCCGTCAATGCCTCTTTGTGTCTGAGCCGAAACTGCCGCTATGAACTCGAGCAGCTCACCGGTGATCTCCTGCTTCCAGGCCTCTGAATAGAAATTGTGATTGGCGCCGGGAATCGTGTGGAGGCCGATGTCGACGCCGCTCTCACTGGCGAACTCCGCAAAATAATCGAATGACGCCTGGCAGTCCGGGTCGGCGGCACCGTAAATGATTGTAACCGGCACCGGGTGCTGGCGCAGGTTCTCGAGCGGGCTCGCCGGGGTGCCGTCGCCGCTGGCCTGGCGCTGGTCACGCTGGTAGTGGCCAAAGAGCACGCGCAGGACCGAACCGAAAAAAATCTCGCCGCGAACCAGTTTGCGCCAGGTCTGGCGACGCCACAGCTTGTGCCAGTAGACCTTGAGAAAGTGGGCCGTGCGCCGGACGTCGCGCCCGAAATTATCGCCGTCGGAAAAGGGGTAGACCGAAAGCATGAACAACCCCCGGACGTCCGGCACACGGTCACGCACGGCGATGGCGATGTTGCCGCCCGAACAGATGCCGACGATGACCATGTTGCGGACGCCGCAATCAGACTTGAGATGCGCGGCGGCGGCAGCGGTGTCGGCAGCCATGGAGGCGAGGCAGGCAGCGGCCGCGGCGCCATCGCTCTCGCCGCGGCCACGCAGGTCGAACCGCAGACTGCAAAAGCCGGCTTCGCCAGCCGCCCGGGCAAGGTGAGTCAGAAGGTTGTGCGGCCCGCCACGGACGCCGCCCCAGCCATGAACGAACAACAGGGCGACCGGCTGGGGATCGGCCGCGGTTGTCAGGATGCCACGAACCGCCTGGCCGTCGACAGAGAACTCGACCGGCCGCTCGTTGACCTGCGGCGAGAGCGCCACGGCAGTATCGAAAAGGGCGGCCGTCACTCTTGCGGTGCGCCCTCGGCAGGCGCGTCTTGTTCCGCTGCGGCCGGCACCCGGGCCGGCGGCAGGTATTTATCGAGCCAGCTCGCCTGGATCCCGTAGGCGTACAGTGCCGGGCTGGAATCGTAGTAGAGCACGAAATTGTGCCCGCCATCGGGCACGATCTTGTAGGTGTAATTCTTCTTGAATTTCTTGAGTTGCCCGATCAGATGCTCGTGCGTATCGTGAAAAATCCCCGAGTAGCCGCCGCCGATGAACAGCAGCAACGCCGCCTGAATATCCTCGGCATTGTGCACGATGCTGCGCTCCATGAGTCCGGGAAGCTGCTCTTCGATTGGCAGCTCGGTGTACTCCTCCCAGGACAGCCAGTTGTTGTAGTCGTTGCTGAGCCGGTCGAAATAGTAGCGAAACGGGTTGGTGAACCAGGCGTCGTAGCTGACCATGCAGGCGACCTGCTCGCCGGCCCGCGCCAACGCCAGGAGGCCGACCCCGGCCCCGAAGCTATGACCGATGATCCCGAACTTGCCGGGCTTCACTTGCGGCAGCTTGTACGCGCCGTCGACGATGGCCAGGGCATCGTTGACTTCGCCCTTGAGGTTCTCGATCTCGCCTTCACAGACATACTCGGGGTTCCTGGTGTACCACGAGGCGAAAAGGTTTTCACCGCGCAGCGCCGGTGCCGCTATGACGTAGCCGGTGCGTGACAATTCGGCCAGCCACGGCAGCGAATGCGTCGGCACACCATAGGCCGCACCGTGGAGGTAGAGGATAAGAGGGAATTTGTCGGCGCGTTTGGGATACAGGACGACACCGTACTGGGTCAGTTCGTCGACCTCGAACTCGACGATGCGACAGGCGATGTCATCGTAGTCCGGGAGACTGAGGCTCTCGAGAAATTTCAGTTCGACGCCGGACGGATTGTCGGGCCAGTCGGCCCGCGGCAACGGTTCGGCAGCGGCGATCGTGGCCTGGCCGGCCTCGAGGATGTTGATCTTTTCCTCTTTCGCCATCGCCTGGTCGGCAGCCTTGACCTTGAACCAGGCTTCGAGCGCCGCCTGCACATTCATCCCGTTGCGTATCGGCTGGCGCAGCTCCTTGAGAAACGCCTGCTGCGCGTGCCATAGTTCGTCTTTGCGCGTCTCCCATGGCCACGGGGCAGCGTCGACGGTGCCCATGAAATCGTCATTATCCTGGGCAACCGTGGTCACGGCAAACAGCGTGACGACAGCGAGGCGTGTGAGGCTACGTGTCCAGGCAGAAGTTCCTGGTCGCATTGAGCAGCTTGTCGGCTTGGTGGTGATCGAGACGGCCCCAGAAGGGTTTGTCATGGATGACGCGCAGTTCGAAGCCCTGCCGTTCGGCGCACAGATCGGCGAGCCGCTGCCAGGTCAATGGCAGTTTGCGCGCGCCGGTGACATGCAGGATTAGGACGTGGCAGTCGGGAAGATTATTCAGGGTCGCCATCAAATCAAGCGACGCCAGCTCATCGGCCATCGTCGCGGAGACGGGGAAACCATCGAAATCGACAACTTCCGAGTCCTGCCACAGGGTCTCACGGCTGTATTCCCCAGCCTGGCCGGCGCCGATGGCTTCCTTGATCTGTTTGCGGCGGATCATTTCGTCCAGGTACTCGGCGCCTGTCGGCAACGGCTCCCACAACACGAAGCGGCGAATAGACGCGGCGGACGACGGTGATCCTTCAGCGGCGGCGCAACCAAGCAGCAGGTTGGCCCCGAGCCTGGCGCCGATGCCGGTAATCTTGGCATCGTCGACAGCACCCTGCAATGTTTCGGCGGCGACGCGGCAGTCAGCCTGCCAACCGCTGATCGTCGCGGCGGCATGGGTGCCCGGGCTGTCGCCGGTGCCGCTGTAGTCGAAGCGCAGCGCCTCGATGCCGTCCTGCTGCAGTGCCGTGGCGGTTTCGAACAGCAGCCGGGCGGCACACTTGCGCTCTTCACCGAACGGCGCGCACAGGAGTGCCGCGCCGGTTGGGGCGTTGCTGCTGCGGTGCGTCGCGCCGAAAAGCTTGTGGTCGGCGGGACCGAAATAGCCGCGCTGGTTCAACATGCCGGTGGCTCAAGGTTCGAGGTTCGGGGGTCGACAGGATGTTGTACTGGCCGCCTTCGGCGCTACATTACCAGAGAACCGGACATGGGGCTGTAGCTCAGTTGGCTAGAGCGGTTGGTTCGCAATCAACAGGTCAGGGGTTCGAATCCCCTCAGCTCCACCAGAAAACCGCTTTCGGGCGGTTTTTTTCGTTTACAGTAAGGAAAGTTCCACGAGCCTCGGCGCTCGTGATTGAGGCGGACGGGCAAGCGTTGCCGTGAATGACGGGCATGGAGGCGTTGTCCGGCTCAGTATTTTCCCAGCAGCGCGCTGATCGCGTGCTGGCAGTAGTCGATGCGGATCTCCGAGCTGCGTTCCTCGAGGCCGAGCACGGCACGCCGGTGAATGGCACCGTCGATATTGACGATGTCCGGCCACATGGCGGCATGCCCGGCGGAGTACTGGGCCGAAAGCAGGAAGCGCAGCGCCAGGTCAATGCGTTGATCCCACCACCAGACGGTCTGGCCAAAGCGGACGCCGTGTGACCGGCCGTGCATGAACACGAGGTTCTGCGTCGCCTGGATGCCCTCCAGGCGGATGGCGGTCGGCGTCACTTCGCCTTCGCGTCCTTCGAAACAGCCGATATAGGGCGCCGAGCCGGTAACGAGGATGCGTTTGAGCTCGTCCTCGCAGTAGTCGACAGCAAGCTGCAGGAGTTTCTTCCGGGTCCAGCGACTGCTGTGCGCCGCCAGCTGCTCGTCGGTGACCAGGTCGAAGCAGGCATTCAGCCCGAGCAATCCCCAATGATCGAAAGCTCGCGACAGCGGGCGCTGCGGCGACCTGTCGATGTGAGTCGACGCCTGCCACTGGTCGGCCAGGTAAAGGAGCAGCCGCACCATGGTCGCCTGGTTCTTGTCGGTCGGATAGGCGCGCTGCAGGCCGGCCAGGGCAACCAGCGCCTCGCCTTGATAGTACTGCGACTGCCAGTCATGGAACCCCTGCAATCCGAGGATGTACTTGGCGTTGAGGTCGCCGGACTCTTTCTGGCAGAAACGGATGTAGTCCGACATCAGGAGCAGCGTCGCGCGATGGCGCTCATTGCCGTTGAGCTTGTCGGTGCAGGTCATCGCGATCATCGCCAAGGCGCAGCCACCGGTCTTGATGACCGGGCCCAGTTCCGGTTTGCTGTGAGTGACGGCGGGGTCGGAGATCAGCGCGGCGTAGATACCGGCATCGCCGCACTGGATAGGCTTGATGTGCTTGACAAAATTGGCGGTTGCCCGGTTGGCGGCATCGAGGTATTTCTGCTTGCGGGTGGTTTCGTACAACTGGCACAGCGCATAGACGGAGCCGGCATGACGCAGCCAGTTGTATTTTTCCTTGATCTTCGGGTGCATCGGGTTGATCCGATAAACGAAGCGCCCGGAGTCGTCGAGGATGCGCAGCAGGAAATTGCCGGCACGCACCGCCGCCTTGCGGCGGGCGGCATGGTCGAGCACGGCACCGCGGTCGCTGGCGGTGATCGATTTCTCCGGATCGGAACGCAGCGGCAAGGCGGTTACCAGGCCCAGCAGCAACAGGCTGCAGACGAGTTTTCGGGGTATGTCCATGAGTGTAAAGATAACCGCTAAAGCAGGATTTGAGAAACCTCGAAGGCTTAAAACAGGAAGCTCCAACAAGGAGGCCGCGGCATTTCATTTCGGATTTCAAGGCCGGGGACGGGCCATTTTTTCAGGATCCCTGTCACCATGTTGCGTTGATCAGCAGACCGATTTCACGGGAACCCGGGGTGGCACTGCCCCTGTGGCATGGTGCCGTTTCTGCGGCGGACAAGCTGCCGTGAACGTAGTGTTTTTAATTGATGATTGCGGTTGCCAAAGGCCGAGTGAGGCAGTAGACTAGCTGTTTACCCATCGACTGTTGTGTAACTTTCACGGTACGGCAACCCCGTCCGAAGGCGTGTTTTCACTCAATGACAATGGATCTTCTCCTATTGGCCCAAGGCGCCCCCCCCGCGGGGCAACCGCAGGGCAACAACATCATGGGGCTTCTGGTGCCGATGGCACTGATGATGGTGATTGCCTACGTGATTATGATCCGCCCACAGCGCCGGAGGCAGCGTGAGCATGAGGAGCGTGTCAAGCAGGTGAAAGCCGGCGACCGCATCGTCACCAACGGGGGGATTCACGGCACAATTGCCGCGGTTAAGGAAGGGACCTTCATGATGAAGATCGCGGACAACGTCAAGCTCGAAATCGAGAAAGGCAACATCATGCGCATCCTCAGTTCGGAAGAAGTTGAGGATGCCGATGACGACCCTCCGAACGAAAACAAGAACCGGCGCAAACGCAACTGACAGCAGCGCCGGCTATGCGACTACGAAACCGGGAGCGTGAGTGATGAAGAAATCACTGATTTCACGATTCGCCATCATAATTGTGATCATCGCCGTGTGGGTCGCATCGATCTTTCCGTACCGCGACCAGCCGTTTATCGAAGTGATGCGGGACTCTGCCGAGCCTTCGCTGATCGACAACCGCTTCGAGACACTGCTGAAGGATGCGGCGGCGGAAATCGAGGCGTCGAGGGACGAGAACGGCAACACGTCCCTGCCCGCCCGCGATGTTGTCAAGCGCCTGGCGAGCAAGGCTGAGCCGCCGATCACCCTGTCCGACTACATCCAGATCTACGAGCAGCAAGGCGCTTCGAACAAGACGGTATTGCAGTACATCAGCCGCAAGGCTTCCGGCAAACTGAAGAAGGGCATCGACCTGGCCGGCGGCACGGAATTCGTTATCGGCTTCGACAAACTGCCGGAATCGGAAGAACGTTCCGCGGTGGCAGTGCGTGATGAGATCGTCGAAATCATCCGCAACCGCATCGACCGTGTCGGCGTCACCGAGCCGGAGATCAAGCCAATCGGCGACCGCACGATTTCCGTCACGGTGCCGGCGGTCAAGCCGGAGGAGGTGGCCGAGTACCGCGCCCTGCTGACCCGGGTCGCGAAACTGGAGTTCCGCCTGGTCCATTCGCAGAACCCTGAACTGATGGCGAACTACGGTGAAGCCGATTTCACCGTGCCGGTCGGTTTCAAGCTGATGGACATGATCACGGAAGAGAACAACCAGGAGATCGTCACCAAACTGCTGATCAGCCGCGAGAAGACCGGCGTCAACGGCACCGACCTGAAGACTGCGGGGCCGACGATCGACCAGTTCGGACAGTTCAAGGTCAATTTGGAATTTGACGCGGCCGGCAGTGTCGCCTTCTGCGACCTGACAACCGACAATGTCGGGCGGCTGCTGGCCATTGTGCTGGACGGCACCGTCTTCAGCGCGCCGGTGCTGAACGAACCGATCTGCGGCGGCCGCGCTGAGATCAGCGGCAGTTTCACCGCCGACGAAGCCAAGCAGCTCGCGGTCGTGCTGCAGTGCGGCAACCTGCCGGTCGACATTGAGCTCCAGGGCGAGTTCACCACGTCGGCAACACTCGGTGCCGACTCGGTCAAGAGCGGCACCAGTGCAGCGCTCTGGGGATTGCTTTTTGTCTTCGTCTTCATGGTTATCTACTACTTCGGCGCCGGTATTATTGCGGACATCGCACTGGCAGCCAACATCGTCCTGGTGCTTGGCACGCTGACGATCGCCGGGGCCACGATCACCCTGCCGGGGATCGCCGGCATCGTGCTGACCATCGGTATGGCGGTAGACGCCAATGTGCTGATCTTCGAGCGCATCCGTGAGGAGTTGATCAACAACAAGTCGGTCGGCAACGCAGTGCGCCTCGGTTATGAACGCGCCTTCTCGACAATTTTCGACGCCAACATCACGACCCTGCTGACGGCGATCATCCTGTACAACTTCGGTACCGGCCCGGTGCGTGGTTTTGCCGTCACCCTGGCGATTGGTATCGTCGCCAGCCTGTTCACTGCGCTGTTCGTGACCCGCGCCATTTTCGACCTGCTGCTCCACAACAAGTGGATCAGCGACGTCAAGATGATCCGCCTGCTGAGCAAGACCGATATCGATTTCGTCGGCATGCGCCGGCTCGCGGCCATCGTGTCGGCCGTCCTGCTGCTGATCTCGATCGCCCTCTTCATCGGACGCGGCAACAGCAAGTACAGTGTCGATTTCACCGGCGGCATGGAGATCTCCTACAAATACGAGGAGCAGATTCCCTCTGCCGACCTACGCTCGGTGCTGGAGGGAGAGTTCGACAACGCCCGGGTCAGTTACAAGGCGTCGATGACCGGTGGCGGCCTGCTCGAGGTCGTGGTGCCGGAGGGCACGGAACAGACAAAAAACGAGTCCGACGAGTCGATGAATCTCGACAACATGGTAACCGCCGCCATCAACAAGAATTTTCCGGATGCCAACGTCGAGCATGTCGGGACCAAGCAGATCGGGTCGCTGGTCGGCGCCAAGTTCCGGCAGCAGGCGATCATTGCGATGATCGCGGCGATTATCGGGATCGTTCTGTACATTTCCTTCCGCTTCGAATTCGGGTACGCCCTCGGCGCGGTGGCGGCGTTGACCCATGACGTCATTATCGGCGTCGGCATCTTCCTGCTGTGCGGCCGGCAATTGTCGTTGCCGGTCATTGCGGCGCTGCTAACAATCATCGGTTACTCGCTCAACGACACGATCGTGGTGTTCGATCGAATCCGCGAGAACCTGGCCTTGAAGAAGGGCAACTTCCTGGACATCGTCAATGTGAGCCTGAACAACACCCTCAGTCGTACGTTACTGACCTCGGTGACAACCGGTATCGTGGTGCTGATGCTGCTCTTCTTCGGCGGCGGCGCAATCAACGATTTCGCGCTGATCATGGCCACCGGTGTCATTGTCGGTACGTACTCGTCACTCTTCGTGGCCACCCCAGTGATGATCATCTACCACAACTGGGCCGCCAAACGCGCCGCCGCGGCGGCGGAGTTGGCCGATTCAAAGCCGGAAGTGGCCACCTCGGCGTAACGTGTGCCGGGGCGATGTGATGGCCTGCCGCCGGCGCCCTCGCCTGAAACCTTCGCACTGGCAGTTGCATGGCGAATCGCCCGGCCCAATTCATCGACCCCGCGGTCCTCGCCAAGGTCGATAATTATTCCTTCCTGGCCCGCACGATCATCGAGGGGTTCGTCGCCGGCCTGCACCGCAGCCTGTACCACGGCTTCGGCAGTGAGTTCGTTCAGTACCGGAACTATTCCGAAGGCGACGACCTCAAGTACGTCGACTGGAAAGTGTTCGCGCGGCACGACAAGTATCAGATGAAGGTCTTCCAGGAGGAGACCAATACCAACTGCTACATCGTGCTCGACGTCAGTGCCTCGATGGAATACACCGGCAGCCACGGCATCAGCAAGCTGCACTACGCCAAGATCATCGCCGCCTGCATCGCCTACCTGGTCAACCGCCAGGGCGACAACGTCGGCTTCTACGCCTACAGCGACAAGGTGCACACCGGCGTTGCGCCCGGGCATCGCAGCGGCCAGGTACACCAGATCTGCACCGAGCTGTCGCGGCTCAAGGCGGGCGGCGGTTGCGACCATTCCGTCGTGCTCAACTATCTGGGCGAATCGTTCAACCGCCGCGGCATCGTCGTGATGATCAGTGACTTTCTCGACACCGACACCGACATGCTCAAGGGCCTGCGCCATTTCCTCTTCGCCCACCATGACTGCATTCTTTTCCAGGTGCTGGATGACGACGAGCTCGACTTCAACTTCAAGAGCACGATGCGTTTTGTCGACAGCGAGACGGGCGCCGAAATCACCACTAGCCCGGACATCGTACGCCGCGAATATCTCGAACGTTTCGGCCGCGAGCTCGAGGAGCTGCAGCTGTTCTGCAGCCGCAGCAACATCGACTACCATCAGTTGCGCAGCTCGCAACCGCTGGCGGCCAGCCTGGCCGCCTACCTGAACCGCCGGGAGAAGTTTCGCTGATGAGTCTCCTGGCGCCACTGTTCCTCGCCGGCCTCGCCGCCCTGGCGGTGCCGATCATCCTGCACCTCATGCATCGCGAAGTGCCGCGCCGGGTCATTTTCCCGACCATCAGGCATATTCTCAAGGGCCAGCAGTTCCAGTCCGGCCGCCGCGGCCTGCGGGATTTCTGGACCCTTCTGGCGCGACTCGCCATCCTCGCGCTCATCGTGCTGCTGTTCACCCGGCCCATTTGGGAGAAGCCGAAAACAGCCGTGGCGGGCGCCGGCAGGGAAATCGTCCTTTTCTATGACCTGTCGGCAAGCATGAGCGCGGTCGATTTCGAATCGTTCGCAGTCAGGAAGACGCGGGAAATCATCGAGGCCGAGCCCAATGCGAACTTCGCAATGCTGGCATCGTCTGACCACCTCGTCGACCGCGCGGACCTGGGCACCCCGGCCGGCGAGGTGCTGGCGAAGGTTAAGGCCCTGCGGCCCGGGGTCGTGCCGGGCAATCACTCGACCGCGCTGAGCGCCATCGACGGGTTGTTTTCTGAAACGCCCGGCGTCCGGCGCCTCATCTATCTGTTCACCGACCTGCAGCAGCAGGACTGGGCGCCGTCGTCGTTGCCGCGGGTGTCCGCTCAAACCGACCTGGAGATCGTCAATCCCCATGAAAAAGCGCCGCCCAATATCGCCATCCTCGACGTTTATCCCGAGCATTTCATGCGGGCCGAGAAGCGGCGGATCCGCGCCACCGTGCAGATACGCAACTACTCGCTGCAGCCCATGCAGGCAAAGCTCTCGATCACGGCCGGCACGGCGGCGTCGGTCGATGTCCGGCTGCGCGGTGAGTATTCGGAGAAGCATGTCATCGATCTCGAGGACCCGACAACCAACGAGGCCGTCGTCGAAATCGCCAGCCTCGAGGGCTACCAGCTCGACAACGCCTGGCACATCTGGGTCGGGCCGCGGCCGCCAACGCAAGTTGCGGTGATCCTCGACGAGGACCCGACCCGCCAAAAACAGATCGAGGCGTTGTTTCTGCACAGCGCTCTCACGGTCAACACGCCGGGCCTGCCGGCTACCAAAGTCGATGTCAGCGGGCCCGACCTGCTGTGGAGCGGGGACATCAATATATACAAGGCGATTTTCCTGCTCGACGCGGTACAGGCGCTGGGTGAAATCGAGATGGAGGCGCTGCAGACATACCTGGGAGACGGCGGTACGGTCGTCTATGTCGCCGGCCGGCGCAGCGCCGACAACCTGGCGAAACTCAATCATTGGGACATCACGGGAAACCACTTTCTGGGTGTTCTCGGGCAATCCGACCAACTCTCCGCCTACAGCCTTGGTTACATGGCGCGGGGCAGCTCGGTGACACGTGTGTTCGAAGAGGAGGGCAGCGATCTGCTGCTGTTCCCGATCTACAAAGTCGCCAAACTGCAAGCGGCGCAGGATGCAACGGTCCTGCTGGGAATCAACGAGGCAACCCCGGTGCTCATCCAGGAGGACGTCGGGCGCGGTGTCTGTTTCACGCTGGCCATCAATCTCAGTCATCTGTGGAGCGAGTTTGCCACCTCGTACTCCTTCCTGCCGCTGCTCGATCAGATCGTGCAGTACCAGCCCGGCAACGAGAAGAAACGCGGCGTGCTGGTCGCCGATGTCGGCCAGGACTACACCGCCATTGCCGCCGCCGCCAGCCTCGAGGTGACGGAAATCGTTGACCAGCCGGGCGTCCACATGATTGACGGCACACCACTGGAACTCAACTACACACGCCTCGAATCAGACCCGCGCACCGTTGACAGTCTCGAGGTGTATGCCCAGCTTCTTAAATCCGACAGCCCGGGCGTCACCGCCGCCGGCAAGAGACCGGCCAGCAACCTGACCGATCTGCGGTACGTCGTCGCCATTGCGCTGGCCGCATTCCTGTTCATCGAACTGCTGTTCGCCAACTTCCGACGGAGCCGCAAGGCCGCGCCGGCTGAAGGGTAAAAGAGCGTTCCGTGACGAATAACCTGCAGCAAGCCAGGCGAATAGAGAGTTTCATGGACTGGTTCGCCAGGGCCAACCGGGTGGCGGCCTGCCCCCGGACGACGAAAACGTACCCGACCCGGTCTTCGCAGGGCTTTGCGGGCCCGCAGCCCTTCCACCTTAATCCATCTGGATTGTCATTCCGGATTACGGAATTCGGGACTGGGGCGGGAAGATTAAGGCAGAAGATTTCATGTGTAAACACCCCGACCAATCGAATGACGAAGCATCACCCGAGCCGATAACGTCCCGGTCGTGGCTGCCGTACGCCGTGTTGCTGGCCGTCGTCATGATCACGGCGCTGGTCCTGCGCCTGGACGGCCTGACACGGTCGCTCGAGTACGATGAAATCTGGCCGTGGCGCGAATTCTCTGCAATGACACCTTTAGATACACTGGTGCATCCCAGGGACGTGCGGCATCCGCTGACCAATATGATCTCCACGCTGCTGCCGGCCGCCGTCGGTCCCGGTGACCAGCATCCGTCGGAAATCCTGGTGCGCCTCGGTTCACTGATCGCCGGACTGCTGCTGGTGCCTGCCGCCGCCCTGCTCGCAACTACCCTCACCCGCCGTCGAAGCTGCGGCGTGCTGGCCGCCGCCCTGGTCGCCGTCGACCCCGTGTTGATCCACTTCTCGCAAACGCTGCGCGGCTATATCTTCGAGGCTTTGTTCGCTGTCCTGCTCTGCTGGTGGCTGCAGTTGCACGAACTGCGGCTTCGCCGGCAGGCAGCCTGGTGCCTCGGACTGGCGCTCCTGACCGTGCTGCTGCAGCTTTCGGTTATTACAGCGGTATTGATCTGGGCACCGCTGTTCGCCTGGCTGACGGTCGGGCAACTGGTCCACATACGCCGGGGCACGATCGCGTGGCGTTCACTGCTCCCGGCCTTTGTCACTATGGTTTTGCTGTCGCTGGCCTTTCTGTTTTGGTTGCTCAAGGTCAGATCCGGCCTCACGCATTCCATCGGGTTAGGCTCATCCGCGGAAGTGGCGGAACGCGTTCTGCTACCGCTCAATTTAGTGCAGGGATTGACGTTGCCGGCACTGACTGTAGCGACCGCACTCGCGGCGATCTGTCTGATTCGCCGAACGGTGGTTCACCTGGCTGTGCTGCTGCTCTGTGCCGCTGCCGCGTTTACCTGGGTCACCGGCTCGGTCGGGCCGATGCGCGTCTACAGCTACCTCGTGCCTTTCATTCTGCTGCCGGTTGCAGTTGCGGTCGATGCCCTGCTGCGCCGTCTTCGTGGCGGCGGCGGACTGCCGCAGTTCACCGGGATGACAGCGGCACTGCTGGTTGTCGGTTGCATCTTCCTGGCGCCGGACCGGAGCCGCTGGGAACAACTGGACGTAAGCGCCCTTATCCCAGTACTGCTCGAGCACGATGCCTACCTGGTTTTCGCCGCCGGCACCGGACGGTTGGTCAATACGTACGCAAAAACAGAGGTCGTGCAACACAATTTCATGCACATGTTCCGCCCGTCAGAAACCCGGTCGATGCTGCTGGTCAACTGTTCCTTTCAGGGCATGGCGCTGGGCGCCTACAGTCTGCGCGGCGACAAGGACTGTGCGCTGGCGCTGACACCGGAAACGGCCGGCGAAGCGTTGAGTCCAGGCAACGTGTCGTGCGTACAAATCGATGTCCGCACGGCCCGGGACACAGACTCGAACGGGATCCTCTTCGCCGTGGTTGTCCAGCCAAGCAGCACCTTCGCCGAATGGGAGGCAACCACCTTCGACGACGGCGGCGCCAGCCGCTGGTGTATCCTCAACCCCTGGCTTACTCGTACCGTCTTCGTCGCTTCGCGTGAACAACAGGCCGAGCCTATGAAGTACATCAACGCGGTGTTCTGCACCCCGGTCGACTCGGCCGAGGACGGTGCCGCCGCCCGCGGCATGCTCGCCGATGCCGATGCCGCCTTTTACTGGCTGCAGCAATAGCGGCTGCCCCACTTTCGAGTTTTCAGGCTATATTCACTCGATGCATTTTTGTCGCCGCAACCAGAAACATGGAAGGTCCGACCAATGCCACGCCATACACAACTCGCGCTGATCGTCACGTTGCTGACATCCGTCGTTGCCTGCAGCTCGGACACCAGGGAGACGACAACAGCAACGTCGGCAACAGCGGCAACGACAGCGACGGCGGCGACGGCGACGGCGGCAACGGCGGCAACGGCAGGAAGCGGTGCGGCGAAACTCTTTCCCGACGGCCTGGTCGACAGCGAAAACCAACCGGTCAATATCGATTATCTCGATGGCAAACTGGTCGCGCTCTATTTCTCCGCCAAATGGTGCGCGCCCTGCCGCAAATTCACGCCGCTGCTGATCAAGTATCGCAACGAGAACAGGGATGATTTCGAGGTTGTCCTTGTCAGCAGTGACCGCAAAGTCGAGCAACAGCAGGAGTACATGAAGAAGGCGAAAATGCCGTGGCCGGCTGTCGCCTTTAATTCGCCGGCGGCAAACAAGCTGAAGGAGCTGAACACGAAGCGCAGTATCCCAACGTTGATTATCATGGATGAAGACGGTGAGCAGATCACCAGCACCGGCCGCAACCTGGTCACCAACAACGTTGCCGTGGACAGGATCAAGACCGGCACGATGGAGAAGGAAAATTACACCTGCGGCAAGTGCACCAAGATTCACGTCCGCAAGAAATTCATACTAGGCCGCAAAAAATAATCAGCCGCCCTGGCCGCGGACGCACACCATGAACTGCGCCACGCCGGCAATACAGCGGCCGGCATACCGGCCGGAAGACAATCCCCGTCAGCAGCATTGACATGCGGATAAAAAAACAGCTGCACGTAAGCCTGAAAGAACAGGACGCCGGCGCGGCGCTTGACCGGCTCCTCCGG
>PVBE011957345.1_pt1 | contig 13969 bp, 14 predicted proteins | sample 1631181 | NCBI WGS metagenome assembly PVBE01 (sample SAMN08397723, study PRJNA350692) | Marine metagenome, whole genome shotgun sequencing project. | isolation source: water | place: Pacific Ocean | collected 2012-04 | reverse complement strand
TTCCCTAACAAATATGATTCTAGATGGATTTTATTACTTACAGTATCAAAGGAGCTAGTATTAATGTATTTATAATCATTGAAAAGTGTTCTGTTTCTTATTAGGTTGGTATCTTGTCTCTGTATATTAAAAGAATATTTTTCAGACATTGCTTTATCAATTTGTAAATCACCTTCTCTAATAAAAACATAATTTTCTTTCAGCCACTTTATTGTTTTCTTATTAGTCTGGCAGTAACTATAAAGTGTAAAGCAATTTAGGGTTAATAATAATAGTAGTCTCATCTAGTGTTTATTTAATTAATGCCAACGGACAAGTATATGCGTAGTTGCGGGATTTCAAGGCAATATCATTTCAATTTTGCACAAATGTTTTATGCTTGTACAAAACTTCAATTTACCACAAAACTCCGCAATTATCGCATATACAATGTTATGGGCTGGTTTTGAAAATTTACAATTTATATGAAACTCCAATTTGGAAATTCAAGCCTGATGAAGTAATAGTTGGATCAAGTCCTGCTTGTGTATTCAACCCATCAGATTTAACTACTCCTGGAGCTGTCATTGGCAATTGAATTCCGTTACATAACAAACCGTCAGATGATGTAAATCCCAAATTATAACCTAAAAAGCCCATCACAGAGATTTGATCGGTGACTTTGAAGCTAGGAGTTATTCCCAAATTAATTGCCAAGCCACTAAATTCCATACTCAAAGCATCACCAGGGTTAAACGTGCCTTCGGGCAGAATTACAGGTGGAAAATACCCGTCTATCAAAGAAATCTCTCCTAAATCAGCGCTTCCAGTATTGTAACCAATTTTAGGAGTTAAACCTAATGAAAATTTCTCTCCATTTATTAAATCATAATTTACACCTAAATAAATCCCCATCATAGAAACTCCAGATAGAGCGTATTGAATTTCTGCTAGTGCTGAAAATTTTTCACTAAATCCATATCTTGCTCCAAGCATAATTCCAATATTTATTGGATTGGGCTTCATAGATTCTAAATCAACAAATACACGACCTTCGGCACTAGATGGGTTTTGAGATAATAATCCATAGTTTTCCCAATCTGAAATATCAAAATTAGTAAAATCATTAGAGGATGAACCCCCAATATTAAGCCCTCCGTATACGGTTAATGGTAAATCTTGACTATGAACAACTAAATTCGTTGCAAAGAAAAGTGCAATTGTAAAAAAAATATTCTTCATAATAATTAAATTTTGTTTTCCTACTCATAAGGCTTTTCAGAATACGCCCCGTTTTTTAGAGTGGGTTCTGGACTCCACATTTCAAGTTCTAAAATAATATTTTCTGTCACATTGGGTGGTCAACCCTTAGGCTTTCGCAGACCGTCTTGCTTTTTAAACTTGCCCATAACGTAGGGATAAACGTAATACGTATATATCTCCTCTGTTAATGCTTGACTAAAATAACATAAAGCACATGAAAAACAAATGATCCTGCTTCAAATAGTGCTAAAAACAGCCTTTTATTTAAACAGTTAAAAACACTTGCAATTGGATATAATGTTTCTGAAATTAAAGTGATCTATCTCAGTTGTGGCAATCGTATTAGCTCAAATTTTATCTTCATGTTTATGAAATCCTAATATTAAAAAAAGTATTCCTACAGTAAATGGTATAGCCATAAAGGATACAATTTCACCATTTATAAATAAACCAATAATTGATCCTGTAATAATTGAAATGGTTATTAATAAGCCACCTATTTTTGGAAATACCCAACCAACGGCTAGTCCAATAAACATAAAAGGAAAAACTGTTAGCCATGTATTATCCCAATAACTATATGTGGAATTTGAAAAAGGTAAAGAGATTCCTTCAGCAAAATAAAAAGGAAGACTGAAAATTAAAATCAAGATTGCTGAAACCCTAGCTACCCAAAGTATTATTCTGTAATTAGATTTCATGATTATTTTTTAAAATAAAACAAGCCCAATAGAAAATATAATTAAACCAACCAGCATTAATATCAATGTGTAGGGAAGAATATCTTTAGCTTTTAATCCGGTGATTCCTAGTAGTGGTAATGCCCAGAATGGTTGTAGCATATTGGTGAGCTGATCTCCATATGCAAGTGCCATAATGCTTTTTGCTACAGGAATATTCATTTCTACAGCAGTTTGTAATACAATAGGACCCTGCACATACCATTGCCCCCCTCCACTGGGAACAAAAATATTTACCAGCCCTGCACTGAATAAGGTGTATAATGGATAAGTAACTTCATTGGAAATATTTTGAAAAAACAAGGCGATATCGTTGATCATTCCACTATTGCTCATTATGCCCATGATCCCAAAATATAAAGGAAATTGTATGAGTATGCCAGATACTCCACTAATAGCATGATCTACACCTTTTAAGAATTTTATAATACTTCCATGAAACATTAATGCTAGTCCCAATAGTAAGAAGTTAATGTAATTAGGGTTAATAAATTTTAATTCTGTAAAACCTGGGTGGGAAATGGCAAGATATATAGAGTACCCTATAAGTGAAAGCCCAACTAACATTACAAAAATAAAGGAATGATCTATTCGTTCGGCTCCAATTAGTGGTGTGTTTGGATTTTCTTCAAGTTTTTGTATTGGAATATTAATTGAAGTTGGTTTTGCCCTTTTTCCAATCAAATACATAATAAATGGAAGTAGAATAAATAAACATATGGTAATTACAATATTCATTGAAGAAAAAACAGTGTCAGAAAAACCAATAGAGGAGGGGAGCTGATCTAGAATTTCTTGATTCGATATTAATTCATCAAAATGACCTTCTTCTGATATTTTAATTAAAGAAGAGCCTGAAATTCCCCCATGCCATATCATTAGCCCAGAATAACCAGCTGCTCCAATAAGAGCGTAGTTAATCTTTTTAGCATTCACCATAGCGTATTCCCCTACTTTACGTGCAAAAACAGCTCCAAATATTAATCCTAATCCCCAGTTAAACCAGCTAGCAGCTAAGGTTAAAAAAGTAACTATAAGGGCAGCCTTTGCAGTGGAGTCACAATAGGGTACAATTTTATTTAGAAAAGAATTAACAGGCCGGCTTAATGCTAGTACATGACCTAATAAAAGCATGAGCATCATCTGAATTGCAAAAGAAAGCCCCTTTTGCCCCCATAGCCCATTGTACCAGAAATCTAGGAGTTGTAGTCCTTTTGTTTTTGTAGTTACAGCAGCGTAAGGAAGGTTGTTTTTTAAACGAAATGTAATGTCAGAAGTATATCCATCTGAATGATTGCTATAAGTACCTTTTAGCTTTTGTAGCTCTTTAATACTTTCTATAACAATGGTGTCATTTGTTGTTCCGTTGCTCCAGGATATTTTTTTTTTACAGACAACAGAATAGCCGTTTTCAGAATGTTCAATATTCAGAGTAGGGCTTTTAGGTTGATTAGGCCAAAAGAAAGCAAGGAAAAAAGTAATGATCGTAAGGGAAATGGCAATAGTAAATGGCGTAGGTAGTAATGCTTTAAATGCTTTACTGTATTTATCTACTAAAGCCACTGTAAGAGATCGTTATTTTTTAAAATGGTAGATCATCAGTTTCATCTTCTCCAAGAGGTTCTAGTTCGTTGTCAGGTGGAGCAGGGGTTGGTGGAGTGTTTTCAGTTGAAGCATTGGCTTCAATTCTCCAGGCTTGTAAGTTTACATAATACTTGTTGTTGTATTCGTTTCCTCTAATGTTAAAAGAAACAGTAAGGTCATCTCCGGGATTTACTCCCTCAAGTATGGATATTTTATCTTTAATACATTCAAATTTAATATCCTGAGGGTATTGTTCTTGAGTAGTAATTACAAATTCTCTTTTTGAAAATCCTGAATCCCAAGTTTGCGCTTCAAAAAGCAATTTTAATTTCCCACTGACCTTTAATTCCATTTTATTAATTTTTAAGTTGATGCAAAGCTAAAAATTTTCTATTGAAAAGTAAAAACTAATACTTAGTTGTTAAAACTAAGGAGTGTTTTCCAGGCTTCTTCTATTTTGTCTAGCTTTAGTAATGATTTTGCATTTTGATGAAGCTTATTTTCTAGATCAGATGGGTGCTCTTCTAATTCAATATAAAGCTCACTTAATTCAACTAGTTTATATTCATTGACAGCTGTTTCGTTAGGTAGTTTTTCTATTCCACCTAATTTCCCTAGGTCATTGCCAGATAATATTTTGCTGTTTAGGATATCTTTAGGAATTAAATCAACTCCAATACCACAAGTAGTAATGGGTTTAGCAATCTCAAACATGGAATTAGCATCTGATCTACAATACCAATTACCTCCCATTCTTGAAATAAGATCAATTTTTTGTTGATCAATCATTTCATTTTCATCTAATAAATGTTTTTGAATATGTATTCGTTTTATTTTACACATGATTAGGTTTCCAGCCCCACCAGCTTCACCAAGCTCCATCACTTTGAAGACTTCACATTCCATTTGTACGGGAGATTCTTTTACTCTAAATGGGCGGATTGTTTCAGATTTAACAGGGGTTAATCCACTTTTAATGAATTCATCTATTTCTGGGCTATAAGGAGAGCTGGCTAAAGACATTTTTTCAACCATATCATAATTAACAATATTGATCACTACTTCAGGAATACTTTTTACGTTGTTGTAAGTGTCTTTTTGTTTGCCAGTTCTTCCACTTCTAGCTGGAGAAAAAATAGCAACAGGAGGATTTGAGCTAAAAACATTAAAAAATGAAAATGGAGCTAAATTAGGAATCCCATTTTCATCAATTGTACTTGCAAAGCATATTGGACGTGGACCTACTGCTCCTAATAAATAATGATGAGTTTTAGGGTTCCCTAGTTCTGTTGGGTCAATGGTTAGCATAGCTTATTTTTTTTACAAAGTTAACAGAACAAAATAGAGGTGAAGCTTTTGTTTTTAATAAAATTAAATAACTTTGCAAACCCTTTTGGCAAAAGAGCCATTATTAGCGGGTATGGTGGAATTGGTAGACACGCTAGACTTAGGATCTAGTGCCGCAAGGCGTGGGGGTTCGACTCCCTTTACCCGCACAGTTTCAATGGCATAGGTGCAACTTATGCCATTTTTAGTTTTTTAAACTTTATCAAATGGATGTAAAAATTGAAAATATTGATGATTTAAATGCAGTAATGACTGTTAAGATCTGTAATGAAGATTATGAGGGTCCTTATAATTCATCATTAAAAAAATACAGGAGTCAGGTTCAGCTTCCTGGTTTTAGAAAAGGGCATATCCCAACTTCAGTAATTAAAAAGAAATATGGACCTTCAATTTTAGCTGAAGAGATTGATAAATTATTAAGTGAATCGATCAATAATCATATTAATGATAATAAGATTAACATTCTAGGTAACCCTTTACCTAAGAGTGATGAGAGCTTACAAATTGACTGGAAAAATCCTGGCGATTTTGAATTTGAATATGAATTAGGTATAGCGCCTGAATTTGAATTAAATTTACCTGGAAGAGATAAATATGTTTATCATAAAGTTAAGGTTGATGATAAATTGGTCAATAAACAAATTGAAGATTTTGCAAGAAGATATGGGAAGTTGAGTTTAGTAGATCAAGCTGATGAAAAAGATATGATAATGGCATCTTTCAAAGAGCTAGATACTAATGATCAGGTGGTTGAAGAAGGTTTTTCAAATAATTCAACAGTTTCTGTTGAGTTTATTGAAGATAAAAAGACCAAAAAGAAACTGATTGGTCTTAAGGCGGGCGATCAATTAATTGTTGACCCTATACTGCTTTCTAAAAGTGAAGCTGATATGGCTGCAATGTTAGGTGTAGAGAAAGATCGTGTTGCTGCGTATAATAGAAACGTATCTTTAACTGTAACAGAAGTAAAGAGACTAGAACCAGCTAATACAGACCAAGGGCTTTTTGATAAGATATTTGGTGAGGGAGAAGTGAAGACTGAAGATGAATTCAGGAATAAAATTTCAACAGACCTTGAAAACATGTTTATTGGTGATAGCGATAGAATATTCAAAAAAACTGTTTCTGATAGTTTAATTAAAAAATTAAAGCTGACGCTACCCGATGAGTTTCTTAAAAGGTGGATTCTCGCTACTAATAAAGAAGCAACTGAAGATCAATTGAGTAAAGAATATGATCAATATGCTTTGGGACTAAAATGGCAGCTAATTGAAAATAAAATCATTCGTGAACACGATATAAAAGTTGAAAGTGATGAGGTTCTTCAAAGAACAAAAGAATTATTGAGTAGCCAGTATAGTCAATATGGAATGATGATTCCACCTGAAGAGGAGTTGACAAAAGCAGCTCAGAATGTATTGTCAAATAAAGAAGAAACAAGGAAAATATTTGACATGATGTACGACCAAAAAGTAACTTCTTTTTTAAAGGATACATTAAAAATATCTGATAAAGCTATTGATTATGATGCATTTATAAAATTAGCATCTGAGCAATAGATTGAATTTTTATTAATTATTATTGATGTTGTTTTCTTTTCTTTAAAAAGTCAATTTTTGAAGGCTAGAAATGTTAACTTTATTCCCTCTAATTAAAAGACTACAATACCATGCAAAATTTTGATCCAAATGAGTTTAAGAAATACGCAGTAAAGCATAGGGGAATATCTAGCCTATCAGTTGATAACTACATTTCTGCAATTTCAAGAGTGCCAGTAGGGATGACCCCAAATATTATTGAAGAAAGACAAATGAACATTGCTGTCATGGATGTTTTTTCAAGATTAATGATGGATAGAATCATTTTTTTAGGAACAGCAATTGATGATTATGTTGCCAATATTATTACAGCTCAATTACTTTTTTTGGAATCTATGGATGTCAATAGAGATATTCAGATTTATATAAATTCACCTGGAGGTTCGGTATATGCAGGGTTAGGAATATACGATACAATGCAATATATTAATTCTGATGTTGCTACTATATGTACAGGTATGGCTGCTTCAATGGGGGCTGTTTTATTATGTGCTGGAGCAGAAGGTAAACGTACTGGTTTAAAACATTCTAGGGTAATGATACATCAACCATTAGGAGGCGCCCAAGGACAGGCTTCAGATATTGAGATCACAGCTAGAGAGATACAGAAGCTTAAAAAAGAACTTTACGAAATTATTTCTCATCATACAAAGAAAGATTATAAACAAGTTTGGAAAGATAGTGATCGTGATTATTGGATGACTTCAGATGAAGCCAAAGAATATGGCATGATCGATGAGGTTTTATCTAGAAAAGCTAAAAAATAAGATTTTTTGTTGTTGCTTAAGATTTATTAATCAGCTGTAAATTAATTATTTATAGTATTCAATTTGTATTTTTGTACTTAAATGGCGAAATCTAAAAATGAAAATATTAAATGTTCTTTTTGTGGTAGAGAGAAAAAGGATGTTAATGTACTTATAGCAGGAATTACTGGTCATATCTGTGATTCTTGTATAGGTCAAGCAAACACGATTGTTCAGGAAGATCTTGGGATTAAAAATAAGAAGGAGATTGAAACATCTTTAACTTTATTAAAGCCGCTTGAGATTATTGATCACTTAGATCAATATGTGATAGGTCAGGATGATGCTAAAAAGGTTTTATCGGTAGCAGTTTATAATCATTATAAGAGACTTTTGTATAAACAGTCAAAAGATGATGTGGAGATTGAAAAGTCCAATGTTATTCTTGTAGGTGAAACAGGGACTGGTAAAACTTTACTTGCAAAAAGTATTGCCAAATTATTAAATGTTCCTTTTTGTATAGCAGATGCAACAGTGCTTACTGAAGCTGGCTATGTTGGCGAGGATGTTGAAAGTATACTTTCTAGGTTACTGCAATCAGCAGATTATGACGTTAAGGCAGCAGAGCAAGGGATTGTTTTTATAGATGAAATAGATAAAGTAGCTAGAAAAAGTGATAATCCATCAATAACTAGAGATGTTTCTGGTGAGGGAGTACAACAAGCGATGCTTAAATTGTTGGAAGGAGCTATAGTAAGTGTTCCTCCTCAAGGTGGCAGAAAGCATCCTGAGCAAAAAATGGTTCAGGTTGAAACTAAAAACATACTATTTATTTGTGGAGGTGCTTTTGATGGGATAGATAAGATAATAGAAAGAAGAGTGAAAACTCAAGCCATTGGATTTAGTACTCAGGATGAAGCATATTATTCATCAGATAATATATTGTCTTTTGTAAATCAGTTGGATATAAAAAAATATGGATTAATTCCTGAACTGATTGGTAGATTCCCTGTTTTAACTTACTTGAGTCCATTGAATGAGGAATCTCTTCTTTTGATTTTAACTGAACCTAAAAATGCATTGATTAAACAATATAAAAAGCTATTTGAAATTGATGGAATAGAGTTAGAATTAGACCAAAAAGTATTGAAATATATTGTAGAAAAAGCGGTTGAATTAAAATTAGGAGCTAGAGGGTTAAGGTCTATTTGTGAAGCTATTTTGACAGATGCAATGTTTGAAGCCCCTTCTAACAAGGAAAAACAAGTAAAAATAACACTTAGCTACGCTAAGGAAAAATTTTCAAAATCTAAGATTAGTAAATTAAAGGTAGCTTAGCATTTGCCTTTTTGGTACTTCATGACTTTAAAGCTATGAGGGTTTTTAGTATCAGCTTTATGAGAGAATAATAGAGTTCCCTCCCATTTGTTATAGTTAATTGTAGGAAAAAAAGTATCTCCTTCAAAGCTTTCTTCTATATGTGTAATATAGAGTCGATCAACAATATTTAGATCTAATGCGTGCTGATATATCTGACCTCCACCAATGATAAAACATTCCTTTTCATTATTTTTTTTAGCGTGCTGAATTCCTTCAGAAATAGCATTTACTAAAACACAGTTATCTGCTTGATAGTTTTTATTTCTAGAAATAATGATGTTGGTTCTGTTTTTAAGGGGCCTGTATTTTAAAGGAATACTTTCAAAATTCCTCCTGCCCATTATAATATGATGTCCCATGGTGGTATCCATAAAGAATTTCATGTCTTTAGGTAAATCCCATATTAATTGATTGTTTCTACCTATAACGTTATTGCTAGCAACTGCTGCGATTAGAGAAACTATCATATTGAAACAGCAGCTTTAATATGTGGATGTGGATCATAATCAATGAGCTGAAAATCCTCAAATTTAAAGTTAAATAGATTTGTGACTTCAGTGTTGATGATCATTTTAGGAAGATGTTTTGGCTCTCTTTGAAGCTGGAGATTAGCTTGCTCAAGATGATTGTTGTATAAGTGAACATCTCCAAAAGTGTGTATGAAATCACCTAATTCAAGTTCGCAAACCTGAGCAACCATCATGGTAAATAAAGCGTAAGAAGCAATATTGAATGGAACGCCAAGAAAAGTGTCTGCACTTCTTTGATAAAGCTGACATGATAATTTCTCATCAGCTACATAGAATTGAAAAAAAGCATGGCAGGGAGGAAGAGCAGCTTTACCATTGGCTACATTTTCTGAAAAAGAAATGCTGGTGTCAGGGAGAACACTTGGATTCCATGCGGAAACAAGCATTCTTCTACTATTAGGATTGGTTTTTAGTTGTGTTATAAGCTCTTTGATTTGATCAATTCCATCACTGTTCCAGTTTCTCCATTGATGGCCGTATACAGGTCCGAGCTCTCCATTTTTATCGGCCCATTCATCCCAAATTCTAACTTGGTTTTCTTTTAAATATTCAATATTGGTTTCTCCTTTTAAAAACCAAAGTAATTCATGTATAATAGACTTTAGATGAAGTTTTTTTGTGGTTAGCATAGGGAAACCTTTTTTAAGGTCAAATCTCATTTGATAACCAAAACAACTAATGGTCCCTGTGCCCGTTCTGTCTCCTTTTTGAGCTCCATTTTGAATAATATGATCTAGAAGATCGAGATACTGTTTCATTATAATTGATTGTGCGATAAAAGTAGTGGATACTTTTTGTTTATTAGGTCTGCTGTTTATAAAAAAGCACAGATAGTGAATAAAATTTTACTGATTTATTGATCAAGGGTCATTCCAACAATAGTAGCTGTAAGGATACAAGCAATAGTGCCGCCAATTAAAGCTCTAACCCCAAGAGATGATAATAATCCTTTACGTGAGGGGACCAAAGCGCCTATACCTCCTATTTGAATTCCTATGGATGCAAAATTTGCAAATCCGCATAATAGATAAGTGCTCATAATAATCGATCTCTCAGAGATTTGATTTGCTGCTTTTAGCTCACCTAATTTTGGGTAGGCAACAAATTCATTTAAGACAGTTTTTATACCTAATAATTCACCTACGTATAAAGAATCTGCCCAGCTTACTCCCATGATCCAAACCAAGGGTCTACCTAAGTAGCCCAAAATGAATTCAAAGCTTAATTTTTCATAAGGGGTGTTCCCAGCAATTTGTTCATTAAGGTTTGTCCAATCACCTACCCAATGTAGAATCCCATTACATAATGCCATAATTGCTATAAAAACTAAAAGCATCGCCCCTACATTAATGGCTAGTTTTAAACCATCTGATGTGCCATTAGATATTGCTTCTAGGGCATTAGTTCCAATTTTATCTTTTGATATGGTTAAGTTTTCATTGATCTGTTCGGTTTCAGGAACTAAAATCTTTGCTGCTACTATTGCTGCTGGAGCAGAAATTATTGATGCAGTTAGTAGATGTTTTGCGAAAAAAGCTTGTTGTTCTGGGTCGTCTCCGCCTAGAAAACCAACATATGCAGCCAATACTCCGCCTGCTATGGTGGCCATACCACCTGTCATTAAACACATAATCTCCGATTTGGTCATGCTTAATAAATAGGGTTTTACTAATAAAGGAGCTTCAGTTTGTCCTAAGAAGACATTTCCAGCTGCAGCAAGGCTTTCAGCTCCTGAAAGTTTCATGAATTTTTTCATGATCCATGCAAAAACAAAAACGATCTTTTGTATAATACCCCAGTAATAAAATAAGCTAACTAAGGCAGAAAAGAAAATAATAGTAGGGAGTATCTTAAAGGCAAAATTCTTTAATTGACCACCAACTTGATTAGTAGAAATATTGCTAAATAAAAAGTTAAATCCGTAATCAGTATAGCTGATCAGCTTTACAAATCCAGCACTGATTCCATCAAATACATTTTCTACTATGGGTATTTTTAATACCATTAATGCAATGATAATCTGTAGTGCAATTCCCTTTCCAACAAGACTCCAGTTAATGGCTTTTCGGTTTGTGCTGAATATCCACGCCATGAATAAGAAAAAAGCAATGCCGAAAACTCCTTTTACAATTGATATGATCGAAAAATCCAAATTGTTTATTTTTTGTTATAAATATGTATATCCCCTTCCATTGATAACTTCAATATATGATTATCTAAAAAAACAAGAGTCATTAAAGAAGTTATTTTTTCAGGAACAACTCCATTTTTTGTAATGCTGGCTATTTTTTCATTTCCATTTTTTAGAATTACTTCAGAGTTTCCAAAAGCATCGTTTATCACAAAAACTGAATCAATATATGTTTTACTAACAGGGATGTTTTCCATAATAAGTAGTGAGTCTTCCAAATGCCAAATACCATTTACATCTTCAACTTGAAAAATGTTTTTATCCTTTTTTTTTGATAGCTTTAAAGTGTACTTGTGCTCATTTGGTACGTTGTCAATATTTCCATCAGGTCTTTCTATTTTGTTTATTGTCCAATCGCCTATTATTTTTTTTTCTAGAAGGTTGGTGTTTAGGTTAGAACCTTTATTGATTCCAATCTTTTCATTTTGATTACAGGAGCAAAAAACAAATAAAATGAAACCAAGTAATATTATATGGTTAATAGGTTTCAAAATTAATTTCCACTTCTACGTTTTATTTCATCCCTAATCTTTGAGGCAGATTCATAGTCTTCATTTTCGATAGAATCTTTTAATTTTTGCTTAAGATCTTCAAGAGAAAGGCGTTCAACTGTATCTGTTTCTGGGCTAAAGTCATCAACATTATAGTCATCTTCTATTAGCTCAGGGTCTTCTGTTTCATCATCATCTAGAATGATTCCAGCAGAACTTAGAACAAATTCATAAGTGTATATAGGACATTCAAACCTAACAGCTAATGCAATAGCATCAGATGTTCTAGAATCAATTTCTATTTCAGTTCCATCCTGTTCACATAAGAGCTTAGCAAAGAAGATTCCTTCTACAAGATTGTAAATAATTACTTCAGAAATATTAATATTATATTCTTCAGCAAAGTTTTTGAAAAGATCATGTGTTAGAGGGCGACTGGGTGTCATTTTCTCTAATTCTATTGCAATTGCTTGTGCCTCAAATCCACCTATTATGATAGGGAGTCTTCTTTTACCTTTAGTTTCAGCCAGAACTAAGGCGTATGCTCCTGATTGAGTTTGACTGTAAGATAATCCAGCAATTTCTAATTTTATTTTATCCATATTATTGAAAGATCAAGAACAATAGTCTGACTTTTGATTGTAACGAAAATAATGAAATTCTATTAATTAATTCTGAGAAGCCTTGAATTTATTAAGTGCTTCATTAAGTAATGGAACAACTTCAAAGGCATCCCCAATAATACCATAATCAGCAGCTTTAAAAAATGGAGCTTCAGAATCAGTATTAATTACAACGATAACTTTACTTCCATTAACTCCAGCAAGATGTTGTATAGCACCGGAAATTCCAATAGCAATATAAAGATTGGGGCGAATTGCAGTTCCTGTTTGACCAACATGTTCATGATGAGGTCTCCATCCTATATCAGCCACTGGTCTTGAACAAGCTGTAGTAGCACCTAAGATTTTGGCAAGATCTTCGACCATCCCCCAATTTTCAGGTCCTTTTAGTCCTCTTCCAGCAGAAACAACTAATTCTGCTTCAGGCAAAGGGATGCCTTCACCTTGAGTTTTTAGCTCTTTAATTTTTATCAAGGCATCTCCAAGGTCAGCATTAAGCTCTTCTATATTTGCAGAACCACCAGTTTTTTCAGGAGAAAATGAATTAGGAAGTAATGAGATTACTTTCTTATTAGAATGTACAGCAATTTTAGCCATAGCTTTACCTGAAAACACATTTGTGTTTACTTCAAATCCATTTGAAGTGTCTGGTAAGGAAATAGCTCCTGAAACATGTCCTGCATTTAGTTTTGCAGCAACTCTTGGGCCAACAGATTTACCAGTTTGATCTTGTGAGATAACAACTACGTCAGCTCCAGATTGATCTGTAGCTGCTGCAATAAGATTCGTTAATTGTTGGTCATTAGATGTTGATAAACCTCTATGGATAAGTACTTTTTCTCCACCATATTCGCCAATACTTTTTAATGTAGCATCATCAGCATTTCCATAAGTTACTACTGTTGTTGGACCTATTTTGCTTCCATAAGATACTGCTTCTAAAGCAGCTTTAGATACTTTTTCTTTTACTTCTATAAATACTAGTACTGACATATTAAATTACTTTAGCTTCGTTATGTAATAATTCGATTAATTCATCCATGTTATCTGCATCAATATATTTGCATCCACTTTTTTCCTCAGGCATGGAATAGCTTACAACAGAGGTTAAGTTTTCTTGTTCTATTGCAGGAACTACATTCAATGGTTTAGTTCTTGCAGCCATGATGCCTCTCATATTTGGAATTCTTTGTTCTGACATACCCTTCGATGCACTAATTACAAATGGAGTATTTGCCTCAACTACTTCAATACCTCCGGCAACATCTCTTTCAAGAGTTGCAGTATTACCATTGAGGTCTAATTTTGTAGCTAAAGAAACAAAAGGTAAATTAAGCAGTTCAGCTAAAATTCCACCTACTTGTGCACCATTATAATTGATAGTTTCTTTTCCAGTAAAAATCATATCGTAGTCTTTGTCCTTTGCATATTCAGCAATTTGTTTAGCAACGAAATATGCATCTTGAGCTTCAGCATCTATCCTTACAGCATCGTTGG
>PVBE012723340.1_pt1 | contig 13970 bp, 32 predicted proteins | sample 1631181 | NCBI WGS metagenome assembly PVBE01 (sample SAMN08397723, study PRJNA350692) | Marine metagenome, whole genome shotgun sequencing project. | isolation source: water | place: Pacific Ocean | collected 2012-04 | reverse complement strand
TCTACTTTTAAAAATATCTCCATCAGACCACGAACCATTATCCCAAATAGATAATGTTTCTTCCTTATCGTAATTGCAGTTTGGACATATTTTGTATTCACTCCATCCACCCATTCTAATTCTCCTTTGTATAACTTTATTATCTAATGTTGATTAGTTTTTAGATTGATGACACACTACCAAATTAAAAACTTAAAAATACATGGAGTGTTACTTTAATTTTATTTCCCTCAGACTACTTTCCCAACTATCTAAATCAAAATCAATAGGACTATTTAACCTTACTCTCTTTCTCTTTGGAATTCCTCTACCTTCTTGGTTCGGATTCCATAACCCATAAAGTTTAGCATATTTTTTAAATGTTGTATAACTACACCCAATTATTTTAGATGCTTGAGTCATACTCTTACTTTGAGAAACTGCCCATTTAATTCTACCTTCTGTTAATGGTTGTGATTGAAAAGGATTATTCATCTTATTCATTATCCTTAAAATATTTTTCACACCATCCAAAGAAATTTCCGACCAATAACCATACCTTATATACTAAGTAGTGATGTCTGTCAAATCTTATATTTCTCTTACCTACGGTTAACCACAAATCATACATCATCTTCGTCCTAACTTTTCGTAAAAATCATCTGGTTTAAAATCTTCAGATGTAATCTCTTTTGTAAACCTATCGAAAGTTAATAATGGAAATTTGACCTTAAATCTTTTGAAAACACCATACAGGTATCTGTACTCCTCATTCTTTTCTTTCTTTTCTTTCTTCGTCAAACCATTTTCCTTAACTCTTTATTACCGTCTTTAATTTTCCTTAACGATGGAGAAATCTTTCTAACTAACATTTTAAATTTATTCACCCATTTCTTTAGTGTATCACCAATACCTTCTACTGGTTTAATACTGAATTGAGGTTTTACGTAACTTAATTTTTCAGTCTCTTTGAGTATTTTAAATAATACGATTCGTGTTGATCTGTTAACCTTTTCTAACGCGTTAGTGAATCCCTCTTTATAAGACACCGTTTTCCTATCAAATCCCTTTTTCAATATTCTGAATACATACTTCTTAGTGATTACATTTTCTTTACCCAGTTGATTTACAACTGGAAGTACTTCTTTTACAATATCACCATATCTTTTTTGTAAAGGTTTTAGTTTATCTTGTAGTAAGGAAATCTCCTTCGATATTTCTCCCATTTCATTTATGTTTTTCTTGATGTCCCTATCAATGTCCTCCAACAAAATTTCTTTAAGTTTTATCATATTGTTTTCCTCTTTATTGGGTTGCCAGTTCTTTAACCAGATCTCAAAATCATCCAACGAACCTTCGAAGTCATATTTTTCTTTTTCACCTTCTTTCCAACCATCTTCTGTCCAATGCATCTTCTTCTTACCACCAACTATTGTTTCACCACTATAAACTCTATCTGTTAAATCTTCATTTTCGTCATCCAATTCTACATCACCAGTAAAATGACGAAATTTCCCTTGTAATATATCTATTGGTTTCTTCTTATTCATCTTCCATCTCCTTAAGGACTTTCTTTGATAACATCTTTTTTATTCTTGGGGTGAATGCTTCTTCCAATTTTTCTTTTGCTAACTCAATCGATTTTTCTCTGTGAACAAAGGTAAGATTTATGATATTCTGTTGTAGTTCTTTTAATCTTTCCCATTTATATATGAAATCTCTTTCATGGTCAATCTTTACACCATCTTTAGTTAGTCCAGTAAGAATACCAAAGTATTCATCTTGTGTATCTTTTAATCTTTCTTTTAATTCTGTTTGACTCATATCATTCCTCTGTTATTCTCTCTTTACGTTTTTGTACAGGATCACCATATTGGATTTCACCAAAACGACTGAGTTGTTCTAATTCGATTGTAATTGTGTGAATATCCGAATATAGAATATTCTCCTCACCTTCTTCACTATGAGGTATTCCATATTTCTTCATCCACTCACTTCTATCTTCTTTTAGTTCTTCATCTGTATAGTCTTTGGTTTGTTCTTTCCAATCATCTACAACCATTATGAGAAGTTCTTTGATTGTTAAACCCATTTGATATGTTCCTTGAATACTTTCTTCCAATAAGATTTATCCAAACCCATATCTGAAAGTTGATCCTTTAAATCTGTCATACTCCTTTGAGTAACCATTTCTACGTCTCTACTAATAGTATCATCATTGTGTTGTTGCACAACTGAATCCTTTGTATCTCCGTTAGGTAGTTCATCTTTTGATTTATTCTTTAACATATCAAAAAACATCTCACGGAAGTCATCAAGATACATTTGAATGTCCTCATCACTTTGTTTACTGATAACATATAGTCCAAAAGAAAGGGACACTTTCTCAGGTTGAATGTCATTCATAATATCTTCTTTGGTAAGTTTCATTACACGTGTATCCATTTAATATCATCACTAATCCTTTCAACATAATTCCATGTTGAATTGAATGAACGTTCATTTGGGAATATTTTATACTTGTCTACTGCTACCTTTTTTATTTCGTCTTTAGTCTTTCCTTTTACACGAAGATTAGTTACGATATAATCGACTCTTGATGTTCTTGTCCACCCATGATGTTTAATGAATGATTCTATATTTTTATACATACGGTTTATTCTCCTTAATAATCTTTTAATTGTTACTGTCCTATATAAATATCTAACTGCACATTAAAACCCATTTATTTTTATTTTTTTGCACAAAAAACAAAATATTTTGAATGTTTAATCAAATCTCTGAATATTTATATACGAAGTGATAAAGAATAACAAATAGTAAATAATAAATTGAGATTGATACTGGTTACATTTTTTAGAATTTATTTAATTAAGTTATTTAATAATTTATAGTGAAATAAAAATCTGAACTCGTTTCAGATTTTTTGAGGTGAAACTTGTTTCACCGAAGGTAGTTCTTAACCTTCTACTATATTTGGAATGGGCAAACTCTACCCTTTTCCCATCAGAGACGGTAAAAAGGGTCATATATACACAAAGGAAATTCAATGAAGAAAATCGAGATATTATCTTCTCAGAGGTTAAAAAAGTTTAATAAAGAAAATCAACTCCCCACCAAAAAACTTGGTAAGGAGTCACCACCCATCGATGAGATGATTATAATCCATCGTAGTAACAGATATAATAATAAAAGAACCCTAATAGAAACTTGTGAATTAAAGAATGAAAGTGGATACAAGTTCTTAAAAATATGGGAACTCTATGAACCCAAAGAACCATCAAGTGTACAATGGATTCATTCTAAAAAAGGATTATTAATTCCAATCACAGATGCTAAAAGATGGATAAAGAGATTATACGAATACTACTATCCTAATCATTAACACCCCCCCGTACGGACTCGAACCGAGTCCAACTCCCCTAAATACGAACTATAAAACTCTAACTTAGTCCATACGACATAAGTTAGAGATTCAATACCCCACACCAATAAGTCGTTTATATTCATGGTTAACGACTAATTACCCCCAAAAATACTCCCTTATAAATCGACACAAATTTTCACTCTAAGGAGTGTCTTAAAAAAACTTCAAATAAAACAATGCATATACTCGACCTATCCTCTCTAATACTATGTAAACAATAAAAAAGGAAATAAAATGAAAAATATTACAACACTATTCAATGGAGTATATAAAAACTTAACCTATAAAGATTTTGTGAAGATGTCTGACGGAGAGTTCGTCCATAAAGATAGGATGAAAATTTGGATGAAAAAGAATGATATGAAAATGACTGATACATTTACTTCACCTATTCCATCTATCAGTATATAAACAATAATAAAGGACAAAAAATGAATACACTAATAATAGATAATGAAATCGATCATTACAGAATTTTTAACAGAACAAAAAGGACACGTGTTGATAGACCGATGTCGATGATTGAATGGGAAGATTTCTTTCTACCATTTGAACGGTTGGACAAACAACTAAAAAAAGTGAATAAGATGATTAAAAAAATGGAGAGTAAGTAGAATCTATGGGTAGCACAAAAGGTTATAAAAAATGTTACAGTTGTGGTTCGATGGTTCGTAAACCATACATATATAATATAATACCATCAATTCCTTATGGACATAGACCTCCAGAATATTCAAAGAGTTCACCTAAAACTAAACGAGTTGATTTAAAGGGTGATAAGAAAGTACTTATGTATTTTTATTGTGACAGAGAATGTTATGAGAATTACCCACCACAAAAAACATATAAAATATAGAAAATGAAAGACGAACACCAAGACTACTTCTATGATTTAAGAATGTATAAAAATGAAGTCGAGGATATGTTAGGTAGGAATCTCTCTGAAAAAGAATTTGATAAGGTAATGGAATATTTGGATGTGTTTGATTTTAGGTTTTGGATAGAAGATTATTTTGTTCTGAATGAGAAAACTATTAACCACTTATTACACCCCAAAACAGAACAAATGGAGATTGATTTATAATAATGAGTTTTAGTGGAAAAGTTATGACTGATGAAGAAGAAATATTATATCAGTCGACTTACGATTTAATCACAGATTGTACAACTGTAATGCAAACACCTGAAATTGATAGAAGTTTAGGTATTGAAGGAACGTGGTGGATTTATTCAGTAGGGATGAAAAATAATTATAATATACCTGACCTCGAAATGAGAGGAGTACCAGGATTGTTAATTCTTGCAGGTGTAAAAACCATTAACACTATAAATTGTTACAGAATATTAAATGACGATCCAGTACTGGTTGATCAAACTATGAGTTGGGAATATGGATTTATTAAGACTGTAGAGGGTGATGATTGGGATGGAAAATATACTTGGAAAAGTGAAGATATGTTGAGATTAGATAGTTTATATAAAGATGTCCCATTGTGTGATGAGTGTGGTGAAGGTCATGAGGATGGTAATCATGAAGAATAGTAAAATAAAAAATGAATGGGAAAAGTTCTATCGTGAAAGTGGAGAAGGAATTGGTAGAACTGATAAACACTTTGATGACTTTGGAAATATGATGGTGGAGTTGATTAAACACTTTGGGAAAGTATCAAATATGTTATGGTCTTGTATCCTTCCATCAGGAACAGAAGATAGAATGTGGTATAGAGTTTATCAAAAGATAGAAGATGAGAGAAAGTTCAACATCTACTTTCTTGAAGGTGGTTGTGAGGTTGATATGTTATTAGACATATACCAGATAGGTTGGATAAAGAAATCAATAATCGGAAAAGTTATAGATTGGAGACAAATAGATTGGAAAAAGGGACTTACAAATGTTTCATAAATATCTATCAGATATAATCAAGAAAGAGAGATGTTATTTCCCCAACTGGTTTAGAAAGATACATCTTGAGGAATATTTGGATAAAAAAGTATCCCAAGATTTATGGGATGAGTTCATCGAATGGCACGAGTCATATGGTAATATGGAATATGAAGAAGATTTATTAATTGATTGGAAATACTTTTTAGAAATACGACATCAAGACAACGAATTTTTAAAAGAATTAGAAGAGGAAAAATAATGAGTAAAGAAGTGAAAGTTAAATTTGTCTGTAAGGAATGTGGTGGATCCGAAGTTGAAACACAGGGTTGGTTGGAGTGGATTGTTGATGAACAATCTTGGAAATTTACTGATTCATTTCGGGAAGATGAAGATGCCGATTGGTGTAATGATTGTAGATGTGAAACTCGTGTAATCCAAAAGGTAGTGGAATAAATAATGAAAGTAGAAGTTTATACAACATACTCATATTGTAATTGTACTGAAGTTGAGTTGCCCGAAGATAAATCTTTTGATGACATAAAAGATGTTTGGATGAAATATTGTAGTGGTGAACTCGAGTTTAACGATGGAAGTATTGTAGAATTTAAAGAATGGTATTCTGACCCCGAACATAAACGACCCGATGAAATACAACTTGAAAAATGTGAGGATGAATAATGATATTAGAAGCAGAAACTAAAGATAGAGAATCATTTTCCACTTGGATTGTATTTAAATCACAAGTCGAGGAATGGATGGGTGACATCAAATTATCAGACGATGACTTTGATACACTTATGTGTAGACTTGATAATAATAATGAGTGGTACGGAATTGTATGGGAAGGAATTACAGAAATAACCCAAATGATGATAGATGATGGTGAAATCTTTCCCAAATACCCCAATAAACAAGACGATTAAATAACCCCTTTCTCGTCTGAAAACTCAACTTCATCTAAAAACTAAGTTGAGTTCTAACCCCTACTAAATAACCCCTAAATAATTAAATAACGAAAAGGAATAAATATGCCCTTAAACATATATGAACCCGAAACACTTTATGCAACCTCAAGTAAAGGTGATATTAAAGTATGGAAAGGATCAGTAAAGGATGTTGGAGATAAATCAATCATTGAATATGAATTCGGATTGGAAAATGGAAAACATCAAATACAAACAACCGAAGTAACAGAAGGAAAGAACATTGGTCGTTCTAATGAAACGACACCTTACGAACAAGCAGTTAAAATGGTTGAGAGTAAGTATAATAAGAAAAGAGACAAAGGATATACTGAGGATAAAAACAATATCAGTACTCCTATCCTTCCAATGTTAGCCCTTCCATTTGAAAAAAGAAAACACAATATAAAATATCCGTGTTATGTCCAACCAAAGATTGATGGAGTCCGTATGACTTGTAGAATGGTTGATGGAAAGATTGAGATGTTTACTCGTAGAGGAAAACCTTTTACCGTTATGTCTCATATTGAAGAGGATTTAATAAAACTATTTAATGAACTTGAAAAAATACTAAATAGAGGTGACACATTCTACTTAGATGGAGAACTATACTCTGATACTTTAACATTTCAAGAACTTGCTGGTGTTGTTAGGAGAAGTTCAAATGATGAAAAAACTCTTAAACAAATACACTATGTAGTATTTGATTGTTTTGATACTGATGAACCTTCTGTGTCTTATGAAGAAAGAAGAATGTTTCTTTGGTTCGGAAGTAAAGATGAATATTGGAGTAAATCTGTTAGAGACATTTCAACATTACCATGTAATAACGAACAGGATATGTTCAGACTCCATGTGATATTTACTACACAGGGAAATGAAGGAACTATCATTCGTAACAAAGATGGTATTTACAAACTGAACCATCGTTCATCAGACTTACAGAAATACAAATCATTCCAAGATGATGAATATGAGATTATTGGATTCAAGGAAGGTAAAAATACAGATGAAGGTTGTGTTATATGGGAATGTAAAACTCCTAATGGACTTGAGTTCTCAGTAAGACCAAGAGGAACAAAAGAACAAAGAACTGAATGGTTTGATAATGGAGAATCATATATCGGTTCTCTGTTAACAGTCCGATATCAAGAACTAACTGATGATGGAATCCCACGATTTCCTGTCGGTATAACTATAAGGGATTACGAATAGTGAGTTTTGATTTAATAGCAGAAAATAAACTATCACCTAATGAAGTCTCGAAAAGTTTCGAATCGAGAAAATTATATGAGGGACAACTTGTAATGTGGATGAATAACGGTGATCTTCAAAGTCAGACTAAGGAAGAACATCTGAAGTCATTACCTTTGGACGACATTGAAAATAGAATCAGTCTTTGTCTTAATAATAGTACCTATCGGAAATTGATGTCATTCTGTGAAAAAAGGGTAGAGAATTTTACCTGTGTGGAGTCAACGGAAGATAAGTTTGAGATCTGTCTTAATGAAGTACGACCAGTTTTTAATGAATCATTATATTATAATGATGGGTACAAAGTAAGTTTTGGTGAAACACACATTCTTCACCTCAAGTTATCCGAACTATTAAAAGACTACAAACGACATAACTGGCGACAAGATAAAAAAGAATTTGAACTGGATGGTTGGACTAAGAAAGAATGGATTGATTTAATCAAAGACTATTCAGACTTCTGTGAAAGAAGTGGTGGATACTATATCTACTAAAATCTAATTAACCAAAATAACTAAATAACTAAAAAGGAAATACAATGAGTGGATATTGTGATATATCTGAATGCCCTAATTGTGGTAAGGATATGAATTTCTTCTCCGATTGGAAACCATTTAATATATCAGAAAACTGGTGTATCCATTGTGGATTCTATACTACAACTAAGGTAGGACAAATGACTTTAGAAACATTAAACGATTATAGAGAAGAATGGAATGAAGATTACGAAGATGATGAAGATGAAGAACCATTAGAGATGTTGACTGAATTACCTAAGTGTGATACAGACTTCTATTATTAAAAAATTTAAAAACTTAACGTATAAGGAGAGACTATGGACTTGAATAAAATCAAAGACAGATTAAATCGTCTCACTACAAGTGATAGTCAGAGAAGTAACGTTTGGAAACCCTCACCAGGTAAACAAGTAGTTAGAATTGTACCATATAAATTTGATAAGGAAATGCCATTCATCGAATTGTATTTCCATTATGGAATTATGGGTAAATCAATTCTATCTCCTACGTCATTTGGAAAACCTGACCCTATCAAAGAGTTTGCAGATAAACTCATGTTGTCAGGTAATAGAGATGATTATCAACTCGGAAGAAAACTCACACCAAAATTGAGGACTTATACCCCTTTAATTGTTAGAGGAGAAGAAACTCAAGGTGTAAGGTTTTGGGGATTTGGTAAGTTAGTGTACCAAGAGTTATTATCATTCATTAATGACCCCGATTACGGAGACATTTCTGATATAATATCTGGTCGTGACTTGACAATAGAGTTTAAGACTACAGAGGAAACAGGGTCGACATACCCTCAAACTCTGATACGTATTAAACCTAATCAAACATCACTTCATGATGACAAACAAATCGTAGATAAATGGTTATCTGACCAGTTATCTATAGATGACATTTATAAAGAGTATCAATATAATGAACTCTCTGAAATGTTAAATAGTTGGTTGAAAGGAGTTCCAGAAGAACCCCAAGATGAACCAACCGATGAAACTTCATCGATAGTATCCACTGAAACTGAAAAATCAGCAAGTGATACATTTGATGAGTTGTTTAATAAATCTGACTGATCTATAAGATAAAGGGGGTTCTCACAAATCCCCTTTATTCTTTTAACATTTAATAACAAATAAAATTTATGGATTTACTATGCCAACTTATTGGACTACTGATGTCGATATCGGTATTAGAAAGTATCTAAATACCGACGATCCAGTTAAAAGGAATAAGATATATAAAATGTATCTACAAAAACCTTTTGAGAATATGAGTAAAATGATAATCAGAACATGGAGGTTCAAATATTTTGATTATTCAGAAAAGGATATAATACACGAACTATGTTCCTTCATGATTTTAAAGATTCATTTATATAATTCTGAAAAAGGTAAGTCATATAGTTATTTCTCAATGGTAGTTAAGAACTATCTGATTTATCACAACAACACGAACTACAAACGTTTAATAACCCATGACCCATTAGAAAACCATTCAATAGGACACGGTTATAGAATTTTACCATCACCAACAGAGGATATTGAAAAAAATGAATTACTAATAGACTCAATAGAAAGTTTTATCTCCATTATGGAGAAAAATAAAGAGGTGTTATTCACACGAAAGAATGGTGTACTCAAACTAAATGAACTAAAGATTTCAGATACTATTGTGGAGATGTTTAAAGACAGAAGAAATCAATATGGGTTAACCTTAGGAAATTTAAAAGAGATGATCATAAACGTAACAGGAGAATCACCGAGGGTAGTTCTTAAAGTTAGAAAATTACTTGGGAAGGTATTCTCATTCGTAATAAACGAAATAATAAATAATGGTGAGGTTACTCCCTTAACAACAAAAAGATTTATAAGGAATATGACAACATGGAGATGACATACGATGAAAAGTGTGAGATACTAAAATCATATGAAGAAGTGATAAATGAATATGGAGAGGATATATCCGATTCAACTCTTAAGAGATATTCTGTATTAGTTAATCGGTATTATAAGGATGACCCACTGAAAGCATACAACTATGTTAAAAAACACATAAAAGGTACGTCCTTACAAATACTATTAAAACGATAGAAACATATGAATATATCAACGGAAAAATTATTCCTACTCTTTAGAGATATGAGAAAATTATTCCCAACTACTTCTATTGAAGAATTTGGTGAAATAATTAATCAAGAGGGATATTGGGATACTCGAACCCGAATCAATATCCAATCTGAATCAGTAAATGAATTAAGAAAAATGTGGTATGGAAAAGGTATATCTCAGATAAAGGAATTATGGAATCTCTTTAGATCCAATCAATTCTATAAAGTGGTTGATAAAGATATCAGACAGATTGCCCGAAAGTATAAGAGTCAATAATGAGTTTAAAACCAATGAAACCACTAATGTATAATGGGAAACCAGTAACGAAAACCATACCTGACAGACAATTCGTAATACCACCTTTTGAACATAAAATAGTTTATGAAGGTAAAGTTGATGGAGAAGGAGAAGATATTCGTTTCGTAGAACCCACTGGTCGAGGAATGAGGGGAATCAAATATCTTAAATGGTTAGAAGATGAATTTGGTGGTTTAGAATTTGCCTTATCGAATAGAGTATTTATGGGACTTGATGCCAGTAATAAAACGTTAGAACATATGTTTGGAACTAAGAAAGGGTACATTGAAGAACCATACACTTATAAGATAGGTTTTGTTGAATTCAAACCATCAGATAAATCATCATCTGTTGTTAGGTCACCCTTTATGTTTTTACCTGAAGGTAGTGAAGTATATATACCATCAAGAGATAGATCAGTTTCTTTAAGTAGATTAGGTTTTAGTGTTGTAGTCAATGCCTTATCAACCAATATGTTGACTTGGATGTTAGTTAAGGAATTCGATAAGAATGAATATGTATACAATTTCTCTATTGGAAGGATAGATAAAGATGATATTATGAAATGGGATAATTTATTGAGATTAATAGTACCTTATGGAATCGGGGATATGGAAGAATCATCTAAGATTTGGAGTATATTGGATTGATGAGAATTAAATAAGGAAATAGAAAAGTGATTAAAAAATACGGAACAAGGAAGGACACGGATAAATGGTTTCACATAACTATTCCGTGTGCTAATGATGATTGTGTAAAACTAATAAACGAGATTTCTGATGTTATTGAGAAAATGGGACAAATTGTATCTTATACCCCAGAGTGGAGTAGGACAGACGGAATGCTGGTATTCCATCTTGAAGAACCATTTGAAGGTAAAGAATTGGACAAGTTTTTAGAAGAAATAAAGAAATACTCAAAGAAAGTACATATAGGACGAGATAGTAGAGATGATACGAATTTCTTGATGTTCCCATCTGACCTGTATAAGGTTTCTGGTGGCAGGATTGTTGGATAGATGGGATGATGGATATTGGATTGATAAAGAAACAAAAGAAAAAACGAACAGATACAGAAAGAATAGAGATGTTATGGGACTACATACTATCACTTGATTTTAATGGAGAGATAACGATGGATAGATGGGAGGATGGATATTATATCGAATTCACTTTTAGGGATTGGAGAAATTTTAATAAGGGTGTTAAAAACTCTCCTAAGTGTGTCAAATAACAGACACACCTATAGAAATAAATAAGTTTAAGGGGTACATATGGATAAGGATGTGTCTACTATATCAAACACAAAATCAGATTACGAAAAAGAAATCTCTAATCAATACAATTCATTAATAGGAAGATTGTGGTGGAAGATTGGTGTTAAAATGGGATATCTAAAATCTTATTGGGAAATACGATTGAAACATTTTCTTAAATTAATTGAAAAATAAGTATGCATATACTATTAATTCACACTCTAATACTATAGGACAAATAAAAAGGTTACAAAGTGATTAAAAGAAAGAAACATCAACAATGGAGATGGACTGATAAAACTGACAGTGCAGTTGATAGGTTTATTGAGTGGAAAAGTAAACCACATATACAAAAGAGAATTTTTGAGGAACATATTGAGATACCATTAAGGAATATAATTTTTGATTATATAATCAAACGAAATATAGGTGACAATGCTTACTTAAAGTCAGAGTCCATGATAGATAGGTGTTCAAAAGTATTTGAGTCTGAAGTAATACCCAAACTATCGGATGAAAATGTTGAGAACTACTTTAGATTAACACACAAATACATCAAAAATTTCTTACGAGGAGAAATAAAGAAGATATGGACTAATAAAACCGATTCAGCAATCGAAAGATGGACTAAGTCTGAGGACAAACCACGTCTCAAAGATAAAATTTATAAAGAACATATTGAAACACCATTAAGAACCCTTTCACGAAGAAGTATTATGACTTGTATACGTGAAGGTAAGGGTGAAAAACTTATCGAGTACGACCCGAACAAAGAAAGTACATATAAAGAAGAAATTGATAATCTGGTCAATGATTGTGTTGGTTACTTCTTTACTACTTTATATCCATATATCAAGAATGGTACGATAGATAATTTCTTTGGATATGTTAATTATGCAACGAAAAACTATCTGATACAATTAAATAGAGAAAAAAGTAATCGAACTGGTGTCTTTGATTTTGATCCCCACTATGGAATTGGTCAAGTTGATACTACATTATATCGTAGTGGAATAGAACTTCCAAAAATAGAGGGTTCTGATTTATCTATAGATGAAGTTGAATATGTAAATCAAGTGATGGGTTATTGGGATAAGAATATTGAATATATATGGAGTAGAAAAAATCAATCTAATTCAAGAATGGTTGCCAGAGCAGTAGTCGAATTAATGAGAAGAAGTCAACAGATAAAGTTCTTTAAAGTTGATTCCATGAGAAGATATCTTAGAAAGATGTTGGGATGGGAAGGAATTGAAAGTACCAATAAACCCGAAAGAAATACATTTAACAAAGTTATTCTCGACATGAAGAAAAGAAACAAACTACTCAGATTACAATATGATAAAACGGGAAGGATATGTTATCATTACATAGGATGATACTATGAAATCAAAAAAATCAAAAGAAATCAAAACTCTGACCAACAAAATCATCAAAATGGCAGAAGTAAAGAAACATTCCCCATCATTACATAAAAAAGTGATGAATGGTTCTACCACTTTACAAGATGCTTATAATGAAGTAATGGGAGAGATAACTTCTACTACTGAATACAAAGGTCGTGGAACTAAAGGTCAGAATAAAATTGGTTTACCAAAGGAAGTAGATAGATTAGAAAAAATGTATAAACCCACTATTGAAGAATGGATTGAAGAACTTAAAAGATTATTTCCATTTACATATAAAAAACATCTCAAATGAGTTGGTTAGACAGATTATTTAAGGACAATAGTAGAAAAGAAATAGAGTGTGAATTATTAGATGAAACTGATAAATCCATCAAGGTCAATTATGGTATTCACACCACATTTTTACCGAAAAAAATTATTACTTTTGATAGAGTAAATACAGATAGAATTATCAAAGTGAGATTACCTTTGTGGTTGTATAGGAAAAGTTTTAATTAGGAAAAAGGAAATGAGTATCGGTATTCAATTCAAAATAAAGAGATTGTTTAAGATAATTTCTCTATCCTTTTTGTTATTTTTTATAAGTTGTACTACTGCCCCAAGATTAACATACGAAGGGGAACGAAATCAGGAAGAGAAGTATCACGGAAAAGGTGTAATTACATACTCAAATGAAGAAAAGTGGGAAGGTGAGTTCAAAGATGGTGAGCCGTATAATGGGAATGGTGTTTATTATTATCCTGATGGTGCTAAGTATGTCGGTGAGTTCAAAGATAATACGAGAAATGGTCAGGGTACTTATACCTTCCCTAATGGTCAAAAGTATGTCGGTGAGTTCAAAGATGGTAAATACAATGGTCAGGGGACATACAC
>PVBE010146607.1_pt1 | contig 13971 bp, 11 predicted proteins | sample 1631181 | NCBI WGS metagenome assembly PVBE01 (sample SAMN08397723, study PRJNA350692) | Marine metagenome, whole genome shotgun sequencing project. | isolation source: water | place: Pacific Ocean | collected 2012-04 | reverse complement strand
TCAGTTCGGGAGTCAGTAGGATGTCCCCAATTAAACGTTTTGCGAATACAGTTGAACCCGCTCCTATGAGTGTAATTCTTGGCATGGTGATGGAATCGTTATTTTTCAATCATCTAATATAAATCAAAAATAATCGTTTTTGAAATCGTATCGATACGATTCCCCTAATTCATGAAACCATGAGATGAATGGTCCATGACTTTCGTTTTGAACATGATGAACACTTGGGAGGGTAGAAGAAGTTATTTGGCGGATCTAAATTCGACGCGTCAAAGAAGAAGACCATGCTACCTTACTCGGGGAGTTCTGACGCTGTCCCGCATAGCAGGTACCTGGTTGGCATCAACGATGGATGCGTAAGCAGAAGTCCTCAGAGGTCATACTTAGTGAGTACACAGTCACCGAAGGACCGAACCGCGAAGCGAGAGCAGAAGCCGAAATTTCGGAAGAGATGTAGATGCAAAAGCAACAAAAATTGGAGCCAGAACAACCGATGGTCCGAAAGCCCGAAGGAGGTAGTGGTTCGCATCAAGTCTCACCGTCAATGACGATCACTACGGTTCTAAATGCCCCAGCTTCGAACAAATACTGGAGCCGAACAAAATGCAAAATGCCTGGAAACAGGTCAAACGCAACAAAGGGGCAACAGGCTCGAATTTTTATAATTATTTGCCGAAGAGAGAGGCAGTCACTATTACCCCGTGAGGGATTCTAACCCAAAGGTTTAGCCTAGACTAACTATAATTTGTACCCCATTTTATACTCCGTTTTGTTTTGACCAAGGGAGTATTCTGAAACCCCATAAAAAGCCTATTAGAAGTCTCAACACTTATTCTGGAAAAACCCCTGTGACTTATATATTTATATATCTTTAGTGGTGGACCAGGGGACTCAGAGACTGTCAAACCGTGCCTGGACACCTATAGTGGGGGACATAAATACTCTTAACTCGCCACTCTGCACTCGTTTACCACCGCGAAATTTCTTCCCGACAAATTTTCGTCCAGCGATCAAACCGTTCGGGAAGATGTTCGCAGGTATGGGTATCTTTGAGCACAATCTCCAAAACATTGCCATTTTCACGCGCCAAATCAATCGTATGTCGCAAGTATTTGCGGATCACATTTTCGTCAAATTCGCCGACAAGGTGAGCTGGTTGCGGTTTCCAGGAGAAAATGTAATCGCTTTTGAGTTTGGGGGCACACACATCAACATTCGCAAAGGGGGCAATTGAAATCCGCCGGAGGTTGGGGATGGTAAAAACATCCTCGAGTTTGCGGCTCAAATCCTCGCAACAGCCATACCCATTGAGGCCAAAACGGGAAAGCAGGCGTTTTTCATATTCCAGGGCAAATTCGGTATGCATTTGGGGCGATACCATCTGAAACTCCTGCGATTCGGAGCTAGCCCACATATCGTTCGCGCGGACATGATAGGGATCAAATCTCGGGGCAGGAAGTTCATCGGTATAACCATTACCGCCCGAGCTTTGGTAGGTATTATCGTTGTTTAGACTCAGCAGATTCATTTCTTCAAACTGATCTAACCTCTTATGATGGCCTTCTTCGAGGAAGGTCATCACTTCATGGACGAAATCCGGCCGATCAACCATATCGTACATGATGTTTTCGAGGCCCAGCCATCCAGTACACATATTCATCAAATGAAAAGATATGTGTTTGATACCCGTCTTCTTAATTTCGAGAATATCGCCAAATAAATCGTGGGCCTCTTCAATGGTTTGTAGATGCCCGGCTTCATCGAAAATCAGTTCAGGGTAATGTAGTTTTTTTAAGTCATTGGAATCGCGAATTACGGGTTTGAACGCAAATGACCCTCGATTCGCCGTTGGGGGATGGCGTTCAATATCCACCCCCCAACCAGTATCCTGAAAGGCACCTTGATTCCACCATATAGAGGGAAACCACTCTGCCTCGACAACGGTATCATCCGCGAAATGCTCGTAAGTGTATACCCTCTGATGCAGACGCATTTCAATTTCGCGCGCGCGGGTGCTTTCGCACGTCAGACTTTCATCCGGGATCAACTCTTCCCAGGAACCTTCTGGGAAAATTAGCATCATTGGCCTTTCAGATTGCAAACTATTGTGATTCGTCCATAACCGGCGGCGTTCGGCTATCACCGGGTCCGCAGCAATTTCAGTCACTCGTTGGGCCAAATAACGCAATATTTGACGGTCTTTTAGAGAAAATCTATTCACAGTCATTTCAAATTAGTAATATAGGTAAATCAAACCTGTCAAGGAAATAATTTCAACCTTTCATCGGTGCTTGGTGGTAGGATAGAGGAGTCGGCCTCCCGGTATTTGGGCTGGGAAACAAAATCCGTCAACCCTCCTCTAGATGCCTTGGAGCCGTGAAAATTTTCCCTTGACTGGTTTTGATTTTCCTATTAAATGGTTATTGATCTTTATTTAGTGAAAGTCTTTTGAACAAATCATCTGACCTTGAAAATTGTACTTTAGTGACTCCTTCAAGGTTCTGCTGACGGATACCTCACTCAATCATTTCTGCTGTAGGTCCTCCTCCTCCGTTACCTACACCAAATAGACAGATTCATCTCGTCAAGAATGGATTTTTCTTTAAAATTTGCTTCGGATAATTTCAAGTCAAAAGATTGCAGAAGACTGTTATAAACACCCGATGCCCAGCATCTTTCTGGCCTGGATGGTGAAAACCGTGGTTTTGCGCTACAGCGGAGTGAGGGGATACCGCCGGATAAGGCCCTTTTTCCTGGGATTGATCCTGGAAAATTATGTGCCCGGGGGATCTAGATCATCCTCGACAACTTCTCAGGCATGATGGGCAACTACCTTTTCTACTGGTAGAGATCAGGTATCCTTAACAGCGCGAATGGCAGACCTTTAGGTATCAGGATCTGCGCTGATGTACTGGAATTTAAACAAAAGGAAGGTAGAGCTTGAAAATTCTTAAGAACCCGCTTGCCCAATGGAACAGGAATTTCTCCCTCCTGGCCGTTGCGGCTTTTTCCATCGGCATTTTTTTCGGGGTTCAGCTCACCGTTTACAACAATTTCATCGTCGAACGGCTGCACATCGAACCACACGAATTGGGTTACGTAGAGGCCTTGCGTGAAGTGCCGGGTTTTCTCAACGCCCTTTTCATCGCCCTGATGATCCACCTAGCTCCGCCGCTGGTGGCTGCGGGAGCCCTGGTAGTCATGGGGCTAGGTATCATCGCCTACGCCCAGATTTCCTCCATCTTCATGCTGGCCCTCTTCTCCTTCATCTGGAGCGTGGGATACCATTGCTTCACCCCTCTCGAACAGACCATGGGGTTGGCCTATTCTCCACCGGGAGACAAGGGAAAGTGGCTAGGGCAACTGCGCAGCGTGCACAGCATCGCCTGGTTACTGGCCATTGGGCTGAGCATGCTCCTGTTCCCTCTGATAGGCTACGAGGGGCTGTTCGTAATGGCCGGAGTGGCGACTATCGGGGGAGGGATCGCCATCTCCATGGCCGAACGGAGGAAGCCTGCGGTGCTGCCCAAAGGGATGGTTTTCAAACGGCGTTACGGCATCTTCTACGCCCTCCAATTCCTCCAGGGGTGCCGCAAGCAGATGTTTATCACCTTTGCTTTCTTCGTGCTGGTCAAGGTGCACGGGATGCCGGTGGGTAGCGCCATGGTGCTGGCGATGATCAACCAGACGTTTATCTTTCTCACCGGTCCGTTGATGGGCCGCATGGTAGACCGGTTTGGAGAAAGACGGATGCTCAGTTTGAGTTACATCGGCCTGATTCTGGTTTTTCTCGGGTACGGGTTCGTCCAGCATCGTCCCATCCTTTACGTCCTCTTTTGCATCGACAACATGATCTTCTTCGGAGGCATCGCCCTCACCACCTACGTCAACAAAATCGCTCCTGAGGAGGATATCCAGCAGACACTGGCCATGGGAGTAACTATGAATCACATCTCTTCTGTGGCGGCGCCCTTTTTAGGAGGGCTGGCCTGGTTGTATTTCGATAATTACCAGATCATATTCTACGCCGGGGCCGCTCTCGCCTTGATCTCCCTGATCGTCACCCAGTGGGTGAACCCCGAAGCCATTTTGGGCCGAGACGAGACCGGAGAAAAAGAGGGAATCACTCAACAGGTGTCCTCCTGAAAAAATTATCTCAACAATTTTCTTTTTTATGTAATGGTCCTCCATTAAAAAAAAGATTTACATTTTATTTTCTGAGGTTTGGGGAAATGGGATGTCAGCTTTGATGGGGGCAACAACCTCATCCATCAGGAAAAGGGAAAAATGAAAATCTGAACCCGGCTTCCTCTATTTTCCCGCGAAATAGGGTTTGATGCCTATGCCTCCTGGCAGGCGGAAAGCGGTTTAGACGCGGTGGATACACCCGCTCTCACCTGCGCCGCCCCTGATGCCAATCGATTCCGTTCCCTCATCCTGCGACTTAGGCGATACGAACTTCCAATACCCTGAAGTTCCCTAGTATCCCGGCCCTCTCGCGCCTGACTTTTAAAAGAGGTACAGAGACCTGCACGCTCCACGGCCCTTGCAGATTCTCAGAGCCATCAAAAGCCATGGAGTTACCTTCCTCAAAGGAACTGCACCGAAAACCAAACACAATAAAATCAAATCCATCAGCCCTCCGCAAGATACCATTGGGACTGTGAAAATATTCCCTTGACTCCTTTTGATTATTCTTTATATGTAATATCTTAAATACGTCAACCCTCTAACAGGTGCCATTGGAGCCGTGAAAATATTCCCTTTATTCCTTTTGATTTTTTCTATATCAGAGCTTGCCCTCCTGATGCCGGAAAATATGAACATGAATCGGAGATAATGAAATGAAATCAAACAAATTATTTTTTGTTGTTATTATAACTTTTTTTTCATATTTTACAGCAAATGCTGGCACAACTGATCTCGGTGATAACTGGTGCTCTGGCGTTAAGATTCATTTCTTTGCTGGGGGTGCTGAAGGAGATGGTTTTGCTGGAATCGTGCAAGCAGGTGCTGAAAATGCAATTAGAGATACTGGAGCCGATGCACAAATACTTTATTCTGGTTGGGCATCCGACATGATGATTCAACAACTAAGAGAAGCAATTGGAGCAGGTGTTGATGGTATTGGAATGATGGGTCATCCAGGTAATGAAGCTATCATGCCCCTTGCTGAAGATGCACATAAAGCTGGTATCTTGATGATGTACCAAAATGTTGATGTGCCTGAAGTAAGAGCAAAGTATGGTGGTGGATACGTTGGAGCTAATCTTGCAACTCAAGGAAAAGAATTGGGTCGTGAAGCAATCAGACGATTTGGATTTAAAGCCGGTGATACTGCAATCGTTATGGTTCCAATTGGAGATTATTCTAGAGCTCAACGAGAAGATGGAGTTAGAATTGTTTTTGAAGAACATGGAATGAAAGTTGTAGTTTTAGATGGAACTCCAGAGCAAGCAACTGATCCAAATTCTGCAATAGGTTATATTTCTACTGCTCTTGCAGCAAATCCGGAGACTAAAGTATTAGTTCATACTGGTGGCCAAATGTTAGGAAATTCTGAAACTTTTGCTAAAGCAGCTGGTTATGGACCTAATGAACTTCTTCAAATCGGATTTGATACAAGTCCTCAAGTTATGTCTGCTTTTGTAAATGGTTATGCTCATTTAACTTCTGATCAACAACCATTCTTACAAGGCTATCTTCCTATCTTAGCTTTGTGTCAGATGAAAGTTCTCGGAACGGGAGCGCTTAATCAAGACACTGGCGCAGGGTTTGTTACAACAGAAAATTATAAAGACGTAATGGAACTTGCTAATAGAGGGTTGAGATAAATATTTTAGTTTCTTAATGAGATAAAGGAGGTTGTATCCGTACCTTAGTAGCATCATTAAATAGATATCATCATTCGTAAATTTGAATCTGAATACTGTTTTGATGATATGCAGTTAGAATATCTGATGAGGAAATCTATGAAACTGATACAGCCAACCTCCTGTGGCTACCCATAATATTCTTTTCTATTGAAGTGATTCATAGAATACACTAGAACTACTTGTCAATCATCCTATGTTGGATTAACATAAATTTAATACTATTAGGAGCAGTATTTTTTAAGCCCTAATCGATTCATTGGAGTCTTATATGAAACGTTTCTTGTAATAGATTCATGGATGATTTCATCTTTGATACATTCTCTAGCATAATAAAATAATCGCTCTCTCCTTAACGCAAGAAACTGAGGATGTGATTTCAGTATTTAGTCAACATTATAAAGATCATATGAGGAATACGATGTGTAGCATCTGGCTGAAATAAGTCTGCTAAGATTAGACCTGTAATCATTAGTTAAAACAGAAACATCTTATGCATTAAAAAATTATTCTTAGTATATAATTTAATGTTAATCTCCGTTGCAATGCTGAACTACGAAGAACTAAAATGACGGCCTATTCATGCCCCATTTTATAGAGGTCTTTTTTAAAAAAAAGTTAATATGATTTAAAAAAAATAATGAGTTCACTTATTGAATTAAAAAAAATTACTAAAAAGTTTGGAGGTGTTACTGCATTGAATTCAGTGTCTATGGATGTCTCTACAGGAGAAGTTGTTGGTTTGATTGGAGATAATGGAGCTGGTAAATCAACATTAATTCTAACATTAGTTGGGGTCCATGAACCAGATTCAGGTGAAATTTATATCAGAGGTGAAAAAGTAAAAGGATGGACAACTGCAAAAGCTAGAGATTCTGGAATTGAAACTGTTTTTCAAGATAGAGCACTATGCCCTCAACAATCTATTGTATGGAATATTTTTATGGGTAAAGAATTAAAATATCCATTTGGGCTTATAAAAGAAAAAAAACAAATTGCGGAAGCAAATAAATTAATTCGAGAAATTGGTTTTACTTCTGAACTTATTGATGCTGAATCTCCTGTAGGCAATTTATCTGGTGGAGAGAGGCAGGGCGTTGCTATAGCTAGAGCAATATATAATAATGCAGAATTAATAATTTTAGATGAACCAACAACAGCTTTGTCATTATTGGAAACTCAAAAAGTTTTTGATTTTGTGAATAATGTTAAATCAACTGGACGATCAGTATTATTTATCGGGCATAATATTTATCATGTGTATGATATTTCCGATCGGTTTATTCTTTTAGACAGAGGAGAAGTGGTGCATCAACTTGATAAAGAAGATGTTACAAGTTCAGAAGAGTTAATGAAAGTGATGAAGGCGGCTGTAGATAAACATCATTAAGAAAATTATATGAAACAAAATAATGGAATACATAAATTTATAGCAAAAAATAGCAGGCCTTTAAGCAGCATAGGATATTTTGTTTTATTAATGTTTGTTTTCTTCATTGGCGCCCCAGAAGTTATGATCAAACCTAATCTTCATCAATCCGTTTTTATTATGCTACCTGTTATTGTGTTTATGGTTGTTCCTTTAGTTTTTGTTATAACATCTGGTGAAATAGATTTATCCTTTGCATCAACATTTGGAGTGGCAGCCTATGTTTTTGCTCTGTTAGTCAAACTTGGCATTGATCCATTATTATGTCTTATCATTGGAGTAATATCAGGTGGTATAATTGGAATTTGCGTTGGAGGTTTGATTGTTTATGGAAGAATATCTTCTTTAGTAGCATCACTGGGAGCTCTATTTTTAATGCGAGGTTTTTTATTTGTTGCAAGTGGTAGCAAGTCAATTACCTTTGTTGAAGTAAGAGATCATTGGATGTATGAACTTTTGGTTGGAAAGTTTTATGGTTTTCCAATGCAGATCTTTTGGGCAGCGCTTTTTACTATATTTTCATATTACTTATACCGTAAACATGTTTTTGGTCTCCATGTTCATCATGTGGGCGATAATGCTGACAGTGCAGCCCAAATGGGTATCAATGTTAACAGGGTGAGAATAGGGGTATTTGCTTATGCTGGTTTAGGTGCTGCTCTAGCTGGGATATTTTCATCTTTAGTTAATTTTACCTGGTGGCCTACCCAAGGCTTTGGATATTTATTATTAGCACTTGCTGCTGTTTTTATTGGAGGAACTCCAACTTGGGGTGGTGTTGGAACAATTGTAGGAGCAGTTTTTGGAGTTGGAGTGGTAGCTTATATGGAAACAGGTGTTGTTGCTATTGGAATGAGTGGGGTATGGCGACAATTTTTTAATGGCTTAATTATTATTCTTGCAATTTTAGGACATAGATTTCACGGAACACGCATAAGATAAACATTTTCATAGAACCAATCCCTAGCTGATATTGATGGTCTCGTAAATAATCGAAAAATAGAGCAATCATCTCTTCAAGTTGTTGATTTTACAATACACGATTTTGTCAAAACCATCATTTGTTGACTTTTTACGAGACCATCAATCGTAGAACAGTCAATTTTCCACGCTTCAATTACGCATATCATTCGTCACGGGAACCACTCTCAAATCCATAGGTGATTTGGATTCATCATAATTGAAGGGTGAAAGTCACCCTGATAATCCCCTTTCAAACACACCTCCAGAGTCTTCAGGTCTACACAAATCTATTAAAATCTTTTATATCTCGGATTACGTGACGATCATCCTCTAAGCCGATCATTTGACAGAACATTTGGCGGTATATTTCAAAGAAATTAGAAAATCGTCTATTAAATCTGTACTGAGTGGCGGAGAGAGAGAAAATGAACATTTAAGTCAAAATCTCTACCACATTTCAATTTTAACCCATTAATCCCATTTTAATCATTGCCGAATTTGTTAGAGGTTTGGGGCCGGATAGAGAAACAAAGTGCTTTTGGTCCTGCAGCAGGCCAATATGGAGCGGAATATAACAATCTGATAACTCTACCGCTTGTCGGGTCAAAACTGACACCCTTGCTTTTCTTCTTCGCCCCTAGGTGGTTCACGAACGGCCTGCCCCTCGGGTAAGGTAAATAATCACAGCAATTTCGATGGGCATGCAATGACCAACCAAATCGCATCTGGTACTGGACAAATGGAACAGACAGCTATGAAGTCCGCGCATACGCTTTCTTCGGAATTCTCGCCTTTGCGTCTCGATATTGATCCCTTTACCGGTTTGCCGCAGGGTCTGATCAATGAATCAAATGGACGGGAGATAGCCCTCAACAGCCGGGTCGGCCTTGTTCTTGGCGGTGAAGAGTTGCGCGGGCCTCTTGGTGGGCTTGTGTACGATGGGGCAAAACACGAAGCCGAGATCGTCGTCACAGGAACTGTGAGCGATCACCTCGTCGAGGCCGGAAGGTGTTTCGTTGTCCCGGTGCGACTTGGCGACTGGCGAGGTGAGATCCGTTATCTGTTTCAATTAGATGAACCACGACTAACTTGGAACTGGCGGTGGCGGACAACAAAAGATGCCCCTCCGATCCGTGATTTCCGGATCGAATTAGAAGCCGCTCTGGCGGGCAGCGCCGATTGGACGGTGAATGTTCCCGGTGCGCGTATACGTCCGAGTTTGGCGCTTTGCGATCTTCCCGAAGAAATGGAGGTCCAGTCGATCGGAGGTTTGGCGTCCTCCAGTGGCGTGATCGGGCTTAGCCGTCAGAGCGATCTGACATTTGTCATCTGGCCCCGAAGCCATGACGAACGGGGGCACTCGACGCTTGGAGCCACCGATCAGGGGGTCCGGCTGATACATTCCACTCGTCTTTGCGCCGCTGCCATGCCGTGCACGGACCTCATTCAAGACGGCATTGCGCTTGACCTCGTATCAGATCCTTGGCCGGTGCTGCGCACCCGCATTCAATCTTGGCTGGCCCGCTTTGGGCTGACGATCCCTGATGACAAGCCGGCCTGGTCAATGGGCGCCACCATCTACGAAGCGCAGATAGGAACCTCGATTTTCGCAGGTGGTCAGTGGACCTACAGCCCCTATCCTGAAATGTCAGATCTTTATGCGGATCTGCCGCGGATTGCGGATTTGGGTTTTGACACCATTCAGTTGATGCCGCACCAGCCTTTTCCCAGCTATAACGTCATCGACTACGGTGATGTTAACGTTTCTTACGGGGACGAAGAAGATTTACACAGGGTTGTCAAATGGTGCCACGCCCACGGGATGCGCTTGATCCTTGACGTTCTGATGCATGGTGTTATCGACCAGGAATCGTTCTCTGAGGTCGTGGCTGCCGTCAGAGCGGGTCCTTGGGCAGAATTTGTTACGGCCGACGCAGATCAAGTGACCGCCATGAAACTGACGGCCGCCCAGCAGAGAGAACTTTCATGGAGCCGTCACATCATCGATTTTGAACGTGCCTGGCACGACAATTCTCCAACACGGCACCCTTTGGCGGATGAGCATCCCGACTGGTTCTGCCGAGACTCCAATGGTTGCATTATCGGGATTTACACCAAGGCATTCGACCTCTCCAATCCTGACTGGCAGCGCTATTTCTCGGATGCCATGCTCGGCCTAGTCAACAGGTTGGGGATTGATGGTTTCCGGTTCGACGCGCCGTGCTACAACGCGTTTCCCAACTGGTCGCCACGGACCCGTTCGCGCGCCAGTTTGCAAGAGCTTGGAGCATTGTCACTGTTCCGGTCCCTGCGCCGGGAAATGCACGAACGCAACCCAGACCTCATGCTTTATACCGAGCCCAATGGAGCAATCTGGCGCCAGTCAATGGATATCACCTACAATTACGATGAGACATGGCTGCTCGACTCGATCCTCGGGCGCGGTGGAGATCATCCACCCAGCCGGGTTCGCAATGGGCACGATCTCGCACTTTGGCTGGCGGAAAGGGACTTGAGCTTGCCACAAGGGGCCGTCACGGCTCACCACATCGATTCACACGACACGTTTTGGTGGCCGTTGCCTGGGCTCAAATGGCGCCGCGATCAGTTTGGGGCCGACAGCGCACGCGCTCTCATGACAGCATTTGCCCTGTCCGGCGGGCCCTACATGATGTTCGTCGGAGGCGAAAACAGTATCGAAGCAGATGTACGCAAAGTAAACGAAATTCGATCACAGCGAACAGAACTGGCTTTTGGACGGCACGAGTTTGGGGCGTTACTCAATGTTCCCGAACAGATTTTCGAAGTGACCCACGAACTGAATGACGCGCGGTCTATCGTAATTGTGAACCTGTCGGCAGACGCCGTTTCTTTCACTTTCATTCCGGATTCTTCCGATCCCAGGTGGAAGGACCTGCTTGATGATGCGGACACAGAAGCCATTCCGGGCGAGCTGATCAGCTTTACTCCATTTTCAGCGCGATTTCTGGTGCCTTACTACTGACCAGCTTGCCCCGACAACTCGCCAACGCAAAGGAAATACAAGGGCAGCCCAAGAAAAGCAAACCCCTTAACCTGTTCGAACGACTCGACGAATACCTCAAGGAGGTACGTGCCTTCATGTACGACTTCAACGTTCCCTTTGACAATAACCTTGCCGAACGGGACATTCGCATGATGAAGGCGCAGCAGAAAATCTCGGGCATGTACCGGACCGAGGAAAGAGCCAAAGCCTTCAGCTACATTCGAAGCTACATCTCAACCACCCGCAAAAATACAGCCGGTGCTCATACTCACGCTGAGCAACCCGGATGCCTTTGCACATTCTCCAGACTTAGCGTAATCTTGTAGGAATTATTGCCGTTGCAGGAAATTCAACTGAGTAGTCACCACATAACTTGAAATACTCCGGCTCTCATTGATTTAGGGAGCATTGTGGAAGCACACTCCCTGCAATGATGCTCTGTAAAGACAAGAATGAGTGCCAACTGAAACTATAGGGATTGATCATGGGATGCTTTCCAGAAAAGTGGTTCCATTGATCACATCAGATATATTATTGAACACATTGTCTGAATTGTCGTGTAAATTACAATGTTTTTCCTCTTGAAGGCTGTGCTAATAAAAATTAAAAATGAATGACCCATATAAAAAATATATGTGTAACATTATTATTGATATGTTTTTTTCCTAAATCAGCAGATAAAATAAACATTATATTTAACTCTGAATTAATATTTAGAAGATTATGAAAGTTATTCTGGTGGGATGCGGTTCAATAAGCAGGCGATGGATTGAAGCAATTGAATTTATCGAAGAGGCTGAATTGGTTTGTTTAGTAGACATTAATTTAAATTCCGCAGATAAAATTAAGAATGATAATAAATTGAAAATTGACATAAGTAATTCTTTAAATGCAGCTTTAGATGAGTATTACCCTGATGTTATTCTTGATTGTACTACACCAGATGCCAGGTTTGACATAGTTTCTAATTCACTAAGGAAAGGTGCTCATGTATTATCAGAAAAACCTGTCGCATTGAATATCAGTGAAGCTGAAAAGTTGATAGCTATTTCAAATGAATCAAATAGACATTATGCTGTTATGCAAAATAGAAGATACGATCCAAATGCCGAAACAGTTAAAAAATTATTAGATTCAGAAATAATAGGTAAGTTGACTACAATAAATTGTGATTTTTATAAGGGCTGCCATTTCGGTGGATTCCGAGATAAAATGGAACATGTTTTATTAAAAGATATGGCTATTCATACTTTTGATATTGCACGATATTTTTCAGGTTTGAATATGCAAAAGACATTTTGTTATGAATGGAATCCTTCTGGATCATGGTATCAGCATGGAGCTTCATCAGTAGCTGTTTTTATAATGGGAAATGACGTTGTTTTTAATTACAGAGGCAGCTGGTGTTCAGAAGGACAGGAAACAGCTTGGGAAAGTAAGTGGCAGTTTATAGGAGAAAAAGGGAGTATTGAATGGGATGGTGCGGCAAGCCTATTATTAGTAAGAGCTGCTGAGTCCGGCAATTTTATTAACAAGAAAGAAGAAAAGATCTATAAATGTATCTATGATAACAATCCAGTTAAATGGCATTACAAAGCAATCCAGTTATTTTTTAAATCAATAAAAAAAGGAGAAATTCCAGATAATATTTCGTTTAATAATATAAAAAGTTTTTATATGGTGGAGTCCGCAATTAAAAGTTCAAAAGAAAAGAAAATGATCAATAATGAGGGGGAATATGCCAATTAGAGTGACAGTATGGGGTGAAAATGTTCATGATCAAGAGAATGATGTTGTTAAAGGTATTTATCCTAATGGTATGCACAATACAATTGCTGATTTTCTGAGAAAAGATCCAGAAATAATTTGTAAAACTGCAATCCTGCAGCAGGAAGAACACGGGTTAACTGAGGAAATACTTGAAACTACAGATGTTTTAACATGGTGGGGGCATTGTGCCCATAAACAAGTTGTTGATGAAGTGGTTAATAGGGTGCAGCAAAGAATCCTACAAGGAATGGGATTAATTGTTTTGCACTCTGGTCATTTTTCCAAAATATTTGGGAAAATGTTGGGAACAACATGTTCTTTGCAATGGAGAGAAGCTGGTGAGACCGAAAGGGTATGGGTATGTAATCCAGGTCATCCAATAACTAAAGGCATTAAACGATATTTTGAAGTCCCTCAATCAGAAATGTATGGAGAACCTTTTCAGGTTCCTACGCCTGAAGAGAATATTTTTATCAGTTGGTTTGAAGGAGGTGAAGTCTTTCGCTCTGGTTTGACGTATAAACGCGGTAATGGAAAGATTTTTTATTTCAGCCCTGGTCATGAAACCTACCCAATTTATCATCAAGAAGATATACAAATGGTGATAACCAACGCGGTCAAATGGTGTAGACCAGAAGGCGATAACTGGTTTGATAAATTTGATGGCAAGCCAACAGATCCAGTGATAAAGATTGATATCAAAGGTCCAAGATTACACGGTGATGGTCAATCAGGTTTGAGGTGATTTTTTGATCAATTAATTTTTTAAGGAGGTGTCCAGCCCCCACTTTTTGGTCCAAATTTTAAGAGAGACCTATTCGGCCTTCGCATCCAGCTCCTGCATCTCGATCAACCCAGGCTTCCTATGTATCGAGGGCGGCCCGATCCCAGTATAAATCAGATGCCACAAC
>PVBE012866525.1_pt1 | contig 13973 bp, 13 predicted proteins | sample 1631181 | NCBI WGS metagenome assembly PVBE01 (sample SAMN08397723, study PRJNA350692) | Marine metagenome, whole genome shotgun sequencing project. | isolation source: water | place: Pacific Ocean | collected 2012-04 | reverse complement strand
GATTTTGATATAATTCATAAAAACAAAAAAGGCATCAATGTGATAGTTAAATTTGAAGATGAAATTGAAAAAGAAAAGATTATTAAATACTGCAATAATAATAAATATGATTATGTACTCTGCCCTAAATACATAAAAGTCAATGAAAAGGCAGTAAGCATAGAGGTTAAAAGGTTAAAATGAAAAAACGGTTTTTATTTATTGTAATGTTTTTAATCATAGGGGGATATCTTATTGTTAGGAACAATGATATTGACTTAGAAGAAGAGGAAGGCAGGAAAACTTTCCTTAAAGGGTTTACCGGCTGGGTGTTTAAGGTTGGAAGAAGCACAAAGAATGTGGTAGGCTATGCTACAAAACAAGAATGGCTGCCAGACGAAGAAATTAATCAAACTAATAAAACGTTTTTTATATTTGAGGACTGAAAATGAGCTTAAGAATGCCTGAATCAATGGAAGAGTGTATTTACTTTACTAAGAGAACAGTAGGTGAAGAAGGAAAAGCAACTGCCTGGGTGTTTAAGGAAAAATGTCCTGAATGCGGAAAAGGATTAATGGGCAAGCCAAGAGATAAAGGCAAAGTAAAATTAAGAGCAAAAGAATATGTATGCCCTGAGTGTGATTATACAGTTGAAAAAGATGAATATGAGGAAACACTAACAGCTAATATAATCTATACCTGCCCTCATTGCGGTTTTGAAGGCGAGACTCAAATCCCTTTCAAGAGGAAGAGGATTCAACTGGTTAATGAAGAAACAGGAAAGAAGAAAGCTGCAGATGCTTTAAGATTTTCTTGTGAGAAGTGCAAAGAGAATATAGATGTCACGAAGAAGATGAAATCTTGATTATTTAGTTTGGGTTTTATACCCCGATGCTTGCATCTGCTTAATACGCAAACTAAATACTAAAAATACCCCGCAGCTTGCTGCGATTGGGATTTTTTATTTTATTTCTTACCTATACTCACTAAACTCTTTCGGATTAGCAATATCAGCATAATTATCCTTATGCTTCTTCTCAGGGAAATCCTGCTTTGTGAAAAATTTGTTATCAATAAAACCTTTTGCTTTCTTTATATTACCCTTTATGTCAATTCCTCTTAGCTTATCAATATTAACTATCAATGCTGTTATAATCAAGCCGATTGTTAAGATTATTGAAGGTGTTATAAGTTCATTCTTAATCACAGTTCTTTCTACTATTTTCATTTCATGGCACTTGAAATCAGAGCCGCAATAGAAATCATTACCACAATCTGTATTTATATTACATTCTCTTGAAGAATAGCCCATAATAAGGTATAATGCTATTGCAATTATGAAAGTAGTTAATACAATAATTGCTGTGGATGCCTTTTTGTTGCCTAAAAATCTCATTATAAGTTGAGAACAACTGACTATTTTTAAGTTTTGTTATCATATAGGAAAAAAACAGCATCTAACTACTTCTTGTCCTATGAAGAATGATATTTTTCCAGATTCTTAAGAAATATTTTAAATCTGTAGAGGAATAAGAATATATTAAGAGTAATCTCTAACTGAAGTCTTTGAGAACTCAAAAAAGCATAATTTTTCTAACCCTTTTTCAAGCCTTAAAACGTAAAAATTCTTAATTCTGAAACCCTTTTATTTTGCTGTTACAAGCTCTCTACCCTTATTTTACAAACGAAAGATTTATATAGTTTTTACCATTATTTTTTTAATGAGAATAAGCAGATTTTCTTGTATTTTAGGGGTTAAAAATGGTAGAAGAAGAAAAAATAGAAGAAGAAAATAAAACTCAAGAACCTCAAAAGTCTGGAGACTATGGGGCAAAAGATATACAGGTTTTAACAGGTTTAGAAGGAGTAAGAAAAAGACCAGGTATGTATATAGGCGATACAGCTGTCAGAGGGTTCCATCATCTTGTGTATGAAGCAGTGGACAATAGTGTGGATGAAGCCTTGGCTGGTCATTGTGATTTAGTAAAGGTGATTATTAATAAAGACGGCAGTATATCTGTGAGCGATAATGGAAGAGGTATTCCTGTTGCAATACATCCTAAACTGAAAGTACCAAGTGTTGAAGTTGTTTTAACAAGATTGCATGCAGGCGCAAAGTTTGAGAAAAGTACATATAAGGTATCAGGAGGATTACATGGCGTTGGTATATCCTGTACAAATGCTTTATCTGAGTATTTAGAAGTAGAAGTTAAAAGAGATGGTAAGATTCATGTTCAAACTTATGCTTATGGAAAGCCTACATCAAAGCTGAAAATAAAAGGCGAAACAAAAGAGACTGGAACAAAAGTAACATTTGTGCCGGATAAAGACATTTTTTCTGTTAGTGAATTTGACTTTGACCTGCTTTCAAGCAGATTAAGAGAACTTGCATTCCTGAACAAAGGGCTTAGAATAATAATAAAAGATGAAAAAACCAATAAAGAACATGAATTCTTTTACAAAGGTGGCATAAAATCGTTTGTTGAGTATCTTAATAAAAATAAAAATCCCTTCCATAATGTAATATATCTTTCAAAAGAAAAGAATTCAACAATAGTGGAAATTGCTTTGCAATATAATGAGAATTATACAGAATCTGTATTCTCTTTTGTGAATAATATCAACACAATAGAAGGTGGTACTCATTTATCTGGGTTTAAGTCAGCTCTAACAAGAGCTATGAATAATTATGGAATAAAGAGCAAGATGAGTGAGGGCAAGCTTACTAGCGATGATACAAGAGAAGGATTGACTGCAGTTATATCTATCAAAGTGGCAGAGCCGCAGTTTGAAGGTCAGACAAAGTCAAAACTAGGTAATTCTGAAGTTAAAGGAATAGTTGATTCTGTTGTTTATGATACTCTTAATGATTTTATGGAAGAAAACCCTGATGTTGCAAAGATGATTATTAATAAAATGGTCTCTGCTGCAAGGGCAAGGGAAGCTGCAAGAAAAGCTAAGGATTTAGTCAGAAGGAAAAATGCGCTCTTTGCAAGCGCTTTACCAGGTAAATTAGCGGATTGCTCTAATAAGGATCCATCTAAGTGCGAGATTTATCTTGTGGAAGGAGATTCTGCAGGCGGATGTTTTTCAGGTGATACAAGAGTTGCATTAACAGATGGCAGAAATCTTAATTTTAAAGAATTGATAAAGGAAGATAAAAAAGGAAAAAAGAACTATTGTTATACTATAAAAAAAGATGGAAGTATAGGTATAGGGTTAATAAAAAATCCAAGAAAAACCAGAGTAAATGCTGAAGTTGTTAGAATAATTTTTGACAATAAAGAAGTGATAACTTGCACACCAAGTCATAATTTTATGTTAAGAAACGGGAATTATACTGAAGCAATAAATCTAAGAGATAATATAAGTCTTATGCCTCTGAATAGAAAGTTATCTAAGATTGAAGGAAGAATTACTATAAAAGATTATGAAATGGTCTATGATTCTAAGAAACTTAAATGGATATTTACACATATTCTCTCAGATGAATACAATCTTAATAATAAAATATATAGTCCTTCTTTAGGTGATTATAAGCATCATATAGACTTTAACAAATTAAATAATAATCCTGAAAATATTATAAGGATGCAAAAAAAAGAACATTTGTTTATGCATGCAAGAATGCTCGAAAAGACTTTACATAGGGAAGATGTTAAACAAAAAGCGAGAGAAGCACACAAGAAACCCGAATATAAAGCAAAAATAAGTAGGATGATGTCAACTCCAAAGATGAAGAAAATGTTATCTTCAAGAGCAAAAAAACAATGGGAAAATGAAGAATATAAGGAGTATATGATCAAGAAATTTATTGAATTCTATGAAAATAATAAAGAATACAGAGAAAAATCATTGAAGAAGTTAAATAATGCGCAAAAAGAATATTGGATGAAAGAAGGTAATAGGAAAAGAAGATCCGAAGAAGTAAGAAAATATTTTGAAGAACATCCTAATGCTAAAAAAAAGCTTAGTGAATTATCCAAGAAACAATGGGAAAATCTTAAATTGAGAAAATGGAGAAGCGATAAGACTAAAGAACAGTGGACAAAGGAATTTAGAGAAAAAAGAAAGAAAGCGTATAATCAAACTTATTTTGAACATACAGCGTCTTTTATGAAAAACGTCTTAGAGACTTATGGAGACCTAAATAAATATAACGAGGAAAGAGTCAAATCGAAGAATAAAAATTTGCTCAAACAGGAGACTTTTACTGAAAGATTCTTTAACAACGATGAAAATGCCATGGTAGAAACAGTAAAAAACTTTAATCATAAGATAAAAGATATAGTTAAACTCAATAAAAAAATGGATGTTTACGATTTAGAAGTAGAAGGTACCCATAATTTTGCTCTTGCTTCGGGAATATTTGTTCATAATTCAGCAAAACAGGGAAGAAACAGGGAATTTCAGGCAATATTGCCCTTAAGAGGAAAAATCCTTAATGTGGAAAAGGCAAGACTTGACAAAATAATGAGTTCAAAGGAAATAACTAACTTAATAACAGCGCTTGGCACAAGTGTAGGTGAAGAGTTTGATATTAGTAAGTTAAGATACCATAAAGTAATCATAACAACTGATGCAGATGTTGATGGAAGTCATATATCATGCCTTCTGCTTACATTGTTTTACAGGTATTTGAGACAGATTATTGAGGCAGGGCATCTTTATCTTGCGCAGCCTCCTTTGTATAAGGTTAAGAAGAAAAACCATGTGTTCTATGTGTATGATGAGGAAAAGCTGAAATTATTATTAAGCAAGATAGGCGAGGAAAGTGTTGAACTGCAGAGGTATAAAGGTTTAGGAGAAATGAATCCTGAGCAGTTATGGGAAACAACAATGAACCCTGATCATAGGACAGTGTTGCAGATATCATTAGAAGATGCTGTTGAGGCTGACAGGATATTTACCATTTTAATGGGAGATGAAGTAGAATCAAGAAGGAATTTTATAGAAAAGCATGCAAAAGAAGTAAAGAATTTGGATGTTTAAACTTTCCTAATTAAATCTTTATGTATTATATTCTATGTTTAATCCACAATAAGCTTTAAATATAATAAGAGATTCTCCTTTTCTTAGAGTAATCATTCTAATAATAACATGAACGGGGGATTAGAAAATGATGATAAAACCATTAAAAGATAGAGTGCTTATAAAACCAAAAGAGCTAGAAGAGAAGACAGAAGGCGGCATATATGTTCCTGATTCTGCAAGAGAAGATAAGTTGCAGGAAGGGGAAATTGTAGCAGTAGGTGAAAGTTCTGAGATTACATTAAAGCAGGGAGACAGAGTGTTGTTTGAAGATGTTGACTGCACAGAAATGAAGGTTAATGGTGAAAGACATGTTATAATGAATGTCAAAGATATATTGGCTAAAATAGAATAGGTGATTACAAAATGGCAAAACAAATAATATTCAATGAAAAAGCAAGACAGTCTTTATTAGATGGAGTTAATCAGTTAGCAGACACAGTTAAAGTAACATTAGGCCCAAAAGGCAGAAATGTTGTGCTTGATGATGGTGTTGGTTCTCCGACAATAACAAATGATGGTGTAACAATCGCAAAAGAGATTGACTTAGAAGAACCCTTTGAAAATATGGGAGCACAACTTGTAAAAGAAGTTGCAACAAAGACGCAAGACATAGCAGGAGATGGTACAACAACAGCTTCTGTGTTAGCACAGGCAATAGTACAAGAAGGGTTGAAAAATGTTGCTGCGGGAGCAAATCCTATAGAAGTTAAGAGAGGGATTGATAAAGCAGCAGTAAAAGTTGTTGAGTTTATAAAAAGCAATAGTGTGGAAGTCAAAGAAGAAGAAAAGGTTAAACAAGTTGCTACAATCTCAGCAAACAACGATGAAGAAGTGGGAAAACTTATTGCAGATGCAATGGAAAAGGTTGGTCATACAGGAGTAATCACTGTAGAAGAAGCAAAGTCAATGGAAACAAGCCTTGATGTTGTGGAAGGTATGCAGTTTGACAAGGGTTATATGTCACCTTACATGGCAACGGATACAGAAAAGATGGATGCTATGCTTGAAGATGCTTATGTTCTGATTTATGATAAAAAGATAAGCGCTATGAAAGAGCTTGTGAAAATACTTGAAATGGTAGCTGGCCAAAACAAACCTTTATTGATAATCTCTGAAGAAGTTGAAGGCGAAGCGTTGGCAACATTGATACTTAACATTATAAGGGGAGCTATCAAGGTTGTTGCAGTAAAAGCGCCAGGCTTTGGCGATGACCAGAAAGATACATTAGAAGACATAGCAATCCTTACAGGCGCTAAAGTAATAAGCGAAGAAAAGGGCATGAAGCTTGAAAATGTTCAGTTAGAGGATTTAGGACAGGCTAAGAGAATAAAGGTAGATAAAGAGAATACTACCATTGTTGAAGGATTAGGAGATAAGACAAAAGTTGATGAAAGAGTTAGCCAAATAAAAGCTCAGATTGAAAAAGCAGACTCTGACATGGACAAAGAAGATTTTCAGAAAAGACTTGCAAAATTAGCTGGGGGAGTTGCTGTGATAAATGTTGGGGCAGCAACGGAAACAGAGATGAAAGAAAAGAAAGCAAGAGTTGATGATGCATTAAACGCAACAAGGGCCGCAGTTGAAGAAGGGGTTGTAGCAGGCGGAGGAGTTACATTGCTGAGAGCAGGCTCTGAGCTTGAATCATTAGGACTTGAGAATGACCAGCTAGTAGGGGTTGAGATACTTAAAAGAGCGCTTGAAGAGCCTACAAGGCAGATAGCGTTCAATGCAGGCAAGGAAGGCTCTGTGATTGTTGAAAGGCTTAAAAAAGAAGAAGGCAACATGGGCTATAATGCGAAAACAGACAAATTTGAAGACTTGGTTGAAGCAGGTGTTATTGATCCAACCAAAGTAACAAGAATCGCATTGCAGAATGCTGCGAGCATTGCAGGCATGGTGCTTACAACAGAAGCTTTGGTAACAGACATCAAAGAAAAAGATTCTGATGGTCCTGCTATGCCTCCTATGGGTGGCATGGGAGGAATGCCTGGGATGATGTGAATTCTTTGTTTTCTTTTCTTTAATATTCCATCAAAACTCTTTTTATTTCTTTAATAGTCTTATCCAAAGAAAACCTTCCCTTAATCGTATTCCTTGCTTCTCTTCCCATCTCTTTTCTCACATTATCATCTTTTAACAGAGAGTCCAGCTTAATGCTTAGCACATAATCATTCTTTATTGGGAAGAAAAGACCATTAACTTTTTCTCTTATATACTTTTTAGGATAACCTATCTTTGTGGTAATAACAGGAATACTGCATGACATGGCTTCCATAGTTGATAATGAGGAAGTCTCTGTTAAGGAAGGTAGAACATAAACATCCATTGCCTGGAGGTAAGGAACCACATCATTCTTTGAGCCTGTAACAATAACTTTTCCATCTTTCTTGAAAATCTTTTTTTGCTCTTTAAGGCCTTCACCAACAATAAGAAGAACTATGTTTGGATAGCGCCTCTCCAGCCTTTGGAATGCCTTGTACAAAGTCATCAAGTTCTTCTCCCTTCCAATCCTGCCGCAGAAGCCGATTACCTTAGTATGAGCTTTAAGATTTATCTTAAGCTTTGAAGCTGCTTTATCTTCAGAAGGAATGAACTTGTTTGTATTCACACTAAGATGGAGCACTAACTTCTTTGTTTTTATCTTTGCCTCGTTTAACCTTTTCCCAACCTCTTTTGAAGGTATAAGCAATAGATTGCATTTATTATAAGAAGAAATGCCTACCGTCTTATACAGAAAGTAAAATAAACTCTTTTTGAAAATGTTTCTAATAGCTTTTCTAATAAGTTCTCCTTCCAATGAATGAACAGAAGCAATAACTGGCTTATTATACTTCTTTGCATATTTAATTGCTGCAAGGCCTATAGTGCCTAGTGTATGAGTCCAGACGATATCAGCTTCTCTTATATTCTCTTTTATTTTTCTTATACTAGGAATGCAAGGATATGTATCGCCTAATCTTATAATTTTTAACAGAGGAAATCGGATTATCTTTATGTTTTTGTATTCAGGAAGGTTGCCTTTAAACCTTGGAGCCAGAATTGTAATATCATATTCCTTGCTTAATGAAGGGATAATATCTGACAAAAACCTTGCAATTCCGTCCCATCTTGGTAGGAAACAGTCCGAAGCAATTAATAATTTTCTCATCTTATTTTATAAAACACCTCTGCAAACCTACAATGGTTCTTGATGCCATTGAAAAGATCTTTCCTAAGTACGTTCCATAATAATGAAATCATAGTAATCTTCTGGCTCTTATGACATTTTAATGCTTTAAGCTTAGTGCCGTAATGTTTGCTTATATCAACAACAAGATTAGGAAACTTGTTCTTGTCCATTTCAATTGGATCCCATACACAGTAGGAATATACATCGTAGTTCATAGATTTCTTGTCTAATACAGTTAGTAAGACATTAGTGACAGCTTTGTGGTCTGGATGAGGATCGCTGAAAGCATGAGTAAAGATTTTTCTTGGCTTGAACTTATCTAGTATCTCTTTTATCTTGTTTTCAATCTTAGTTTTGTTCTTAGTAACCTCTTCCTCAAGCTTTGAGTCTTTAAGCCCAAAATAAATAATATCATTGCCTCCAATGACTTTATTAGCTTCCTCGCATTCCTTTTTTCTCATATCCTGAGTAACTTTTGCTTTAAGCCAGGGATGGCTGCTCTCGCCATAAGAGAAAATAACTGTAACAATGTTCATGCCTTCGCTTGCATATCTTGCAATAGTGCCACCTACTCCTAAGAGGTTGTCATCGTTATGCGCGCAAAATATTATAATATTGTCTGCCATAGGTTAGAATTAGTGTAGGTTTTTATAAAGGTTTTTATCAAAATCAAATCGAAGCCTTTAAATATATGTTGAATTTACCTTTTCTAAAGGGGTAAAAAATGAAACTTACAAAAACCAGCAAATTAGTTGGTTTAGTTTTTGAGGTTTAAAAAATGAAACTTTCTCTAGCGGAACCAAGATACTTAAAAGAGAGCATATCAATCATTTCTGATTTAGTGAATGAAGCAAGGTTTAAGGTAACTCCAGATGCAATAGAATTGGTTGCAATGGACCCTGCAAATGTGGCAATGGTTATATTTAAATTATTATCTTCAAGCTTTACAGAATATAATGTTGATAAAGAGATTGACATGGCAATAAATTTGAGTAACTTTAAGCAAATTCTTAGAAGAGCAAAGCCTGAAGATATATTGACTCTTGAATTAGAAGAAAATAAGCTTAAGATTCAGTTGAAGAGCAATACCACAAGAACATTCTCATTGCCTATCATTGATTTGGAAGAAAAAGAACAGAAAGTGCCTGAACTAAAGTTCCCAATAAGTATAAAGACAACATCAGCCCTTCTTAATGATACTATCGAAGATGTTGATATTGTTGCAGAGTCAGTGATGTTCCAGGCAGAAGCAAAAAAGTTTACTATTCTTGCAGAAGGTGACCTTAGCCAGGCAAAGATAGAGGTTCAGGAGAGTGATGAAACGAAGATAACATCAACTGCTGATAATGTAAAAGCGAAATATTCTATAGAATATCTTAAGAAGATGATTCCTGCTTCTAAGCTTGCAAGTGAAGTTACAATGCAGTTTGATAAGGATTATCCTTTGAAGCTTGAGTATACAGTTGTTGACAAACTACAGCTGGCTTTTGTGCTTGCTCCAAGGGTTGAGAATGAGTAAGATTTCTTAAAAACCAGTAACCTTTATAAACAAAACACTCTTTTTTCTATAATGTAGGGTAAGTACTTAGCTTTCGCATCTAATGTGAGGAAAGTCCACCCACACAGTCAATTTGACTGAAAAATTGCCACTCTTGGAAGAGAGATCCGGAAACGGATGGCAACCCATTCAGAAAATAAACCACATGTTAACAGGATGATGTTGCGAAGCCTGAGGTGACTTGGGTGAGTTAACCAACTGACGTTTTAGCATGAAAGGATGAAACATGGGACCTGGTTTGTGCAAGTTGAAGGCATTGTTATGTCAAACGCTTAGTTAAATGCTAAGGCAGGCTATCGTAACTTAATGTTACACAAAAGGGCCTGACAGAAGGTGGCTTATTCTTGCCCTACATTTTATTTCTGTTACTATTTTGAAATGCTACATAAAGTTTATAATATACAGAGGTTGGTATATTGTTAATTATAGGGGTATTTAATGGGATTTTTAAAATTGTTTAAGAAAAAAGAGGGAGGAGAGGCTTTAGATATGCCGCCGCCTCCACCACTTCCACCTAAATCTGTTTTGAAGAAGAAGGATAAGAAGAAAGAGAAAAAGGTAAGAGAAGGTTTGCCTCCATTGCCGCCTTTAGAGCCGATAGTTCCAAAGCATAGAGAAATGCATAAGGAACCTACAGGAGCTCCAGTGCATCCAGGAGTTGGACAGCCTCATGTTCTACCACCTTATCCACATGGATTGAGACATCCTCCAGCACCTTCTAAGTTTGAAGCTCAACAGTTTCCAGCAATGCCTGATACTGAACATGAAGAAAGGCATGTGCCAATGGCTCATCGTCCTAGGCCTGTTCATCCTATAGGACATAGAATGGCACCACATCATACGGTTGAAAGAAAACATGGGCTATTCACAGCACCTAAGCATACAATGCCTAAAGAGCATATGCCTATGCCTGTTCATGAGGAAGAGGAGCATAAACCGTTTGTTCCACCTTTGAGAAGGGAAGAGGATGTTGCTGAAAGGAAGGTTAGTGGGCCTTTGTTTGTAAAACAGGATTCTTATAGGTCTATACTTGAAGGAATATCGATTATTAAAGATAAACTTAAACAGTCAGAGGATTTGGTTTTAAATCTTAATAATATAAAAAATAGCAAGGATAAAGAGTTTGAGAGATGGAGAACAAGCCTTGAAGATATGCAAAGGAAATTGATATATGTTGATAAGATATTGTATGAAAAGTGAAGGTGAATGAAATGGATGGCAGAACACCAATGTTTGTGAGAATAGATGAATATGAAGATATACAAAATTTAATGAATGTGGCTAAAAAGAAGCTTAATCAGGCAAGAGCTACTTTGAGTCATATTTCTACTCTAAAAATAGAAGAGGATACAGAAATTGACAAGTGGAGTTCTACGCTTGAAGAAGTGGAAAGAAAGATAGAACTGATAGATAAGGCTTTGTTTGAACAGGAAGGCTAATTATTGGAAAATGGGAACTGAAGGAGATGAATTTAGTTATATAAGGATAAGGGATAGTGATCAATTTAGAAGGAACATTCTGGAGTGCCTGAAAGACATTATTTCTCTGTTGCAAAAGCATGAACAGATTAAGAGAATAAGAGAAGAAAAGATAAAAACTATAATGCAGCTTAAGGATATTCTTTTAGAACTGGCAAAATTGAATTCGCAGCTTAGGCTGGAGCTGCCAAAGGTTAAGGTTGTTATTAGGAGAAATGCTGTTAAGGCTTCTCCAGGAGTTAAATCGGTTGTAGAAGTAAGGAAGACAAATCAGTTTGATCTGTTAGAGAGTGAACTTGAGGATATAGAATCAAAATTAAAGGCATTAGTTTAGTAAGATATTTAAAGGGCTACTTTTTTCTAATAGTTTAATAGAGTGTGAAGAGCTATTCTTCAGGTTCAAACATTGCTGGCTCATTTTAGGCAACAATCTGTTGCTCACTAAACCAACATGCATTATGCACAGAGCCTCAATTCGAAAGTCTTGGAGAATGGGTAAGTTAAACACTCACCATGCGGAGACAATGAAAATTACAAATTTTCAAGCCTCCGCTCCAGTCGCTTATGCTCCTTACGCGGAGACAATGAAAATTACAAATTTTCAAGCCTCCGTTCATTCACTCACGTTCATTCGCGGAGATGCCGGAGTGGCCAAACGGGATAGAGTTTAGTCATAGGTACTAAATATCCACACTCAAGTCATTTGAGTTATGAGGCCTTACAAAAGGTCGATGAAGTGCTCAGTGAGCCATCTATTGGCTTAGTGCCTACGGGGGTTCAAGTCCTCCTCTCCGCATTTATTTCTTTTCGTGGGATTTCCGAGCAGAGCGAGGAATATCGCACTCGGGATCAAGGAACAAGACCCTTGGTTCAAGTCCTCCTCTTTGCATTTTCTATCATTTTTAAAGCTTTAAAACCGAAAGGTTTATATATAGATGTATCACTATTAAGTGATAAATAACAGTTATCATCAAAATGGAAAATCTAACCGAAAAAGCGAAATCAAAAGGTAAAGGACTACTTGCAAGAGCTATTGAATTAAGGGAATCAAGGATTAGTTCTGCTAAAAGTAAGGATACTTATGGTATAACTAGAAAAGATGAAGAAGCTCCTTATCAAGCTGAAGAATTAATGCTTTCACCAGAAGAGATAGATAAGTTACTAGCTTCTGATGATAATCCTTTTGGATTAGAAGATAGTGTTGAAGAAGACGAAGCTTCTGTTTATCTTAACTTAGACTCTGAAGAAAAATCAGAAACGAAAATCACAGAAAAAGAAGTTGGACAATTATTGACTGGAGAATCAGTTGAACTAAATGTAGAAAATCAAGAACCAAATGAAGAATATGAACAGCTGGAAAGCGCTGTGTTAAACGTAATTGATAATACTAAAGAAGCAAGTGATTATAATAAAGGACCAAACTTGTTAGAACAGATGGAAAGCATTGTCAGTGAACTTAAATCTGACATATCTGAGACTTATAAAGAATTAGAAGAAAAGGATGTTAATAGAAAGTTAAATACAATAGAACAAATGGAAAATGTTATTAGTGAACTTAAATCTGATATCTCTGAAACTTATAGAGAACTAGAAGAAGCCCCTTATCAGGCTGAAGAGCAGGTATCTGATGAAGAAACAACTGGATTTTCACATGAAGAAATTGATGATATACTAGACTATGAAGTTCCAGAGGATGATAATTCTGGGTTAGAAGACCTTGGAGATGATGAAGAGCCTAATGAAGAAGAACTTGGTACTATGGTAGAGACATTAACAGAAGATAATCCTGTTTATGAACAACCTGAAGAAAGTGTTGAATCAATAGAAGAAGAGTCTGGAAACGGGTTATTGTATAATGTAGGCCAAGGAGTAGCTAGTGTTTATAATAGGTTGACTGAAGTATTCCGAAGAGGACCAAGGGAAACACCAGAATCAACATTAGGGACTCCTGGAGCAATTCTTCTTTCTCAACCTTCAGAAACTGAAGAAGATAATGGTAGATATACAGAATTCACAAGAACAATGGAGTTTTATTCTAATGAAATGGAAAGGATAGAAGATTCTTTGAGTATATTAACTTTATCTGGTATGAATGATTCTGAAATGGCTGAGGAATTAAAAGATGGACTTATACCCTCTATAATAGAAATGATAGGTGAAGACCTTATGGAATATGGAGAATATAGGTCAGATGATAGATATAAAGAAGTAAGAGAAAATATTCCTAGATTGGTTTCAATGCAGGAAGAAGTTTTAAGATTAGCAGCTTAGTTTATTCAAACGTATGGTCTGGGTGCTTTAGAATTTTGCTATCTTTCTTCAAAACTGCAAACTCATATTTCTCTACATCTTTCATCCATTCTTCTATCTTTTTAATGTCATCTTCTAATGTCCAGTATTCTCTATTCAGTTTCAAAGCTTCATCTATATCCCTTTCTGCATCTGGGAAATTATTGTTATATAAATTATCCTTGAGAGAAGTTAATCTTCCTTCAATCTCTGTTATTTTTGCTTTAATATCATTTTCCATAGCAACAAGCCTTGTATTATAAGTCTTTTTCAGCTTTTCAGTCTTTATTAACTTTTTAGCAAGATTTATTGCTGCTGCTGTATTCTTGCTGCTACGTTTCTTAAAACCTAAAATATGAGTCTTTCTCTTAATCTGCGCTACTACTCCGGCTTGGTTCCCTTTCTTTAGCGCTTTTTCAAATTCTTTATGCCTAAGATGTTCTATTAAATCTAGCACTCTTTTTCT
>PVBE012355806.1_pt1 | contig 13973 bp, 17 predicted proteins | sample 1631181 | NCBI WGS metagenome assembly PVBE01 (sample SAMN08397723, study PRJNA350692) | Marine metagenome, whole genome shotgun sequencing project. | isolation source: water | place: Pacific Ocean | collected 2012-04 | reverse complement strand
CGGATCCGGGAAACCCTCGACTGCGCCCCCGACGAGGCGCTGGCGAGCGCCGAGATCGATGCCGAAGAAACCCTGCCCGCCCTCGACGAGGCGGAAAGCAAGCTCGAGCGCCTGTTGCGCGAGCGCGAGCGCATGGGGCCCGTCAACCTCAGGGCCGAGCAGGAGGCCGAGGAGCTGACCGAACAGCTGGAGACGATGGCGCGCGAACGGGAAGACCTCGAGGCCGCGATCAACCGGCTGCGCCACGGCATCGCCAGCCTGAACCGTGAAGGCCGAGAGCGGTTGCTGACCGCCTTCCACCAGGTCGACGAGCACTTCCAAAGCCTCTTCGTCCGCCTCTTCGGCGGCGGCAAGGCGCATCTGGCGCTGACCGAATCGGAAGATCCCTTGGAAGCCGGGCTCGAGATCATGGCGAGCCCACCCGGCAAGCGCCTGCAGGTGATGTCGCTGCTCTCGGGTGGCGAGCAGGCGTTGACCGCACTCTCGCTGCTGTTCGCCGTCTTTTTGACCAACCCGGCGCCGATCTGCATCCTGGACGAGGTCGACGCTCCCCTGGACGACGCCAATGTTGAGCGCTTCTGCAATCTGGTGCAGGAAATCGCGCGGTTGACCGGGACCCGGTTCCTCATCATCACGCATCATTCCTATACCATGGCCAGGGTCGATCGCCTGTATGGCGTGACGATGGCGGAGCGCGGCGTCTCGCAACTCGTCTCGGTCGATTTGACTCGTGCCGAGCGGCTTCGCGCGCAAGCCTGAGAAGGTCGCTGACGGCTGATTATTTTGTTTGTTTCCAATGGCTTGAGCTCACCTGTTTGCGGCTTGACAGGCTTTGGCCCATTGCCTATGGTGCCGGCGTTTCCGGCTGGGTTGGGCTTGGTCTCAGGACCTGTCGAGCCGGGTGGTGGAAGCGTTTCCGGATGTCAGATCCCGACGAGCCCCCCTCGCTAAAGGAACTCGGCGCCCGCATCGACAAGGTGCGACAGGGTGCCGGTCTGAGTAGCGAGGAGACGGCGGCGGAAGGCGCGCCACCGACCAGCGAGCTGGGTCTGGCCTGGCGCATCTCGATCGAGATCGTGGTTGCGCTGGCCGTCTCGACCGGTCTCGGCTGGGTTTTCGACCAGTGGCTCGGCACCACGCCGTGGCTGATGGTAGTGTTTTTGTTTCTGGGTGCCGGCGCCGGCATCAACAACGCGGTCAGGACGATGAACCGGATGGACCAGTTGGCACAGGAACGCGAGCAAGCGCGGCAGAGCGCGAAACGGGGGGAGAACCGTGGCGACAGGGCGTGAGATCGACCACGCGAGCCCGATGTACCAGTTCCGGATCGGCCGCATCGGCGAGGAGTGGCTGGTCGGCGGCATCGACGTCTCCTTCTCGAAGGCGGCGGCCTACATGCTGGTCGTCGTCGTCATCGTGACCTTGTTCCTGACCTTGACCACCAGCCGGCGGGCCCTGGTGCCCGGGCGCTGGCAGTCGATGGCCGAGCTCTGGTACGAATTCATCGCCGGCATGCTGCGCGAGACGGTCGGCGCCGAGGGCCGCAAGTACTTCCCCTTCGTCTTCACGATCTTCAGCTTCATCGTGATCTGCAATCTGTTGGGGATGCTGCCTTACGCCTATACGGTGACGAGCCACATCGCGGTCACGGCGACGCTGGCGATCATGGTTTTCGTGCTGACCACGGCGATCGGCCTGAAGCGCCACGGGCTGCACTTCCTGGGCTTTTTCGTGCCCAAGGGCGTACCGGTGCCGATGTTGCTGCTGGTGGTTCCGATCGAGGTGCTGTCCTACTTCATGCGCCCAATCAGCCATTCGGTGCGGCTCTTCGCCAACATGACCGCCGGACACACGATGTTGAAGGTCTTCGGCAAGTTCATCGTCGACATGCTGGCGGCGAACGCGGCCCTGATGGTGGCCAGCATCCTGCCGTTCGCTCTAATTGTCGCGCTCACTGGCCTCGAGGTCCTGATCGCGGTCCTGCAGGCCTACGTCTTCACCATCCTGACCTGTCTCTACCTGAACGACGCCGTGCATCTGGAGCATTGAGTTCCGGCCGGCAGCAGTATCGAAACCCGAACAACAACCGCCAAGACGAAGGAAAGAAATCATGGAACCAGCCGCCGCCAAGCTTATCGGAGCCGGTCTCGCCGCCATCGCCATGGGCGGTGCTGGCATCGGCATCGGCCTCATCTTCGGCAACTACGTCGCCGGCGCGATGCGCAACCCCGGCGCCGCGCAACAGGTCTTCGGCCGCGTCATCCTGGGCTTCGCGCTGACCGAGGCGATCGCGCTCTTCGCCCTCGTGGTGGCGCTCATCATCCTCTTCGTGTTCTAGGTGGCGCTAAGCCAGCGATCCCGAGGCGGGGCCGGAAGGAGGCTCTGAGATGCCGCAGTTCTGGATGGAGGACTTCGCGCCCCAGATCTTCTGGTTGCTCGTGTCCTTTGCCATCTTCTACTTCCTCATGTCCCGGATAGCGCTGCCGAGGATCGCGGGCGTTCTGGAGCAGCGGCAGAGCCGGATCGCCTCCGATCTGGACAAGGCCGAGGAGCATCGCCGCGACGCCGAGCGGACCTTGGCCGAATACGAGGCCGCCCTTGCAGAGGCCCGCGCCGGGGCGCAGGCGATGTTGGCGGAGGCCCAGGCGGCCAGCACCGCCGAGGCCGAGCGTCAGAGCGCCGAGGTCGCCGACCGACTGAGCCATGCCGGCAACGAGGCCGCGGCGCGGATCGCCGCCAGCAAGGCCCAGGCACTGGTCGAGGTCCGTACCGTCGCGGCGGAACTGGCGGGTGACGCGGTGGACCGGCTGATCGGCCTTCGGGTCTCGGCCGAGGAAACCGAGGGCGCCGTCGACCAAACCCTTGGAGGAGCCGACTGATGGAATTCGACGCCACTTTCTGGGTCGGCTTGGCCTTCGTCGTCTTCGCCGCCCTGATGGCCTACTTCGGGGTCCACAAGATGATTCTCGGTGGCCTGGACGAGCGGGCCCAGAAGATCCAGACGGAATTGGCGGAGGCGAAGCGCCTGCGCGAGGAAGCGCAGGCATTGCTGGCCACTTACGAGCGCAAGCAGCGCGACGCGGTCGCGGATGCCGAGGCGATGCTGGAGCATGCCCGCGAGGAGGCCCGGCGCGAGGCCGCGCTGGCCGAGGCTAAGCTTGCCGAGACGATCAGCCGCCGCGAGGCGCTCAGCCTCGAGAAGATCGCGTTGGCCGAGGCGCAGGCGGTCGCCGAGGTGCGCGATGCCGCGATCGACGCCGCCATCGAGGCGGCCGGTCGGGTGATCGAGGACAAGCTCGACGAGGGCCGTTCGGACCGGCTGGTCGACGAGGCGATCGGGGACCTGCGCCTGCATCTGAATTGAGCGGCATGAGGTAATAGGACAAGCAGCGGCGCTCGGCCCGGTCGAGGCGCCATTTTTTTCGCGCGCGGGGGATGCGCGAGGGAGAGGGGGAAAGCGTTGCGCTCGAAAGCCTGCTCCCTCGGCCTGCTCGGCTTCTGCGAGGTGGCGGCGCTGGCGCTCTGGTTCTCGGCCTCGGCGGTGCTGCCCTCGCTCCGGGCCGAGTACGATATCGGGCCGACGCTCGCCTCGCTCTATACCAGCGCGGTACAGGCAGGTTTCGTCGCCGGCACGCTTCTCAGTGCCTTTCTCGGCCTCGCCGACCGCATCGACATGCGACGTTTCTTCATGGCCTCGACGCTACTGGCGACGACGGCCAACGCGGCGTTGCTGCTGCTTGAGCCGACCTCGGCCCTGGTCGTCGTCTGCCGCTTCGCCACCGGTGCCGCGATGGCCGGGATCTACCCCGTCGGCATGAAGCTCGCCACCACCTGGGCCAAGGGCGACATGGGTCTTCTGGTCGGCCTGCTGGTAGCGGCGTTGACGCTTGGCACCGGCTCGCCGCATCTCTTCAACGCTTTCGGCGGCATCGACTGGCGCTTCACGATTTCGGCGACCTCGTTGCTGGTGCTGACGGCGGCGATCGTCATCAATTTCGTCGCCATCGGGCCCAATCACGGCAAGACGCCGCCTTTCAATCCGCGCTCCGCCCTTAAGGCCTATACGACGCCCTCGCTCAGGCTCGCCAACTTCGGCTACCTCGGTCACATGTGGGAGCTTTACGCGATGTGGGCCTGGCTCGCGGTCTTTTTGCAGGTGAGCTTCGCGCTCAGCCTGGCGGCGGAGCAGGCGGCGTTCTGGTCCAGGCTCGCCGCCTTCACCGCGATCGGCCTCGGTGGTGCCGTCGGCGCGGCCTTGGGCGGCGTCCTGGCCGACCGTTTCGGGCGCACCACGCTGACCATGGTGGCGATGGCGGCGAGCGGTCTCTCGGCCATCGCAATCGGCTTTCTGTTCGGCGCCGACCCGTGGCTGGTCTTCGCCCTGGCGCTTTTTTGGGGTGTCGTGGTGATCGCGGACTCGGCGCAGTTTTCGGCCTCGATCGCGGAATTGTCGGAGCCGGATACGGTCGGCACCATGCTGACCATGCAGACCAGCGTCGGCTTTCTGCTGACGCTCGCCACCCTGCACCTGATCCCGACCCTGGTCGAGGCGGTCGGCTGGCGCTTCGCCTTCGCCAGCCTCGCCATCGGACCATTCCTGGGTGTCTGGGCGATGGCCCGGCTTCGCGCCCACCCGGAATCCGTCAAGCTGGCCGGCGGCCGGCGCTGACGTTATTCTTGTATCGAGGAGGAAGGCCATGAGCATGTATCATGACGGGATGCGCGAGCTGCAGGATCGCTACGGCGGCCGCCCGGTGGCGGACCGGCTGGAGGCGAACCGCCGACACGCCAACTTCACCGAGGAGGACAAGGCCTTCATCGAGGCCCAGCCCTTCTTCTTTCTCGCCACCGCTTGGGGCGACAGCACCGATTGCTCGATGAAGGGCGGCATGCCGGGCTTCGTCCGCGTCACCGGTCCGGCCGAGCTCGCCTGGCCCGACTACGACGGCAACCGGATGTACCGGAGCCTCGGCAACATCGCCCGAAACCCGACCGTGGGGTTGCTCTTCGTCACCTTCGACGGCACGTCCTATCGGCTGCGGTTGACCGGCCAGGCCCGGATCGACGACAGCGAAGCGGCGCTGGCGGACCTGCCCGGTGCCAAACGGCTGATCCGGGTCATCGCCGACTACATCTATTACAACTGCCCGCGCTACATCCCGAAGATGGAACTCGTCGATCAATCCGTCCATTCGCCGCGCGATGGCTACACCCCGCCCGAGCCCGAGTGGAAGAGCCGCGACTACATCCGCGAAATCATCGACGACTAGGCGGTCGGCCTACTCCGCCGTTTCCGCCGCCGGCGGCCGCCAGCGCAAGGTCGGTTGGCGGGCGGCTTGCACTTCGTCGAGACGGCGGCGGGGGGCAAGGAAGGGGGCGCCCTCGAAACGTTGCTTGTCGCCGGCCTTGGCGGCTTCGGCGAGGTGGCGCATCACCTGGACGAATTCGTCCAGGCTCTCCTTCGATTCGGTCTCGGTCGGCTCGATCAGCATGGCGCCGTGCACCACCAGCGGGAAATACATCGTCATCGGATGATAGCCCTCGTCGATCATCGCCTTGGCGAAGTCGAGGGTGGTGACGCCGGTATCCTCGAGGAAGCCGTCGTCGAACAGCACCTCGTGCATGCAGGGGCCGGGGAAGGAGGGCGTCATCAGGTCCTCCAGCCGGGCCAGCAGGTAGTTGGCGGCGAGCACCGAATCCTCCGCCACCTGGGCCAGACCGTCGGCGCCGTGGCTCATCATGTAGGCGAGCGCGCGAACGAACATCCCCATCTGGCCGTGGAACGCCTTCATCCGGCCGAAGCTCCGGGCCGGGCCCGCGTCGGCGTCTTTCTCCTCGATCAGGCGGAAGCCATCGGGCCCGGCTACCACGCAAGGCAGTGGCGCGTAGGGCGCCAGCGCCGCCGACAACACCACCGGACCCGAGCCCGGGCCGCCACCGCCATGCGGCGTTGAGAAGGTCTTGTGCAGGTTCAAATGCATGCAGTCGATGCCGAGGTCGCCCGGTCGGACCCGGCCGACGATGGCGTTGAAGTTGGCGCCGTCGCAATAGAAAAAGCCTCCGGCCTCGTGCACCAGACGGGCGATCTCGATGATCTCGTCCTCGAACAGGCCACAGGTGCTGGGGTTGGTGATCATGATCGCCGCGACGCGGTCGCTCAAGGCCTCTTTCAGGGCCTCGACATCGACCCGGCCCCGCGCGTTCGCCGGGATCTCCTGGATGCCATAGCCGCAGATCGCCGCCGTCGCCGGGTTGGTGCCGTGTGCGCTCTCGGGCACTAGGACGATTTCGCGGGCATCACCCCGGTCCTCCAGCGCGGCGCGGATCGCCATCAGGCCGCAAAGCTCGCCATGCGCGCCCGCCGCCGGCGACATCGCCACCGCCGGCATCCCGGTCAAGGTCAGCAGCCAATGCGCCAGAGTGTCGATCAGCGCCAGCGCGCCCTGGACCGTCTCCACCGGTTGCAGTGGGTGCGCCTCGGCGAAGCCAGCCAAGCGGGCCAGCTTCTCGTTCAGGCGGGGATTGTGCTTCATGGTGCACGAGCCCAAGGGGTACATGCCGGCGTCGATGGCATAGTTGTTACGGCTCAAGCGGACGAAGTGGCGCACCACCTGCGGTTCCGACAGGCCCGGCAAGCCGATCGGCTCGGCCCGTCCGATACCGCCCAAGCGGTCCTCGGCGATCTCGATATCCGGTAGATCCACGCCGGTGCGCCCGATGGCACCCTGCTCGAAGATCAGGCCTTCCTCCAGAGCGAGGCCGCGGTGGCCGGTGACGGTCCGGGGTGCGGCCGTTCTCGCCACGGTGGCGACGGCGCCGCTCTTGTCCTTCGATTGGGTCATGCCAGTGCCTCCGCCAGGCCAGCCGTCAGGGCATCGATATCGGCCTCGGTGTTGGTCTCGGTCGCGGCCAGGATCAGCAGGTTTTCCGCCGCCGCCGTCTCGGGGAAGAGTCGCGAGGCGGGGACGCCGGCCAGCACACCGCCGGCCGCCAGCGCCGAGACGATAGCCGCCGCCGGCTTTGCCAGCCGGACGGTGAACTCGTTGAAAAAACTGTCGTTCAGAAGCTCGACGCCGTCGATCGCCTGCAGCCGTGCCGCCAGGCCGAGTGCCTGGGCATGGTTCAGCCTGGCCAGTCGCCGGAAGCCTTCCTCGCCCAACAGCGAGAGGTGGATGGTGAAAGCTAGGCTGCAGAGGCCGGCATTGGTGCAGATGTTGCTGGTCGCCTTCTCGCGGCGGATATGCTGTTCGCGGGTCGACAGCGTCAGCACGTAGCCCCGCCGTCCCTCCGCATCCCGGGTCTCGCCGCAGAGCCGGCCCGGCATCTGCCGGACGAAGCGCTGGCGGGTGGCGAAGAGGCCGAGATAGGGGCCGCCGAAATTGAGCGCGTTGCCGAGCGGTTGGCCCTCGGCGGTGACGATGTCGGCGCCCATTTCACCCGGCGATTTCAAGGCGCCGAACGAGACCGCCTCGGTGACCGCGACGACCAACAGCGCACCGGCGTCATGCGCCGCTTCCGCCAGCGGGCCGAGGTCCCGAACGCGGCCGAAGATGTCCGGGTTCTGCACCACGATGCAAGCGACGCCATCGTCGATCAGGCCGTCGAGGTCCTCGTTCCCGTCGATGTCGGCCGGGCGGCCCTCGATCTCGAGGCCGGTGAACTGCGCCATCGTCGCCGTCACGTCGCGGTAGTGCGGGTGCAGCCCGCCCGACAACACGACCCTGGCTCGCTTCGTCACCCGCGCCGCCATCAGCACCGCTTCCGCGGTGGCGGTGGCGCCGTCGTACATCGAGGCGTTGGCCACCTCCATGCCGGTGATCAGTGCCACCTGGGTCTGAAACTCGAAGAGGGCCTGCAGCGTGCCCTGGCTCACCTCCGGCTGATAGGGGGTGTAGGCGGTCAGAAACTCCGAGCGCTGGATCAGATGGTCGACCGCGGCGGGCACGTGGTGGCGGTAGGCGCCGGCGCCGAGGAAGCTGGGCGCGGTCGCTGCCGTTAGATTTTTCGCCGCCAAGGCGGCGATCTCGCGCTCGACCTCAAGCTCGCCCTGGTGCCCCGGTAGATCGACCAGGCCGTCGAGCCGTACCGCGTCGGGCACGTCGACATAAAGCGCGTCGATCGACGCCACCCCGATGGTGGCCAACATGGCCTCGCGATCGGCCTCGGTCAGTGGCAGGTAGCGCATTATTCCAGGCCCTCCACGTAGGCCTTGTAGGCGGCCTCGTCCATCATGCCGTCGAGATCGGCGGCGTCGGCGAGGCGGATCTGGAAGAACCAGCCCTCGCCCATGGCGCCGGAATTGACCAGCGCCGGGTCGGTGCCGATGGCGTCGTTGACGGCGACGATGGCGCCGCCCACGGGGGCATAGATCTCGGCCGCGGCCTTGACTGATTCCACCACCGCCACCTCGTCGCCCTTGGCGAAGCTGGCGCCGACGTCCGGCAGGTCGACGAAGACGATATCGCCCAGTTGTTCCTGCGCATAGTCGGTGATGCCGCAGGTCGCGACATCGTCCTCGACGCGGATCCATTCGTGATCCTCGGTGTATTTGGTCTCGGCCATGATGTGCCTCCTCTCGTGTTGTTCTTCGCCGCGCTTCAGCCGCGGTGATAGCGTTGCGGAACGAACGGCAGCTTCGCGATCCGGCCCGCCAGCGTCTTGCCGCGCACCACCAGGCCGACCTCGGCGCCGATCTCTGCCTCCGCGCTTCTCACGTAGCCCATGGCGACGGGGCCTTCGATCGTGGGGCCGAAGCCGCCGCTGGTGATGCGACCGATGGCCCGGCCCCTGGCGTCGAGGATTTCCGTGCCCTCGCGCGCCGGCTGCCGGCCGTCGGGGCGGATCCCGACGCGCTTTCTCGCCACCCCGTCTCGAAGTTGGCCCCGGACCACCTCGGCGCCGGGAAAGCCGCCCTCCTGGCGGCGGCGCTTCGAGATCGACCAGGTCAGGGCTGCCTCCACCGGGGTCGTACTCTCGTCGATATCGTGGCCGTAGAGGCAGAGCCCCGCCTCCAGGCGGAGCGAATCCCGGGCGCCGAGGCCGATCGGGGCGACCTCCGCCTCGGCCAGCAGCAGCCGGGCCAGCTCCTCCGCGTGCTCGGTGGCGGTCGAGATTTCGAAGCCATCCTCGCCGGTATAGCCCGAGCGGCTGACGAAGCAGTCGATGCCGCCGACCGTCATCGCCGCCGCCCGCATGAAGACGAGCTCGGCCGCGGCCGGCGCATGGCGGGCCAGGACCCGGGCCGCCTTCGGCCCCTGCAGCGCCAGTAGGGCGCGGTCCGGCAACGGCTCGACCTCGGCCAGTCCGGCGAGCCCCGCTTCGAGGTGCGCCAGGTCGGCCTCCTTGCAGGCGGCGTTGACGACGGCGAAGAGCTCGGCGCCCCGGTTGGTCACCATCAAGTCGTCGAGGATGCCGCCGGCGCCGTTGGTGAATTGGGTATAGCGCATGGCGCCGACCTCGAGCGCGCCGATGTCGCCCGGCACCAGCCGTTCCAGCGCCGTCGCCGGATCGTCGCCCCGGATCGACACCTGGCCCATGTGCGAGACGTCGAAAAGGCCGGCCGAGATCCGCGTCTGCCGGTGCTCGGCCAGGATTCCCGTCGAGTATTGCACCGGCATCTCGTAGCCGGCGAAGGGCACCATCTTGGCACCCGCTTCCAGATGCAGATCGTAAAGCGGCGTTCGCTTCGATGGTTCCGGGGACGTTTCCGGGGACGTTTCCGGGACTTGGGCCATGCGATCCTCCGACAGCACCGACACGCGCGCCGAAACGCGCGTCCTGCCCCATCTGTCGTCGGACCTGAGATAATCACCCGACGCGTCGCCGCGTCCGGCTTATGCCCTTCGGTGAGGCGCGCATGAATTGGCGGTCGCGCCTACTTTCCAGAGTGTCGCCCCTCGCGGTCCCTTCGCCTGAGAGTTTCCGGGGCCGTTGCTCCTTCGGCGCCGGCCGCGAACGCCGAGGCGTTCCGCCGGTCTCTTCCGCGAGGGCCATTGACCTGGTCGACCCGTCCGACACCGCCTGTGGCCGGTCGAGCCGATGGGGCGAGCTTACCGCCTGGCCCGGCGAAGTCAATCCGGGAGTGCCGGCCGATAGGCGACCGTGGTGCGAATACCACGCTGGTTCCAACGCAGAATTCAATGGCCGGCTCCCATCTGTCGGCTAGCGCCGGGGAACCATGCGGCGCCAAGGATGAGGGGAAGGAGTCCGCAAATGACCTATTCGACGAATACCCATGGCACCGTTCGCCCGAAACCGCGCCGGAGCCGGGCGTTACCTGTCATCGCCGCCGTGTTGGCGGGTGGCTTGCTGGCCGCATGTCAATCCGTATCCGGCCACGCGCCCGGCCCCCAGACCACCACCGGCGCCCGCGCGGAGGCGAGCCAGGGCCTGAACAGCGACTGGGGAAGCTGCGAATACCGTCGCTGCGACTTCGGGAAGTAGCGAGGCCGGCCGCTCAGCGGTTGCGACGGCGGATTTCCTCGAGCTCTTCCCGGGTCAGTTGGAAGCCGACCAGGATCTCGAAGTTGGCGCCCGACTGGAAACCGTCCAAGGGGATGATCTGCTCGGTCTCCTCGCGAATGGCGATGCGCCTCCGGTCGGCTGGAAACTCGACCCGGCCGGTGAACACTTCCTTCGCTAAAATCGCCCCCCCCGCATCGAGTACGGCGATGAAATAGGGCAGCTCGACAAAGCTCGATTGCGCCGCCGGGCCCCTTTCCACCACCAGGTCGATCGCCAGCTCTACCTCGAGGGAATCGTCGTTGTATTCGCAAACATCGGCGATCCCGGCCACCTTGGCGTGCTCGATGACGTCGATCAGGTCGCGACCGGGTCCAGGGCGGTAGCGGATCAACTCGGCGGCGTCTTTGAGGACGCTGACGGTGGGGCAGGGCCGGGGTGCTTCGGTGCCGAAGAAGCCGCAACCGGCGACGAGGAGGCCGGCGCCGACGGCCGCAGTGCGGAGCAGCCGGCGCCCAAGATCCGGGAACGGCCGCACTCCCGGCCTCAGAGCCGTTTGTGGGCGCCGTCGCACAGCGGTGACTTTTCGCTCTGCTTGCAACCACAGAAGAAGACCCGTTTCGCTTCTTCCGCCTGATAGGCCACCGGCTTGAAGTCGGTTCCCTTATGGGCGCCGTCGCAGAAGGGCTGTTTCTGGCTGCGACCGCAGGCGCACCAGAAATAGCGCTTACCCTCGTCCACCTCGACGACGTAGGGCGCCGACTGCGCCACCACCGGTTCCGACATCTCTTTCCCTTTCCTTGCGCGGATAGCTGTACTAGATAAGGCCCCAGCGAACGCGCCTCGATTCCATCGGGACCGCAGGGACAACTTAGTGAGAACCGCTTCGCCAGACAAGCGAAGTCGGGGCCGCGACCCGCGACCGAGGGCGGAGAAGAGCCTGAGATGACCAAGCCACCGCTAAAGATCCTGCTGGCGGCCCCGCGCGGTTTCTGCGCCGGTGTCGATCGTGCCGTTCAGATCGTCGAGCTGGCGCTGGAACGCCACGGCGCACCGGTCTATGTGCGCCACGAGATCGTCCACAATCGCTACGTCGTCGAGAGCCTGGAGGCGTTGGGCGCGGTCTTCGTCGAGGAACTGGACGAGGTGCCGGAGGATGCCATCGTAATCTTCTCGGCGCACGGCGTCGCCAAGTCGGTGCCGGCCGAGGCGGCGCGGCGCCACCTGCAATATGTCGACGCGACCTGTCCCTTGGTCTCGAAGGTACATCGCGAGGCGGAGCGCCACCATGCCCTCGGTCACCACGTCATCTTGATCGGCCATGCCGGCCATCCCGAGGTCGTCGGCACCATCGGGCAATTGCCCAAGGGGGCGATCAGTCTCGTCGAATCGGCCGAAGCCGTCGCCGCCCTCGAAGTGGTGGAACCCGACAATCTGGCCTTCATCACCCAGACCACGCTTTCCGTGGACGAGACGGTCGGTATCATCGGGGCGCTACGACAGCGCTTTCCCAACATTCGCGGTCCGGCCAAGGAAGACATCTGCTACGCGACCACGAACCGGCAGGCGGCCGCGAAGCAGATCGCCGAGCGGTGCGAGCTGTTCCTCGCCATCGGTGCGCCGAATTCCTCCAACTCGCTGCGCCTGGTCGAGGTGGCGCGGCAGGCGGGTTGCCGCGCCGCGATGCTGGTGCAGCGGGCGCATGACCTCGACTGGACGCTTCTCGACACGGTGCAGAGCATCGGCATCAGCGCCGGTGCCTCCGCGCCCGAGCTGCTGGTCGACGAGGTCATCGAGGCGTTGCGCGACCGGCGCAGCATCGAGATCGAGGAAATCACCGTGGCCGTCGAGGATGTCGTCTTCAAGCTGCCGCGCGAATTGCGTGCGCGCGCCTGAGGCCCAGGCCCGGGCGTTCCCATGGCGGTTTATACCGAAGTCTCCGACGACGAACTCGCCGCCTTCGTCCTGCAATACGAGATCGGCGAATTGGTCGCTTGCAAGGGCATCGCGGAAGGCGTAGAAAATTCGAACTTTCTGCTGCAGACCGAGGCCGGCATCTTCATCCTGACGATTTACGAGAAGCGGGTCAGGGCGACGGACTTGCCGTTCTTTCTGGGTCTGCTGGATCATCTGGCGGCGCGCGACGTGCCTTGTCCGACCCCGGTGCACGGCCGCGACGGCTCCGTGCTACGCACCCTCTCGGGCAAGCCGGCCGCCATCGTCACTTTTCTCAGCGGGGTCTGGCCCAGACGGCCGAAGCCGGTGCATTGCGCCGAGGTCGGCGCGGCCCTGGCGGCGATGCATTTGGCGGGCCGCGATTTCGAGATCACCCGTGCCAACGATCTGTCGCTCGACGGCTGGGAGCACCTGGTCCAGGCGACGGCGGCACGGGCGGGAGAGGTCCAAGACGGGCTCGGCGATGAGATCGCGGGCGAATTCGCCGAGTTGGCCGAGGCTTGGCCCGGCGATCTGCCAAGCGGCGTCATCCATGCCGATCTCTTCCCCGACAACGTCTTCTTCCTGCACGAGCGGCTGTCCGGCCTGATCGATTTCTACTTCGCCTGCAACGACGCCTTCGCCTACGACGTGGCGATCTGTCTCAACGCCTGGTGCTTCGAGCACGGTACCGAATTCAACATCACCAAGGCACGTCGCCTGTTGTCGGGCTATCGCGAGGTTCGGGAGTTCGGGCCCGAGGAGTTGGAGGCACTGCCCAGGCTGGCGCGGGGGGCGGCGTTGCGCTTCTTGCTGACCCGCCTCTACGATTGGCTGAACCAGGTCGACGGTGCCCTCGTCAAGCCGAAGGATCCGCTGGAATATCTGGCCAAGCTTCGCTTCCACCGCCAAGTCGCCGACCCCGGTGCCTACGGACTGGATTGAGCGGGATGGCCGAGCCGACACCTGGAGCCATCGTCATCTATACCGATGGTGCCTGCTCGGGCAATCCGGGCCCGGGCGGCTGGGGTGCCCTTTTGCTCTCGGGTGGCCATGAACGCGCGCTTTCCGGCGGCGAGGCCCAAACTACCAACAACCGGATGGAAATGCTGGCGGCGATCCGCGCCCTCGAGGCCCTGAAACGACCTTCCGAGGCGGTGCTGCACACCGACAACGCATATCTCAAGAACGGCATCACCGAGTGGATCCGAAACTGGAAGCGGAACGGTTGGCGGACCGCGAACAAGAAGCCGGTCAAGAACGCCGACCTCTGGCGCCAGCTCGACGAGTTGGCCGCCACGCATCGGGTCGAGTGGCGCTGGGTCAAGGGCCATGCCGGCGACCCCGGCAACGAACGCGCCGACGAACTCGCCCGCGAAGGCATGGCCCCCTATCTCTAAGCCGGCTCGACGAATTCCTTCAACCTGGCGATGCCGGCGGGATCGGTGAAGGTGACCGGCGACACGGCGACGGCTTATGAGACCTGTGCGCGGCTTTGACATCGTTTTGATTTTATTGGGTTTCCCGGCGTAAAGATGGATTTGTGCCTGGCAATGATGGGCGGTGCTGGCCGATTT
>PVBE011710969.1_pt1 | contig 13973 bp, 13 predicted proteins | sample 1631181 | NCBI WGS metagenome assembly PVBE01 (sample SAMN08397723, study PRJNA350692) | Marine metagenome, whole genome shotgun sequencing project. | isolation source: water | place: Pacific Ocean | collected 2012-04 | reverse complement strand
CTGCCACGAACCGCGTTCTCGAGCGCATGGTGGCGGAGCGCAAGTTCCGCGAGGACCTGTACTACCGGCTGAACGTCATCCCCCTGCGGGTGCCTCCCCTGCGCGACCGGTACGACGACGTGCCTCTGCTGGCGGCCCACTTCCTCCGGGTCTACGCGGAGAAGAACCGCAAGGGGGTGCGGGGGATCACGGACGACGCCCTCGAGGCGCTCCAGGCCTACCGATGGCCGGGGAACGTGCGCGAGCTGGAGAACACCGTCGAGCGCGCAGTCGTGCTCTGCAAGGGCGACCACATCGGGGTCGCGGACCTTCCCGGCCACATGCAGCCGGAAGGGAGCGGGAACGCTCGCAAGCTGGTGTTCGCCATCGGCACGCCGCTGCGGGAGATGGAGGATCTCGCGATCCGGGAGACGCTTCGCTACACCGGCGGCGACAAGAAGCTGGCTGCGCGCCTGCTCGGGATCGCGGCCCGGACGATCTACCGCAAGCTGGAAGACAAGACCGGCGGCGAAGGAGACGAGGACTGAGGCACCCGGCGCCGGACGAGGCCTGGATCGGTCTCGGGAGCAACCTGGGCGATCGCGCGGCGAACCTGCGAGCGGCGATCGACAGGCTCGGCCTCGGCGTTGCCGAAGCCTCACCGGTCTACGAGACGTCGCCCTGGGGAATCACCGAGCAGCCCTGGTTCCTGAACCAGGTCGTGCGGCTTGACTGGGCCGCCAGCCCGATGGCGCTGCTCCACCTCTGCCTCGAGGTGGAGCGGTCGATGGGGCGTCAACGGGAGATCAAGAACGGCCCGCGGCTCATCGATCTGGACGTACTCGTCGTCGGCGGGGCCCGGATGGACGCCGACGGGCTGACCCTTCCGCACCCGGGCATCGCGAGCCGCCGATCAGTGCTGGAGCCGTGGGCTGACGTCGCACCGGAGCTTGTCGTCCCCGGGCTGGAGGCTCCCCTGGAGGCGCTTCGCTCAGAAGCCAAACGCTTGACGGAGCAGCAGGTGAGGAACTTTCTCGAACTTTATTGAGACTGGGTCGCGGTTTTTTTCGTCCTCGGAGCAGCAGCCTCCACGAAAGGACCGAAACCATAGCCAACTTCATCTCCCTCGCTTCGTTGCTCTTCATCATCACGGGCACGGGGGTGGTCAGCATCGACTTGGCCTACAGCCCGCTCGCGCTGGATCCACGCAGCCTCGAAGCCTGTCTGTGCGTACTCGCGGCCGCGGTGATCGCGCTGAGCATCCAGACCGAACGCCTCCCCGCGCTGGTGGTCGCGGGACCCGCGATCGGCATGCTCGGGCTGCTGCACCTGTGGCTCGCAGCGGGCCCCATGCCGGCCGAAGCAAGCCCGCTCGCGATCGTCGCGGGGGCGGTCGAGGTGGCGGCGGCGCTGGCGCTGCTGCCGGTCGGCATGCACGCGAACATGGAACACCCGCGCCTGTCGGACGAGTTCCTGGACGCCAAGACCGATGCCGAGGCAGACGCGGCTGATTACGCCCGCCTGGAGCGGGAGTTCGAGAACCACCGTCGTGCGTCGGACGCCCTCGCCGGCCGTCGCCTCCGCCTCGCCTTCGACCTGGACCGGGTGACGGACGAGCTGCGCGACGTGCGGGCGGCGGTGCGGCCTCCCAAGGACGTGCTGGTGGTGCCCGCCGACATGCATCTCCGCCGGCGCCGGTACCTCCTGGGGATGGCGCGAGACCTGGGCTGGACCCGGAACCGGCGCTTCCCCAGCGGCGTCGCGCGGGCAGCCAACGACGGACGGATCGGCTACATCGACGGTGCCAAGGACGGGCGCGCCGAGCGGCGGGCCTTCTGGGCGATGGAGACGATCGAAGGGGACGTGCCGGTGCTCATCAGCGGGGAGATGCCCGCGTGAGGGCCGTGCATCTGGTCGCGTGGACGATTCCCAAGGGGAGTCGCGTCCTGGAGACCGCCTCGGCTCGATGGCTCTGGAGGAGACTGCGAGATCGGTTCCCTGAGGCCCTCGCGGGGGTCCTGATGCCGGGCCACCTTCACCTGGTCGTGCCGTCGGCCCCGCGTCTGGAGGAGCGGCTTCGACGCACCCTGGCGTGGCACACGCGGAAGTTCGGCCCCGTGGATCGGTTCCGGTTGTGGGAGCCGATCCCGCTAGCAGCGCCGATCGCGGACCGACTGAAGCTCGCTCGTCAGGTCCGATACGTGGTTCTGAATCCGTGTCGGGCGGGGCTGGCGGACGATCCGTTGGACTGGGTCTGGTCGACCTACCGGGATGTCATCGGGGCGACGGTCGAGCCTTGGGTGGATGCGGATCGGCTGGCGAGAGTATTGGGGCGGTCGGGGCCGGGGTTCGTCCGGCAGCACCACCACTACGTGTCCACGGATCCGTCGGTCGCGGTGGGGGGCACGCCGCCGCCGGAGCCGGCCCGCGCCGACTGGCTCGCATCGTTGGGAGACGTGGCGGAGGCGGTCGGTTCGGCGTTGCGGATTCCGGCCGCGGAGGTCGGCGTGAGCGCAGTCGGACGGAGGCTGTTCGTGCACCTCGCGACGCGCCATGGGTGGGCCGACCGAAAGCACCTGGCAGACGCGTTGGGGATCACGAACGGCTCGGTGTGGAGGCTTCTTCAGAGCGAGCCGGAGGCTCAGGCGATGGCCGCGGCGGCGTTGTGTCTGGGCGACCGGCGGCTGCGTTCGGTGCGACGCTGAATCAGGCGCTGACCGCCCTCAGGACTCCCGGAGGAGACGGATCGTCTCCCAAGCCAGCGCTGACCGGCCTCAGTCGAAGCACGGGAGACAACTCCCGATTGGTCGCTGACGGGCCTCAGAGGGTCGGTCGGAGACAACCGGGTCTCCCAAATGACCGCTGACGGCCCTCAGCAGCCCCAGCGGAGACCTCGCATCTCCCAAACCGCCACTGACCGCCGTCAGCGCGGCCGTCGGAGACTCCACATCTCCCAAATGACCGCTGACCGCCGTCAGCGACGCCGACGGAGACTCCACATCTCCCAAACCGCCGCTGACCGCCGTCAGCGCCTACGGCTGCTCTTCGGCCCAGCCGGCGAGGGTCGCGGTGGTCACGCCCGCCACCTTCGTCAGGAACGGCAGGTGCAGCGTATCGATGGTGTCCGTGACCGCGTGGTAGTGCGGCGTGTGCTCGCCCGATCCGGGGAGGTTGTGGGCCTCGACGCAGTCCATCGGCGTGACCGAGGGCATGCCGCCCTCCTGGTAGTTGGTGTGGTCGTCGCCGTAGCAGTACGAGTGGTTGATGTAGTCCTTGTGGGCCACCCCGAGGGCGTCCGCGACGGCGGCCATGTCTTCGACGAGGTGCTCCGACTCGGGATCGCCGAGGATGTCCATGAGGTCGTCGTCGCCCAGGGGCCAGTAGCCGATCATGTCGGGCGCGATGACGCCTCGGACCTCGGCGGGCTCATCCTCCATCCACTCGGCGATGTGCTCTGACCCCCGGCTCTCCTGCTCCTCGGCGGCGGTGAACACGAACCAGATCGAGTACCGGAATTCCTGGTCGGCGAGGAGCCGCGCGGCCTCCAGCACCGCGGCAACCCCGGAGGCGTTGTCGTCCGCCCCGGGGGCGAACAGATCGGGGTCGGACGAGGTCGAGTCGTAGTGCGCCGAGTACATCCACACCACGTCGGGCTCGACCGTCCCCTGCTTCTTGGCGATGACGTTGTTGCAGGGCTCGCCGCTGACCGTGAACGGATCGAGCTCGGCGACGTACCCGAAGTCCGCCAGCCGATCGACGAGGTAGTCACGGGCCGCCTCGTCCCCATCAGAGAAGGTGTAGCGGGTGTCGAACGCGACGAGATCTTCGATCGTCGCCTCCAACTCGTCCTGCGAGGTCTGGTCGAAGTACCGGAGCGGATCGGGCTCGTCGACCGCCGCATCATCGTCGTCGTCCACCGGATCGGTGATGGAGCCGCAGCCCAGGAAGACGGCCAGGACCAGCAGAACGAGGTAGGTGCGCATCGATCACTCTCCGACGCCGGGGAACCTCCGACGCATTGCTCTGTCTAGTTGACCATGACCAGCCCCAACCTGAGCAATGTCCGCATCGCCAGCCCCTGCAGCGCCTCCTGGGACGCCATGGAGGGCGATGGCCGACGTCGCTTCTGCGGCGACTGCAGCCTCCACGTCTACAACCTCTCCGGCATGGAAGAGGCCGAGGCGGTCGAACTGCTCGAATCCTACGAAGGCGGGCGCCTCTGCGTCCGCCTCTTCCGCCGCGCCGACGGCACCGTCATCACCCAGAACTGCCCCAAGGGCCTCGCCCGGGTGAAGCGCCGAATGGCCCGCGTCGCGGTGCTCGCGGCGGGACTGCTGGGCGCGGGCGCGGCCGGAGCCGCAGGCATGCTCGGAGGCGACCCCACCAGCTGCCCCAGCACCGTCACCGAAGCCAGCTGGGTGGAGCGCATCGCCCCCCTGAAGTGGGCTCGCGACGCCTTCGGTGGGCACGACACGGAGTTGATGGGCCGGATGGAGGTCATGGGCGACGTCGCCTTCGACCCCATCCCCGCGATTCCGACTACGACGCCCTGAGCCGCTCCGGCGAGAACGGCGCCAGATCGACGGCCGCTTCCCCTCCCGTGATCTCGTCCGCCAGCGCCATCGCGCTTCCCGGCGCCAACAGGATCCCGTTGCGGTAGTGGCCCGTGCTCAACCAGAGCCCGTCGGGGCCCCCCCGTCCGAGGATCGGGAGGTGGTCGTCCGTGTAGGGACGGAACCCGCTCCAGCTCTCGATCAGCTCCGCCTCAGCCATCGCCGGCGCGATCTCCATGCCCAGGTCGAGCATCTCGCGCAGCCCCGAGGCGGTGACCGCCTTGCGGAAGCCGACAAACTCCAGCGTGGACCCGGTCAGCACCCGTCCGTCCCGCCGAGGAACGATGTAGCCGCGATCCGAGAATACGATCGCCCGGCACGGCGGCTCGGGGAGCCGAAGGCTGATCATCTGGCCGCGAGCCGGCTTCACCGAGTCGGCCGGAAGCCCCACCCCCGGCATGGTCGCGGACCACGCGCCCGCCGCAAGCACCACCGACGGCGCCGTCCGGGCACCCCCAGCACACTGAACCTCGATCCCCCCGGGACCGGACTCGATCCCGTGGACCGTGTCGGTGACGAACTCCGCTCCCGCTCGCCGCGCCGCGATGGGCAGAGCCCGCATGAGCGCCCGAGGCTCGATCTGGGCCTCGTTGGGGAAGTGAATGCCCCCCAGCGCTTCACCCAGGGCGGGCTCCAGCTCCCGCAGTTCCGACGCCGACTTCCAATACGCCGGCACCCCGCGCCCTGAGATCTGCTCACCATGAGCCTGGAGCTCGGCAAGGCCATCAGGACGGAACGTGGTCAACATGCCGCCGCAGCGGTCGAACCCGACCGAGACCCCCGACTGCTCCTCGAGGCGCGCGACCCACTCGGGGTACAGCACCATCGAGTAGGTGGCGAAGGCGTCGAACGGGGTGGGCGCGGGGCCGGCTTCCAGGTTGGGTCCGAGGATGCCGCCGGCAGCCGACGAGGCCTCCGCCCCGGGCACCGAGCGCTCCAACACGGTCACGGACCGACCGCGCAAGGCGAGCTCCCACGCGACGGCGCAGCCGTGAATACCGCCTCCAATAACGATGACGTCAGCAGTCATGGCGCCTACTCCTCCGCCAGTTCGGCGTCGAGCCAGGCCTGGTCGACCTCGAAGTCGATGGCGAGGTCGTAGGTGTAGAAGGCGTTGAAGCTGCAGGGGTTCCAGGCGCAGTCGCCGGTCCAGACCCAGTTGTTGCTCCAGGTCTCGCCATTTCCCGGATCATCGAAGGCGTAATCCATGTCGATCGTCAGTCCGACCATGCTGTCGGGGTCCTCACTGTCGACCTCGTCGACCGTGCGGCTGAGCGCCGCCGTGCCGATCTCCTCCCAGCCGCCGCCGCCACCGAACCAGCCGCCCTCGAAGAACCACCACATGACCGCCTCACCGGCGACCTGGCGCAGATCGGCGCCGAACTCGCCCTCCTCGTCCAGGTCGTCCCCGCCGGGGCAGTCCTCGACCACGGTCATGAAGAGACCCCAGACGAGGTCGCACTGCTCACACTCGTTGGGAACGATCTCCGAGATCGACAGCACCTCGGTGCACGAAGTGCCCTCGAGATCACCGCTGGTGTAGTCCTTCACGATGGAGACGGTGCCGCTGAGGCCGTCCATCCACTCGTTCGGGATCGCCTCGGGCAGCGTGACGACCGTCTCGGGCTCGGGCTCCGGCTCCGGCTCAGGCTCGGGCTCGGGGCACGCCGACAACGCGAGGGACAGCGAAAGGGCGATCAACAGGGGACGCATGGGCATGAACTCTCCGAAAGTGACGCGGAAGCGTCGCAGACGGGCCCACCCTGTCAAGGGGCCCCACCGACCCAATCCAGTTCCCACAGGACCACCCGCGAGGTGCTCGCTCCGTCGACCGCGCGGGTCGCGCGCACGTCCCGGGCGAGGACCTCTCGATACTGCAATCCCTCCATCTCGTACCGCGTCAGGCTGTACCGGGGTCGGGTGGCGCGGAGCAGCGCGCGGGGGCGGGCCTGCAGCGCCCGGTGGTCGTCCTCGAGCACCAGGCCCGCGAGGTCGACGAGGTCGAGCTCCGCGTAGTACCCCAGAGCCCCGATCTCCCAGGTGGCGAGCCGCGAGCCGGGCTCCACCTCGTCCCCGACGTCCCGGTAGAAACGCACCATGTCGCCGCTGCTGGTGGGCACCGTCACCGTCATGGTGACCGCTCCCCCGAGGATCACCGCGCCGGCCATCGCAGGCAGCGCCCACCGCCGGTCCACACCCGCGGCAGCGTACGCCGGGACGCCGACGAGCCCCAGGAGGAGGTAGCGCGACAACGGCTCGTAGCCCTGGACCACGTAGAAGGCCGTCAGCAGCCCCAACCAGGCCAGCGCGACCCAGGCCCGACGCATCGTCTCGGCGCCGCGAACCAGCAGCAACGCCAGCGCCACCCCTTGCCCGACGGCGATCACCTTGAGCGCCTGGACCGCCGCTGCGGGCGGGCTCAACACGCCGGCTTTGATCGCCGCCGATTGGGGCTCGACCTGGCCGAACCAATGCAGCGCGGCGAATCCCCAGCCGATCACCAGGACCACGCCCACCGCCATCGGGGCAGCGGCCTGCCGGATCCGTCGGAGACGCCCGTCGGTGGGGGGCGCGGAGCTCATCCTCCAGCACGCCTCGACACCGAGCAGCACCCCGAATAGACCGAGCTCGGGCCGCAGTTGCACGCCGACGACGACCAGCAGGATCGCCCCCTCGAGTCCCTTGCCCTGCTCCCGCAACAGGAGCCCGAGCACCACGGCCGCGGCGGCCCAGCTGGCCTCCATCCCCGACCACGACCAGCGGCCCATCCAGGCGTCGGCCAGCAGCAGCACCACCGCGAGCCCCTGGAGGCGGGCGTCGTCGGTCAGCCGGCGGGCCAGCGCGAAGGTCAGCACCCCGGCCGCGACGGTGCCCGCGGCGGAGGCGAACTTGAGCGCCAGGGGAGCGAGGTCGGGCCCGAACCCCGCCACCAACAGCGTGCTCACACCGAACCAGAGGGGGCTGCTGAGCGCGTTGACGTTGTGCCCGCCGAGGCTCGGAGCTCCGGTCTCGACGAGGCTGCGCGCGAACGCCAGCGTGATGAACGCGTCGTCTGCGAAGAAGTCGCGGAAGAGAACGCCGAGAACGGCGACGACGACGATGATCCCGGCAGCGGCGGCTCTCACCGCCGAAGCCTAATTGTGGTGCGCGTCCAGCGCACCATCCCTTCGGGACGCGCCCTTCGGCACGCGACGCTTCAGCATCCTGCCTACGCGTTCATCACGTGGATGGCGTGCCCGAGCGCCTTGTTGGCCGCCTCCATCACCGCCTCGCCCAGGGTCGGGTGGGGGTGGATGGTCAGGCCGACGTCCTCGGCGAAGGCGTCCATCTCGATGGCCAGCGCGGCCTCGCTGATGAGGTCGCTGGCGTGCGGCCCGACGATGGCGACGCCGAGGATCTGCCCGTCGGAGGCGTCCGTGATCATCTTCACGAAGCCGTCGGTCTCCATCTGGGTCAGCGCGCGGCCGTTGGCGCCCCACGGAATCTTCCCGATCTTCACCTCGAAGCCCTGCTCGCGGGCCTCCGCCTCGCTGAGACCCGCGGTCGCGATCTCCGGGTCGGTGAAGACCACCGCCGGCACCGTCTTGTAGTCCGCGGCGACGTTCTTGCCGGAGATCACCTCAGCGGCGACCTCGCCCTGCTTGGTGGCGCGGTGGGCCAGCATCGGGTTCCCGGTCACGTCGCCCACGGCGAAGATGTGGGGCACGTTGGTGCGCAACTGCTCGTCGATGCCGATGACGCCGCGGTCATCGATGGCGACCCCCGTCGTCTCCAGGCCGAGGCCCGTCGTGTAGGTCTTGCGCCCCACCGTGACGATGACCTTGTCGCAGATCAACTCCTTGTCGCCGTCCTTGGTCTCGACCGTCACCGCGATGCGACCGTCCTTGTCGGCCCAGCCCTTGGCCTTCGCGTTGGCCAGGGTGGTGATGCCGGACTTCTTCATGGTCCGCTCGACCACCTGGGTCACCTCGGGGTCGAACCCGAACAGGATGCTGTCCATCATCTCGACCACGGTCACGTCCGAGCCGAGCTTGTTGAGCATCTGCCCGCACTCCAGCCCGATGTAGCCGCCGCCGATGACCACGACCGCCTCGGGCACGTGGTCCAGGTCGAGTACGCCGGTGCTGCTCAGGACCTTCTGTTCGTCGAAAGCGAACCCGGGGATCTCGATGGGCACGCTGCCGGTGGCGATGACCGCGTGCTTGAAGGCGACCTCGTAGGCGTCGCCGTCGGTCGGGGCGATGCTCGCCGTGTTCGGTCCGGTGAACGTCGCCAGCCCGGTGACGATGGTGCAGCCGTTGCCCTTGCAGAGACTGCGCACGCCGCCGGTCATCTTCTTCACGATGCCGCCCTTCCAGGCCTGCATCTTCACCATGTCGACCTCGACGCCGGAGATGGTGATGCCCATCGCGTCGGCCTTCTTGGCCTTCTCCACCGTCTTGCCCGCGGTGATCAGCGCCTTGGACGGGATGCAGCCGATGTTCAGGCAGGTGCCGCCCCACATCGACTTCTCCACCACCAGGGTCTTGAGGCCGAGCTGACCGCACCGAATGGCCGCGGGGTAGCCGCCGGGGCCGGCGCCGATGACGAGGACGTCGAAGGAGGTCTCAGGCATGCCGGGCTTGTACCTGCCCCCGCCCGTGCGAGCAACTAAGTTCAGTCTTTACCCATCTTTCGCAATATCGTTGTTAACTCATGTTAAGTGTTAACAATGAAGTTGCCGACGCCTCCGCCGACGCGCCCCGACGAAGGGGGCGCAGCGGCCCGGTTCCTCGCCCAGAACCCCGCGTACGTGCGCGAGGCCAGCGAGCGGTATTGGAGCTGGGACCAACTCCGGCGGCATCCCATCCCGGATCGAACCGCTCCGGAGACGGCCTGGGCCGCGGTGGAGTTGGTCCGAAGCTCCAACCGACGGGAGATTCCGTTTCTCCGAGGCCGGGATGGAGCGACCTTCGGGCTGTGGCTCACCGAGCGGGCCTGGATGACGATGCTTCGAGTGCAGGGCGCGATCGCCGACCCGCTGGCCCTCGCAGAGGCCGCCTTCGGCCACGCTGGCCCGGCCCGCTTCCTCGCCGACGCCCTGATCGAGGAGGCGGTGGAGTCCTCGCTCCTTGAGGGGGCGATCTCGACCCGCCGCGAGGGCCGGAAGCTCCTTCGCGAAGGTCGCCGGCCGCGCGATCGCTCCGAGCGGATGATGGTGAACTACCTCGCCACGGTGAAGATGCTCGCCAGGGTCGCCCACGAGCCGCTGAGCGGAGACCTCGTCCGCGAAATCCACCGCTCCGTGACCGACGGGACCCTCGACGAGCGGCGGCATGAAGGCCGCCTGCAACAGCCGGGAGAGGCCCGGGTTCGAGTCGTCGACGGCGAGGGCAACACGGTGCACAGCCCACCGCCCGCGGACGAGCTCCCCGCGCGGCTGGATGCGCTCTGTCGCTTCGCCAACGAGGAGACGAGCCTGCCGGCCGCCGTTCGCGCGATCCTCCTGCACCACCAACTGGCGTTCGATCACCCGTTCGTCGACGGGACCGGCCGCACCGCCCGGGCTCTGTTCTATTGGTCGATGCTTCGGGACGGTCATCCCCTGGTGCAGTACCCGTCCCTGTCGGCGGTGCTGCGCAAGGCGCCCGTCCAGTACAGCCGGTCCTACGTTCACAGCGAGCAAACGGGAGATCTGACCTACTTCGTGCTCCACCAACTGGACGTGTTCGCCCGAGCCGTCACGGGCTTCGCCGACCACGTCAAAGCCCGCGTCCGCGCCCGCCACGAGGCCGACCAGGCGTTGCACCGGTGGCCGATGCTGAACGTGCGACAGCGGATGGCGATCTCAGCGGCGCTGTGGGAGCCGACCGCTCCCCTCCGCGGGCCGTCGTTCGCAGCGGCCCACGGCGTCAGTCGGGTCACGGCGATGAAGGACTTGCGAGGCCTCGCCGAGGTGGGGTTGCTGACCGAGATTCGACGGGGACGGGAGCTGGAGTACCGCCCCGCTCCAGACCTCGCCAGCACGATCGAGACCGGTCCCAAGGCCTAGCGGCGGTCAGGCCGCTTCTGGGTGCTCGGCACCCCACCGGACAACGCGTTGACGACCACGGACGCGCACGTCAGCCCGAAGGCGCCGGTGACGAACGGCACCGTCCCCTCGACCTGCAACCGGTCGTCGCACGTGTGCGCGCGGTCTTCCTTGGGCGGACAGACGCACTGGAACCCGCCCGCGGCGAGGTCGTAGTGCAGCGCCGTCGGCTTCACCGGACGTTCCACGGTGAACACCGCCATCAACCCCGTGTCCTCCTCCAGGCTCCAGCCGTACTTGCGGCGGAGGATGCCGCGCACGTCGCGCGCGAAGGGGTCGTTGTAGGTCTCCCGCAGGTCGGCGACGCGCAGCTTGGTCGGGTCCAACCGGGCCGCTGCGCCCATGCTGCTGACCGTCGGGATGCCCAGGCTGCGGGCCCGATCCAGCAGGTGGCACTTGGCCGTGATGTTGTCGATCGCGTCGATGATGTAGTCGGCTTCGAACCCCTCGGGGAGCAGCTGGTCGGCGGTGTCGACGTTGTAGAAGAGCTCGTGGCAGACGACCTCGATCCGGGGGTTGATCAGCCGCGCCCGGGCCGCCATCACCTCGACCTTGGGCTGGCCGACCGTGTTCTTCAGCGCGTGGAGCTGCCGGTTCGTGTTGGTGACGCAGACGTCGTCGAAGTCGACCAGGGTCAGCTTCCCGACCCCGCTGCGGACCAGCGCTTCGATGGCGAAGCTCCCCACTCCGCCGACGCAGAACACGACGACGTGGGCATTCAGCAGCCGCGACATCGCCCGATCACCGAGCAGCCGCGCGGTGCGGTCGAACCGACGCTGCTGCTTCGGCAGCGTGTCCTCGGGATCCAGGTTCGGATCGACGGGCGTGGGCTCGGCCCCCTTGCGCGTCTTCCCCGTCTCGCCCGGCAGCGCCGAGCGCATGATTCGCGGCTCGCTCATGCGGCGCGATCTAGCAGGAGAACAGCCGCCGCGCGTTGCTTTCTGTGATCGCCGCGATCTCCTCGACCGACACCCCGCGGGCCGCTGCGACGGCCGCTGCGACCTCGGGCAGCCGCTCGGGTCCGGCATCGTCCGTCTCGATCAACAGCCGCTCGCTGGGAATGGCCGCGACCACGGATTCGAGGCCCAGGTTTCGGGTGCTGATCGACAGGTAGAAACCCGCCTCGACCCACGGCCCGAGCATCTCCATCGGGCCCCCGAAATCGTGGACCATCCCTCCATGGGGGAAGTCTGCGAGCCGCTCCAGACAGGCCCCGTGGGCTCGCACGCAGTGGATGATGAGGGGGAGCTCCAGGCGCCGAGCGATCGCGATCTGTGCCTCGAAGGCCGCGCGCTGCTCACGCTTTCGCGGCTTGGCCCGCCAGGTTCGGTCCAGGCCCGTCTCGCCGATCGCGCAGGGCCGACGTGCCTCGATGGCTTGCTCCAGCAGCTCCAACTGAGCGGGCAGATCGGCCACGGGGGGCACGTACCAGGGGTGCAGACCGATCCCCGCCTCGACCCGTGGGTCCTGCGCCAACCGGGCGGCCAGCGGAGCGCTGTCGAGGTCCACCCCGGGCACGATCCAGCCCGTTCCGACTTCCGGGACCGACTCCAGGTGGGCATGTGCGTCGAACATCCGCGCAGCATGCCCATCGCCCTTGACACCGTCGCGGGTCCCTTGCCACTGTGCAACCCATATGGGGAAGACCCTGATGACGCGAACCCTGCTCTTGACCCTCATCCTCGGACTCGCCGCCTGCGCGACGCCCGAAGCGCCCGAATCTGCCCCGATGGAGACATCGACGCAGGCCGTGCTGTCCGGCACCTACGTGCTCGACCTCGCCCCGGACGTCCGGGCCGAACTCGACGCCGCCGAGGCCGCCTACCGGGCCAACCCCGACGACGTCGACGCCAAGATCGCCTTCCGCATGCTCGAAGGCCAGACGTTCCGCGCGCTCGAGATCGACGGCGACGTCGTGCGCCTTGTGGGCCAGGGCCGAATCCGCACCCTCGCCCCCGACGAGGTCGAGATCGAGCGCCGAGCTGACGGCGCCCTCGACATCGAGTGGCTGCTGACCGGCGACGACAGCGTCGCCCGCGAGGTGGTGCGATGACCCGCCTCCGCTTCCTGTCCGCGGCCGCCGCGTCGCTCCTGCTGCTTCCAACGCTCGCGCTCGCCAACGGCGACGAAGAACTCAACGAGTCCTTCGTCTTCGACGGCGTCGGCGTCGGCGTCACGTCCCAGGGCGTGGGCACCGCGTCGCGCGACGGGGGCTCCGGGAGCGGCACGATCGAGATCACCGAAGTGCCCGTCGGGGCCACGATCCTGGCCTCCTACCTGTACTGGTCCAACACCGGCAGCAGCGGCGGAGACGACACCGCCACCCTCGACGGGAACCCGGTCACGGGCTCGCTCATCGGCACCGGCGGCGGCACCTGCTGGTCGCACTCGGAGACCTACGGCTACCGCCTCGACGTCACCGCCACGGTCACCGGCAACGGCACGTACACCGTGGCCGACTTCGACGCCTCCGGTGACAGCAACGGCGCCTCGATCGTCGTCGTCTACCAAAACGGCAACAGCGCGGTGTTCGGCCAGGTCCGCATCTGGGACGGCACCGTCATCGCCCGGTCCAGCTCCGATCCCGACGAGACCATCCTCGTGGACAACTTCATCAACCCGGAGTCCCCCGCGGGTCTGTCGATCCACGTGCTCATCGCCGACGGCCAGTCCTTCGGCGACGGCAGCAACGGCTTCAACGGCACCAGCTACGCCTCCGACGCCTGGTCCGGCAGCGACGGCCCGCTCTACGACGACGTCACCTTCGACCTCGATCCCACCGTGCTCCCCGCCGAGGACGTCGAGGCCGACTGGTTCGTCGCCAACGACTCGCCCAACGACTGCCTCGCCTGGCACGTCGGCATCGTGAGCCTCACCCACCCCGACGCCGACGGCGACGGCAGCCTCGACGACGCCGACTGCGACGACGGCAACCCGGACGTCTACCCCGGCGCCCCCGAGCTGTGCGACGGCCTCGACAACGACTGCGACGGCACCATCCCGACGGACGAAATCGACGACGACACAGACGGCCAGTCCGAGTGCGAAGGCGACTGCGACGACGCTGACATCAACAACTTCGACGGCAACACCGAGGCCTGCGACGGGCAGGACAACGACTGCGACGGCTTCCTCAGCGGAGACGAGATCGACGACGACACGGACGGCCAGACCGAGTGCGACGGCGACCGCGACGACGCCAACATCAACAACTTCCCCGGCAACACCGAGGTCTGCGACGGCCAGGACAACGACTGCGACGGCGCGATCGACGAGGGCTTCGACTCCGACGGCGACGGGATCGCAGACTG
>PVBE012631606.1_pt1 | contig 13975 bp, 13 predicted proteins | sample 1631181 | NCBI WGS metagenome assembly PVBE01 (sample SAMN08397723, study PRJNA350692) | Marine metagenome, whole genome shotgun sequencing project. | isolation source: water | place: Pacific Ocean | collected 2012-04 | reverse complement strand
TTCTTCCATCCTCGTTTCGCCGGCCATCTGCAACGGAACTTAACGCCTTCGGACCAATGACCGAGGGTGCACAGAACGACAGGGAACGGGGCGACCGAAAGAGCCTTCAGGCCCATCTCGAGATCGCAGGTCACGCAGTGGATGCCGCCGCCGTAGGCGCCCAGGTTGTCCCGGAACACCGAGCTCTGTACGCTCATGGCACCCCCCGTCAGGTACACGGCGCTGGTACCAACGTTCTCTTCGAAGGTACTCCCGGTGATGACCAGCTCCTCGGAGCCGGCCACCCACACGACCGCTCCGTACTCGTTTCGGCTGAGGGTGCTGTCGCTCAGGTGCAGGTCGCGACCGAAGGCGTCGTCCACCTGGATGGCGCCCCCGTCGGCGGCCCGGTTGTCCACGATCTCGCAGTCCTCGATCACCCACTCCGACGGCAGCCCGGAGCCCGGCCCCAGGTACAGGCCACCGCCCTCTTCCAGCGCCACCGAGTCCCGGACGGTGCACTGGCTGAGCTCGAAGTCGGCGTCCAGTCCCTGCCACTCCCCGTCCAGGTAGCCACCCGCATAGATCGCGCCCCCCTGGGCGCTGGTCTCACAGCCGGAGAAGCTGAGCCGGCTGCCCAGAAAGTCGGTGCCCAGCAGCCGAAGGCAGCCTCCTCCCTCCGGGTCGCTGCCGTCGAGGACGCTGAGCCCGTCCATGGAGAGCTGCGCGTCCAAGGCGGCGAGTGGGCGCACCACCCCGGCTCCGCTGAGCTTCACCAGCTCCCGGTCGCCGTGCCCCTGGACGTGCACGGAACGCCCCGAGCCGATGCTCACCTGGGCGAACCAGGTCCCCTCACACAGGTGCAGCGTGCCGTCCTCGCCGGGGGACCAGGGCTGGGGCGGGTTGGTGGACGCGAAAGAGGCGCTCACGTCGGTGAACTCGGCGCCCTGCCAGTACACCCCTGGCAGCCCGACCTCCGCCGACTCGTCCCAGCAGTCGTCGCCGTTGTCGACGTAGCCGGCGGGCTGCGCACAGGCGGTGAGCGCCGGCTCTCCGACGCCGAAGCCGTCGCGTCGAGGTCCAGCCAGCCGGCGTCCAGCGCGTCGAGGCCGTCCACGGTGCCGTCGCAGTCGTCGTCGATCCCGTTGCAGGCCTCCTCCGCGCCGGGGGAGACCGCCGCGTCCTGGTCGTCGCAGTCACCCTGAACCAGGCTCCAACCGTCCTGGTCGGCGTCAGCGAAGCTGTCGGTGCAAGCGGCAAGGACAAGCAGGAACATGGCGCAGCACTAACGCGCCGGATGCTCCGCCGACGCTGATAGGCCCCGTGCTCGCGCAAGGCCGCCGCCGTCCCAGGCGCCGTGGCGATTTGCCCCAAGGTGATTGGGCGATATACCCCAACAAGACCGAAAGGTGGGGCCTACAGGTGGCTCGGACCTTGCACGGGACCGCTGGATGTTGGTTCTCACCGCCGTACGTGGGCGCCAAGGAGCGCAGCCTGCGGCCGATTGGCGAGCGCTATGCCGAGATCGTGGCGGAGCACGGCTTCCTGCTCGAGGACTGACCCTGGGCAGAGCCTCAGCGCGTCAACGCAGCGCCGCGCTCCTCGGCTTTCTCCCACATGCGCACGTAGGCCTCGGCGGACCGGAACAGCGGCTCCAGGTCCTCGTCGCTGACGGCATCTGCCCGCGCGTCCTGCAACAGCTCAGGCAGCAGGCCGATGTGCACGAGACCCTCCGTGTTGAAGTCCAGGGCGCGGTCGCCCACCCACGGCTCGCTGAAGGTCACGTCCCCCGCATACGACGCGAAGGGGTACTCGATGGGATTGGGCTGTTCCGAGGAGCAACCGTTCTCGCCGAAGCGAGGCCGAGGCGCGTGGGCGAAGCCGTTGAGGTCGAGTCCCATGGGCAGTGAAGGGTAGCCCCCCATCTGCTCCTTCAGGGCGACGCGGTCCAGGTAGCCACGCATGGTCGACCCGGGGTCTTCGGCGTTCTGACAGCGGCCCGGTCCCGCCGTAGACACCCCGCCAAGGGCATAGAGGCGACCGTTCCAGTGGCGACCGTGCGTCCCGGCCGCGGGATAGTCGTACTGCTCCAGCAGCTCGTAGGCGCGGACGTAGGACCACATCGGCAAGTGGTCGACCTCGATGATCATGCCGCGCTCCATCATGCCCAGGAGCAAGGCCTCCCCGGCAGGGGTCATCGTCGCGTTCTGGCACCAGTCGCCGTCCACGCTGCCGCCAAACAGGACGCTGGCGTGCTCCATGGCCGTCTCGAGGGGGTCGTCGGGGAAGCCGCTCATGTCCACCGGCGCTGCGGAGAGGTAGTCCTCCCGCGGCTCGAGCAGGCCGCCGAAGCTGATGGCGCCACCGTCGAAGCCCGAAGGCACATCGGCGGGGCAGTCCTCGGTCATGTTGGTGTAGTGGCCGCTGTTGAAGAAGTTGCCCAGCTCGATGAAGGCGCCGCTTCCGTCGCCAGGGCTCAGCGCGTTGTCGTACTTGTGGACCGGGAACAGCGCGCGTACGCCACGCGCGTAGTAGGCGTCGAGCTGCTCGAGCACATAGTCCTCGTCACAGACCGGCCCTCCCGGACGAGGGGTCAGGTTGCAGCGGAACAGGTCCGAGGTCTCGATGCCGATGACCACCGCGAGCTTGCCTTCAGCGATGACCTCGCGCGCCTCCGCGGGGGACTCGACGACGCGGAACCAGCCCTGCCCAAGGCCACCACTCTGAGCGTCGACGTAGTCCTGGAGCGCCCAGGTCTCGTCAATGATGCGGTCCACCGCCGTCATGTCGTCGCAGTCATAGCGGCTGGGTTGCAGCCCCTCGCCCACGGTCAGGTTGCAGATGACCGAGTTGCTCGTGGCGTGCTGCACGACCAGGCGCAGGCCCCCCATCCACGCCCGCTCCAGCCACCGGTAGTACTGCACCTGGTGCGTGGCGCGGTTCGGTCCGTCGGGCCAGTCGGTGAAGGTCGGCCAGCCCTCGGTCTGGTGGTTGTCCTCGCTCAGCTCGCCGGAGGCCAGGTCCCCGACCAGCCCCAGGATGTCGGTGTTGTCGTTGTTGTTGCCGGCGCTGTCGTAGACGTAGCCGAAGAAGTCCTTGCGCCCCATCTCGCCGTGTACGCGGTCGCAGTCCCCCAGGGCGTGCTGAACGCCGAGGCGATGATAGGCGCCGCCGTGGAAGAGGAAGCCACCGAAAGAGAGGTCGGACATGAGGTGGGAGTGGGCGTCGGCGACCCCGTACAGGTCCCCGTCCTCCCAGGTCGTCTTCGTCACCGCGCCCGTCGCGTCCAGGCTCAGCTCGGGGTGTGTCAGGCAGCCCTCGGCTGCGACGAGCTCGATGCGCTCGGCTCGGCGAGGCCGTGTGGTCAGCTCGTTGCGCCCCAGCCAGGCGTCGTTTCGGCGGTTGCGCAGGACCACCAACCCTTCGGCGTGCTCGGAGGCCTCGAGCAGCCACTCAGCCCCGGAGACATAGTCGTCCTGAAGCAGCGTGACGTCCGAGTCCAAGCGGGTCTGGCGGAGCAGGGGTCCGTCGTCGGACACGAGGTAGCCGCCCTCGGCGTCGTAGAGGAGGTAGGTGGCCAGGTCTGAGGCCTGAAGCGTGAACCGGGCGGCCTGCTCCGGAACCGAGGCAGACCAGGCGTAGCCTTCCTGTTCTGCTGCGAGCCAGCGGCGCTCCCCGCGGAGCGACACGCACGCGCCTGCCTGGCCGTCCAGATCCGGCAAGGTGGGGGGTGTCGCGCAGGCGAGGAGCAACAGCATCTTCAGAACACCAGCCGATAGCCATGGCACCGTACACGCACAGGTCGACCTCGTCTGCTACAACGAGGCCGAATGCCGGTCTGGCTCCTCGCGGCCTGTTCCGTGCCCGCCATCGGGTGGGACTCGGACAGGCCACCGGACAGCACGCCACGCGACCCGCTGTGGAGCGTGCAAGGTCACGTGCTCGACGAGCAGGGGCTGCCCATCGAAGGAGCCGCGGTGCAGACCGACCCCCACGGCTACCTGGTGGAGTCCGGCGCCGACGGCGGCTTCTCCATCACCCGGCTGCCCGGCGGGGACTACGAGCTGGTGGTCGCCGACCACGAGCGCAGCACCACCCGCACCCCCTTCTCCCTCGAGGGCGACCTGGAGGGCCTCGAGGTGGTGCTGCCCTGGCAGCCGGAGCTCGACGGAAGCCTGCGGATCAGCGTGCTCGGCCCGGGAGGAGAGGCCTGGGAAGGCGCCCAGGTGATGGCTTCAGAGGGAAGCGAGGCCACCACCGACGAGGACGGAGTCGCCTGGCTCTGGGGCCTGGGAGGGCAGGAGGTCTCGCTGACGGTGAGCGACGAGGGGCTCTGGCCCTACGCGGTGACCGGGCTGCAGGTGCCGGAGGTCGGCGCCCTGCAGCTGACCACCACACTGGCGGGCCAGCCCGCCGAGGACGCAGTCTTCGTGGGCTCGCGCATCTGCCTGGCCTGCCACTACGAGACCGTCGCGCAGTGGCAGTCCACCGCCCACGCTCAGGCCTTCGCGCCGGAGCTGCAAGAGCCCATCGTGGGCCACTTCGAGGCGGGAGCCGAGGTGCCCCTGCCCGACGCCCACGCCACCCTGTGGATGGACGGCGAGCAGCCGACGGTGACCCTGGTCGACGACTCGGGCACGACCCGGGACTTCGCGGTCTCCGGCCAGCTGGGTTGGGAGGAGGGAGGCAGCGCCCTGCTCACGGACATCGAGGGCGACAGCTGGCCCCTGCCACTGGTCTGGAGGGCCGAGGACCCGGCGCGAGGGCCGGACGGGGAGGCCATGCTGCTGGCCTGGCAGACCGAGCGCTGGCTCGACGAGGGAGAGCTGCTGCCCGAGCCCGCCGGGCTGAGGGCGGAGGACAGCTGCCTGGCCTGCCACACCACGGGCTTCGACCAGGGGGAGTGGCTCGAGGAGGGGGTGGGCTGCGAGAGCTGCCACGGCGCCGGGTCCAGCCACATCGCGGCTCCGGAGCCTCACAAGGCCCGCAACATCACCCGGCCCGACCACCTGGACGACCGCCGCGCCAACGCGGTCTGCGCCCAGTGCCACAGCGCCCTGGAGAACCACATGGGGCAGCCCTGGCCCCTGGCCGAGGACGGCTCCACCTTCCAGCCCGGCCAGCCCCTGGACGCCTTCGGCAGCTCGGTGCCCCAGCTGTGGGCCTCGGGCAACGCCTCCGCGCCGGGACAGCAGGCGGACGAGCTGGGCAGCTCCCCTCATGGCGCCGACCCGACCCTGCGCTGCTTCGACTGCCACGACCCGCACGGCGGCGGCGAGACGGAGCACGCCTCCCTCAGGCTGGAGTCCCGGGACAACACCCTGTGCGAGGCCTGCCACGAGGGGCACCCGGAGCACGCCGACCAGCCCTGCACCGGCTGCCACATGCCCGCCACCTCGGCTCGGCTGGGCTTCGGAGACTTCACCGGCGCCGGGGATCGCTCCTCCCACCTCTTCCTGCCGGTGAGCCCCCAGGTCACCCTGGACGGCTTCGACGACGAGGGAGAGCAGGAGCTCGACCCCGGAGACTTCCCGACCCACTCCTGCATGGAGTGCCATGGCGTCGAGGCCTGGCTGGACGGCGACTTCACGGGCCCGGCGGGCGACCCTCGCTTCCGGGAGAGCCACGAGGAGCACCTGGACGCCTACGAGGCGATGTTCCCGTGATCGCGCCGCTCTGGCTCGCCTGCACCACCGTGGTGGAGCGCCCGGTGGAGACCGAGCGCTTCCCCCACCCCGAGGAGTTCGAGACCGCGACCGCCCACGGCGCCCTGGTGGCCGAGGTGGGGCTGGACAGCTGCCAGGAGTGCCACGCCGACTCCAGCGCCCCCACCTGCGTCTCCTGCCACGCCGAGTACCCCCACGCGCTGGGCTGGATCGCCGAGCACGGGCCTGAGTCCATGCAGGACGCCGCCTGCGAGAGCTGCCACGCGGTCGAGGGCCTGGGCGCCACCGAGGGCTACGCCTGCGACAGCTGCCACAGCTCCTACCCACACGACGAGACCTGGACGGCAAAGCACGGCGCCCACGCCCTGGCCCTGCCCAGCATCGAGGCAGGCTGCGGAGGCTGTCACGGCGAGGAGCTGGACGGCGGAAGCTCCGAGGTGGCCTGCGACTCCTGCCACGCCAGCTGGCCCCACGGCGACGACTTCATCCACCCGCCCGCCTGGCGAGCCGATCCCCAGGGCTGCGCGGGCTGCCACGCCACCGCGGGGGCCTGGACCGGAGGCAGCGCCGGGGTGGCCTGCTCGCGCTGTCACGCCAGCTACCCCCACGAGCCCAGCTGGTCCCACGGACACATGGCGGTGGCGAGCCAGGTGGGCGAGGCCACCTGCCTGGGCTGCCACGACGCCGGCGACGGCGACAGCACCATGCCGGCGACCTGTGCCTCCACCTGCCACGGGGAGCAGCCGTGACCCTGCTCTGGTCCCTGGGTTCCCTGGCGCTGGCGGGCACCGCCGAGGCGGAGAGCGTCGCCCAGCTGCGCCTGGACCTCTTCGGCCAGCCGCAGGTGCCGATGGGGCAGTACCTGCGGGTGCACGAGCAGCACCGAGGGATGGAGCTGCAGGGCTACGCTGGCCTGGAGTGGGTCACGGGCGTCGGGGGCGAGGCGGACCTCTACCTGCTGCAGCTGTCCGACGAGGGCGTCCGCGGCGCGTGGTCCCTGGGGCGCCTGGTGGCCTCGTCTCCGGTGCGGCCGCAGGTGGTGGACGGCGCGCTGGTGAGCACCCAGCGCGGCAGCCTGAGCCTGTCCGCCTGGGGAGGCATGGCCCGCCACCAGGGCTACGACGACCTGCGCGCCGGACTGCCGACCGCACGGGCCGAATTGGGCTGGGCTGGTGGACCCTTGCGGGTGCGCAGCGGCGCGATGGTCCAGGGCAGCCTGCACGCCGACGTGGAGGCCTGGGTTCTGGGTCCGGGGCAGCGCGCCCCCTCGCTTCGGGTGCTCTGGATGGGTGGGCAGGAGCCGGTGGAGTGGGCGCGGCTGGAAGTCGGCGCCAGGCCCTGGTCGCGGCTGAGGGCCACCGCCCACATGCAGCACCGCCAGGCCCTCGACCCCACCGCGCTCTTCGGCGAGTCCCTCACCGCCACCCTGGCCCCCGATGGCGTGGACGAGGTGGGGGGCAGCCTGCGCTGGAGCAGCCCCACCTGGGCTTCGTGGTCCGCCTCGTACGCCTTGCTGGCCAGCGGCGGGCTGGGGCAGGACAGCTGGGGCCACGCCGTCGACCTCGGGTACGAGCCCGGACGAGGGGAGCTACCCCTGGCCCCCGCCTACCGCTACCGATCCGGCCCTGGAGGCGTCTTCCACGCGCTGTACGCGGTCTCGGACCTGGACCTGGGCAAGCGCCGCGACCTGAGGGTGCAGGCAGGCGTCGTGCCCTACCACAAGCTGCACGAGCCCTGGGACACCGCCCTGACCGCCAGCCTGCAGCTGCACCAGCGGCTGGGTCGGGCGACGCTGCGGGTAGGCGGCGACGTCGCCTCGAGCCAGGACCGAAGGGTGGACCCTCGGCTCACCCTCGCGCTCGTGGTGGGGGCCCGATGAGGAGCAGGACCCTCTTGTTGCTGGCCCTGACCCTGCTCGCGGCGGACAGCCCCACGCAGCGCGAGCTCATCTTTGCGCAGTTCGACCACGGCACCCACGAGCGGGCCCTGGAGAAGGCGGACCTGCCCTGCTCCGCCTGCCACCAGGTCGGCGGCGTGGGCCCCAAGGAGCAGCAGGACGACATCTTCCTGCAGCCTCCGGACATGGCCTGCCACCAGTGCCACCAGGCCAAGGGCAAGGCTCCGCGGCGCTGCGAGACCTGCCACGAGACCGTGAGCCCCCCCACGGACCACGGCGCGGGCTGGCTGCAGGCCCACGGCGCCGAGGCCCGTATGGGGCTCACCCGCTGCGAGGACTGCCACGGCGACGCCTGGTGCGTGTCCTGCCACGAGGGCGGCACCCCCTTCAGCTACCAGGTGCACGACCGCAGCTGGCTGAGCGTGCACGGCATCGCCGCTCGCACCAACCCCGCCGAGTGCAGCACCTGCCACGTCCAGCAGACCTGCGTGGGCTGTCACAGCACCGAGGAGAACCCGTGATCGCGCTGCTGTGGCTGGCTTGCGGCTCCGCGGACCCTTGCGCGGGCACCCGCGATCTGGGCCAGAGCCCCGCCGGGCTCACCCTCACCGAGCAGGAGCACCCCGGCTGGGATCAGCAGGAGTGCTTCACCTGCCACCAGAGCTGGAACATCCACCAGGAGGACTGCATGGGGGGCATCGACGTCGAGGAGGTGCAGGCCCGGACCAATCCCCAGGACACCACCAGCTGCCTGCCCTGCCACGGCTCCAACGAGGACACGGGCCCATGACGCTCCTCCTGCTGCTGAGCTGCCGTGTCGGACAGGCCGCGGACCCCGAGGTCTGGAGCCCCCACCGCGCCATGGTGGACCCGGCGAATCCCAAGCCCTGCGTGATGTGTCACGCCGACGGCGTGCCGGAGGAGGGACCGCTGGAGACCGTGGGGAACGCCGCCCTGTGCATGGGCTGCCACACCGGGGCGCCGCACGCTGGAGCCGCCCTGCATCTGGGTCCGCTGCCCGAGGCCATGGTGCCCCACGCGAAGGAGGCGGGCCTGCCGCTGACGACCGAGGGCGAGGTGGTCTGCCTCACCTGCCACGACCCCCATCCCCCCGGAGCCACCGAGCGGTCCACCGCCCGGGCCGGCTGGTCCGAGGACGTCATCCTGCCGGAGAGCTGGGTGGAGGAGGTGCTGCAGCCCTCGCTGCAGGAGCGCAGCCCGGATCAGCCCGTGGAGCCGGTGACCCGTGAATCGCCGCTGGTGCGGCTTCCCTTGACAAGCGGCCGACTCTGCCGCGCTTGTCATCGGCTATAGACGCTTGGACCAAGGAGGTCCCGATGCTCTCCCTCCTGCTCGCCTGCATCAACACCGGCGGCGAAGACGACTCCACTCGTGTCTGCGGCGGCGACGCTGACAGCGACGGCCTCGAAGACTGCATGGAGCAGGACGAGCTCGGCACCGACCCCGCCCTGGCGGACAGCGACGGCGACGGGATCGACGACGGCGTCGAGGTGGACTGCGGCAGCGACCCCGCCGACGGGGACGAGCTCTGCTACGAGTGCGGCTGGCGCCACGACGATCCCGGAGACCTGAGCTCAACCGGCGCCGGCATCGGAGACGTCATCGAGAACATCCCGATGGTCGACCAGTGCGGCGAGACCGGGGACCTGTGGGACTTCGCCGGCGAGTACCACATCCTCTTCCTGACCGCGGCCTGGTGAGGAGTCTGTAGGCACGAGGCGGTCGGCCTCCCAGACGAAGAGAAGAAGTTCACGGACGAGACCGGGATCGAGATGAGTTTCCTGGTCACCCTGTGGCAGGGCATGGGCGTTGGCCCGCCGGCGGGGGAGCTGGCCCTGGAGTACCACGAGGGCATCGACGAGGTGGACCTGCCCGTGCTGGCCGACACCGAGGGACGGCTGCTCGACGCCACCCCCTACAACGGCCAGGGGCTGCCCGGCAAGTGCGCGCTCAGCCCCGAGATGGAGCTCCTGCACTGCGTCATCAGCGCCGAGAACGACGAGCTCTTCGAGGCCATCGTCGAGCACGCGGGCTGAGGAGTGCTGCTGCTCCTGCTCGCGTGTCCCCCAACGGCGGACTCCGACAGCTCGGGGAGCACCGGCACACCGGTCGTCGAGACCGAGCCCCAGGACAGCGAGGAGGAGCCGCCCATCTGGACCGGCGAGGCCCAGGCGCGGGTGCTGGACCCGGAGGGCAACCCGGTCGAGGGAGCCTTCGTGCTCCTGGGAGGGTGGACCTCGGAGCGCTGGGTGAGCACCGACGCCGAGGGGCTGGCCACGGTGGCGGTGGACGACGAGGGCACCAACCCTCGCTACCTGGTGGCGGCGAAGCAGGACTGGCTGAGCGCCGGGGTGCGGGTGCCGGACGAGCAGCCCGACACCCTCGAGATCACCCTCCGCCCTCTGCCGAACCAGGACAACCTCGACTACTCCTTCCAGTCCGGAGGCGTCGGCGGCAGCGAGAGCACCGATCAGTGCGGTCACTGCCACATCACCATCGCCGACGACTGGTCCGTCTCCGTGCACGCCGAGGCTGCAAAGGACCCCGAGGTCTGGGACCTCTACACCGGACGAGGGAGCCGCCTGGCCAGCTGCGACGAGGGGGAGCTGGCCGAGGGGCAGCTGCCCGGGCAGTCCGGGGTGGCCGAGTACTGCTACGTGACCACAGGCGTGCTTCCCTGGCTGAACGAGGGGTGCGGAGGCCACGGCGAGCCACGCTGCGACCACCCCGACCAGCGCGCGGACCTGGAGCACCTCGGCGGCTGCGGCGACTGCCACAGCCCCGCCGTCGACGGCGGCACCCCCGGGCACATCGACTTCGCCGGCGCCCAGGGAGTGGCCTACGAGGGGGTCACCTGCGACCTCTGCCACAAGGTGCGTCGGGTGGAGCCCGGGCCGGCCGCCGGGCTGAACGGCGCCTTGGTGCTGGAGCGCCCGAGCGAGCCCTCGCTGGTGGGCACGCAGGAGTTCGACCCCATCATGTTCGGGCCCTACGCCGACGTCATCGTGCCCATCATGAACGGCAGCTACGCCCCCCAGTTCCGCGAGTCGGAGTGGTGCTCGGCCTGCCACGAGTACGGCCAGCCAGCCCTGCACCCGGACCAGGAACTGGACGACGAGCGATGGCCCGACGGCTTGCCGGTGCACGAGACCTGGACGGAGTTCCTGGCGTCGGGAGCCCAGGAGGCGGGCTTCAGCTGCCAGGGCTGCCACATGCCCACCCTCTACGAGGACTCCTCCACCTACAACACCCCCGAGGGGGACTCGTCGGGTCCCGTACACGGCTGGGTGCGGGAAGAGGGGCAGGTCCACCACCACACCTGGCCCGACGCCCAGGACCTGGGAGAGCCCGGACTGGACCTGGAGCTGAGCCCCCGGCAGGGCTGGCAGGAGGCCCGGGTCACCCTCACCAACCGCGCCCCTCACGCCCTGCCCACCGGGGAGCCGCTGCGACAGGTCATCGTGCTGGTGAGCGCGGTGGACGAGCAGGGCGAGGCGGTGGCCGCGGTGGGCGGCCAGACCGTGCCCGACGTCGGGGGCTACACCCTGACCGGGGTGCTCGGGGAGCAGGCGACGCTCGAGCACCAGCTGCTGAAGCTGCCGGGCAGCGACGACCTGAGCGGCAGCTTCACCCTGCGCTTCGTGCGGCCCACTGGCACCTGGGACGACTACGCGGGTCCGGGGACCCGCACCGCCGACGGACTCAGCCCGGAGCAGAAGGGGCTGCCGCTGCACGACTTCGTGGTCGAGGTCGATGCCACCGCGAGCGAGGGAGGGCTGCTCCTGGCGGAAGCGGTCGAAGTGCAAGAGGGAGACCGGGTCTACGTGGTCCGCGAGCGCCAGTACGCCGGGGCCCCGGGGTGGCTCTACGCCAAGGTACTGGTGGACCACGAGGGCGACCGCGCCGTGCCGCACTACCGAGCGATCGATGTCGCCAGCGACAACCGGATCGCCGGCCTGGGCTCGTCCACGAGCACGCACCGGTTCCCGGAGGGGGAGCTCACGATCACCGCCACGGTGGTGCGGCGAGACCACGCAACCGCGGTCTCCGAGCCCTACGGCTGGCCCTCGGGAGACCGGATGGGCGGGCAGATCTCGGTACAGTCCGGAGACCAGCCCTGAGCTGCGGCGTTGGTGCAAGGATCGGCCTTCGGGCTCAGCACCCCCCGCCCTCGGATGTGCAAGGTTCCCGCGGTCTCATGATCAGCACGCGGAGCCTTCATGTCGAAGAACAGCCGGTCGAAGGTCCACCCGAACTACAAGGCCCGCCACCGCGTTCGCAACTGGGCGGAGTACGACCAGACGCTCGTTCAACGGGGAGACCTGACGATCTGGTTCACCCCGGAGACGATCTCGGCGTGGCAACCGCGGGCAGAAGGACTGCGCGGCGGGCAGCGACGCTACTCGGACGTGGCCATCGAGACGGCGCTGACCCTGCGGGTGCTGTACAGGCTGCCGTGGCGGCAGACAGAGGGCCTGCTGCGCTCCATCTTCAAGCTCCTCGGGCTGGAGCTGAGCGCGCCCGACCATACGACCCTCTCGAGACGCGCCGGAGGCCTACAGGTCGAGCTGCGCCGACTCCTGACGACCGAGCCGGTGCACCTCATCGTGGACGCCACTGGTCTCGGCATCGTCGGCCAAGGTCAGTGGGCGGCAGCGAAGTGGGGAGAACGGGGAAGGCGTGGCTGGAGGAAGCTCCACATCGCCGTGGACGAATCGGGGCGCGTGCTCGCCGCTGAACTCACGGACCGCCGCGTGGCTGACGCCGAGATGCTCCCCGGACTCATGGACCAGGTCGTGGGACCGATTCGTCGGCTCACCGCGGACGGCGGCTACGACACTCGAGAGGTCCATGCCGCAGCAGGCGCGCGCGGAGCCTCGGCTCGTCATCCCGCCGAGAAGGGACGCGGTCGTCACCGGGGAACCGGTCTTCGAGCAGCGGGACACGCATGTGGAGAGAATCGCCGAGATCGGGAGAAGGCGATGGCGCGTCGAGGCGGGGCAGCATGCACAGGCGCGGGCCGAGAACACCTTCTCCCGCTACAAACGGCTCTTCGGAGGCCGGCTCCGGGCCCGCGGTGAGATGGCGCAGAGAAACGAAGCCCTCACGGCTTGCAACATCCTGAACCGGATGTCGGACCTCGGGATGCCAAGGTCAGAGCGGATCGCGACGGCCTGAACCGAGGGGCCAGGGCCCTCTTCATGTGCCAATTCGATCCTTGCACCAACGCCTCGTCGAGTAGGCCTACTGGAACAGGTACACGACCTCGATCTCCCACAGCAGGCTCTGCAGGGTGTGGATGAACACCACGGGCCAGACCGAACGGCTGATGTAGGCGATGGCCCCCAGGAACAGGCCGTCGATGACGCAGAAGTAGAGCTCGGGGGTGCTGTAGCCGAAGTGCAGGATGACGAAGGGCAGCAGCTGCACCAGGATGGCGAAGGGGCCCAGCCGCTCCCGCATGCCGAAGAGCATGTAGCCCCGCAGCAGGAACTCCCAGGCCAGCATGTAGACGGCGACCAGCGCCTGGTAGCCCCAGAACTCTATGCCCCCATCGCGGGCCGGCGCGTAGAAGGGGTAGTCCTCCAGGATGGACGGGCTGGACGCGTACAGGAAGTTGATGGGGTGGACCACGGCCAGGTACAGGGTGGCGAAGCCGAACCAGCGCAGCTTGGGCAGGCCCAGCCCGAAGTCGACCAGCCGGCGGCGGTGCACGAAGAGCACGAGCAGGACCGGCACCACCCCCAGCAACAAGATGCCCTCGACCCTGAAGCGCAGCTCCCGGTTCGCCAGCAGCGGCGACACCCAGGTGCACAGGTCGATCCACCAGTCCACGCCCCTCAGACTGCGCCGGGTGACCAGCGCCAGGGTGGCGAAGATGACGACCAGACTCGCCTGGCTCTTGAAGGTCCGGAGCACCTCTTTCAAGGGCTCGAGGTCGTCACGGAAGTGGCGGAGTGGGTTCATCCAGCGGCCCGGAGCGTCCTCAGTCGCAGCCCGAGGGGGTGCAGCTGAAGGTGGCGTCGTCGCCGAAGGAGTAGGGCTTGGCGCCCCCCGAAGGCCAGTCCATGACGGCCACGTCATCCGGTGCGTTGTCCTCTTCCCCCACGCCGAAAGAGCAGCCCACCGACGAGAACACAACCAAGCTCTCGTCGCTGTGGACCCCAAACACAGCCCCTCCGTAGTTCGCCGTCGTGTTGCCATGGAAGGTCGCCCCTTCACACACGGCCGTGGAATAGCTCACCCTCAGGGCACCGCCACCGTGTGCCTGGTCCGTGCCCATGGCGTGGTTGCCGATGAAAGCGGCCTCGCCGAGCATCAGGCTCGCGTCACTAAAGACGCTCAGCGCTCCACCGTAGGTGATAGCGACGTTGCCTTCGAAGAGGCTGCCGCCGCCCAGCTCGAGATCGCA
>PVBE010626289.1_pt1 | contig 13976 bp, 10 predicted proteins | sample 1631181 | NCBI WGS metagenome assembly PVBE01 (sample SAMN08397723, study PRJNA350692) | Marine metagenome, whole genome shotgun sequencing project. | isolation source: water | place: Pacific Ocean | collected 2012-04 | reverse complement strand
TTAAATAAAAAAATTAAAATAAGAAATCGGCTGTCCTGAACTTAAAAGACAGCATAGCTAAAACAACAAAAGCCAGGAAAATTTCTGTGAGTCCAGCTGACCCGAATGCCCTCGTGGCACTCACAAGCAGATCTCATAGGGACACAGAAAAAACAGATGAATATTTGAGTAAATTCAATATTGGTGAAAGGATCGGAATGGGCTCATCTGTCAAAATATGTTTGATCGCAGCGGGAGAAGCGGACATTTATCCGCGGCTTGGCCCCACCAAGGAATGGGATACTGCCGCGGGACATGCAATTCTGGATGCAGCGGGAGGAAAACTAACACAGATAGATGGCTCAGCCTTTGAATATGGAAAATGGGGGGAAAAACTCATAAACCCTAATTTTGTAGCAAAGGGAAATTCAGCCACAAATCCCACCACGGTTTAAAGACTTGAAGTCAAACAAGTTGACAGCTGTTTAAGAACAAACGACATGCTTAGAAAATGACCTAGAACGATTTCACGTCAATGTATTTCGTTCTAGGCACCCCATTTAGGCAACAGAAAACTAGTTGTCGGAATAGTCGTGGTCTTGGCTTCAGTGAAAAAGTGCAGGCAGTCCGAGCCGCTGTCGCGGCCGACGCCCGAGCTTTTATAGCCGCCGAACGGCGCACGCAACTCACGGGTCATCGGCGTGTTCACCCAAATCGTGCCCGCACGCAGCTCTTGCGACGCTTTCATGACGGTCGCAACATCTTTTGACCAGATATAACCGACTAAGCCGAACTCTGTGGCGTTAGCAATGCTGATCGCTTCGTCCAGATTATCCACTTTCAAAAACGTGGCAAACGGTCCGAAGATTTCTTCCTGACAGACGCGCGTGTCATTGCTCGTGGCGAGCACAGCCGTCGGCTCGACATAGTAGCCACGCTCATGTCGGTCCGAGCGCTTACCTCCCGTTAAAAGCTCAGCACCCTCGCTGGTCGCAATATCCACATAAGACAAGACCTTTTCCATATGGCCCTCGAAACAAAGCGGACCGATCTGAGTTTCTAGATCCATGGGATTGCCCACAATGATGTTGGGACAACGGGCAGCAAACTTTTCGATAAACTCATCGGCAATCGTGCGCTCGACCAGAATGCGCGAGCCCGCAAGACATTGCTGGCCGTTGCCGCCGTAAATGCTCAAGAGCGCGCCATCAAGAGCTCGCTCGAGATCTGCAGTGGCGCAAATGATATTGGCGGATTTCCCCCCCAATTCGAGTGCAACAGGCTTCAAACCTTCGCTCGCGCGCGACATGATGGCGCGCCCCGTGCGCGTACCGCCGGTGAAGGACACGACGTCAACGCCCCCGTGAGCAACCAGCGCGTCACCGGTGACGTGGCCTCGACCGTTCACCAAATTGACGACGCCTTTTGGGAGATCGGTTTCATGAATGAGTTCGACGAGACGGCGGAGGGAAATAGGTGTATATTCCGACGGCTTGATGACGCATGTGTTGCCGAACGCGATGCACGACGCAATCTTCATGGAACAGAGACCCAGCGGCACGTTCCACGGACCAATCAGCGCACCGACACCAATTGGCTCTCGCGTCACGTATGACATATATGGTTTGGTTTGATTGTAGGCGTCGCCCTGGGCTTGGCTCGCGACCTCTGCAAAGTACTCGAAGTTCCATCCCATCCGCGGGATCATCATACCTTTCACGTTAGCCATCGGCAGGCCGGAATCAAGAACTTCTATAAACGCCAGTTCGTCCGTATGCTCCAGAATCACGTCCCGAATTTGCAGCAATATTCTTTTACGTTGCGCCACATCCATGTGAGGCCATAGTCCACTGTCAAATGCGGTACGCGCAGCGCTTACGGCAGCATCGACTTGCCTTTGGTCAGCTTCGGATAAAACCGTGAGCGCCTCCTCAGTCGCCGGATTGACAGATGGAATTTCATGAGCAGAAGCTAGTGGGTTGAAGGATTCGCCGTTAATATAACTCGTCACCCGTGGCGGGAGGACAAACGGCAGCTCTCCCACCTCAACCGCTGTCATGGCCATGTATGGAAACTCCTCGTTTGGGTCGTTCACTCTTGCCCCAGCCTACCCCATGACTTTCGAGACCGGAAGGTGTTTGGGCGCATGGCCCCAAGCAAGGAATTCAACTAAGCTCTATGCAGCCCACGAACATTAGAGCATGCCACCAGTTCTCAATCATGAACCGCATCATCTACGATAGTCTTCCCATCGAACGGATCGTTGCTGGCGCTCTAGTTTCTCAAGCCCTAGCCGATGAAGTGGAGCGCCTGGGCAAGGCCCGCATCTATATGCTCAGCTCACGGACGCTAAATCGAGAGACCCGTGTCGTACAAGACGTCGCAGCGACCCTAGGCAAGCGCTGCATCGGTGTGTTCGACTCCATCGGTGCGCATGGGCCACGCGACGACGTCATCGACTTTGCAAATGCTTTGCGAGACACGAACGCCGATCTGATCGTGACGATCGGAGGCGGCTCGGTTATAGATAGTGCAAAAGTTGCCCAATTTTGCTTAGCGCAAAACGTTTTTACGCCGGACGAATTCTCCACTCATCCTTTGCGCGTAACAAACGCTACAGCCAAAGTTAAACTGACGACCTCAACCGTCCGGCAGATCGTCGTGCCCACCACTTTGTCGGCGGGCGAATTTACAAATCTGGGCGGCACGCTCAACCGAGACACGAAAACCAAAGAGGGCGTGTTTGGGACGAACTTCTGCGCCCAATCCATTATTTTCGACCCCGCGGTCACCGTGCATACACCCGAATGGCTGTGGCTATCGACAGGACTGCGCGCCGTCGATCATTGTGTCGAAGGCTATTGTTCAAAGGAGTCCTATCCATATGTGCAGGGCCAGTTGCTTTATGCCTTGCAACTTTTCTCTCGTTCCCTTCGTCGCACCAAACAAGCGCCTGATGATTTGGAGGCGCGTTCAGTAAGCCAGCAGGCCGAATGGCTGACCGCATCGTGCCTTTTGCGCGTCGGTTTAGGCGCCAGTCATGCATTGAGCTATGGATTGGGTGGAATCGCCGAAGTGCCACACGGGTTTACCTCTTGCGTTTTGTTACCGGCCGTTTTGCGCTGGAACGAAACGGTGGATGGCGAACGCCAAGCCGCAATTGCCGAGGCACTCGGCGCCCCAGGCAAAGCAGCTGCGGACGCAGTGCTTGCACTCATCAATGACTTGGGCCTACCCCATCGGATTCGTGACGTTGGCGTCGACCAGTCGCAACTCCCCGCCATCGCTAACTACGCGATCAAAAATCCCTGGATGACAAACAACCCTCGACCGGTTACCAGCACCGACGAGGCGATGGAAATCCTCACGTCGGCGTGGTGACCTTCTCGTTTTATTGTTTTGTCCATTTTCTTGCACGCATTTAGGCCAGCTTCCTGTTGCTACGACCCCTCCTCCCCACAAAAGGAAAATATCGAGCGTCATTACATCCGAAAACATTTCCGCTTTAATGCGGGCGCATTTACGTGTCGCCCCTTCGACATCGGGAACATAGAAGCTCTAGGCCAGACAACCGATATTGGGTGGAATCACGAGGGATACGTGGTTAGGGACCTCATAATCCGTTGGTCGGAGGTTCGAGTCCTCCCGGCCCCCCATTTATAAGGGTTTTAAAGGTTTAAGTGTTCTCAAAAAGTGTGAATACCTGTGAACACATAAGAATTGAATATTCGTTTTGAGGTTTTCGTACTCGGACCTATATCCTTCGAGACGGTGCTTCGCATCTCCTCAGGCCAAAGTTTAATGCAAGAGTAATCCTCATGGTGAGGGAGCTCCAATATCCCCAGATATTGGAGCTCGTCTCGAACCATGCAGGCCTAGACCTTCTTGGTGCGCATCTCGGCGATGGAAATCTCCGGATGCCAGGTCATTTCGCCGCCCGGGCCCCAGCGCTCGGTTTGGATATCGAGAAGATAAGGCCTGCCGTCCCGGGTCGCATTGATGCCACGCTGAATAGCATTTCGCAAATCGGCCGGGTCTTCCGCAACCTCACCTTCGATATCGAAGGCTTTGGCCATGTGCACAAAATTAACGTCCGGATCACCCAGATACGTCACCAGATCTTTTTTTGCCTTACCCTGTTTGCCGCTGCCCCAACTGAACGCACGGTTCATGTTGTAGCCGTGATTGTTGTAGATGACCTGCAGAACCGGTGCATCGTAGCGCGCCAAGCTCCACAGCGCGTTTTGGAACATAAACGCGCCGTCACCGCACATAGACACAACTTGCCGATCCGGCTGCGCGAGCTTGGCGCCCAAGGCCACGCCGGATCCCCAGCCCAAAACTTCGCCCGGCGTCGGGCCCAGCATCATTTTCTTGTCGTCCGCAAAATCAAACCAATCAGGCGCACCCAAAAGGGGCTCGCCGACAATGATCGCATTATCGTCAAGTAACTCATTCAAGTCACTTGAAACGCGAGCCGTCGTCATAGGTGCTTTGTCCCAGGTGCGCTGTGTGCTCGTCACTCTCCTTTCGCGCGTTTGATCAGTGATCGCCTTAATACGCGCAAAGCGCTCGGTTTGAATCGATGTTATGCGCTCCTTTGTGGCAACCGCCTTGACGGCATCAATAAGATCTTCGATGGCCGCGCGCGCTTCCGAAACAATACTCACTTCCGTTGGATGGTGGATTGCCAACTTTTTTGGCTCAATCGAAATTTGCACATATTTGGCATTCTTAGGCGGCGGGCCTGTCAGAATATAGTTACTCCTCTCAGGAATCTGAGAGCCCAAGGCAATAAAGAGATCACAGTCTCTCATATAGCCGATGAAAGGTGTGTGCCGGCCCAAAAAGAGCGGACTGTTACTCGGAAAGTCCGCATACGGACTCCACCCTTGAGTCACGGGGATTGCGAGAAGGTCCGCCAGTTCCACCATTTGCCGCGTGGCCTTGGATTTGGTGATCTCAAGGCCTACCATGATCAACGGATTTTCGGCCTGAATGAGCAACTCAGCCAATTCCGTAATCGCTTCGGGATGAGGCCGGATGCTCGAGGCAATTCCAAACTTATTTTGAGGAAGGATTTTCCCCGTTACCTCTTGCTTGTAAAGATCCTCGTTGTGCTGCAGAAAAGTAGGGCCGCCCGGTGCCGTATGCGCAATTTGAATGGCGCGGCGGGCAAACTCCGGCACCCGCTTGGCGTCATACATGCGGTAGCTCCACTTCATGAAGGGGTCCATAACCTCCTGCCAATCAATGAGTTCGATATTGCCGCGGCGCTCTGAGGTCTCGCCGCTTTCACGCGCGGTCATAACCAGAAGCGACGAACGATTGGCCATAGCGTTGTGGATGTTGCCGGCCGCATTACCGAGACCGGGCTTTGGAATTATCGCCGCGCCAACTTCGCCACCCGATGCCATGTGATAGCCCTCGGCCATAGCAATCACTTGGCCCTCGTTGGTGGCAAGGAAATTTTTGAATTGAGGTCGCGTCACGACGGAATCAAAAAACTTTCCGATGCCAGCACCGCAGCCGTGAAAGATATGCGTGATATTTGCTTCCAAAAGCGTTTCGCAAAGCAGATCGGCACCATTTCCCGTCACTTCGCGTCCACCTTGTGGGTCAGCTGTCGTGGAAGTTGTGTTTGAGCCGGAAGAGAAGGCCTCTTGCGCTTTGGCTTCAGATACATTGCTCAATATGGCTTCGGCTGATGCAGCCGTCACACCAAGAGCCGCTACTTCTTTCATGAACGCCCGGCGCGAAATCTTGTCGTCCATATACTGTTTGACGAGATCTCTCATTTCTGTCTCCTTTTCTACTCCCGTAACTCTCTCACAATACTCGATAGTGGGACCACCACTTTGAAGCCGCTGTTCACAATCCGATCAATGGATGAAACACATCGTTCCCCATCAAAGCTCATTTCCCGGTCCCGTTCATGACATCCGTGATCACGCAAGCGACTTCAGATACCCCATTTGTTCGCGTCGAATTCTGCGCACAAAACTATGGCGACGACCCATTCGATCATGATTACGGCAAATGTAAGAAGGACTAAAATGGCAGCACCTTCATCGACTTCCAGTGCCGACAATCCAATCATAAACGTCGTGGAGGACGATGGGAATGGCGAGACCGGACGCTAAATATAGGGGGTACCTAGGTTTCGAGTGAACATAAAGGGCGACAAATAGCCCATGATTGCCATGCAAACAATGACTGGGAACGAGTGAGCGCCCCCATGACCGCCGTTTCCAAACGTGAAGCTGCCGTACGATGGAGGGGGCGACTGACTCAGTTCGTCGCCTCGTTTTCGGGCACGGTTAAATAGGCGAAAATGTCCGTTACTTCTTCATCGGTAAAGAGACCCGTGAAGTCCGGCATATAAGCGTTGCCGCCACTGAGCAAAAATTCAAGATCCGCAAACTCGCCTTCGAAAGTCTCAAGCCCTGCTCTATCGGCCCCATGGCAGCGCTCACAAAACTCGTTGTAGAGGTCGGAGCCGTTTTCCACCTGGTCAGCCGCTGCCACCCCCGGAATGCCCACCTCGGGAATGACCATTCCTTGTTTGCCCGGTGGCCCCGAGAGCCAGATTCCCCCCGCCAGGACAAGTGCAAAAACAACCAAGCCAACAACCTTATTCATCAGAAAATCCCCGACACAATCCCAACAAAACCCCGGATTTCAGACCTTTTCTTATTTTAGTCCGCCGTTATACCTTTTTCGTGCGCAGTGCCGCAATGGATGTTTCTGGGTGCCACGTGAGGTCGCCGCCCGGGCCCCAGCGCTCGGCTTCGACATCGAGAAGGTACGGCTTGCCGTCCCGGGTCGCCTAAATCGCCCGCTGGATGGCAGGCTTGAGGTCTGACGGATCTTTTACTTTTCCCGCACCAACGCCGTAGCCTTTAGCAATTAATGAAAAGTCCACATCCGTATCATTCGATAGGCGTGCACAGCTCGCCAGACATAACCAACCATCGGTTTCAAGGCATATACGCGTGTCCTCCTCAAGCTCAATGAGTTGACCCCATTAGGGTTCTCAATCAGAGTTGTTGGCACAATTCGATAAGAATGAACCTGGGGAGAACAAACCGATGTTGTCACAACTTCCAGCTTTAAAGAGCGGGCTCCTGCTTGGGTTCGTCTTTTCTCTTGTTCTGATGTCGATGATGCAAAGTTCTGCCGCAGAAATTATCACGGAGGAACAGGCACGTCTTGATCGCCTACCCGAAGAGCAACGTGCCAAAGCCATGCGCATGATCGAGTTCAACGCCCGCATGGATGAGAAGTATTTCGGGTGGGCTGAAAACTTGAACGGCAAGACGGAATACGACAATAGAATTATTGAAACCGAGTATTCGCACTACGATCTGAAGGTGACGCACGGGCTCGTCGTGGAAAAGATTGGCCGAATGCAGTCATCAGGCAGAAAAACCAATCCGGGCCGTGGCGATAGCGCGCTTATTTGGGGTCGCTTTTATGCAATCGACGTGCATCCCAAAACGCCATTGGTGGGTATGCTCCACGCCACCATCGTCTATCAATTCTTTGAAGACGGCAGCATGGGCGTTGGCGGCTTTTTCGGCGTCATGCCTGGCACCAAGGTTGAAAAGGATCTCGCTGGCCTTGCCAAAGTGACGGAAGACCACTTTGCCGAAAACGGCCAATCCGACCAACTTGAGATGTACCGGAAATTTCTATGCAAGGGCACAGAAGAAACCCGGGAAGAATTTCGCCGCCGCCCGGCGTGCGTCGGTGCGAGCTTCTATGGCCCGCCAGTTTTTCGTGGCGATATTGAAAAAAGCTACATATTCGTCGAAGAATTTTTCGAGAAATTCGTCGACGCCTATATGAAAACGATTGTGGAACGCGCCGATGATCCATTCACGGACGAAGATATTGCCGCGCAAGACACGATGCGCAGACGGTGGCTCATAGACCAAGTTTTTTCCGACCCGTTTGCGAGCAAAATTGTACCCTGGAACGCCTGGGCGTTTCAAAATATGCCGCCGGTCTTGAAGTTCTAGCGGGCTTAGGATTCCTCAAATAGATCTGCCCACTTTTTATCAATGCGCTCGAATGCATCGGGTGCATTTTCTTCGAGCAGCGTGCGCGAATAGGGCGGCCAGCTCTCCGGCCCGCCCTCACCCGGCAATTGGCGTGTCGCGTCGATGACCATTTTGCTCGACATTCCGCGATTGGGCAGGCTCGGATCAGGCGCGCGCTGTAGCGTCTGCGGAATAAAGAGATGCGCGCTCGGCTGCCAGCGCGCACCGATAGCGTGCAAGATGGACCTCGGATCGAGAAGATTAATATCTTTGTCCACCACTATGACGGTCTTGCAACCGAACGGCGTCGCCGTAATCGTCTGGCCCGCTTGAATGCCTTCGCCCGGCGCACGTTTATCGATGGAAACGACCGAGAAACCGAATGCCCCCGGCATCATGTAATAGCCGGTGAGGTTTGGCAAAATCGCCTTATAGCGAAAGTACTCCGCCGCCAATTGCGGGCTCAAGGGCAAGTCATTGGTCACGCCGGTGAATGAATTCATGATCCACGGCTGATGGCGATGGGTAATCGCCGTGATGTTCATGAAGAAATTCTTGGGCTCCTGTGGCCCCATATAGCCGTACATCTCCGCATACGGACCTTCTTCTTCGAACTGATCAAGCGGAATTTCGCCTTCGATGATCATTTCCGCCGTGGCGGGCACCAAATAATCAACCGTTTCGCATTTGACAAGCTCAACAGGTTTACCGCGCAAGCCGCCGGCAATCGGCAATTCGCTTTCTCCCAGACCCGCCATGCGGTTACTGCTGACGGCAAATGTAATGGGGTCCGATCCGAGTGCGACGGCGCACTGGGCAACCTTTTCGCCACGCCGTCGCTTAGCATTCAAAATCAGCCAGCCGTGTTGGCCCGGAGACGGATTGACGGCAATTTTGTCTTTGCCTTTGAGCTGGCACCTATAAGTACCCATGTTGGGGCCGATCTCTTCGTCGTGGAGAAACACCGAGCCCATATTGAGATAGCGGCCCGCGTCTGCCGGATTGTTCTTCAGGAATGCATATTGAAGAATGTTGATGTCGTCGCCCGTGTGGATCACTTCTTTACACGGCGCTTGGCCCGCATCAACCTCGACCGGTTCCTTGGTCAACCATTTCGCCGTCTCGTCGCGCCGTTTGCCGATCGCTTCAATAACTGTTTTGTAAACCACTTGCTCGTCTTGCGAGTCGATATCGATGCCGAATGTCATCGCCTCATCGGCCCAACTGCCGTAGGGATTACAGATGAGTGGGCCATCGCGCCACTCACCGTCAATTTTGACGCGTTCGATCAAAAGCGCCGGTGCTTGGTCCATACTGAAGCGATCAAGCATGCGATAAACCAACGCGGTGGCTTCGTATGCATCCTGGTCGATTTCCGGAATACGCAACAGCCGGCCCTTGGCCTCCAGTGCATAGATGTAATCGCGCATGGACTCGTAGGGGCCGAGTTGGGGCTGATTATCGGACGAATGGGCGAGAGAGGACACGGACGCACTCCTTCTTTTGGTGTTGTCTTGCCTGATAATCACTCTATATACGGGGACGACACTGAAAGGACTACTATTAATTTAACGCCGCTGCGCCGTGTACCAGAATACAAGAATCAAATCTGTGTCGACCTTGATCACATGAGTCCATCGCTCCGCATTTTAACGCTTGGAAAAATCAAAATGAGTCTGCGCGATCGATCGCCAAAGCGCTACACTGGTCGAAACGCAAATTATTCTAGGGGAACAATATGACCAAATCACCAATCATCGTCAGCCGACGCACCGCACTGGGCTCTGTTATTGGGGCGGCCGCCGCAGGATTTGCACCACCAGCGCGGACCGCTGGCCAAACTTTCGATGCGTTCGACCTCTCGAACCCAAACAATCTCCTGGCCGCACTTGCGAAAATGCGCGGCAGCACCGATGGAAGTGTCTCCATGGGCTGGGTGATCGGAACGCGCTATGCGGTGGTCAACAGTTTAGCGACGCCCGTGTGGGGAATATTGGCAGGCACGTTCAGCCGCTACCAAAAAGTCTCCGATGACACCTACGAGGTCAAAAGTATCGAGGTTGCTTATTTTACGGATCTCGAAACGGGAAAATTGAAAGAGACCTGGGACAATCCCTTTACCGACACCACCGTCGAACTCCCGCAGACGCGCATGGGGCCATCTACGTTCACCATGACGACGAAAGGTCTCAATATTCCAAGCCCGTCGGGCGAGGCGTCCGGCATGTTCATCAATCATGAATTCAAGTCTCCCGTCATCGTGCACGATGACGTGTGGATCACCGAGGAGATCCAAGTAGACGGCCCACCCATGGGACCGGGCGCGCCCAAATTTGCTTACAACGAAATGACCGCCTACCAGAGCACAATGACGGAACTCTCGGACCCGGATGCGGCCGCTGTTCCGACTTCCGTTCAGTACCAAAGTCTCGTCAGTTTTCGCCCATGGATGGCCTTCGGCGACGTTCAAGGTCACACGACTGCGCGCGGAGGCGGCCGCCACATTTTAAGGGTCGAAGAGTTTCCCAAATACTATTTAGAGCTAACCGAAAAATATCATGCGGACGTCTTGAACGATCCTATTGCCGTTTTGGAAGGCTAATTCTTCCCCGGTGTTATTTCCGAGCCCGTTTTAGTAGTGTCCGGCTAGATTAGGTGCTGCTCAATTACGAACGTTGCCGTTTCCTTCGACTGCATCTCCATCATATTGTGGACGAGCTATGTCGGCCACAGGTCAACTGCGCGCCGGACACCTTTAACCAGGACGACATCGCTCAAGGTGCAAGATTCACCATCGATCTGCCTGCCGTAACGCCACCTAGCCAACATTAAGAATATTGCGCGCCGCGCGCTTGCGCTCATGCTCTTTCAAGAGTTTTTTCCGGATGCGAATTGATTGTGGGGTAACCTCAATCAATTCATCGCCATCTATAAACTCGAGCACATATTCTAGGGTTGAATTGATCGGCGGCGTCAAAACAATATTCTCATCTGTACCCATGGCGCGAATATTGGTGAGCTGTTTTGCCTTGAGCGGATTAACGATGAGATCGTTGTCGCGCGCATGTATACCAATCACCATGCCTTCGTAGACGTCCGTGCCCGAACTGATGAATAGTCGCCCCCGCTCTTGTAAATTGAACAGGGCATAAGCAAGGGATTTCCCCGTTGTCATGGAGACCAATACGCCATTGATCCGCCCCCCAAGCGTGGCGGCAACGCGCGGACCGTAACGGTCAAAGGCGTGATACATGAGCCCGGTGCCCGACGTCGCCGTGAGAAACTCCGAGCGAAAGCCAATGAGGCCGCGACTTGGAATGAGATAGTCAAGGCGCATGCGGCCTTGCCCGTCGGACACCATGTCCTGCAATTCACCACGCCGCTCACCAAGTTTTTCCATAACGGCGCCTTGATGGTCTTCCTCTAAATCGATGGCAAGCATTTCCCAAGGCTCGCATTCCTTGCCGTCGATGGTTTTGAGAATAACTTCTGGGCGCGAGATGGCGAGCTCATAACCTTCGCGGCGCATGGTCTCGATCAAGACTGAGAGATGGAGTTCGCCTCGGCCCGAGACGCGAAACTTGTCAGGATCGTCCGTAGGCTCCACACGCAACGCCACATTATGGAGCAGTTCCTGATCAAGGCGTTCGCGCAAATTGCGGCTGGTGACGTATTTACCTTCACGACCGGCAAACGGCGAGTCATTCACTTGAAATGTCATAGTGATAGTGGGTTCGTCGACGACCAAAGCCGGCAAAGGCTCGACCGCGTCAGGATCGCACAGCGTGTCTGAAATATGCAAATCGTCGATTCCGGTAAAGGCGATGATCTCTCCAGCTTCGGTTTCCTGTTGCTCAATCTTTTCCAGACCATAGAAACCCAAGATCTGCAACAACCGACCCGAGCGCTCTCTGCCGTCTCGATCCACAATCGTGACCTGGCTATTGCGTTTAGTGCGCCCCCGCTGAACACGTCCGATACCGATCACGCCCACATAACTCGAATAGTCGAGTGCGCTCACTTGAAGCTGGAACGGCCTGTCCAGATCCACGTCCGGCGGGGGCACGTGCGAGACGATCGTTTCAAAGAGAGGCGTCATGTCCCGGCGGGGTGCATCCAAGTCCAAGCTTGCCCAGCCCTCCGTCGCCGAAGCATAGACAACAGGAAAATCCAATTGCTCATCACCTGCGCCTAACTTGTCGAAGAGGTCAAAGGTTTGATCCACAACCCAATCGGCGCGTGCGCTCGGCCGATCCACCTTATTGACCACAACAATGGGACGTAAACCCCGGCCAAGCGCCTTGCTCGTGACAAAGCGTGTCTGAGGCATTGGGCCTTCGACCGCATCGACCAGCAGGAGGACCGAATCGACCATTGACAGGACGCGCTCCACCTCGCCGCCGAAGTCGGCATGTCCCGGCGTATCGACGATATTGATACGCCATTCTTGCCAATTGATCGCCGTATTCTTGGACAGGATTGTGATGCCGCGTTCACGCTCCAAGTCGTTGGAATCCATAACCCGTTCTTGCGTCTCTCCAAACATCTTCAGGGTTCCCGATTGGCGCAGGAGCTGGTCGACAAGGGTAGTCTTGCCATGATCGACATGGGCAATGATCGCGATATTACGCAGGCCGCTGATCGTATCCGACATACTGTGCTCTGTCTGGCGCTGGGGAAGGAGAGGCTATACCAGCGCCAACATGACAATGACCACCTTTAATTTTCGCTAAGAGCCGGAACCACCTGGCCGCCCAAAACTTCTATAGACTGTGCCGGCTCACCATGGAGCTTTAACGCGATCTCATTGAGACCAGCCGCCTCATAGGCCTTGAGTTCATCGACCACGCGATCCACGTCGTCAAAATCGCCCGTGAAGGTGAGGTTATCGACCAACGCATCAACGATCGCGTCAGGCACGCCTTCAATGACATCCGTCTTGTTCAGAAATGCCTGAAGAAATGCACCCCATTTAGATTCGACGAATTCGCTTTCCTCTTCCATCAAAAATTCCGATGTGTAACGTTTTTGTAAGAGCCCGCGCCAGACTAATTCTTGCTTTGCTTCCCGTCTCGCGTCGTCTTTGTTTTTGCGAATGTGCCACGCCATAAAGTTATTGATGTAAAAATCCGCACGTGGCTTCGAAACGGTGGTCATGCCATCCCAAATAGGTTCAAGTTGCCCGTCCATCCGAGCCAGCGTGACGTCGGATAACATGACGCCATCAGCAACGCGCCCGGCCATTTTGAGCATCTGGGGTTCGCTCGCGGCAATGTAGATCAGCGGTGGCCGAGATCTTGCCCAAGAGGGATAATAGTTGCCAGTGCGATACATCTCTCCGTCATAAGTGAGTGGCGCTCCCGACGAGGTATTTTTTAATATCTCCACACATTCGCGAACCGCCCTCACGCGCTTGTGGGGCCTTATCCCCATGGCGCGCGCACCAGACTGACCTAGGCCGCCGATCAAAATAGCCGCGCGACCATCACAGAGCTCGTTTAACGTGAGAAGCGCATCGGAAATCTTGAGCGGTTGCATTTCATACGGGCTGAGCGGCATAACGCCCAAACCTATTATGCGCGATTCTCTTGCGAGTCCCGACAGGGTAATAAAAGGATCGCGTGCCCCTGCAAAACTCGACGCCCACAATCGATGAATGCCATTTTTCTCGGCCAGCAATCCCAGCTCAGCAACCTCGTCAAGTGTCGCACCGGCATTAATAATTATGTCAATTTTCACAACGCGCTCCGTCCCATTGGATAAGCTTTGCTGAGCCTTTCTACGCATGGTTTCATCATAAAATTCCTAATAGTCAGGTGAAACATTAAGCTCATAAGTTTCTACATGTAAATATTGGGCGACTGCGTGCACGAAATAAGCTGAAAGTGGTGCCGCCATCGCCAAACCGGCAAATAACATTTTCAGGAATTCCCATCGTTTCATCGCCTGATA